>Ga0181343_1000012_pt1 | contig 90357 bp, 90 predicted proteins | sample Su13VDMLBSD_FD_130110 | JGI IMG/M metagenome (GOLD analysis project Ga0181343, IMG submission 130110) | Freshwater viral communities from Lake Michigan, USA - Su13.VD.MLB.S.D | ecosystem: Environmental > Aquatic > Freshwater > Lake | place: USA: Michigan | collected 2013-07-15
CGTGTTTGCAGTCGTATTGGTGATCAACAAAATATTCTGCAAATCAATAGATTGACCCAGACCACTAAATGTAATAGTCTTTGCGGATGGGTCAAAGGTATACGAACCTGTTAAATCTGTTCCGAGTAGTTTCTTCATGGTATTCCTATTTATAAAGCGGTTGCCATTGCAATAACAAACGCATTTGTTGCTCCACCACCGTTTGCTCCTGCTGGTCCAGTTGGACCAATTGCTCCAGTGGCTCCAGTGGCTCCAGTGGCTCCCGTCGCACCAACAGCACCGTCAATTCCAACTTGCGAAGATGATATTGCATTCCATACAGTTCCATCCCATTGCCATGAGTTTGAACCGCTGGTATATATTTCATTTACTGATGGTGAGTCTGGAAAATTAAGTGGCATTTTTTTATCCTACATATCTTGTTTTTAGATCCATGTACATTGCCATGTAGAGATCATGTGCTTGTTGCCATTCTCCCCCATTGATATGATTCATAACAGAAACAACTGTATTATAAATGTAAGTATACTCCACTGAAGGATCTGCCAATGCATTTATTGCAGTTATGATTGCTGGAGAAGTTTGATAATACTCTTGTATCAGATCAGCATACCCAGGAACACCAATGTAATACTCTCGCAGTTGACGCATTGCTGTTAGTTCTGGTCCGTTGTCTGCCAATCCCATGTATTCTACTACGGATGTAGTGAGGAAACACCCTGCCTTTGTCCATGTGAATGTATCAACTACAGTTCCAGAAAAATTCGCATTTCTGATTGTTATTGTTGCAGAACTTGCTGGTGGTGATTCATCTGCTTGAAAAGTAAATTTTAATGTGTCTCCATTTGATACATTTATTATAGAATACACCCCAATATACATCCAAACCCCTAAAAAACTTTCATTTTGTGTTTCTGCTCCAACTTGTGAATAATATGCTGGTTGAGACACACCATTTTTAAGTATTTCTCCAATAGCATCTATGGTATTGCTTGTTCTTATTGCTAATGTTCCACCATGAGTAAATGTCACTGTGTTAGTTTCTAATGCAACAGCACCATCAGAAACATCGTTAAAATTAAATTCTCCAGAGGTAAAATCTGAACCACCACCAGAAATCACAATCCTTGGTTTACTGGAAGCAAAAACACCCATGGATGAACTTGGAATTATCATCCTGTCATTCCTCCAGCAACAACGAATGTATTTGAAGTATAGGAAATTATATTTGCTGCGGAATATCTAAATGCCAAATTTAATTTACCTTCTGCACTATTTATTGTTGTTCCAGATGATGTGAATCCAACTTGACCAGTTCCTAATTGAACTACAGTCGTATTATATCCTACTGGTAAACCAGAAGGAATTGTAATTGTAGAAGATGAACCGTTATTCATGGTTATAATTTTACCATTATCAGATGTCAATAGCGTATATATTGTACCAGTTTGAGCATTTATAGCACTTGATGATATTCTATATCCACCGTCTGAAATAACTGCACCAGTGAATGTAGCACCAGCACCATTCAAAGATCCAGTTATGGTTGTATTTCCATTGACTGTAATATCAGCAGCAGAAATTCCTGATCTAAAATTTGCAGTACCATTTACATCAAGTGGATAATTTGGAGCAGTTGTTCCTACTCCAAGTTTTACAAAAGATCCAGTTACACCAAATTCCAATAATTGAATGCTCGATGTATATGTCACTCCAACCAATCCATTAGATGATACTGGTTCAATCCACTGCGAACTGGAACCATCGTTTACATAAACATATTCTTTACCAGTATCAGAATCCATCCATCTATCACCAAGTGAGGGAGTTCCTGGTGCAGAAGATGTATAGGTAAATCCAGAGCCACCACCACTAATAGAAACTGCACCAGTCAGTCCATTTACTGAATTTACAATGTTTGGTCCAACAACATTTCCTGTGAATGTCATTCCAGAAACTGGAACATTGACATTCATTACCGATGAATTGATATTCAGAAGATTCGATCCTGTCGAACTAAATCCATTGTATATGGTAAATATACCAGATGAATTTTGCAGTACAGTATTATAATTTGCTGTACTTTCTGAATATCCTAATCGAATTGCACCAATTCTGGTGGGTGATCCTGCTACTCCTTTTGCTGTTATAAGTCCAATACCGTCAACTGGATCAATGGTTACTATTTGACCAGAAGAAATGCCAGCAGCAAATTCCTGTAGCGCAGTGAATGTAGTAAGTCGTGTTCTATTTACAGCACTATCTTGAGTTGTTCCGTCTGGAAATTGTATATTATATCCACGATTTGATATTCCTGGATTATTGCCAATTGCCAAAGAACCAGGAATTACTGTGATTGGTACTATTATAGAATCTTCATAAGAAGTTGCATCTGAATAAAATCTTGGATTATTAAATTGATCATATATCCAATATAATTCACAAGATTCTCCAGAAGTCAAAGGAATCTCAGTTACAGGTTGACTATAAAAATCTGTATACACACCACCACTAGAAGCAACAATATCAATAACTCGGTTATCCGAATTACGAACTATTGCTACCTTTGTAGCTAACGAATTATCTTCTCCTTCTGGGGTGGGTGGTGGTGCTGGCATATATTATCCTCTTGCTATTATAACACAATAACCGTTTCCACCATTTCCGCCAGTTCCCCCTGGAATTGCCGTAGCTGCTCGACCTCCACCGCCTCCACCGCCTCCACCACCACGATAACCATTTCCGCCAGGAGAACCACTTACTCTATTTGATCCACCACCACCAGCACCACCAATACCACCAGCAAAAACTCTTAAACTATTTGCTATCATATATTGTCCATTTTGACCAATTCCTGTTAATCCACCACCAGTGTTTCCACCAAATGCTGCTGTAACACCAGCGGTCGATCCAATCAAAATAGTAGTATTCATGTCATATACTATTGGTGTATTTACTGTTGCGGCATCTACTCTTTCTATAGAACCACCTTTTGTTGCTGTAGTATTTGAAAGTGGACTACCACCACCAGCACCACCATTTGATCTCATATCAACAATATAATAATTAGTTCCTGTCCAACCACTGTCATTTGTGCCTAAAGTCCATGATCCATTTGATCCTGATGTGTTTGTAACTTGTGCTCCATTTATTGATGATATTCTTCCTGCTCCACCTAGTGCTGCTCCATTTACTGTTGGGGTTGTTCCACCTAATCCAGCTGGTCCGCCAATTGCTCTCATAAAAAATCCAGGTCTTCCTCGAACAGTTATTGTTGATTGTGATCCAGGAGCACCTGCCGAACCAGCACCACCCGCAGTTCCTCTTGTTCCGCCAAATCCACCAGCGCCTATAGTAATTACTAAAGTTGTTCCACCTAAATTATCTGTGATTAAACATTCTTGATATACAACAGATCCTCCACCCCCTCCACCTCCCCCACCAGAATTTGTAGCGACATTATTTCCACTTCCACCCCCACCACCACCACCCCCACCACCAATTAAAAGAATTTGTAATGATTCACAATTATAGGGAATAGAATATGTACTAGAAACATCAAATTCTGTTATTGATATTATATTTGGTGTTACAACACCTATAGTAGATGGAAATCCATACAATCCCTGATTCATAAAGTTCCACTTTCAAACATAATATTATAAGTATCTGACACATGAGTGGCAGCATAAATTTGACAAGCATTAGCACCAGACACTCCAGGCAAAACCATACCTATTAATTCTGATATTTCAGATCTATATGAAGATGTTGTTGAAGAAACAGTTGTTGCTACTATTGGTTTTTCTAATATTAGTCTTTTCGTAGTGCCGCTATCTGGAGAATAGAAGAATCGAACAATTCCAGCAGAGTTTGCACTCACTCCATGAATAACTCCGCGAGTAATTCTTTTACCAATACCAGAAGCAGCAGGAAATGTTGGTCCAGAAATTAATAAAAATATATCAGCACCAATAGTACCACCACCAGTTCTACCAGTATTTGCTGTAGGACCAATTTGAGTTATATCAATAATAGGTGCTGCTACAAATTGTGCTGTTGTTGCCATCGTTTTATCCTTAAATTATTCCTAATGAATATAATAATAATGGTGGTGTAACAATATCACCAGTTCTACCATCATATGTAGATACACCAGAAGTGCCACTACCAGACCCACTCGAATTAATGGTTATTATATTTCCAACCGAAGATATTGTTACATTTGTTCCTTGTGCTAGTGTAACACCACCAGTAAATCCATTCAAGGTAGCAACATATGATCCAGAGATAGATCCATCCGCACCTGCTGGTCCAGTAGCACCAGTAGCACCAGTCGGACCAATAACATATCCAATAGAGAAGGATGCTCCTCTAGTCCCATCATTCAATACTGGAGATATCCATAAGAATCCACCAGATAAACCTATAGCGGTATATCCAGAACCAGTAGCACCAGTATTACCTGTTGTTCCATTATTTCCAGTGTTGCCTGTATTACCAGTGTTACCAGTATTTCCTTGAACAAATCCAATAGAGAACGATGCACCTCTAATACCAAATCCATCAATTGGAGATATCCAAAGGAATCCACCAGACAATCCAGCGGCAGTGTAACCCGACCCAGTAGCACCTGTGTTTCCAGTATTACCAGTTCTGCCTGTAGCACCAGTCGGACCAATAACATATCCAATAGAGAACGATGCACCTCTAATACCAAAACCATCTATTGGTGATATCCATAAGAACCCACCAGAAAGACCAGCGGCAGTATATCCAGATCCAGTAGCACCAGTATTACCTGTGTTACCATTATTTCCAGTATTGCCTGTATTTCCTGTTGGACCAAGAACATATCCGATAGAGAAAGATGCTCCTCTAGTCCCATCATTCAATACTGGAGATACCCATAAGAATCCGCCAGATAAACCTATTGCTGTATATCCAGATCCAGTAGCACCAGTATTTCCAGTATTTCCTGTATTGCCAGTATTTCCCGTAGCACCTGTCGCACCAGTAGAACCAGTAACAGTTCCAGTTATATCAATACTTATTGTCCCATTAATAGATGAGAGTGTTATACCAGATCCTGCTGCTAATGTAACACCACCAGTAAATCCATTTACAGTTCTAACATATGGACCTGTTATTCCACCAGCAGTTGCAGTAGAAGCAATTGTAAATGTTCTTCCAGATAGCGTAATTGTGATATTATCGCCAGCAGAAAGACCAAGAGAACCCGTTGATCCATTTATAGCGGAAACATAATCGGTAGGTATAGCACCAGTCGGACCCGTAGCACCAGTTGAACCAATAACATACCCAATACTAAATGATGCTCCTATAGTTCCATTATTCAGTACTGGCGATATCCATAAGAATCCACCAGATAAACCTATAGCGGTATATCCAGAACCAGTTGCGCCTGTATTACCAGTATTACCAGTATTACCTGTATTTCCTATATTACCTGTATTTCCAGTATTACCAGTATTTCCAGTATTACCAGTATTTCCTTGAACAAATCCTATTGAAAATGATGCACCTCTGATGCCAAAACCATCTATTGGTGATATCCATAAGAACCCACCAGAAAGACCAGCGGCAGTATACCCAGATCCAGTTGTACCATTATTTCCTGTGTTTCCAGTATTACCAGTGTTACCAGTGTTACCAGTTCTACCTGTAGCACCTGTTGAACCTATAACATATCCAATTGAGAAAGATGCACCTCTAATACCAAAACCATCTATTGGTGATATCCAAAGGAATCCACCAGACAATCCTATAGCGGTATATCCAGATCCAGTTGTGCCTGCATTACCAGTATTACCAGTATTACCTGTTGGACCTGTTGGACCTGTAAATCCAGTAGCACCCGTCGAACCTGTTGGACCTGTAAATCCAGTAGCACCTGTTGCTCCTGTAGCACCAGTAGCACCAAAATTATCACCAACAATCAACCAAGCAGAACCATTCCACTTCCATTGTGTTCCGTTGAAAGTATAAGATTCGTTTAATGCTGGTGTATCTGGGAAATTTAATGGCATGGTAGTTTAATTATTTATTACCATATTATGTTCTGAACTGCATCACATGCTGCTGCTCTTGTAGATTCTTGACCATCCCAAACAATCGCATTTATCTCTGCTTCTTTTTGATTTGATATTGTTCGTATTGCTTGAATTGAATCTTTGATTTGTTGTGTTTCTTCGCTAGTTAATAATCCGAGTGCTGCATTTCTTTGTTTATATTCTGGTGCAGCAGAAAGAATTAACTCTTTTGCTTTTTCTCGTATGCGTGACAATTGGTAAACAACACATTGATTAAAATTTCTTTCATCTATGATTGTTAAATTTCCCTGTTTATCGTAAAGGTATTCTTTCATTATCATACAAATGAGATCTCCATATATGCTATTCCTGAGTTTTCCGCCAAAAATATTGGAGTGGATGCGGATGGAGAAGATGCTGGAAGAGTAAACCCACTCATGGTTTGACCAACTCCACTTATTGCCCAACCAGTAGCAGTCCAATCACGATTTCCAAGAATTCTTTCATTTCCTCCAGGATCTTGACCAAATACTGTTATTCCTGCTGAAAATACAGATGCTATCCAATACCAACCCATCGTTCTTCCCAGATTATAATCAAAAACTACAGTAGTTTTACCAGATCCAGGAGCAGAGACTGCTGTGCTGGCAGAAGATGTTAATTTATTATTTGGTTTACCATTCAAAGAATCATAAATTCCTAAATGAACATTTGTTGCTGGGGTTGAATTTGCAACATTAGATATTATTTGTATTCTAGATAATGTTAATCCAGGTTGGCCAATAAAAAATGGCATATAATATACAGTATTTGCAGTAGTCAAAAATGCCACTCCAGTTGCTCTTGCTGCTGGAGAACCATAAAATATTCTTTGAGATGTATTAATTGTACCTGATGCATTTACATTGACTAGTGATGTGAGATATCCAGGATTCCAAGTATAAACATTTACATTTCCAGTTCCACCATTTACTGAACTTACACCACCAGCAAATGTTATGTCACCAGTTGAACCATTGAATGATGTGACTGCGTTATGAATTCCAACAAGAGTTGTAGACACATTTGGGAATGTGATTACAGTATTAAATGTGCCACCCTCAATAGTAACATCACCACCACAAACACCAAATGTTCTCTGTGTTATTCCACCAGAAATTAAGAATCCATCAGAAGCACTTGTCATTCCCAAAATTGTTGAAACTGTAGTTCCAGATGCTGCTGTTGTTAAAGTTATTCCTATTCCAGCAAATAGTGTTGTTCCACCACCACCTGAAATTGAAACCGTTCCCCAATAAAGTTCACCATCTCCGCGAGTTATTAGTGCCTGTCCAGTAGACCCCAAAACACTAGGGAAATAATAAATAGCATTTCCAGTAATATCAGAAAATCCAATACGATCTGATTTTAAATATATATCTGTTGCAGTTTGCCCGAATGCTGTGCTAATCGTAAAAGGACTATCACTTACTAAATTATTAACAGCAATACCAGTGTTGGTAAATGTTAAAGAATCACTAGTAGAATTATTTGTTACTGAAATTGATGGTGGACTTGCAGAAGAATCAACCACTATCGAATTGCCATTTGCGGCAGTAGCACTTAAAGTTCTTAATCGTAAAGTGCCAGTAGATGGAACATACCTGAAAGGTGTTGTTACAGCATCAATATAAATTGCAGTATCGCCAGTGCCTCCAGCAAACAAAGGATAAAATGTTGCACTGGAATTAGTTGATTCAATATTTGTTGGACCAGTTGGACCAGTATTTCCTGTGTTGCCCATAAGACCATCATTACCTGTATTACCAGTGTTTCCTTGAACAAATCCAATAGAGAATGATGTACCTCTAACACCAAAACCATCTATTGGCGATATCCATAAGAAACCACCAGATAACCCTATGGCAGTATATCCAGATCCCGTTATTCCTGTATTGCCAGTATTACCAGTATTGCCCGTATTGCCTCTAGGACCAGCAGCACCATCATTGCCAGTATTACCAGTATTGCCCGTATTGCCTCTAGGACCAGCAGCACCATCATTGCCTGTATTACCAGTATTACCAGTATTTCCTTGAACAAAACCTATGGAAAATGATGCACCTCTGATTCCAAATCCATCTATTGGTGATACCCATAAGAATCCACCAGACAATCCTATAGCGGTATAACCTGATCCAGTTACACCAGTGTTGCCTGTGTTTCCTGTGTTTCCTGTGTTGCCTCTAGCTCCATCGTTACCAGTAGCACCAGTATTACCAGTGTTTCCAGTGTTTCCTCTAGCACCATCACTACCAGTGTTTCCAGTGTTTCCAGTGTTTCCTCTAGCACCATCACTACCAGTAGCACCAGTATTGCCTGTGTTTCCTTGAACAAATCCAATAGAGAACGATGCACCCTTTATACCAAATCCATCTATTGGCGATATCCAAAGGAATCCACCAGAAAGACCAGCGGCAGTATATCCAGATCCAGTTGCACCAGTGTTTCCAGTATTTCCAGCATTTCCCGTGTTACCAGTATTGCCAGGTGCTCCAGTAGCACCTGTAGCACCTGTAGCACCAGAAACAGTTCCAACTGATGATGATATTGTAAATGTATTTCCAGATTGGGTGATTGTTATGAAAGACCCAGCAGAGATTCCTACATTTCCTGTTTTACCATTAAAGGCAGCAACAAAGTCCCCAGAAATAGATGCACTTGGTCCAGTTGGACCTTGTGGACCAGGAATTCCCTTAAGGAATTGTACCCATTGAGATGAAGTTCCATCAAAGAAATAAGTAAGTAAAGATCCAGTATTGCTATCTAACCACTGATCTCCACCAGTTGGATTTGCTGGTGCTGTTGCACCAAATGTAAAGTTAACACCACCAGATATTCCTTGTGGACCAGTTGGACCTGTAGCACCAGTTGCTCCAGTATTTCCCTGTGGTCCTTGAATACCAGCAGCACCATCATTACCAGTTAGTCCTTGTGGACCTTGCGGACCAGTTGCTCCAGTATTTCCCTGTGGTCCTTGAATACCAGCAGCACCATCATTGCCAGTTGGTCCTTGTGGACCAGTTGGACCTGTGTTTTCTTGTGATCCTTGAATACCAGCAGCACCATCATTACCAGTTGGACCTTGTGGACCAGTTGCACCAGTGTTTCCTCTAGCACCTTGTGGACCAACACCACCAGCAGTCGAAGGACCAAGTGGAGCAGCAATCAATACAGTAGATGGTAATGTTGTATTTACTACTAAATTATTAGCAGAATTATCCGCAACAATTGTATTTGGCGGAATCTGAGTTACTACCAGTATTGGTTTTTCTTCTGCCATTATGCTCTCGTAATTTCTCTAGAAACTTCAAACGACCCTTCCATCAATCTCATAACTTCATTCAAAGTATTTTTTAATTCTAAATCATAAAAATGCTTACCATAAGGAACATTTGTCATAGTATCTGCATCAACTCGCAATAGTATTCCGCCAGTAAATCCTGTCAACCCAGCAATCGAAGTGTTGAAACTAATTCCACCGACTCCAGAAATACCACCACCAATATCAAATTCACCAGTAATACCACCACCAGTTACACCATTCTGCGTTAAGAACAAAATAATATTTGGATCTTTTGATGATCTTCTAACTTGCATTCTTCCTGTGAAATTTCCGATATCAATACCAGTCCCACCTGAAAATTTATAATGTAAATGCAACTTGAATGTTGCACCCTGATCTGCTTGAATATCGTACCTTGATGCTGGCATATAATTTCTCCTGTAATATTTATATTCTACTATAGTTGATTTATAGCATCAAAAGTATCCAAAAGTACTCCACCATTGCTTTGATTTTTAATAGTTACTGTAAATGTAGCATATGGAACAAATGGTGGAGCAGCATTTTGATAACAAGCAAATGCCACATAATCGTTATTATTTACAATAATTTCATCACATGATCCAGAAGGATATGCTCCAGCAGATGTAAATCCATGAGTCATATCACATTCTAATCTAAAATTATCTTGTATTCCATCATTATTGTATGGATCAAATGTTAGTCCACCAGGAGCATTTAGATCTATTGATAAAATATTATATAATGTTATGCCTTCGGGTAAAGGAGTTTGTGATATTCTATAAAACAGATAAAGACCACCAGCTTGAATCCATTCTATACTTAAAGTTATTGGACTTGAAATTCCTGTTATTTTTTGTTCAGCAACTGTATGTCGCTCTTCACTTTTATCAAAAACTATGTTAGTCCAATTTAAAGAATCTGGATTATTTCCAGACCCTTTAATTTTAATTGGTGTAAGATATGGGGGACGAAAATTTGGAAGTATCATCCAGTCAATCCTCCAGCGAGATTAAATGTATTCGTAGTATATGAAATCAAACTTACCGCAGCATGTTGCCCAGCAATATTTGTCTGATTCTGGAAACTATTGATTGTTACACCACCAGCGGCACTAATTCCAACATTTCCAGCACCCAAGCGAATCACAGTAGTCGTATAACCTATAGGTAAACCAGTTGGAACTGTAAGTGTAATTCCAGATCCCGAATTCATAGTAACCACTTTACCATTATCAGATCCAACAAGAGTGTAACTACCAGTTTGCGTATTAATAGCACCAGATGAAATTCTATATCCAGAATCTGAAGTAATACCAGCAGCAGAAATTCCAGTGTATGAATTCAAAGTTCCAAATAATGTCATTCCACCAGATGCCGAAATGCCAGCATTCATCACTTGACGAACACTAAATGTATTTCCCTGATTATTCCAAGCGACAATTGTTGATGCTGTATTTAATAAAGTTCCAGTTACTACTGGCAATGATTGTGTTGTATTTACTGTTCCAGAACTATCTGGTTGTAATGTTACAACTCTTGCCGTTCCAGATCCGTCAACATAATTCAAATTAACACTTGCAGACTCAAAAGTAGTTGTAGAGGGAGTTATTCCAGTTCCTCTATATAAATTTAACACACCATTTGAACTTATTACCGTTGCTCCACCACCAGCAACAAATAAATTGCTTAGAGTAATTCCACCAGAACCACAAATTCCAGAATAAGCATTAAGTCTTCCAGATACTGTAATTCCACTAGACACTGAAATGCCACTACTTGCCCTAATTAATCCTGTAAATGTAGCACCAGAAATACTTGTGGGAATATTAATTGCACTAGAACTAAATGATATTAAATTGGATCCTGTCGTACTAAACCCATTATAAAATGTCATCGTTCCATCTGTCTGGGATATAAATGTATTTTGTGTTGGTGTTGCTGCATTTCCTAATTTAATAGATCCAACTCTAGAGTTGCCTGTAGTAGAAACTTTCAATGCACCAGAAGTTGAATGCTGAACATATAACGGATCAACTAGCGCAGTGGAATTTGTTATAAACACTGTGGCATTATTGAATGAACTTCCAGATGTTGCACTCAATCCAGCATTTAAAACTTGTATGACACTGAATGTGTTTCCAAGATTGGTGAAAGCAACATTTGTAATAGCACCAGTTGCTCCATTGACGGACCCTACACCCTGAACAATTCCAGTAAGACCATTAAAAGATATTACATAATCACCAACTGGACCAGTAGCACCTGTAGCACCTGTTGGACCTTGAGGACCAGGATCACCTGTAGCACCTGTAGCACCTGTAAATCCAGTAGCACCTGTAGCACCTGTAGCACCTGTAAATCCAGTAGCACCTGTAGCACCTGTAAATCCAGTAGCACCTGTAGCACCTGTAAATCCAGTAGCACCTGTAAATCCAGTAGCACCTGTAGCACCTGTTGGACCTTGAGGACCAGGATCACCTGTAGCACCTGTAAATCCAGTAGCACCAGTAGCACCTGTAAATCCAGTAGCACCAGTAGCACCTGTAAATCCAGTAGCACCAGTAGCACCTGTAAATCCAGTAGATCCAGAAGTCGTTGAAACACTTCCCCAATAAAGTTCACCACTCGCTCTAGTCAACAATGCCTGACCAGTAGATCCCAATATAACTGGAAAATAAAAAATATTACTACCAGTAAAATCAGAAAATTGTACCTGACCTCCTTTTAATTTAATTGGTTGATTTAAATTGTCTATCGTATATGTTACAGTACCTGATGCTGCGATTGATGTTGTTTTTAAATTAACAGCATTTCCGCTTGGATCAGTACAAGTCACTGTTGGATCATTAGATAAAGGACTGAGTAAAATAGAACTATTTCCAGCAGTAGCACTCAAAATTCTTAAATTTAAAGTACCAGTAGATGGAACATATTTAAATGGTGTAGTGACATCATCAATATAAATTGCCGTATCACCAGTACCACTAGCAAATAGTGGATAAAAAGTTGATGAAGAATTTGATGACTGAATATTTGTTGGACCAGTAGCACCAGTATTTCCTTGTGGACCCGTAGGACCAGCACCAGAACCACCAGCACCAACCAATGCAAAGTTATAACTAATCCAACCAGCACCATCCCACTTCCAAGTTTTACTATTGAAAGTGTAAAGTTGATTTAATGTTGGCGATGTTGGAAAATTTAGTGGCATATATTATCTCATATAAGTTCAAACCATGAGAGATCAACATAAACTCTCGCTCCATTATTCACTGGAGTTAATGTCAAAACAAATGTATCACTCACGCCCTTCTGAGTTCTACCCAATTGAAAATTGAATTCATTGACACTATTAATATCTAAACTTCCAGAACTACTAATATATCCACCAATAATATCAGTTCCACCAGATACACCAGTTGCTGTAATATTGTATTCGACATTTTCATTAAAGTGCTTATCCCATGTTCCACCAGTCAATGTTGGATTCAATAAAATTCTATATTGCACTGTATCTGGGGCTGCTGGCGATGTTTGTTGTTCAAGAACTGCACTTACATTCGCTGGAATAACGATTGCATCTAATCTGTTGGATGGCAAACGCAGAGCAACCATAGGAATTTGCACCCCTGCCGTCGTCAGCGTATGCGCAGTAACCCCGCTATGAGTGACATTATATCTTCTACTGAATCCTTCATACCCACCATCACTCATTACAGTTGAGCATATTTGTTTCATCGTACTAGACGATGCAGTTGTTGCTCCATTGAAAATTTCATATCTTATGGGAAGACATGCGGTGGTCATATATGTTGTTGAATTTATATTTTCGTTATGAAACGTATGCGCAATTATTGGTTTACCATCAACAATGAATCCTGTTCTGACATCTCCAACACCTAACCACTCAATATCCATCCAGAAGATATTTCCCTTAGTAACATCTAAAAGTCTTCCAGATGCACCAGACCCATCAAATTTGTCTGTATTCCAATCTGATTGATTTACAGTTGTTGTTGAATTTAAAGATCCACTTGCCAAGCATAAAGATAATGTAAGTCCATTTTGTTGAAGATAAATTCCATTATACGGAACACCAGATGTTGCTCCACCAGTAATGCCAAAATAACCAACTCTTTGAATTAATCCTTCTTTGGGCGTATTCATTGCAAAGGTATTCAGAACCAACAATGATTTTCCTGGTTGATATGCAAATACTCTTTTTGTTTCTCTTGTTACTTTACAACCTAAAGTCGTTCCAACTACCAGATTTATGGCACTTTCGTTCAAAATATAATTTGCAGTTCCACCAGTAACACCAAAGGTATCTCATTTATCATTTGTTTGATATCTATGCTGAGAATCAAAAAGAGTAAATGGATTAGATACTCTGAGACGATTAAATGCGTCTACAGAATTTGCTTTAAATTGAATCGTATCATTGAACAAATAACTCATTATATTATTCTCCATCCATTTCTATAAATAAAATCCAATGCTCCATTGTTGATATTTATTGTTGCTGATGACTGCCCATCTATTTTATCAGATAGAGTCGCCCCAGTAATAATAATATATCTGTATGCATCTCCAGCATGACCAGATTCGTCTTTGACCACCATCATTCTTCCAGTTTCTGGAGATGATGGAAGAACGATTCCAGCAGTTCCAGCATAACTGACTCCAATATAGTAATCCGCTATTGTTGCTGCGTATGTAGCACCAGTTACTGTCGTCGTAGATTGTATGACAGTTGAAGATCCATCATTTGTAGGTTGAACCCACTGAGATGTATCTCCATCAAAAATTAAAATATATTCAATACCAGTATCGGAATCCATCCAACGAGTTCCAAAGGTAACTCCAGTTGGAGGATTTTGCTGATAATAAAATGCCCCACCAGCACCATCCAGTTTGTCCCAAGCATATCCATTAAATGACCACACACGGTTAATCACCGTGTGTAGTTGCCCTGTTGATGGATTTGTGGGAAATGCCATAGTTTATTCTATAGCATTATTTATATTAAGTTTTTTGCTTTTTTCTATCCTTAAATTTCTTTGGTTTAGAAATTAAATTTGATTGTTGTGTTTGTTGATTTTGAAAAGATTCAAATTGTTTCTTTTGTTCTTCAATTTGATTTAAAAGAATTCTATATTGATTATAATTCTGCTCTACTCTTTGAACTTCGGATGGTGGAACTCTTCCTTCTTCTAAAAGTTTCTTACATGCTAGATATCCCAGTTCTGGTCTACCCGCAGCAAATGCTGTTGCTCCAAGTTCATCAAGTGCCACAAAATTATAGATGGCATCAGGTACGAATAAAATTTCACCTTGGGGTAGTGGCATTTCTGCTGCTTGTCGAGCATACACAAATGCTGCTGCTGGTTGATTGTATTTCTGTCGAAGAACCTGAGCAATATGTACCAATGGTTCAGCACGAATTGGGCGATAATTATAAGCATCTAAGAAGGATGCTTGAATTTCAGGCCATGGGCGATCCATCATAGCACGGCAAATTGCCACACGATAAAGTGAATAGTAAACTTCTTCTGCCCAACCACCCATCTCTGCGCGTTTCTTATACGCATCCATTGATTTTTCCCATTGCTGAGAATCAAAATATGATTGTGCCAAATAGAATTGATACCGAGTATTTCCTGGTTCATCAATTAATGCTTTTTCAAGAGTTTCGGCATCTCTCTTATATTTTTCAACTGGAGTAATTCCAACATTTCTTGCTCCTAAAGTACGAGCATTAATGTTATATTTTCCTTCAATTTTAACAAGCATTGGATTTTCTTTTTGTGGTGCTGGATATTCGTGAAGAACACCTTTATATTCCCACTTAGCATCCATTCTAAAAATTTGAGTCCTCCACCAAGAGAAGTCTTCACGTCCCATACGAACAACATAACCATCTGCGGTCATTTCTGGTGGAAAACTAAATGTTCCCTCTACACGATCGTCGGCATCAATCATCCAGATGTAATCACATTTATCGTCACAGTGACGAAGTGCCACTGTGCGATTATGTCCGAAGTTCTTCCATTCGTCTTGATGTAATTCTCCAGGAATACCCTTCTCAGCAAAGAAGTTCTTTATGATATCCTGTGTTCCATCTGTCGAACCAGTGTCTGAAATAACCCAGTAATCAATATATTTGTAAATAGAATTTAAACACTCATGAATAATATGAGATTCATTCTTAACGATCATACACAGAGCAATTTTTGGTTTCATTTTATATTCTTTCAAACTGTAAAATCAGACTTTTCTAAGTCTTTAATATTTATAAAGATTAATCCCTTATCAATGAATTCTTTCTGCACCATACCAAATAAATGGACTATGAAATTTTGTTGTAAATCCTTGATTTTCTATTTGATGAATAATATTATACATTTTTCTCTCTGCATCTTCAATTCCACCTCCATGAAATTGAATTTGTATTGCTTTTACATTTTTTAATAAATTATTTTGTAACATATATGGAAGCAATAACCATTCATAGTGCTCTATATTTATTTGTAAAACATCTATAGGTTGATCTATAGAATTAAAAAATTCTAAGGCATTTATTGTTTTTATTTTTATTTTTTGTAGAGAATCTGGTAAAAATACAATAGAAGATCCATCTTCACTTAATGTAATTTCTGTTTCTCCAGAATCTTCTATTGTTATTGCTGCATTATATATTTTACATTCATTACTATATGGAAGAGAAATTGCAGATTCAAAATATTGTTTAATTGGTTCCAAACCTATACATTTACAATTATAAATTCTATTCATATCGTTTAACCAAGATCCACGATATACACCAAGATCTACAACTAAACTATTAGAATTGAGAGAATGATCTCTTAGTATAACATTAATTGGTCTATTAGTATCAAACATGTTAAAATCCTTATTTAAAACTCTGCATCAATGATTCTTTCTTTGCTAATTGAAAATCATGGTCCGTCATCATTGCCACAAGACCATCAATATCAACTTTGAGTTGCCAACCTAATTTCTTTTTTGCTTTTGATGGATCACCCAATAATTGATCTACCTCTGCTGGACGATAATACCGAGGATCAACTTCAACATGATCCTGATAATTCATACCAAACCTGGCAAATGCTTTTTGACAAAATTCACGAACAGAAATCATTTTTCCAGTAGCAAGAATATAGTCATCTGGTTTTTCCTGTTGAAGCATCAACCACATGCCCTCAACATAGTCTCCAGCAAATCCCCAGTCACGAAGAGCATCAAGATTTCCCAAATAAAGTTTATCTTGAAGACCATGATAAATTCTACCAACTGCCCGTGTTATTTTACGGGTTACAAATGTTTCTCATCTTCGTGGACTTTCGTGATTGAATAAAATTCCAGAAGAAGCATGAATACCATATGATTCTCTATAATTAACAGTCAACCAGTGAGCGTAAACCTTAGCACAACCATATGGAGATCTTGGCCAGAATGGAGTGGTTTCTTTTTGTGGAACTTCCTGTACTTTACCAAACATCTCTGAACTACTTGCTTGATAATAACGAATCTTCTTGCCTGTATTCTCTTCGTAGAGTCTAATTGCCTCAAGCATGTTGAGAGTTCCAATTCCTACGGTTTCTCCAGTATAAACTGGAACATCAAAAGAAACTTTAACATGACTTTGTGCTCCAAGATTATAGACCTCATCTGGTTCATATTTGTTTATCAACTTCTCTATACTATTATAATCTGTCAAATCACCATAGTGAAGATGAAATGTTTTATTAAATATCTCTGGATTTTGAATGAGGTGTTCAACACGATCAGTATTGAATGTAGATGATCTACGAATCAATCCATGAACAATGTATCCCTTGGACAATAATAAATCAGCAAGATATGAACCATCTTGCCCCGAAGTACCTGTAATTAACGCTACTTTATTTTTTGACATTATTAAAATTCCTCACAAAGTTATCAATTGTAATTTTCAATCCATCTTCTAACGAAGTTAATTTTATATTAGCATTTTTGCTAAACTCAGAAAACCTATTACTAATTGTTGGTTTTCGTAAAATTCCTTCTGGTCGCGACTCATCATATACTATTTTTCCAGTAAAATCAAGATGTTTTACTATAATGTCAACAACATCTTTAATTTTGTATTCCGTATCACTAGAAACAACCATCATATCATCTATAGGTATATGATCGATGTGAATTGCTTTGAAGATTTCACCAAAATCTGGAGCATACATAAATTCTCTTTCTGCATTACCAGAACCCCAAACAAGAAGGAAGTCATCACCACCACGCTTTGCTAAGTAACACTTGTGGATTAAACTTGGAATGACGTGTGCTCCCTGAAGGTTATAATTGTCATTTGGACCGTATAGATTACAGGGAATCAAACATTTAATATGTTTTCCGTGTTGTTGATTCAATGCCTTAGCACCGATTCCCAACATTCGTTTAGCATAGGCATAACCATAATTTGTTGGATGTGGTTCACCAGCATGAAGAACATTTACATCTACTGGATATTTTACTTTTTCTGGAAAAATACATGTTGAGAGAACAAATGTACCATATTTAATTTTTGGTGATGCCGCAATAGCATCCATCACATTCAATCCCATTCTCAAATTTTGACTAAAAAAATCATAAACACATTCAGTGTTTTTTGCAACACCACCAACCAATCCAGCAGCATGAATAACCGTGTCGATTTGTGGATTTTTTCTAAGAAACTCCACAATTTCTTCAGTGTTTAAAAGATTTAATTGTTTACTAGTTGGTTTATGTCCAAATTGAATAGAAGATCCGAGTAACCCACTTCCACCAGTAATTAAAATATTATCACCCTTCATATTTAATCCTTATTCTTTTTTGTACATCCAGCAAAGTTCTCCAGTGCCGATTGGTCCTTTTATATTTTCATTTACCGCCTGAACCACCCCAGGCCAAGAATCATTATAATCATGACCTGATATCACTCCACCTTTTTTAACTTTTGGATACCAAGCACGAATATCTTCAACCACACATTCATACGAATGACAAGCATCTATGAAAACAAAATCTAAACTTTCATCTTCATATAATTTAGCAGCATCCACTGATTTTGCCTTGATCGCTTTATAGTATTGTTCTAAAGGTTTCATGTTCGAAACAAAAATTTCATACAGTTTAGAATTGTCCATATGAACATGTTCTGGACTACCTTCCCATGTGTCAATACAATCAAACTTTATGGTTTTTCCACTATTAGCAATTTCTACTGCCATAAATGCGGAAGACTTTCCTTTCCACGAACCAACTTCTACAAAATGAGCACCATCTTGTGCATGATTGACCATTGATTTATACCAATTTGGATATGTAAACCAATCTTCTCCAAATTGGGGTTGTCTGTATATGTGTTCCATAATATTTCCTTAATTTAAAATGCTGTCGTTTACTATATTTGAGATAAAATGTACTTCTTCTTCACTCATATCTGGATTATTTGGTAGATAAAGTCCATGATCATGAATTTTATCAGAGAATGAGAAAGATTGTTTTCCGTATCTTTCATAAAAGAAAGGTTGACGCGATATACTTCCTGCGATCAATGGTCTACACTCAACTTGATTTTCAGCAAGTTTTTCTGCAATTTTTGTTGATTTTGGATGAATGATGGGATAAGCAAAATTAGAAACAAATTCAAATTGTCTAATATCAATTTTCCAATAATTATTAACAATCAATGAGTCATACAATTTTAAATTATTATATCGTGATTTGCAGAATCCATCTAGTTTTTTCAATTGCTGTATGCCAATAAATGCCTGTAAGTCTGTAGACCTAAGATTAAATCCAGGATGGTAAAAAGTATAAAGATTTCTAAAATCATCCACACCATACTTCAATTGCATATCTCTACGAGTAACTTCATCCAAATCCCTAGACCACCCATGCGATCTAATACTCTTAAAAATGTTGTATAACTCATAGTCGTCAGTACATATAAATCCACCTTCTATAGTCGAAAAGTGATGACCGTAGTATGTACTAAAAGAAGATGCTAATCCTATTGTTCCTGTTTTCTTACCATCGATTGTTGTTCCAACACTTTCACACGAATCTTCAAGTAAGATTACATCGTATTTTTTACATATCTCTTTTATACATTTTATATTATTTGGAAATGCCAATGCGTGAACAATCATAACTGCTGCTGGATTTTGTTCTTGGCATATTTTCTCAAAGTGATTAGGATCAATTCCCAAATTATCAGGATCAGTCTCACAAAGAATAGGTTCAAGACCCAATTGAATCGCTGGAGCAACTGTAGTAACCCAAGAAACGCATGGGAAGACAATCTTTTTGTTCTTCAATCTTCCAGAAAGAATAAGTCCATAAAAGATAGCAAGATTTGCTGAAGATCCAGAATTTACAAATACTGAATACTTGCAACCCAACCAATTACTCCATTGTTGTTCAAATTCTATTGTTTTTGTTCCCTTAGTTAATCTTGGGTTTTCATATAACCAAGCAATTAACTGAGCAATATCAGTTTGATCTATAGTATCTTTAACTAAAGTGATTGGTAATTTCATTAGTTGCCTTTATAAATTTTTACAGAATCTTCACTTAATTTTCTTCCAGAAATAACAGCATCATCAATCATTCTATTGATTGCCTGAACATACTGTGGTCTTTTTTGTTTAAAACAAATATCAATTTTTCGTTTTAATATAGCAACTTCTTCATCGGTCTTAGCAATTCCAACCATGTCTTCCAAAAACCATGTACGAATATGAAGTATACATAATTTTTCTATAACCTCTCCAATGTTATCTGTTGCTACTAAATTATCTGGAAGTTCTGGAACTTCACGATTGGAGAGAATTTCTTGTGCTTTTTGTTTTATTACATTTTCAATAGAATCTGATATCACGGGATCATTCCTTTCAATTCACTTATAGTCTTATTTATGAGATGCTGAGTATCGTATATTGGTGTGTGTGATGAACTATAAAATAACCTAGTTCTGTAATGTGATTGCGTTTTTATATCTTCTACGACATACTCTTTATAATCCATATTCATGTGTCGATATAGTTCGACAATCAAATCATTCACATACACTAATCTACCAGAACCCACTATAAAGTCAATTCCAATTTGATTGTGTTTCATAACACAATCAACAACCATTTCTGGGTGTATTATGTCTCTATAGTAGTGAGTATCCCCAATAGTAATTTTAGTGCCATCAATGATTGAGTTGAATATTTTACTAAATAAATATCCATTTTTTCGGTATATTGAATTAAAATTAAATGGGTACACTATTGATACATTTGGATATTTAAATTTGTTTTTAAGTTCAACTGTGATGTTGTATTTTGACATTGTATAATTATTTGGTTTAAACTGAAATGGGGTATCAACACTTATCGCACCATTACAATCGTTCCACAGATCTGCTGTAGAATAGTAAAAAATTCTATTTGCCTTTATGTGGGTTATAACATCTTTAACTAAAGTAAAATTAATATCATAAAATTGATCACTTACGGTTTTGTCATCAACCAAAAATGTTCTTTGTTCTGCAAAACAAATATGAACATTGTCCCATGTCTGGGATTTTAAAAATTGCACATCTATATTTCTGGAAGAAATTTTTATATAATTATCTGGAAAATATTTTGCTAATTGAGATGTATTACCGATTACCAAATTTTGCATTAATTTCCTCATCAATCATTACAAATCCTCTATCTTCACATCCTATACCAGAGTCAGACCAAATTTGAACTGCGTGTTCTGGCAATTGATAATCAGTCATAGTTACCCAATTTATCTCTCTTTGAATATTTCCAAACGAAATATAAGTTTTGTTCTTATTAAACAGATTATCTTTCACATGTGTGAAACAGAAAGGACCACTACCTCTTCCAACAATTATATCACAAAATGTTGAGATGTATGAAATTTCATTCAAATCTGATTTTGTTTTATCTGATATAAAAGAATTAGTGTCTATTATGTTGGTCAAACCAGAAGCAAAAGGTTGAGTAATAAAAAATCTACATGATGGATGTTTTTGTGCCAATGAGATTATTATAGGATCCATGTCAAAATTTCTAGTTTGACCAGATATACATGGACCATTACATATTAAGATATTTTTATCTTTACTTAACTTTATATCATCAATATCATATTTACTATAATCAATAGATGGAATATATTCTATTTCTTGAAGTAAATTGATCCCAAATAAAGAAGCAAAATGTGCGTACATGTTATAATTATTCTTTATAGTACACCCATCTGCGTTTAACCATTTACCTTTATTTTGACCAATCCAAGTTCCAAAAAACAAAGTAGAATCTTCAATATAAAATCCCATTTGATTTGGATCAGATGATGTAGTAGAGAGTCTTCGTTCGTATCTAACAGGAAGATCTCTTAACAAAAAAGGACATCGAATATGAGTATATGTCGATTCTACTGGAAGTTTAGAAACAAAAAATTTAACAAATTCTCTACTATAGTGTAGATCTCCGTTTCCAAATCCGTTAAAATATGCTATTTTATCAATTTGCGTCATTACGATAATCCATACTCTTTAAATAAGTTATCACAATCAAGGAGATCATATCTCCACTCTTTATTTATGAAATACTCATACTTCTCTTCTAGGAGTTCCTTTGTGATATCAGACCATCGCTCAACTACTAGTATTGGAAATAAATTAGAAAAATACCGATTTGATGCGGTGTCTTCAACTACAGGTATTCCTCCAGTATACAAAGTTTCCCACACTCTATGTGTTTCTTTACCGTTACCTGGCGGACAAAGAACATATTTATGTTCTTGTAATTCCTTATAATAATTTATAATTTTATTTTTATCTAATGTAAATTCTGCAATAGTGCAGTTATCCTTAAGATTTTCTTTAACTATATTCAATATCTGTGGTCGTTTCCATATATTTGTTCCAGTTGAAAAATTTGAATATAATAATTTATTTCTATCACAATCAAAAATTACAGATTTTAATTCTTCTGAATTGGAAACACCTCTACTCCACGGTGGACATACACCAATAGGTATAGGAATCATAGTATTATTTGATACCTCTGCGTTTTGTGAATACCATTTTTTAATCTGTCTTGGCATAAACTTAGTAACAGAATACACTAAATTTAAAGGATCATTATATACTGTTGTTCCGTTTGGATCCGTTAAGTGATCATCATCACCCGTTATTAATAATATATCAGTCAAATTTGTATTTTCTATAAATTCAAAAAGATTATTAACTTGCATTGCCCAACAATATATTTTACATCCACTGGTAAATCTAAGTTTGTTTGATTGGACATAACCAAAATCTCGAGCCTGTGGTCGCATAATACTTAAATCACATCGTTGTGAATACGACATACACGAAAGTATAGTGTTTGGAATATATTTTTGTAACATTATAATTGATCCGCAATCCAATCTAATATTGAAACTGTTGGAGTCCATCCAGTTTTAGCAAAGAACTTTTCATTACTACACAAGTTATTCGACGCTTCACCTTTTCGTTTTTCAATGAAAACTATATTATCAGAAATGGCATTTGCCAGTTCCAATACAGAAACTTCAGTTCCAGATCCTATGTTATATGGAGTAGCATTTGCTACATCTGTAATAGTTTTGTGATGTTTAAATGCTAATATATTAGCATTAACTATATCCTTTACATAGATAAAATCTCTTTTTTGTGATCCATCACCAACAACAGTCAATGGTAAATTATTCTTCTTTTGATTTAAAAATATACTGGTCACTAAAGCATATTGTCCAAACGCTGGAGCACGTTCTCCAAACACATTGAAGTATCTAAAAATCGTAGCAGGAACTCCATGTAAAGTATTATAATTTCGTATTAATAACTCAGCAGCATACTTTGTAGATGCGTATGGATTCATACAGTTTTCACGATGATCCTCTGTTATAGGCAATTGATCTGTATTGCCATATACAGAGGATGTAGAAGAAAAAGCAATACCTATTCCATGCTTCCTACAACATTCAAGAACTGATAATGTTCCACCTATATTAGTATTTACTGCCTTTTGTGGATTTTCAGTTGCTTGTTGTAATCTAGATTCTGCTGCTAAGTGAAAAATATATTCACACCCATCAGAAATTTTTATTAATCTTTCAGTCTCGGTAATACTAAAATTATAATTTTTTGCTTTATTGTTAATATAAAATTGTTCATTACTTGCCGATTGATCGTCTACGTTTATAACTTCGTATCCATTATCAACTAAAGTGTCAACCAAATGACTTCCAATAAATCCACACCCACCAGTAACTAATACTTTCATCATAGATCCTTTAAAGATTGTGCTATTTTTTCTTTGAGTTGTGTAGTGGAATACCCATGATCGCGGTTGATAAAGTGAATTTTTTGATTTAAATCACTTCCTGTGTAATCTCTGGTCGAATAATCTTCGCCCAAAAATCTTACATCATAATTTTGAGTTTTTAACAACCAATATAGATCTTCTTCTGTTTTATATGGAACGACTTCATCCACATACTTCAAAGAAGAAATAATTTCCATTCTTTCTTCAAGTGTGTGTACTGGTTTTAATTTTGCTCTTTCTATTGAAGGATCTTCATGTAGCAACACAGTTAAATGATCACATTTTATTTTACATTCCTTAAACATTCTGATGTATCCAGGATGGATTAAATCAAAAGCACCAGCAAGAACACCCCTAGCACCACAGTTTTCTTTTCTCCACTCAGCAGCATTAACTGCTTTATCATCAATTACTATATCATAAGTTGGTTTTACATTCATTATCAAGTTATGATGCTTTAGACCCCAACGATCCAACTGATCTTTAGTCTGAATAGTCCAGTCGAGTCCACTTGAAGATCCCCTACCAGTAAAAATTATTATTTTATGTCCATCATCATACAATTCATTTACTTTTTGAATTGCTTTGATGATTGGTTTTGCTTTCATATAGTCACCATCAGTGACCGATTCGCAGAGTGTTCCATCTAAATCAAAACAGTAGATCATATAACCTCAAATAATAGAATGTAATATCGCTTCATGTGACAACTCAACAACACCATAGTTGTTCGAATTCACCCATATATTAAGAAGAGCATATTTTTCAGAAAGTATCTTAAGGGTGTTTGTTTCCGAAAATCCAGTAAGAGACATAAATGGTATAGCGTTTTCTATACAATACCTAGCACAATTTATTAAATTTTCTGAATTTCCAGAGGAACTAATAAGAATTACCAGTCCTTGTCTTTCGGCAAAGTCTTTTAAGAAATACTTAAATGCTTGGTCATATCCATAATCATTTGCGTAACAAGTTAGTCTTGCGGAATCTGAAAAACATAAAGTTGGTTTGCCAAGTGCTTTACTATAATCTTCAGCAATGTGAGAAGCGATAGCATTGCTCCCACCATTGCCAAGAATAATTATCTTTCCTTTTGTATTGATGATAGTATTTGATAAAGTATCAAGAATTTTAGGATCAATACAATCAAATGATTGTTTCAAATTATATAAAAAGTTCACAGGTTTCATACTAAACGCCTAACTCCAGTTTTACTTATCGATATCTTTTTGAATCCATCAGGAACTTCGGTTCCTTTTTCAAAAAAGACCAAGAAAAATCCACCATTACCAGCACCGCAGAGTTTACTTGCTACACAATTATGTAGGGAAGATATCCAAGTGTCCAGTTCGACTAGTGAATGATTAATCATAGCACCCTTGGACATTTTTTTCTTTTCTTCCCAACCTAGTTTGATTAGTTTCATGAATTCATAATACTTCTGTTTGATGATTAGATTTTCTGCTTCAGCAACCAGAGGATTCAAAATGTCTTCTTCTGGACACACCACACTCCTCAAGACTTCGGTAGAACTCCTTGTGAGTCCAGTGTAGTACAAATACAAATCAAAGTGGTTAAACAGATCTGTGGGTAAAAATTTATATTTTGGATACTGTTCGTTTTTACAAAATTCAATCTTTTTAAATCCACCAACACAGCAACCATATACATCTTGAAGTCCAAGAAGAGGGTTAATTTGCTTTTCCAATAAGTGGGCATCTCTTCCACACTCAATCTCGCTTATGGTTTTTTCATTAAATTCATTCAACGCATATGTCAACGCACACGAATATGCTGAAGATACCGCCAACCCCGACCCATGTGAAAATATGTCACTGGTCAGATGAAGTGAACATGGTTTTGAATTGTTTTGTTTCAAACACAGTCTAACCAATTCATTTTGAATATCATCAATTCTTGTTACTTCTTCACGAATTGAATAGTTTACAATATATTTTTTATCAAGATTATTTCTACCAAGAACATCTTTGTAAATAGACACATAAGTATATAAATTTGGAGTAAATGATATTACAGATCCACGATTATGTGTGTCTAGATAGACATCTAAATCGCTACCACCACCGACTAAAGATATTCTAACGGGGCATCGAACAACAATCATTGAGTTCTTGCTCTTTCATATTCCCAAGCAGCAGGACTAATCCCAATCCAAACTTTGGTTTTTGAAAATCTACCCATACCATAATCACCAGATCTTGCCAAATTGGTATATTTTTTAATTTTTAAAGGAATGTTAGTAGTGTTATATAAATCGATTAATGTACAATGCTCAGAGCATTTATATGATTCATCATTCTTTTTAATGTTGTTTATAGACTCCCATTCTTTTAAAAACTTAATTGAATTCTCAGTTTTATTAAAATATATTAAACCTGCATGTGGTGTAATATTATCATGCTCTCGAATACAAATTGCCATATCAAATTCGTTATCTAGATTTTCAAATTCATCGATATGCCCATTGACTATACAATCTGCGTCAATCCAAGAAACAGAGTCATTTAACTGATCTATTTTTTGTAATAAATAAGTGGGTTTTATCATATTTAATTTTAAATATGATGTGTCTAATCCTTGATTCTCAAAATCAATGTAATCAAATGAACATTTGTGATTGTATTGAATTAGTTGTTGTTCTAATCTATTTTTACAATCGGTATAATAAGTCGATTCTTGGGGGTTTTTATCATAATAATAAGATACAAAGTGCATATTTAATCCTTACATCAAAATCCATTCATCACAATAAATGTCTTTATATTCATTAAATTGTTTATTGCCATACCATTGGTTTGGTGCTATGGTAATCTTATTTAGGTTATTAGATAACCATGATCCCCACCAACTAAAACTGCTATTAGCAATCACAAAATGATCACACAAAGTCATGAACATTAAAGATTGTTCTTGATGTTCATAATAAGTTTTTTCAGAACTAGTTTCCTCATCGTATATCAAAGTGTAATCTTTTTCAAGATAGTTTAATTGTTCTCTACACCAAGGAATATCATCACTAAAAATAACTAAGTCAAATTTTGTATTCAATTTATTTTTAATGTAGTCGATTCCCTTTAAATAGTAATCAATTGAGCAAAGTGAATGTATTGCACTAAGGTTTACATAATCACCACGACGAATGTGTAATGCAACTTTAGGGTTTGCACTAAATGAATTTAATAAGTTTTTACATTTACTATACAAATCTTTGTTCTTGAATGTAAATTCTTTTTTAACAATATCTTTGCAATGAGAAAAATATTTCTCAGATTGAAAATATCCAAAAATATTAGTATCATCTGGAATACTTAATAATTTTGGTTTAAATTCTGATGATTCATCAAGAACGCTATAAGAAAACTGTGATTTGTCTCCGAGATCTTTTGCTGATATATCAAAAATGTCTAGAAGATATAATCTAGTATCATAAGATCCATTTGACATCCATGCTGTATTTCTATATGGAATAGCAATTTCATAATTATTTTTACTTGCTATTCCAAGTAAACACGCATACTGAAACATTTGATTTCCAAGTTTTCCAACATACCCAAGTGCGTTGTATGTTATCATGTGTTATTTCCCACTAGATTAAATTTTACAGTTTGATCATCTAATCCCATTTCACGGAGTGATTTTTCTTTAGATTCTCCATCAGCGATACCCATAGTAATCATAGGTTGCATATTGTCTGGTATCTTTGTACCAGGCCATATAGCATAACTTATTGGAAGTTGACCAACTCTCATTTGGGGAAGATATAATGGAAGAACTTCAGACATCAATATCTCATGGTCAAATACTTTTGCTCCTAGATTTAATTCATTGAATTCGCATCGTTCAATCCAATACTTTACAAATTCAATAACAATTGGTTTATATGTTACATAAATTGGAGATGCTTTTGGTAAATTTGGATTTACATGTGGCGGAAATCCCTGATAAGCAAATGCCATTTCACATTTATCCTCTAATTCGTCAAACACCTTTAACTCTGCGTGTATGCGCGAATCAACGTCCATCCAAACAAATGGTCGTTTTTTCTCTTCCAAAACATCAAGAATAAATTTTGGTTTTGCTAAACAATTCAAACGATATTCTCCACGCGAAGGAAGTTCGCGAATATCGTGTGGCATGTTGTTTTCATTACAGTTTATACGCAGTCTTCTTGCATGATCACTGTAATAAGTACGACCATCTATGTCACAATAAAATGATACAATTTCAGTTTTCATTGATTATTTTATAAAGTTGATCATCAGCAGATTCTAATGCTTTAACTCTAGCAAAATTATCTTTGATGGCATCCATTTTACTTTCATATAATTCTTTTGTCAACATTTTTGGATCAAAGTCTGGTGTTAATTTAATAATACCATCTTCATTAAAAATAGTTCCAATATCATCTGGTCCCCAATACACAGGAATAGTTCCAGTTGCAAAACAATCTGTTACCTTTTCAGTGTAATAAGTGTTATATTTGTCATTTTCTATGACTACAGAAAACATATATGGAACAATCAATGGTTCTTTGTCTTTCCATGGTTGTTTACTTTCACCAACCCGCTGAGTGTTTGCTACCCCACCAAAAACATCAATTTGATCTTTAAATCTTTCAGCAATTTCATGCCTAAGTTTATGACCGAATGTAATTGTTTTGGCAGAAGCAACCATAGATACAAGTTTTGTCTTGGTATGAATTTGTTGATCCTTAATCCAAGGCAAATTACTTCCAGCAGGACAATAATGAATATTGGGAGCACGACCTAACCATTGCTTATCTGATGTTATTAATAAGTCGTATGCTCTAGAAATTCTTTCCAGATTATGCTCCCAAACATCAACAGGAACATACCATGAATGAAAAATAGCACGGGATTCGCATACCCATGCTATTTTTTTCTCTCCAGGTTTTTTCTGATATCCCATTCCAGTCACTATACCAGAATCAACAAATACTTTTACTGGATAGTCTTCGTATGTCCAATCAAAATTTTTGGGTTTAAAATCAGAACATGTTGAAGTTTCTGCTAAAAATCCACCACCGATAAGTGTCATTTTTTTCATAATCTATAGATCTCCACATCTATGTATCTTACTTTCCTATGTGGTATTTAGGAACTAAGGTCCATTCTTTCTTTTCTTTATGTGGAATGATTTTAAGTCTTGCCAACGATAACTGCGGTTCAGCATATCGTTTTGGATCTATAGGGTTTATGAGTCCCCATTCTGTAAGCAACTTGACAATTGTATTTCTTCTGCCAAGGTCATCTGTAGACATGTCACTTTCAAGACCGTCTAAAACAAACATTTCTTTAAAGTGCATAATTGCATATCTACCTCTTTTGTGTAGTATGTGACAAGACTGATAAAGTTTCTTTTCTGTTTTTGAAGAAACTCCTATTCGGGTAAGAGTTTCCTTTACCTTCAAAAAGTCTTCTTCTTTATTTAATTTTACTTCTACACCCAATCCCTCAAAAATATCTTCTGCCATAATATACTCCCATGTTATATTGACAGAAAATATTTAGGGTTTTACCGTTTTTGACCACCTTTTTGTACCATTTCGGTTAATTTGTCCATGGGTAGGAGATCCATAACTTCCCGAGCATGACGGTCAGAATACCCATAGACTTGTTTTACCACTTCAAGGTCTTTGCTTTCTTCTGGTTTGATCCACTTAGAAAAACGCTTACGCTTAGAAATAGAATGTATGTAAAAATCATATTGTAACTTTTTATCTAGATGTGCTACCTGATTCATGCGGTTGGCATAAAAAATGGTATCTGGAAAGTAAGAAAGACACTTGTTTACTACAAAAGGAACATAGTCCTTTTCAACCTTTGGATCTTTATCCATAAGGTTTTCTTTGGTTTGGTTAATTGAGTTTAGGAATTCGGATAACATATTATTTAAAAGAACAAGACATCATCAACTGAACAAGACATGCGACAAGATTGATTTCCTGATCGGCAACAAATGCCGATCTATACTGAGACTCAGCAATGATTAGGATTGCCTCTGGGATGCTCTGATTCTCCAGACTGTCTGTAAGAGAGTCATAGATTTTTCTATAGACCTCCTGGGGCGATCCTTCAGCATTGAGTGCTGCCCAGCGACGAACCGTGGCAAAATCCTTATTGCGAAGTGCCGTCATCAGATTCTTAATCTCTACCTCTGCCACAGAGGATAGGATTCCAACATCAATCGTTCCAGATACACCATATCGTTGTAGTTCATTCAGAATCCTACGCATGTCTGGAAAGTGCTTCATGATCAATTGACCAAGCACCTTCTTGTCAAATTTTACACCCTCGCGATTAAGAATATAGGAGCATCGCTCCATAACCTTAGCAGCGATTGCTGGTTTTTCTCCAGACGGAAGCACAAAATCTATACAAGTACACCGAGAGTGAATAGGTTCAATGATACGGGACTTATAATTACAGGTAAGAATAAACCTACAATTGTTTGCAAACTCCTCAATAGCACCGCGCAAAGCGGGTTGAATGCTATTGGCGTTGGAGTAATCAAACTCATCTAGGATGACTACCTTTTTTGTATCGCCACTCAGAGATACGGTACTGGCAAACTGACGAATCTTGGTCCTCAGTGTGTCAATATTTCCTTCTTCCGAGCAGTTGATGATAATCCAATCACACCCCATTTCATTGCAGAGTGCCTTGGCAACGGTTGTCTTGCCCACACCAGCAGTACCAGAAAAGAGTAAATTTTGTGGTTCCCCTTTAGCAACCATGTCGCTGAAGGTTGACTTCAGCGACACGGGGAGAACACACTCTTCGATGGTCTGGGGACGATACTTTTCAACCCACAGAAAGTTTTCAGGTTTCATCATTAAGATCCATAGTTAGAAGTGTTTGCTTCCATGGCATACCAATACTTGACAGGAATGCTCTGATGAATGAACTCACCAACAACATTCTTGGCAAAATTAACTTTATAATCTCCAGGGAGAATCTTGATGTTTTCCATCTTGAAATTAAACAAGAAGTCGGGCAACGCATCTCCTCCTCCAACAACAACCTTGTAAGAATTACTTGTCGGATCAGAAAGATCTGATACCATTGCCACGATCTCGTTATTGTCAGACTTAAAAGAAAGATCAGGAAGTTGCATTACCGATGCTGCCTTTTGGAGTTCATTGAAGTTCTTTTCAGTAAGATCAATACTAACATTAACCTCTGGCATATTGACATCCTTGGTAGGATAGGTCAAGAGTCGTGATTCCGAGTAGTAATAGTTTACTACTGAGTCTCCACCGTTCTTGATCTTGACACTCTTCTCACCAAAGTTAAATGTTGGATTGCTAAAAAGACTGACTACACCAAGAAACTTATTGAGATCCCAGATGCCAAATTCAACATCAAAGGTTTCCTCGACAGTAGCAACTGCCATACCAGTCTTAGACGGTGTAATTGTCTTGATTACATTCCCTGGTTTAACAAGGAGATTGGAATTTAGACTTGAAAAGTTTTTAAGAATTGTTAGGGTATTTTTTGAAAAAGTCACGGTACTCATAATTTACCTCATAAAGTTGTCTTCAAAATCATCATCTTCAAAATTGCTCTCAACATAGTTTTTAAGTTGTTGCTTTGATTTGTGTTTTTCGTGATCTCTCTCTTTACGGGAGACAGACTTGAGTTGCTTAGGCGGTTTTGGTCTTTCTCGCCTTGGGTCATCACGATCAAAGTTAAAATTATTTTTCATAGAACAACACCATTATACCATAGTTTTATCATAATTCAACCCAAAACTTGTTACTTTGTTCCTGAGTATATGTGTACATAATTGCTGTAGATGGAACATACCATCTATCTCCTATTTCAGCGGTTGGGGGAGCAGGGGGTTCCTTGATAAAGAACCCAAGATTTCCTCCTGTTTCCTTCCAATACGATCTTCCCTCTTGTGTTCCTGGAACTTTATCAGAGGTTGCTCGAACACAAACATATAATTGTGTTTTATATTCTACAACATCGCCAACAAAATAAAGATATTGAGATCCGTCAGCGTCATATTGACGATATTTACCTCTAAAGTTTAATTTGTCAGTCTGTTCCATCTTAGTTATATATGATCTTACTAAAATTGTTCTTCTTCTCAAAAGACACAATATTTGAAAACTTGTCAACTAACTGATCAGACTTATGACTAATCACATAGACATTTGCCTTGTCGCTAATAATTCTTAAAAGTTTCATAAGTTCATCCATACCTACGGAGTCTAACGATGAATCAAACACTTCGTCAAGAATTAAAAGATTACAATTTACACTATTTTTGAGTCTGGCAATTTCTCTCCATGCGAGCAGAAGTGCCAGATCTATACGCATCTTTTCACCTTCACTGAAATTCATGTAACTAAAATCATCACGATAACGCGATTTTATTTGTTCATTGAATTCATCGTCAAGTTGAAATTGTACAAAGAAATCCATTGATGACAAGAACTTATTGATGTACTTATTCATGTGGGGAAGATAATACTTGATAATCTTCGACTTTACACCACCATCGCGGAGAAGTTCACCCGCAAGTTCGTGATACATCAGGTCTTCCGAATGAAGATTTCTTTCTTCCTCAAGAGCAAGTAAACCACCCTCAAGACCCTTTAGTTTTTCTTTTTCTTCAACAATATTGTTTTTGATAACTGATTTTTCTGTTGATGCTTCAATTCTTTTGATTTCTTTTTCAAGCAGTTCAACCTCTCTGTTGACACCTTTTATGAAAGAGAGAGATTCTATTACTTTCTCAAGATTTAATTCAAACAATTCAATAGTTTCATTTTTTTCTTTGATGGCAACATTTACTCTTTCAATGTCATCATCTATATTTGAAATTTCATAGTTTGTAGTAAGAATCTTTTCCTTTTTTATTTTCTCTTCAATTGGTTGACTACAAGTTGGGCATTTACAATTTTCTTTAAAGAAAGAAATGTGTTGTTGCTTTTGTTTCTTATTTGCGTTGAATTCTGAAATTGCGGAATTATATTTCTTTAATTTAGTTTGACAATCATTTATGTGGATTTTGATATTTTGAATGTCCAACTCCAATGAAGTTTGATCATATCCCTTGGAATACATAATACTTTTATGATGAAAAATCTTATCTTGTAGTTCTTTGATTCTACCAGTTATATCTTCATCCTCTTCTGAGTTTTTCTTTTCAAGAGTAGAAATATAATTCTTCTGAATTATTATTTTACTCTTTTCAAGTTCAATCTTGGAATGTAACTCCTTGACAGTTTCCTTGAGAGAAAGAATCTTTCCTTTCAGGACTATATTCATTGTACTAAAAATGTTGATGTCAAGAATATTTTCAATTACGGCACGACGATCTGCTGCGGATAACTGCATAAACGGAACAAATGATGAACTACCAAGAATCACCACTTGGGTAAAAGTCTTGTAGTTCATCTTAAGAATTTGATTCTCAAGAAGTTCCTGATAATCCACACTCTTGGCATCCTGATCAATCAACTGACCATTCTTGTATATCTCAAACATTCGTGGATTAATTCCACGACGAACCATAAATTTATCGGACCCTCGCGAAAACTCAATCTCAACTACACAACCTTTTTCATTTACTGAGTTTACTAGTTGAGGAATATTAATCTTGCGAAATGGTTTGCCAAACAAAGCAAAAGTGATGGAATCCAAAAAAGCAAAGGATTTACCACTACCATTATTTCCACAAATAAGAGTCGTGCTATTCTTATCAAGCACGATTTCGGTCATATTGTTGCCAAATGATCCAAAGTTTTTAAATCGTACCTTTTCAAATTTAATCATATTTTTAAACTTTCCATATAAAGATCACGAATAAGAGACTTCAATTTGCCTTTATCCAAGTCTCTTTCGATCGCGTCAACCTCACGATCAATAATGCTCATTGTATCCTCTGATTCAGTAAATTCAACTCCAGAAGATTTCTGATCAATTTGATCTTCAATCACAGAAAGATCTTGAATTCCTTTATCCCAAAGAGCATCTATAAATTTATCAAATACTTGTTGTTTTGATTTTGAACGAACAGTGACACGAATAAATCCGTGTTTTAGGTTTGTCTCACCAATGAACTTAGCGATACGCTTTACTTCATCTGGAGTAGAGTCATCGTAATTGAATATATGAAATATATTATTTGAGTTCTCTATAAATTCCATTGTATCAGTCACGGTATCATAGACATGAAATCCCTTGGACGAATACACATCAGAAAAATTAATCTGATATTGAGTACCAAGATAGTGAATGTTTCCCTGGGATTGTTTGATATGAAAATGCCCAGAAAGAACACGATCAAATCGCTTGAACATTTCTGTGGTAAATCCATGAGTGTGTTTTACACCCAGCACGACTTGAAACCCAACAATCTCAAAATGACCACCAATCATGCGACATGGGCAGGTTGAAATAAAATCAATAACTTCTGTTTCGTTCTCCTTGGTCACCCAAGGAATTATTCCAAAACAAAAGTCATCAAATTTTAAAGTTGTGGGATTTTCGTGTACTGTTATATTTTTATAACGGTCGGTTAAAAGTTCTTTGAGAGAATTCAAATCGTTTGTGTTACGAAAATATGTGTCATGATTTCCGATCGTGACATGTAACTTGATGTTCTCTTCATCGAACTTATTGATAAATCGTTTTCTGACCGAAGAAAGTGTATTAAAATTTACATACTTTCTTCGGTCAAAAAAGTCGCCAAGGTGAATGACTTCTGTAATATTATTTTCTTTTAGATAAGGAAAGAATTGTTTTTCAAAAAAGGTAAGAGCATTATCTAAAAAGAAAGGAGAATCATTTCTTGCCCCAAAATGGGTATCACAAATAAATGCTATTTTCACTTTCGCTTCCTTTTTTTCCTTTTCTTTTCCTTGGGTTCCATCTTCTGGATGTCATTTTCACTCAGGGAGAAATGTTTTTGAAGAAATTCACCATAGGAACTTACATCGGTATCCTTCTTCATCCAGTCTACTAGTTTACCGTCAAGATCATTTAATTGTAAGCACTTATATTTGATGTATGCTTGTTTCTTTTCCTTTTCTATTCTACGCAGAAAAGCATAATAAATTATCTGGGTAAAATAAGAAAATGGATTTGATGACTTTGCTGGATCAAAATTATGTGCGTAAAGTAAACAATTTTCTACACCATCACCAATCATATCTTCCCTAAATGGGTAGTTAATGAAATTGGGTCGGTGTGATAAATGTTCAGCAATCTTTAGAAAACTTTCCGCAATATAGTCTGTTACGGGTGGGCGTTTATCCCCACAGTTTTCTGCTTTCTTGACTAATTTTTTCCATTCGGTCATCGACTTACAAAACTTTTCGTTGTCGATGTAGTGTCTTAATGTTTTTACTTCGTCTTCGATTTCTTTTTCGTCATTTTCTTTCATCAGGGTAATCCTCGTCACGCGACAAGTATAACACATAAAAACATTCTTTCAAGTCTTTTATAAGATTTTCAAGAAACTTGCTAACTTGAGCTTGACAGGTTTCGGGTTCCATGTGTATAATTTCTGTGTGGAAAGAAAAGAAGAGATAGGCTCTAACAGTTAGCTATAGTCATCTGACTTAGGATCTGGATTCCAATCAGAGAGCTTATTACCAAAATCTCCACGATCCTTTTCATCACCAGTGAATTTATTTCGCTTCTTAACTTCCTTGACCATATCAAGAAGAACCTTTGGATCTAATAAACCAGAAGTTACCATATTCATAATTGCTTCTGCTGGTATATAAAGTTGCATCATAATCATATGACGGTCTAATTCACTCTCATCAGTCATGTCTGGTGGGAGTATATTCTTTTTAGAACGAGATCTTTTTCTCTTTGGTTCTTTTGGAGCACGATCTGCTAAAATGTCATCTCCCCAGTCTGGAAGATTCTTTGATTGCTTGACTAACTCTTGTAAAAACATACCAAATGCATCAGCATCTTTTTCATTCATCTGAAGATCTGGTTTATTTTCTTCAACAGTTGTCTTGAAGTTTTCTGGATTGAATTCTTTTTCACTTTCCAGCTTGTATAAACTTTTTGTATTTTTATTTGGTTCAGTGATGAAAGTGACATGACTCATTGGTATTGAGACATTTTTATCATCTGTATTTACTAACCAATCATGTAGCGTAGTAACATCACAAGGATTGCCTTGATCATCAAATGATGAAATTACACGAAATAACATAGGTTGAAAAATTTTCACAGTTGATTCATTTTCTTCAAGAACCTGGCAAGCAATTTCTTCACCGCTTTTGAGTTTTAGAATTTTCAAATTCATTTGATAATCTCCTACAGGTTAATTTTTGTCTTCTTGAATGTAAACTCTTCATTAGTATATATGATTGTTCGCTCATCTAGATGACGAAGAGCATGATTGCGATACTTGCCCCAACTAAGATCATCACCCAAGTCAAACACAGTAACTTTGTCTTTTGTGTCTGATTTACGCAGTCCACGACCAATGGATTGAAGTACACGAACTACAGACTTTGAGGGTGAAGCAAATACAATAGCATGTATGTTTTTGATATTGATACCTGTACTACAAGTTCCATATGATGCCACAAGAACACTGTTGTTGCTTTTATCAACGATCTTACGAATTTGTTCTCTTTCCTCAATGTCTGTTTTTCCACAGATCAAGTAGCATTCTTTTTCTCCACTTTTTGAAATTTGCTGATGAAGGGGAACTCCGTGCTTTTCAACAAAATTAAAAAGCACAAGTATGTTACCAGGTATCCGATTAGCAAGATTGGCAATAAAAGAGTTGCGCTTATTATTGAGAACCAACCATTCAATTTCTTCTTGATATTTGGCACGCTTAATCTCTTTCTTTTCGTTATCTGGATAGTTAAGTAATAGACACTCGATGTTCAACTGTGCCAGAACTTCTTTATCAATCAGTTCCTTGGTTGAAGTCACTTGAAATACAGGTCCAAAAAGACCTTCAAGAACAAGACGATGAACCTGTGTGCCATCTAGTGTTCCTGTGGTTCCAATTCTATAGTCACAGTTTTTAAGTTTAGTCATGATTTTAGTCAAGGACTTTGCCTTGAATAAATGTGACTCATCTCCAATAATGGCATCAAATTGTGAAAAATATTCCTCTGGTTGATCATATAGACTTTGCCATGTGGAAATTACTACTCGGCAATCTGTATGCTTTTCTTGTCCACCATATACCAAATGTATATGTTTTGCTATTGCCTTGCTGTTGGCATAATCTTGAAAGTCAGAGTTTAATTGTGTGACTAGTCCTGTGGTTGGCACAACAATAAGAATCTTCTTCTTTATCTTTTGTAAAAGTTCAAGCATGACCATGTAGATGATCAGACTCTTGCCACTTCCTGTGGGTGATATGAGAAGCGTCCTACGATTTTGTAGGGCGTGATTCACCGCTTGTATCTGGTAGTCGTGGGGTTGAATCTGCTTGCCTCCAGAATAGACTGTAGGAGGTTCTAGGACGCTTGTATCCTTTGCCAATGCAGACTCGTACTGTACCTTGTAACCCCGATCAGAGGCAAAGGACAGCACATAGGAAAGCAAACCAGCATATATCTTGTGTGTGAGTATATTAAACAAACGAATCTTGCCATCCCAACGCTTCTTGCGAAACGCTGGATTATATTCTGAATTGGGTACACGAAAAGTAAAGAAAGAGGATAACTCTTTTGCGATACCTTTATCGCATTCAATTTCAATATAGACAGAATCTATTTGTTTTATTTTTATCATACACCCTGAGTAAATTTGATCCACTCAATTGCTGATTTGATGTTCCACATCTTTCCAGCAATAATCTTAATAACATTTTCAATATAATTTACTTTTTCTCTCTGGAGAAATACTTTATTACCAAGATTGATAACATCACTATCGCTATCGATGAAGCGATCAAGATCTTGTTTGAGGATGGAAAGATCAAATGATTGCCAACCTTTCTTCTTCAGTTCTTCCTCAGACATTTTACCTGAGTAATATAACCATTTGTCTCGCTTGAGAATTTTTAATTGTGATTCATATTTTTCAAGAATGAGTTTTTCATCCATCAAGATTACCAAGTATTTATTGTGAATCTGAGGAACCCTGGTGGACTCTTCTTCAAGGTGGTTTACATCAATTGCCGTATCAAGTTCTGCTTGTGTTTTAATTTGTTCAATATTCATAATGTAGATTATACCAGGTTAGGGATTTGTTGTATATACTTCAATTTCGTAGTGTGTATACGCAAATGTTGCTGTGGCGATAACTGTCTCAGCATCGGTATTTGATGAATCGAAATCAATTCCACTTACAAATGTAGGATATATGTTTTTAAACTTTACTGTCATATATGGTTTATAATCACTGTTTAATATAAAGAGATATCCACTTGCTGTTTTTTGGTTCTCGTTTAAAACTTCACCTGTTCTATTATAAGAGAATCCAAGATCACGAATCCAGTTGTGTATTTCCAACCAGTTTTTCATATTTTCATCTACAGCAAAACCTATCTGTAAATCTTCGTAGACATATGAGGTTCCAGGTCTTTTGATCGAAATACCTGTGGAATTTGATTGTAGAGAAGTTCCAAATCCAAGAGAAGGTATATTTGCTCGTTGGCAAAAATATGTCACAGTGGGGCAACGAGTAAGAACAAATCTAAATTTATTATTTGTCAGTACATTGTGTGTTGCTGGTTGAAACGGATTATCAAATAAAAAATCACCAGGTAGTTCACTTAATAAATTTGCTGGAACTGTATTTTTAATAACCTGATCTGAGTTATTTGGCATATTAGTATTTATAAAAGAAAACCCAGGGTCACTTCCAACCCTGGGTTTATCTCATCTATCTTTTAGAATCTATCAGGCGGTGTTGCCGTGGAGATTCTTGACGGCAAAGAGTCTGAAGTAAGCGTTGGTGCTTTGCTGTAGACCGTCGTTGTCTCCACTAAATGTGGTGTTGCGACCACCAGCGAATGGATTTGCGACAAGACCGTAACGAGTCTTGAAACCAATCTTTGGCTGGAAGGTATCTTGACCAACAGCGCGAACCATTTGTAGTGGAACGTATGGGCAGTAGAAGAATCCTGCGTCATATGGTGAGGTTCCCTTGTAACCGACAGTGACAAAGTTAACATTGTTGGCAACGAATGGATCGATGTAGACCTTGAACTTATTGTTAAGAACACCAGCGAAGACATTACCAGTATCATCTACTTGCATGTCAACATTGAGTGCTGGTGAGAGATTAAGGAATCCACCCATTGCGAGTGCTGAAGCAACGTCAGCAGAGCATACGATGAAGTTACCCTTACCTCTACGAGTATCCTTAGCGATTTGGTTTGCTTCGCGTTCAATTTGGAACATAAGTCCGCGATATCGTTCTGCTGACCAACGACCGTCTGAGTCAGCGATAAGATCATATACACCGCCAGATGGTGTAGCAGCTGATCCGTAACCAGCAAGATCGTCATTTACGCAACCTGTCTTAGCGACATAATACATTGCGCGAAGAATTTCGCGGTTGATTTCGTTCATGATTTCAACTGAAAGAATATTAGCGAGTTCTGCTTCAGCATCAAGACCGTGAACTGCGCGAAGATCTTGAGCAAGTTCTGTGGTATATTCTGCCTTGAGTGCGCGTGATCTTGCTTGTACAGCAACACGTTCAATGCTGAATGCCATTTCGCGGAAGTCAGGACCATTATCCTTACCAAGTTGTTCGGCGGTTGATGTTAACATACCACGGAATTGACTAAATGTATCAACGCGAGTGATGTATGTAGCACCTGCAGAAGCAAGAACGCCGCTGAGAACACCAGCAGATGAACCACTTAACAAATTAGCATATGAAAGTGTACCACCAGCACCACCAATATTAACAGAACCCGATGCGCCTGAGAACTTAGCCCATGGTTCATCAAAGAGTGCTTCTGTTCCACCAGTGTATGCACTGGAATCGTTACCATAACGAGCGCGCATTGCAAAGATGAGTCCTGTTGGAGCACTCATTGGTTGAACGCCTGCGATGTCGTATGCTACGACGTTAGGCATTGCGCGGCGAACGAGTGAAATCATTACTGGATCATAACCAGCAAAGTTTCCTGCTGCACCAACTTGACCTGTGGTGAAATTTCCACCCATGCCGATTGGTCCTATGCTGCTTTCAAAAAGACTCATAGCACCTGTTGCTTTTTCTTCTTGCATTGCCTTGATTTGGTTTTCAAGAAGAACTGCTGTAACTCGGCGTTTATGAGCATCGTTAATTTGTGGTAAAGAATCGTGGTCCAATACTGGGCTCCACTTTTCTACTAGTAAATCCGCTGGTGTACTTTGATTAAAATCTAATGACATTTTTTTCTCCTATTACTTTATTATTTAGTATTTTTTATTTTTTAAACTTATCTGTCCTTGAACATTGGGTTCATGATTTCTTGTATACGAGAATTAACTGCTGAATCATTTAATGGTTTAAATGCTGGTTTTGCTGGTCTATTTTTATTTATTACACTAATAGCATTTACGATGTTTTCCATCATTGGGTTTGGTTCAGTTGATGTGGTTGAAGTATAAGATCCATTGTCTTCACTTAGCATTTGCGAAGATGATGTTATACTTTCAGAACTTGTTTTGGTTCCAAAGTATGATTCTTTAAGCAATGATACTTTTTGACGATATTGATTTACATCATTAAATTCAATACCTTCTGCTAATTTAGCAAGTTTTTCAACTTGAGTATCAGCAAGACCTGTTGCTTGTTCAAGGAATGCTTCTGCGCATAAACGAGCAGTAATTTCATTCTTAAGTTGAATGTTTTCCTTGATTAGTTCATTTGCCGACTTTTGAAGTTCTTCGTTTGCTTCATAGAGATCGTCAAGAACATTGTATTTTTCTTGTGGTACATCGATGAATGAAGACTCAAATAGACCCTTGAGGCCCATGATAAAGTTTTCAGCAATTTCTGTACGCAGACCGCGTTCAATTGCTACTTTATTTTCTTCCATCCACTCGGTGATCACATAATTCAAATAACCATCTACATGCTCAACTAAATTATCTTGTTGAGCAGCGAGTTGTTCTTGAATAATTTCTTTTGATGCTTCAACGATGTGTGCTTCGATGATTGAAACCTTTTCATTGATTGCTGCTTCAAAAATTGTCTTTGCCTTTTCCTTGAATTCTTCGGATAGATTTTCACCGTCAAAAAGACTAGTTAGATAATCATTTTCTTCTTGATGATCTACATCGTCCTTGAGTGGGGTTGCTGCTGCTGCTCCACCTGGACGAAGAGTTTGCATATTTCTTGCTGCTAACTCTGGAGTAGAAATTGGTTCTGGAACCACTGCTCCCTTTCCTGTAGCATCTTGATATAATCCTTTGTATTTGTCATATGGGTTTGTCTTTGCTTCCATTTTAATTTCTCCAAATGTTTAAAACTATTTATTAAAATTTATCTTTACGCCGATAAAATGTCTTATTATATTCTACTTTGTATTCTCTGCAACGATCCACCTTTGAATGTATGTGCTACTCCAGCAGCAGGATCTCCAGGAACAAAGTCTCCATAAAGTTCTCTGTGTAAATGACCTATAGTTCTATCTGTTGCATTAATTCCAGCAATTCTTCCTAACATTGATTGTTTTTTATGCCAATCTTCTAAATTATTTTGGTACAATGCAAGATGCACCTGATACTGTGGATTTGCAACTGTTTTAGATGGATTACTTGGGTCGGGAATTGTTGCTGATGGTGGACCACCAGCATGGGGTGCAAATGAGGAAGGATGCTGATCAGAGACTTCATTGTGCAACCTTCTCATTTCTGCTATCGACATTCCTAATTTTTGAGAATATTTAGGAAGTAATACTGTAGATTCAACTTTTTGTCTTCTCTCTAACATGCTCTGATCAGAAGCAGAAAGTGCTTTTGAAAATTCACGCTTTGCTGCTCCTCCGATTGCTTGTGCAGTATTTCTAGCTGCTCCTCCGATTGCTTGTGCAGTATTTCTAACAAAATCAAAAACTCCCTCATGGATATTTTTTGCCATATGAGGAATTTTAGATTGAATATAATACTTTGTGTTTTCGTTGATTTTCATAAATTTCTCAAAAAGTCAGAAAATAACTTAATAGCATTTTCTTCTAATTTTTTCTTTGGTGTTCTTTTTAATTGTCTTTCATAACTAGCAATTTGCTTTTCTACCAAAAGACCATTATTCCAGATCCATTCTTTTCCTTCAAGAATTCCATCCACAAAAGCGTTTGGAGCAGAAGGGTCGGCAACAATGTCAATTGCTGCCAAAGTAAAATCTTCCTTGACATAATTAACACCATTTCTTTTTTCTAAACTTCCCATACCTCTTGAAGAGACACCGAGTTTAGCACCAGCATCAATAAGATTTTTAACAATTTTACCCATTGGAGTATCAATTATTTTTGCTTCTCCAATAACTTGTTTTCCAGATACTCTAAGAGATTCAATTAAATGTGAAACCCTGTCAAGATTTACTGTTGGACCAGATGGATGATTCAATTCACCCATTGCTCTGTGTTTGTTTACATACTCAACAACATATCTTTGCGTTTCTTTAACTAATATTTTACTTTCATAAATACGACCATTACGGTTTTGTGTGTCACTTTCCATCATGACACCCTTTAGTTTGTATGTTTTAGAACCCGCTTCATTTGACTCAATGAGCGTTTCAACATCCTCTACTGTTTCTGTGATAAGTTTCATGATAGATTTCTCTTTTTACTCAGTATGATTCGCTGCCAGAATTCATTCTTTTTGTTTTGGGGGCTTCTTCTTTTTCATTGTCTTCGCCCTCTTCATCATCATCTTCTTCTTCTTCTGACTCCTCTGAAATAACATCAAGAAGTTCTTGTGCTAATTCCATGATTTCTTCTTCGCTTAATTCTTCACCAGTTTCTTCTTCAATCTCTTCGACTAAAGAACGAAGTTCTGCCTCAAATTCTTCAGCAATAACTTTAGAATCTGAATCTACTGATTCTTTTCTAACTTTCTTTGCTTGTTTTGCTGCACTCTTCATTGGTTCGTTCTTGTTTCCGTCCTTATCAAGATCTAGAAAATCTGGTTTGCTTTGTTCATTAAAAATAGTTGGACCAAATTCAACTAATTTTTCTTCAAGAACAGTACCCATTCTTTTAACTAGTTCCTCATTTATGAGTTTTTTTGCTGTATATAAATCCTCAGTAACAAGGGCATTAAGTATTTCTTTACTGTTTGACATATTTTTCTCCTATTAATTATATATTTATTGTTGTGGTTCTTCCTGATCCATGAGTCCTAATTGCTGCATTTCTAACTGTTGTTGAATGCGTTTTTGCCTATCTCTTTCTATTTCAACATCCATTTTTGCTATTTCTTCATCGGTCTGCTTTAGAATATTACGACGAATATAGTCTGTGGAGAAGAAGACACCATTATAGTTACCCAATACAGTTAACATATTTACACGCTCGTTTAAAATTTCGTTTTCCTTGAGTTCTGTAAAATATGAATCTTTGCTATAAACAATGTTGATATCTTGGTATATTTTAGACCAGTCTTCTGGTGTCAAGATGCCACGAAGAATGCATTGTTTCTTTAAAATATCTAAAAACAATCCATTGAATTTATTTTGTAGACGCTCAATGAATTTGTAGAATTTAACTTCATCTCTGGTGATTTCACTGCTACGACCAAGATTAAATCCAGTTTGAACTTCCATTCTTGTCAGAGGAACATTCAATGCTCTGTATACTTTTCTGAGCAAATATTCAACATCATCCATTTCTCCTAAACTCTGTCCACCAGGAAGTGTTGATATTTCTGTTCCCTTGCCACCTTCTCTACGAGGCAACCAATAGTCTTCTAACATGGACATGTGATTGCGTTGATCCTTTATTTCTCCTGTGGCAGAATCGTAAGTTAATTTATTACGATAACGAGTCATTAGGTTTTTGATGTATTCTTCTGCTTTTTGTTTTGGAAGATTTCCTACATCGATATAAAACACTCTACGCTCTGGTGCGCGAGCAATTCTGTAAACAACCATAGCATCTTCTGTTTGACGAAGCATATTTAACGGACGAATTGCTTTGTGTAAATACCCGACAACACGCTTGGATGTTTGATCGACCAATCCAGAGTGACAATATGTAATTGAATCTGGGGCAATTTTGACTCCAACATGCCCAGTGGTTGCTGCCGCTACATTACTTACTTCAAAATCTGTGTAGATAAAATACTCTTCTACTTTTTTAACTAGTGGGACTGTGGTGTTATTTACCCTTTTGACTTCTTTTTGAACTTTACGAACTTTACGAATTTTGATTGGGTCAATTGCTCGTAGTTCAAGAATACCTTTCTCTGGATGTTCAGTGTCGATTATATTTTGAAAATATATTCTACCGTCAACATACCATCGTCTAAAGATATCATATCCACGATTCTTGAAATCTAAAAGTTTTAAGATGTTCTCAAATTCTAAAGAAATCTTTGATTTTATATTATCTGAAAGATCAGTATTCGATAAGTCTAATCTCATAGAGATATATTGACGATCATACACTATCGCTTGAGTAATAATATCTTCGATCGCCATATCGACTTCTGGATAAAGTGACATGCTTCTATACTGTCGTATAAGAGCATTTTCATCCATATACGATCCACCAAAGTCATAAACAGAGGACATGAATCCACCCGTTTCAACGACTTGTGTGCCATCGTAGTTCTCTGGAGCAGTAAAAGAAAGATTAGATGAAGAAGAACCAGTCAGACCACCTTCGGGTCCGACTAGTTCATCTTTTTTATCAAAAACAAAACCAAAAAGATCAGATAATTTCATTCATTATTCCTTATGAATATGGTTCCCAATAATCATATGCTAATTGTACAGTAAATTCACTAAAAGTATCAGCAACATCATAATTTAATGTTACTGGACCAATATCCGTTGGGAAGCAATTTTTAAGTCTTACTGCTTTGTTAAAGTTTGAAGGACTCTGTGTTGGAAGTTCTGTATATTGATCGCCAATAACAACATCGCTATAGCGAATGATCCAATCTGATGTCAAATTATAATTAATGGCATGTGTATTTCTACCATCCATTGCTTCAACCCATCGTTCAAAACCTGTTCTTAGATCCTTTGATGGAACATTTGAATCATAAACACTTATGACCCAATCAGCATATGTTCTTTCGCCTGAAAACTTAACGACTCTTCCTTGCCATGCGATATTAATTGTACCGATTGTGGATCCTGGAAGATCTGCTCCTTTTACATAAATGAAGAGGTTGGTGAGATCTGGAGAATCTACACCATTTGGCCAGGATGTTTCAACCAAGAAGCGATTTGGTCGAACACCGAAAAAGTTACTTCTAAATTCGTTTAATGTTGGCATTTCTATTTACCTCTTTTTATTTATTAAAGTGTTGATGACAAATCTTTATTGGTCAGTGTAATTCTTACATAATTAATTGAAGTTACTGGTTTAATAAGAACATCAGCAACAAAGTAGTTTGCTTCAATTACTTCTGGTCCGTTATTTGATTCATCGCATACTACTCTATATTCGGTAATTCCTCTTTGACCGACAATACGATCAAGGAATCCTTCTGCGGCAATCTTGAATCTTGAACGGGTAATAGCATCGTTTTGCTCAAAAAGAATTGATCTAGCAAGAGGAGCAAGTGCTTTCTTGACATAGTTGAACAATCTAGAAACATTTATTCTAGAAAGTGTTGATGTTGCTACATCACCTGTTTTATCGCCATATAGTATAGTTCCTTCTCCTGTGAAAGTAACTACTGAATTAATTTTAGCATCATAGAGTATATCTTGTTCAGTTGGTGCTAAATTTCTCTTAAGACGAAGAACATTAAGAATTCTTCCTCTTCTTGATCCTGCTGGTGAGAACCAAGGATAATAATCTCTATCGGTTCTGACTATACATCCAGCAACATCTGGAGCCATTTGAGTGGTAATTTCAACTAATCCAGTAGTGTCAAAATGAATTTTTTCTCCGTAAACAGTAACGTAATCTCTTGAACTTGTTCCAGAATTTAAAGTTGGTGCGGTTGTAATGGCATTTGCTGTTGATCCTAACGATACAATTCCAATTGCTGGAAGATCGGTTGATGCTTTATATTCAATTACAGTGGTTACTGCTGAAGCGTAGAATCCACCACCAGTCGCACTTTGACCACCTTGGAACATAACATCAAAATTTAGATCATAGAATGAGGTGACTCCAGCAAGTCCATTACCAAATCCGACATAGCATGGAGAACCATATTGTAAAAAGTTATGAACTGCCCACCATTCTCCAGAAAATCCAGCAGAAATTCCACCAGCAGCAGTGTATGATCCATTTAAGTATGAAGCAGCACATGATCCAGGTGTGTAAAAAGTTATACCAACATAAGCAGTAAATCCGCCCATCAGTCCAATAACATAATCGTTAAGTCTTCCATACCACTCTGAAATATTTTGAACTAGGTAATATCCTTGATCTTTTTCTGCTGTTGCTCCTAAAATTTTAAGATTGTTTGTTGGGTTGTATACCGCACCAATAGTTGTTCCAAATCCTTCAGTGAGTGGAACGACCATTGATTCGTCATTGATTCTAAAACTAATATTTGGTCTAGGCATTTTGCTCTCCTTGAATAAATTGCTATTTATATGTATTTAAATTTTAGTTTTAAAAAATTTGATGCCCTAACTTTACTTTTTTGTATTGATCCATGGCAAATTGATATTATTTTTTGATGTTATAATCCAGTTTTCCTTTTCAGATCCCCAATACATATCTTCTTGTTTATCTTCAATATCATCGGATCCATCGTTAAAATATCCAAAAGGCAACATATCGTCCTCTATTTTTTCAATTTCATTCTGATACATCGCAAGACGAACATCCATATCCGTTAAATTTTTAAAATATTGCTGTCTTGTTGCCCATGAAAATAATACTAGGCACATTACAAGATCGTCATTGTGACCGTCTTCTGCCTCAAAACTTTGTTTTTTAGATATAAATGTTGTAAATTCCGAGATAACATCCGCATCTTCTACGATAAGTTTATCTTCTTCGATTAAGTTCTTTAAAACCTGACAACCTACTTTTTTAGTAATAACTGAAGTTTTGACACCCATTTGAACTTTTTTAGCAGCACCAAATCCTTCTGTAATTATTTGACCTTTTCTACCCATCATAGCAGTTTTGACAATATTTTCATATTCTAGATCAGTATGAAGAATATTTGCCACTTCTACACCAATGCTATTAATTTCAACTAAAACAAAAGCATTGTTGTATTTTTTGGCAACGGTCTTAATTACAGAAGCAAAAAGCAATGGGGATACTGTATTATTTCTATATGTTGCGACGACTCTATATGGAAATTGAGTAACATCCACTACAGTCATCGCGGTATAATCTTTACCTTGTCCCTCCGCAACATCAGCGGTAATAAAGTAAAGATGATCATATGATTTTTCTTTATCTGGATCTTTTCTTATTGGTTCCTGATATATGCTCATTCCGTCTTTTGTGCGAAGGAGTGGTTTTGAATATACCAAAGTGTGAAGTTTAGAAGGAGAGATCAAAGTATTTGAACTTCCCAAAAAGTCACATTCAAACTCTTGTTCAAATTGCTTCTCTGAAGTTTTACTAATCATCTCTCGTTTCCATTGCTCATCACGAAGAGGACCACCTGGATATTTTGGAACTTGACTCCAGTGAACTTCAAATGGAACATAACCATTTTGACTGTTTATAGCACCCTTCCAGTAGTAATAGAACATATTAAGACCGTTGGGGGTGGAGATGATGAACATCTTAGTTGATTGACCAGAAGTAATAGTTGGGTAAACCGAGGTAAAGAATTCTTCAGCAATCTGAGTAGGAATGTGAGCAAACTCGTCAAGGAGAATACAGTTGAACGATCCACCACGAATAGCAGATGAAGAAGTCGCTGCTGCTAAAATTCTAGACCCGTTTTCTAGCACAACAGAACCCTTGTTCCATTCAATGACACCTTGCTGTAACCATTTTGGCAGATATTCATATGCCATCTTGATTCTGCCCAGAATTTCAATTGCGGTAGATTGTTTGTTTGCCAGAATAGCAACATTCATATTTTGATTAAACAAAACATAATGAAGCAAATACGCACCTACTGTTGTTGTCTTTCCAACCTGACGGGGGAGTTTTCCTATGACGAAACGATTGGCATGTAGTTTAGCAATCAAATCTTTCTGAAAGTCATACATTTCAAAAGGAACAAGACCCTTATCTACAGCAACAATCTTTACATATTTTTCAACAAAGTAAACAGGATCAGTGGCACATTTAATGTACTCTTTGACTTGTTCTGGTGTAAATTGTTGTTGAACCCCTACTGGTTTAAGATTTGGATTTCCAAGATAACCATCTTTTTTAGCTGTCATTGTCCACTTCTTCCGTTGGTATTGCTTTCAGTTGACTACGCGATTGATTTATAAGATTTTGAAGATCGCGAGTCGAACCAACAAAGATTGAATTGTTTGTTGTATTTTTTACAACTTTATTTGTACCTAAAGCATCGGCGGTTGTTTTGTGTATACCCATTAAATCTGTGTTTATTTCACTCACGGTTTTCATAAGAATTGAAGCAACTTCATATGCGCGAGGAGAATCGCCTGCCTCTGCTACACGCATAATTCCATCAATTGCTTCAAACCCTCTGCTAATCAGTTCTTTCATATTTTTACGAGCGGAGTCATAGTCTTGACGAACTTGATCTTTTCTTTTGATCTTTACTTCTTTTATAAACGATTCTGTTTGGATAACAGGCAAATCTTCCTTCTTTGTCAATTCAATATCTAAAACTTCTGCTATTTTTTCATCTGATGTTAATTTTTCATCACTCATGGGGGCCAATCTCCAGTCACCAATGTTGTAGATCCTGTAATATAATCTCCAGTATACCCAATGTCACTGACATAATCACTACCACTAACTGATGTCATTCCATCATAGAAATTAACATCTGTTCTTTCGATAAGACCACCAGTAGAACCACAAATTTGTGGATATATGTAAGTTTTTGCCGAAAAATCAAAACTGCTTATTAGTATTCTTCTGCTATCAAATGTTCCTTCATAATTCTCATCTAAATTTACATTGTTTAGCACAAACGGAATATCTACAGATTGATGTAGATCATTCATCTTTATTGTTACGGTATAATCTGGAACAAAATATGGAACAATTTGTTCTATAATTTGTAACATATCATCCATATTTCTAGTAAATACATAAAGACCAAAGTTTATTATATACGGAACTTCAGCATATGATTTTTTAAATACTCCATTAACCACATCTGATCTTTCTGTCAGTCTGTTTAATTTTCTAGAAGGATCATATTGCATGGTTGTTATTTCAAATCCCATGCGTGGAAGAACAATTTGAACTCTACTATTCTTAGAAACACTGCTTTCTTGTGTAAGACGCAGCATAAACTTTTCTTTGCTGCTATAAGACAATGGTACTCTAATTTTTTCTTTTTCGGTTCCATCAGTTTCATAACGAGTGACATACATTGATTCAAATAAAGAACCAAATGCTAGAACTATTTTACGAATAGAGTAATTGTAATATGATTGACCTACCGTAAACATTAGGAGCATTCCTCTGAGAATGGATTATCTCTGGTAAAATTAAGTTCGTTATCTGCTGCTTTGGAATATAAATCATTTTCTAACTCTAATACACCAGCAATAGGATCTATAGAAAGATTTACGTTTGTTATATTGTAATTTAACAAATAATGTTCTACTCCAGTGAAATTCTTTATAGATTGAGTGCCACTTGGTCCTGTAGCAAATGTGCCACTTACTCCCTTGACATAGGTAAATGCTCCATTGATTTCTACAATGACTGCTTCGGCAGAGGCATTTGAATAGGTCACACCAGCACCAGTAATACCTAAAACCTGATAGACTGTATCACCACGACTGAATGTTGTCAATCCACTTATTGGAGCACCAGATATTTGAAATTGATACATGTTGTATGTTCTGTCATCTTCTACAACATCTATATTTGAAACACCAGTATCGATATCTTCGTGTGAATATGTAAAAAGTTCGCATGTTAATGTATATGTTGTCAAGATGCCGAATTGAAAAAATGGCATTTTATCTTCAACATAATTAATTTCAAATAAACTCTTATTGAATGGGAAATAGATCAAATCTCCTTCTCTTGGATATTTGATAATTGGATCTTTTGCTGATATTTCTTCTTCAAATCTTCTTTTAGCAACTTGTAGTGTGACTTTATCTGTTATATTGATGCCAAATTTATTAACTATGTTCATTTGACTGGCGAAGGCAGTCACACTCTGAATATACATTTCGATAATATATGTGTCTTTAAATTTAGAAAGAACATCTTCTCCAAAGATTAAATCTTTATTCACATATTCTCTTGGAATATAGATCATATCGCGACCCATTGCCTTTATGGTTTCAATGGTCAAGTCATGAAGTAGGTCTTGCTCGCCTGTATATTCTTTGAAATATGGGTTTGTTGCCATTTATTATCCGATCATGAAATCTATCGGTAGTTCATACGATCTTTCAAATTCTTGTTCCGCTGCCATTATTTCCTGAATTGCTTCTTGATATATTTGAGAACCTTTGAATGTAATTCCACCTGGAAGTTGAACTCCATCATATTTCATCATATTTGCTCCCCATTGTCTTTTAATGAGAGCAGTTACATATTTTTTAAGTAAACGGTCATTGTATATTTTTGTGTGTATGTCTGGATCTAGTGTTGCATATGCTTCGATTACAAGATAATATCCAGCAGGAATATCTTGAGAAAAGGCATCAACATAGATTTTATCTGTTACTTTACTAAATCTTATTCCTTTTTCTGGACTAAAAAATTGCTCAAGCAAACTAATATATTGCATTGTTACTTGATAACCCGCAAGAGGTGTAGACTGACTTCCATTAAGACCACGATTGATTCCAAAATAATCAGTAAGTGCTAATTGGTAACGAACATCAAACATATTAACACCAGAAAGTGTACCAAATCTAAAAACTTTTACTACAGAGACAATATCTTCACCCTTTGGACCTGTTGGATCATTTGCTGGATTATCGATATCTGAAACATTAATATAGCCACGATCCAGATCGGTCTGAGTTACTTGATACTTAAAGTAGACCTTTTGAACACCATCATAATGTCTTGTAGTAAAGTATTGAAGTGCTTCATCTAAACGGTCTTCGCATTGTTGCTGATCTACATTGATTTGTATCACAGGATGACCAAGAGAACGAAGACAATGTTCTATTAAAGTTTCTCTTGAATTTGGTGCGTTTGCTGAAGTTGCCATTTAAAAACTCTCCTTACATTATTTATAAGGAGAGTTTTTTTGTTTATTGTGATTTTACTGAGTCATCTACTGTCTTTATCGGAATATCATGCATTGTAACTTGTATCATTTCTATTTCTTTATATGGCAACTGTTCAATAAAGAATCTTCTGGTAATTGGGGCAACACCTTCGTCTTCTTTTGCTTTTTCATAATTTGTAAATCCAGGCATCGAAAGTGGACAATTTAATTTAGGATAATCTAATTTGCTGTATTCATCACCTTCTGCCATTAACCAAGTTCCTTTTCTATCTCCACATCCACAACCACCACAGAAAAACTTACCTGGAGTTGAAGACTGTTTTAGATGTTCACATGGTGGAAGCACCCCACCCTGTCCTTGGTTTCCAAAGCAGGAAAGAACTCTTAATTGTTTAATTGGTTTCGTTACCTTCTCGTTATTGAGTCCACGGGATTTAATTGCCATGGCAAAACTTTGCATCATGGTCAATTTTTGTTTAATTACAGACTGTTGTGGAACTTCTTCCTTTCGAAAGGTAATTTCCTGTTGTTGAGCAGGAGGGGGTGTTGGAACTTGTTGTTGTGTATTTTGTGTTTTATTTTTACAATTACATCCCATATTATAAATCCTTAGTTTATTCTAACACTATTCTTCTAAAGAATAATACTCTTTCCACTTTTTGTTTTTCTAACAACATAGTTTTGTAGTTCGTACTATACTCTTTATTTATACCAACTCCATACACAAATCCATTACCATTAATTTTTGATTTTTGAATTGTCTTATTCATATATTTAGTATTGAATATAGAAGATGATAACAAATTTCCAACAGTAGTTATATTTTTGTTTCTTAAATATGCTGAATAAAAATATAATTCATAAATTGATGGAATATAGTAATCTATAAATCCTTTTCTATCAGTATATCGTATTGTATTTGTCAACGCATTTTGTATGCCATTGAATATTCCATCTCCGTATGTATTATAATATCCATCCCAAAGCGAAGTATTGTAATCAATATCATTATCGCTTGACAAATTAAATGGAACTTCGTACATATATTTGTCTGCGATGATTGCCCATCGTTTATGAGTTCCACCAACGGAATCCGCATTAATTGTTGTTGTTGTGGGTGTTCCAAAATTTAAATTTCCATAAACCTCACTGCTTTTTCCATTTAATATTGGTGGTTCAAATATTCCTATGTACAATCCACCTTGATATTCATCACCAAAAGTTAATCCAATATCATTAAACGCAGTATACCCCATAGTTTGAACTTGATATTTGCCATTAACTTTTTGTGGATTTGTTGGTTGATATGTTGAAGTACACAATGGATTTGTCTGATCTTGTTCGGCAACCCAGTATGAATTACACAATTCCTTTGGTGTTATGGTACAATTGTATTCTAAAGTTCCATTATTGTCTTCCAATGTGTAGCATGACCCTATTTGAAATCCATCATATATTGTAGATCTTGTTGCCATAAATGAAAGATTTGATTGTGTTGAACACGATGTTACTTCACCACCACTAACAATAGGAACAAAACAACGAGTAGATCCAAAAATTGATGGATATGCTTCAGTTCCTAATAACGCACAATCATAAGAGGTACACACGTCAACACAAGCAACTCCTATTGGCCAACCTGTATCGTCATCAAATTCTAAATGACAACAAGATCTTGGAGTTCGGACATCTGTTGTTGTGCCTTTAACACATAAATGCTTCCAACTTCCAGTGGATCCTTCAATGTTATCTAAATTTGTTGGGCATGGTCCTTCTGTCCATTTTCCATTTCTGCGTTCACATTCACAGCGAGAAACATTTGATTGTATCCCAGATGTTAAATATGGAGCACCTATTGGATTTCCTGTTTCCGCATCTAATGTGGGAATTTGATTTAATTGACCAGGAGTTACATATGAACAAGCACAGCAACAACCAAGGCGCGTATCGCTATCTGGGCATGATACACTTTCAGCATTTCCATCAGGAATTGGAATGTAATGACCCCCTTCGTTAAAACATTCTGTGAAGGATCTTACGGTTTTATTGTCTCCAGTGGGTCCACAACAAACACCATATCCATTCAGGGTGTCTGAATAGTTAAATGCTGGTTTGATTCTAGATCTAAATTGAACTGATGACATTACGATTCCTCACACAATTCGTACTCAGAGCAACTGCCACAAGCAACATCAACACAAACAAAATCTGTACTATTTAGGTACATTTTTACTGATTTAACGGTAGAATCCACAAGAGATGTTGTTGGGCAATCAGAACATGCGTAATATGGATTTGTGTTACAATAATCATCTAAACAAACTAAATTTCCTGGTGGTGGTCCTGGATCTATTCCCCCTTCTCCTCCACCACTTATTGGTCCTGTACCATCACAATCAAATACTCCATAATCATAACCTTCGGGACACAATCTTGCTGTCTCACCGCACAGATTTCCAACACTAGCAGCGCCAATACATAATCTTTGCCCAGCAACACATTTACAACATAATCCTGGACAATCGACTCTTACTGGAGCACCATAACCCAAATCTACCCATTCTAGATTTACTTGTTCTGCTAAATTAAAAATACTATTAGTTGCTGCTTCTGTTAAATTACAAGATAATAATTCTAATATTCCTTCTCTTGGAGTATTAGATGATTGTGATGTTAAACTGGGTTCAAAACCAAATTGATTAAATAATAAATCACTACAAGCATAACTGCCGTCTGGATTTACATAATTACAACATTTATTATTAAGTGTGTTATTATTACTATAATTTAAATCACTTAAAGATACTCTTCTAAATCTGGGAACAGGCCAGCAAGAACCACTATCGATGAAATCAAAGAATGGTCTACCTAAAGCACAAAATTGACAATCATTTGGATCAGAACCAAATTGATAAGTTACTCTATCGTTAAGATATTGACCATTTTGACTTGTGAAAAAATAAGAAAATGTTGATAACCAATTTCCACAATCTGCTCTACATTGTTCTGATGTTGTTGCCGAAGTCAAGCAAGTTCCATTTTTACAACAGATTCCAAATTCAGAACCTCCACCATTATCGCATGGATTGCTAGAACATAGAACATTTGGTGTAAATATTCCAGTACATTGAGATCTGGGAACAAAATCAAAACATTCAATTCCTGCTCCTCCCCCACCATTGCCACCACCAGCACCACCGCCAGGGGGTTGTAAATTACAACCAACTAAACATTCTGATTGGGTTTGATAAAATGTGCCATTACCTCTTGGAAAATTAACACATTGCTGTTCTGTAAAATTAGAATAGCAATATCTAGTTCCGTCATCAAATACTACGCAACAATACCCCATTATACAATTCCTCCAAATCCGCCACCAAATCCACCACCACCAATTATAATAATTGGTCCCCCTGTTTCACCGCCAACAGGACCAGTGCTTCCTTCATCATCACCACCTCCTCCACCACCTCCTCCACCGCCTCCTCCACCACCTTCACCTCCACCACAAATTGGAAGTTGTGGATTTTGGCAGCAGAATAATTCCCATCCACCAAGACCAGAGCAAGGACCACTATCTCCCCCACCACCATCTGTACCGCCATCTGTACCGCCACCTGTATCTGGATCTGTGCCTGTATTTCCTGGACCTGTATCCCAACAGAATGTTTGAACACACGAAGATCCGCTTGTGACAAAGCAAATTCTACCATCACCGCTAGAATTTACACAAACTTCAGCTGATGGATAGCAACTACCAGCACTTTCTAAATTAGCACAAACTTGCCCATCTCCTTGTGATAATGTGTAACAACAACAAGCAAATCCATTATCGCAGTTTCCATCTCCACATACAGCATTACATTCTTCTAGTGTTGGTTTCCATGTTCCTATTGTGCTGTCATTTGCTCCATATGTACAATTTACATAAGTGTCGGGAGAGCATCGGAACCCAGTAATTCCTGGACTTATAGTATATGGTCGGCAGCAATAACCAGGTTCATCTGAACGACAACATGCTCCAGTTTCTTCATTTACACAAACACAACCACAACTTACTTCATTACATTGTTTTCCTGGACCCATAAACACTCCACCCTGTGCTCTACATTCAGATGGAGATAGATTTGGAATACAAGCAGTATTTGATGTTCCGCATAAACAGCAAGCACCATTTACAGTATTATATTCACAACAGTCTGCTTCTTCACAAGTTCCAGCAGTCAATGACCTACCACCAAGAATCAGTTCACACTGAACTCTTGTATAATTTCCTAAACATTGACCATTCTTACAACACACAGTTTTTACATCACTACAAACATCATAACAGAATCTCCCTTGTGCTTTTAATTGTTCAGGAGAAAGATTACCAGTTGGATAATTTGATCCATCTGGGTTATAATCAGCACATGTGACGCCAGGCCAATATTGACCACCAAATTTTTGGCATAGATTAATAGAAACATTTTCTATACACTTACCATTAGCACAACAAATTCCATCATCAGAACCGCATGTTTGTTCACACGATGCTGCTGGAGTAAATGTTCCAAATAAACGATCACAAACAGTTCGATCTGTGTAATCTAAACACTTTAATGTTCCATCTGAATTTCTATAACAACAAGATCCAAATAGGAATCCAGGTATACATTGTCTATCAGGATTTTCTATATTATGTCCACGATGAGAAACTGTTGCGAACCAGGTGTCTCCACCATTATATGTCATAAGACCAAGTATATTTGCTCCACATGATAAATAATTTTCATCTGGTTCAAAATATACATTTTCTGGAAATGCCCAAACATCATCTGAATCTACAAAGAGTGTAATTGAAGCAATTTCGTTTTTGTTAAAATTGCCAGAAATTCCTCTTATACCTATTGGTGTTTTAAGAACAAATGCTCCAGCAACATTAGCATCTAAAAATATACCAGTCGTTGTTCCTGCTCCAGAAACGACACCACCAGTATACCCAATTAAAGCGCCTTTTCTTACAGGTCCAACTGTAAGTGTATTTGCTCCAGCATTAAAGTTATAACTAGTATCATCATCAGTTGGTGAATAATATGTTCTAGCAAAATTAAAAGCACCCGTAACACCACGACTTAAAGAATCGGTGTTAACAGCATTTGTAATTCCTGCTCCCCATGCCTGAACAGGAATTCCCAAAAATGCTAATTCTCCAACAGAAAATTTAGTTGGATCATAATTTCCTACAACATCTCTTCCAAAATAAATTGAATCTATAGAAACGTATTGGTTGTTTGAACCTGTAAGAGATGCTACTAAAGAACCATAAGCACATATGCCTTTGAAACTAAAAGTCCCACCAATTACATCTTTTAATATGCCTCTGCTAGTTGCTGGACCTAAATTTGATCCTTGTACTAATGAAGCAGTTTGATCGACATATGTATTGCCCCGTAAACTTAAACTATTTATTTCAATAACTGCTGAAGTTGTTCCTTTTATAAAATCAGAAAACTGTAAAGCAATAATATTTTGATTTACTGGAGTAGATCCAATAAAATAAGATCCTCTATTTCCAGTAATACCTGTAGCACCTGTATTACCAATAGGACCAGTTGGACCTTGTGGACCAGTTGGACCTTGTGGACCAGTTTTTCCGTAAACTAATATCTTAGCAATACTACTGCTACTCACTAGCAAATTCCTTCCACTTTATCAAGACAGGATGAACAACCAGTAGATCCCGATGTCCAATAATTATTTAGCATTGAGTAAGTATAATAAAAATCATTACATGTCACAATCAAAGGAATTCTTCTAACTGGCCTTAAATTAGCAACTCTGCTTCCTCTGTTTTGAGAACGCATCATTCCACTGATATTTGTTTCAGCAGTATTGAATACTTGAGTTAACATATTTTGACCATTTGCTACTGCCATAGTAAACTTATACGCATCATCTTCTGATAAATTAAAATTATTATTTTCGCTGGTTAATCTATTTGAAGCAAGATGTGGTTCAAGTTGTGTGTCAATATTTTGTAAAACATATTGATCTTTATCAAGAGGATCAAACGCACTCCATGATTTTAATCTAGTGACACTTGTAGAACTCCAATATTCACTACCACCAAAAATTTGATCGCCATTAACTGCTAAAGCAGCGTTTAATTCTTCAACATTATTGTATATGTAATTTAATTCAGTTATACTTGGAATATACCAATCATTATGTCCATATAATTGAGAAGCATTTATATCTGAGATTTGTCGAATAGCAGAAGTTTCTGGATTTTTACTATTCCACATATTGGCATATGCTGTTTTAAAAGCATTTTTACTTGTATTGATTGTGTCTTCTACTACACCAGTTCCCCATGCTGGACCATTACCAAAAGAAAATCTTTTATACGCATTTAAATCTGTTGTTGTGCTTCTAAACCAATAATCAATATTATTTTTTGATGTGGCATCATGAATTCTGGTGCTTAGTAATCCATCAACAGGATATGTTGGTGTTTCTTCTAAAACTATACTCGTAGGAACTCCACTAGAATTTGCTTTATGGAATCCCTGCATCATACCCCAACTTAATAACCTAGAACCACCAGTTCCGCCATTAATATCATTAGATACTTCAACATCTTCTGGTGCTACAATTAATGCCCATAACACATGTATTCCTGTCGCCCCGTAAGTTTTAGTTGCGAGATAATTGTATAAATTATCTGTTTGATCCAAGTACTCCACGGCAAGTCCAGAACCAATTAATGAATATGAAAATGTTCCTCTATTTCTAGAATAATTGGTTCCACCAGAGAACATAAGTTCGCTTGGCCATTGTATTCCATTTACAGAATAAGCTTGTTGTACAATTGGTGCTCCTGCTTTGAGCATACATCTAGAATCCAAAGCATTCTTTGGTAATATCTTAGGATATGTTCTGTTAAAATATTGAATAGAACCAGAATTGTCTTCTCCGCTTACACCTTTACATGTCTTTAAATACCAACTTGGAACATTTACCAAATCTCCGCGTGGATATATCATACATTCAAGTGGTTCGCCAAAAGCAAGAGCAGGATTTAGGAAAGAATCACAAGGATTTGGCATACCTATAAATCCAACAAAGTAACCACCACCTAAAAGATCACCAGGTTGTAAACACCCATATATTTGTTGTGATCCAAATGCTTTACATGAAGTAGCAAAGGCGGATGGTCCTCTAAAATAATTATCAGAGAATGAGTACCCACAACAATTTACTTCACTACATTTAGTTCCAACACCTTGAAAAATACCATTACATGTTTGTGGATGAACACCATCTATACAACTTCCACCAGTACAACATGCTCCTCGTACATCATAACTCAATGAACAACATTCATAATCAGCATCTTCAGATGTACATGTTCTTCCTGCCACAAAAACAGATCCAGGAATAGACGCACAATCTGCGTTTGTTAGGTTGTAACATCTTCCTGTTACACAACATTTTCCTAATTGATTTGTTCCCGAAATACAAATATTAGATGGACATGTAAATAATGATCCGTTTACCCAAACATTATTACAAGTTTTTGATTCGTTAAAAACTCCACCAAATTGTTGACATCTTTCAGCTGAAGTGTTTAAACATGTTGTTGATTGTGTTTCTGGATTGTAAATACAACATGCGCCTTCATAGAAACAATCGGCACTTGTGGTACGGTCCACGCAAGCACTAACACCAAACGATCCAGAAATTGCGTCACAGTATGCTTTTGAAACATAGTCTAAACAAACTTTATCTGTGAAGTTATTTTTACAATAACAGCAAGAACCAATTACATCTCGTTTAATATTTTGTGGAAGGAATTTATTTGTATATGAAATTCCTTCTGCTTGTAAAAATTGAATTTTATCAAAGGTTGATCCACTAGTTAATCCGATAAAAATAGTTTGAGTCAAACTCACTGTATCGACAGGACGAACCAAATCAAATTGTCCCACATCTAGATTATATTGAAGTTCTGGAGATATTGTATTTTGAACTAAAGAAGTTCCAAATCGATCTACAGTTAATCCAGCATAATATACTAAAGAATTTTCTAATTTATTAAATCTGAATCCAGGGGTAGTTACTGAAGACCAATTTTTATTTTGATATATTGCTTCTCTAGAAAATTTTTGATCTACTATCAACTGTGATTTTTCTGGAGAGTAGTTTGTATTGGGAGCAGCAGCACCCTTTTTTGGTGTAGTTCCAAATCCAATCGCGCTGTTGATATAAATCAGTTCTCCAGTGTTTCCAATAGGAATATTCACATCTGCTAGTGTTTTTCCAAATAAGTAAACAGTATCTGCGTCTGAACTTATTCCAGCAAAAGATGTAACACCAGGTGCTATTCCAGTTATTGTTAATGATTTAAATCTAACAGTTTCTGAGTTGTATGGATAAAAATCTAATATATTTCCAAAGACAAAATTAGTAGAAACATCTTCTAATGTTGCTGGAGAACCAACAGGTCTTATTCTAAAAAATGGATCTATATTTGGAGCAGATATGCCAGTTATTCCTTTTGCGTAAAACGCAAAAGAAAGTCCATTTCCATAAAATATAATATTATTTCCAAGAGCAGTTGCTCCAGTAATTCCAGCACCTGTTGGTCCTTGTGGTCCAATATCAGCAGTAGATCCTTGTGGACCTGTTGATCCTGTCGGACCCGTGTTCCCAGTCGGTCCCCTTGCCGCACCTGGAATATTTTCTGGAACTATTTGAGTGATTCTAGATGAACCGTATATCATATTTTACTGTCCCGTGATTCCATTTTTGAGCATTGATGCTGTTTGCGGATCGCAATAATAATTTGATGCTGTATATTTTCCTATAGATGGAATAGCATTGTCTGGTGTCCAACTTGCTCCTGGCAAAGTATAATTTGCCGTTTGACATATTATTGGTGGTGCTGTTCCATTACATATTGCCGAATCTGTTAATCTAGGAATATTCCACAATCTATTTATACACCTATCGCTTATATTTTCATTTTTCCAATATTTCTGATCACAACGGACAAGTCTAACTAAACGCAATTCATGTTTATCATCAAAATCATGAGATTTTCTTACTTTAAAATCAGTAGATATTTGTGGTTGTTGTGTAAGTTGATCCCATTCTGGGAATCTCATCGACCATGCTTTGGTAAATTGATCCGTATGTCTTTGACCACCAATATCTTGTCCATATGAACCATATGGACCATATAGATCCAAATATCCATCAGGATGTGCTTGATTATTTGGAACTGGAGCACCACCAGTTGCTTGAATATATTGTCTAGTTACACCTTCGTCAAATGTTCCAGTCGATGACCAAATATATCCACTAGCACCAATACCACGATGTCCAATTGGTATTCCATTATCTCCAATTGTATTCGGATAATTATAAATTTTTTCTTGTAAATTTATTCCAGCATCCGCACATTGTTTTGCTATAAATGCTAATTCATCCGCACTTGGAACATACCATCTGGAAACTTGTGGATATCCAGAAGATTTCATATATTCTGTTGTATAATATTGTCTATTATATACCGAACATCCTTCAGATATAGTAGTTTTTGCTGTTTGTGTTCCATTGTGGAAAAAATTAGCAGTAAACCCAGCATAACCAGTAGCACCATATCTTTTCTTAAGATCATTCCATCCAGCAGGAAATCCACTTGCTGCCGAATAGAAAAAATATTCAGAAAAATCAGAAGCAAAAAGAGCAGTTGCGTTTCTAAGTCCCCAATTTCTATACCAATAACCAGTATTTGATGTGTAGAAATCTGGTCTGGCAATAGTTGTTCTTCTACATGGATCGTCTATACATTCTGAATCGCATATGGGATCGTCTATTGGACATGTGTTAAATGATGTCGAATTTCCCCAATATGTTGATCCTTGAACTCCATTTCTAATTAATGAAAGTGTTCCATAAAATCCATCATTAGTTGGTGCTCCACCTAATGTATATCCACCCAAAACAGAAGAACAATTTGAAATTGTTGTATTATCAATATCGTTACCTTGTGATGGATTTGCAAAATCAGAAGGCAATGTAAAGCAGAAAGCAGTTCCACCATGACTCCATGTAAATGTGTTTGCTGTTCTTATTCTGTGTTTTTTATCTAATCCAGGAGCATATTGAGTTTGAACTGCTAATTGTGAATATGGAACAGTGGTCGTATCTCCCTTAATTGTGCTATCCATTTGAGCAAAAGTTTTAAACTCAAATGGTTTCCATCCATTATTTCCATCAGATAATCTTACAGTATATCTTTGATCTATTCTTGCTGGCCATGGCATGACAATCAACAACCATGAATCACATTCCCCAGCATGTTCATTTGGTAAAGTAAATCCATAACCACGGGGATCATATACACTCTTATAATATTGTGCTGTTTTTTCTGATCCATTGTTAATTGAATCAAAAATATCTTCAGCAATACCATTTTCTGGTCTAACTAAATCGTCAAAATTATAAGACTCAATTGGGGTTCCATTGTATAGTCCACTAAACGCATCAGCATTTCCGAGGCATGTAGTTCCCTTTGGTTTAAAAACTCCTGCTACTATTCCACCAGCAAAAAAATCTCCAATACGCAATTCTCTTTGGAATCCAGTAAGAGTAGTTCCTGATGGATCATATTTTTTTAATCTGAAAACATCATCAGTTCCATTAAAACATTGTGGACAATTTACGTCTGTTCCACCACCACCACCACCTGGTGGGTCGTATACACAATCAAAAGATCCACAGGTATAACCACATCCAAAATATTGACCTAATGTGCAACCACTTTGAAGTTGTATATCTACGCATTCTCCAAGTGTACAACATCCAGATGTTGCGCCAGCAAATCCTCTACAAATTTCAAACGGAACTGGAAAATCTGATGATGGAGTGTAGTATGTACAAACTGTACCAGCACCTTGCCAAAATTTTTGCTGAACTGAACATTGATTAGATGTCACATCATCCTGACAATTGCCAAATCCATCGCAGCAAGCACCTGTTCTATTAAATGCCTTAGAACAATCAATCGCATTTATATTTTTATAGCAATTGTTGATAATTTGCCAATGCGACCAAGGAGTTGTGTTTGAATTTCTTGCTATTCGTAAGCAATCGCACGCTCTTATTAATTCTGGGTGTTTAACAATATTTTCAATTTGATTTTTATAACAACATATTCCAACTGGAGCATTTGAGGAAGTACACCCAGGATATGATGTTGTCAATACTCCAGGGAAAAAATAAGCATCTCCAGAATTCATTAAATTTTGACAACCAGATTGTTGCGTTACGAATGAAGATCCAGCACTACATCCAACACAACATAATCCTAAAGGATCTTCTGGTGGTGGAATGTAAATTGGATCTGTGTCGTTGTATGATCCTGGGCAATTTGTATACGAAGAATTCCAGGAAATGCTTTCATTTCCAGTATTTCCCGAGTAAATTCCATAATTTGCGTACCAAATTCCATCAAAGTGTACAGCATTAATGACATCAGTTCCTTCAGTGAAACATGGAGGATACGTTAAAGGCCAAGATATAGAATAATTTACTTCATCATTTAATGTAAATCCAGTTACTCCAGATGCCGTGGCAAATTTAGTTACAGTGAAATCTGTGCTTGTAACACCAGAAGGAATTATAATCGTTATTCCCTTAGCAGAGTTTGTGTTTTCTGGAGTTCTTATCAACACTATTTGAGATACAACACTTCGTCCTTCTACTTTTTGATCTTGGTACGAATTTAAAACAAATGTATTCGCGTTTTCCCAGTCTATAGGCCAATAAAAATAATCTTGAGAAGTCCCAGTTATAGATTTTCTTATAGCACTGACGTAATGTACTCTTTCACCATAATTTAAAGATTGAAGATTAACAGTTTGTGTAGTTCGATCATATTCGGTTCCTGTTAATCCATTGAATGGAAAAGAGGATGATGGTGCTTTAATGACTAACTGACCTTCAGACCCGCCACAAATTCCAATATAAGAAATATTACTTAAGTTATATTCGATTCCTATACTTGTGTTATTATCTCTAATTCTTATGACATTAGTTGTATTATTTCTAGAAGAAGTAGTAATCCCTCTTAGTCTTAATGTGGGAACTGTATAATTTAATCCATTGGTTCCTACTGTATTTTCAAAAGACAATCCAGAAAACACATCAGCAGCACCAGCAACTAAATTTTGTCCATCGACAAAAACATAATAGTCTCCATCACTGCCTGAAATAATACCAGTGCTACTAAAAAATGCTTGTCCATCACTAAATGTAGTAACAACTTGATTACTACTAGTTAACGTCATTCCAGATAAATTTGGACCAGTACCACCAGTTGGTCCAGTAGCACCAACCAATCCAGGATTGCCAGATGGACCTGTACTTCCTGTTGATCCAGTCGATCCAGTTATTCCTTGTAATTTTTTAATAAGATATGGACTACTACCGTATAGCATATTTTTAATTTTCTAGTGCTTGTATTCTTGCTTCAAAATCAGAAATTTTAGATCCTAAATCTGCCCAAGTAACTCCAAGTGCTATAGAATCAACTATGAGTGATTGTATTGTAATATTATCTGGAACTGATATTTTTATTCCTTGTGGTTTTACTTTTATACCCACCGAGACTAGTTGACTTACAACAACAGATCCATCACTCGCTCCAATTATTAAAGGTTGTGGTAGACGAATTACAGGAGTGTATACCGCATATACTCCCGTACTAACTGGAGTAAATACAGCAACTGTAGTAGAACCAGTTCTGACTGTAATATTTGAATTTACACTAACTAAAGCAGTATTTGGTTTTTTCTTAATATAAATTTTCTTATCGGCATAATTTACTAATGTAATTATTCCTACAGAATTTCCTGCTTGAAATACTTCTTGACCAGGAACAACAGATCCTCCTATAACTTGGGACACCAATACTTCTTCGGTGTATCCATAAATTAAATTGAATCTTTCGTAAAACTCGGGATAATCAGTTATTGGCAATTCGTGTGATATTTTTGCGTCAACATAACCATTTTGAAATTGATCACTTCCAACAATTATTTGTATATTTCCAAGTTCTGTATCTTTCAGTGCTGCTTCAATATCTCCACCAATTCTATAACCAAGATAATTCATCACAACTCCAGTAAACGACCCATGTGGTGCTGCTTGATATACTGGTTTAATTATATGATCTAAATTTGTTGGTGCTAGATTTTGTAAAAATCCAGCAGTTGTTCCACTTAAGAAATAAATATCATTACCGCCAGATGCTCCAGTTGAACCATCTATAGCATATAAGACAGAAGACGGTAAACTAATGGATCCATACATAACAACATTTAAATTATCAGAAGAAGATTCATAACTTTCAACAACACCAAAAACTTCAGAATTTTCGGCATTGTTTGCCTTTGATGCTGTATATCCACCATTAATTACATCATATCGTATAACAGTTCCAAAAGTAAGTCCTGATACTCTTTTTATTTCAGTTGCTAAACGAGAACCACCCTGAACAACTGTAAAAGCGTTTAGTGAGGAACTTATATTTGAACTATTGCTACAACTTGGCATTTATATCTCCATTATGCTATTGGATAACTTGCGTCTGCGACGACATTACAATTAATCACATCATATGGAACAGATCCAGCATTAATATTTATTCTTATTGCTGTATTATCTGCTGATGTTGCTACAGTTGGTGTTCCAAGAACTGCTGTTCTTATTGCTCCACCATAACCTTTTGTTCCTGAAGTATTTCTTAAATCTTTTGTTGCGGTGTAATTATACATTTCGGATGAAAGACCACTTAGTGGAGAATATACAACAACAGAAGGAGTTGTTCTCATCGTCACTGGTAATTTAAATATGCTAAATGGTGAATTTGGTAAATGTGTCAATGTAAAGGTATTTAACGTTGGTTCTGTTATTGAAGACATTGTAGCAGAACCTTCTGTTTGGGAATCGGTATATGTTGAAACATAATATTTTTGTGCCTTTGCCAGTTTCTTTGAGTATTCGTCAAATTGATGTACTGGAGAAGTAAATGTTCCATCATATACTACAAACGATGATAAACTAACTGTTAAGTTTGTTGTGTTTGAAATTGCGTTTTCATGTGCCGCAAGATATAATGGTTTTAGATCAAGACCAATTTCAACAAAATCATTTGAATAAGTTGAAGATGCCAAACTTGGAACTTCGTAGTTTAAAGTATGTTTAGTCCAAGCAGTTTGTAAATTTATAGTTCCTATTGTTTGCTTGCTTACTTGTGTTGTTCCGTTGTATCTAGCAAAATACACATTTGCTGTATAATTTGCAAGAGTTGATTTTGCGTAAAAACTAACAGTAATATTTGATCCATTGAAAGATTCAATATTATCAATCATCGTTCCAACATCACACACAGCACTTATTGGTCTGGATGCTGGTTCACTGTCTCCAGTAATTCCTTCCAAGCATTTAATATCCACATAATATTCTGGTGTTCCTTCAACATCTGTACTTGTAACTGAGAAAGTCTGACGCTGAATATTTTGTGAAGATGATGTTGATGTTTTAAATCCTGATTGCCTTCTTACCCAGTTATCGGCAAAGTAAACAGTTCCAGAAGATGTATATGCTGATGATCTTCCTGTTTTTCTTTGCCAAATTGAGAAGTCACCATTGAACGCATAATTATTACCATTTGTTAAATTTTCTGGAATCTGTGTTGATCTAAATGAACTTGTAAGTGACGAAGCACTAATTGGTCTTGGCATTACTAACCAAGAATTTGGTTTGGAAGCAAAAGCAAATCCTGTTTGATATTTTGAAGCGTAAACATTTGCGTTATAATTTTGATCAATAAGCGATACCTGTCCAGTAGCACCAGCGGAAGAAACTGTATATGTTGCTCCAGAAATTGCCCAAGCACCTCTAGCATCTGTTGCTGCTTTAATTCCTAAAGGTATTGCCGAACTAGTTCCTTCTCGTATTACTGTATAAACTATATTAAGGCCTGTTGAATCAAAACTTTCAATCAGTCCAAGAGTAAAGTCTTCTTCATTTGGAAGATTCCAATATTCGGTTCCTGGATCATATATTCTATAAATGTAATTTTTACTTCCAGATAAAAAGTATCCACTTATTGCTGTTCTTCCTGTATCTGTTAAAACTTTATTGAAAAATGTGCTTCCACTTACTAAATTATAAGCATAAGATACAAATACTCCAGCAGTAAATCCATTTGTTTGTGGTGAAGCAGATTTTGGTAATGATATTGTTATTTTATTTGTTGCTGTGGCAGATGTGGTAGAAGAGTTTAAATAATTTCCTCTATATTGAACAACCATTCCAGCGGTTTCACCAAGACCAATAATCACAGGTTTTGAAACCTCACCTATTGTTGTTGGTTCTGTGACCGTAATGAATCCAGCAGTGGCAGCATCTAAGAAATAAACACATCCTGGAGAAAGTGTTCCACCAGAAACTGTTGTAAAATTTCCTCCTATTTTTCCAGATAGAGTGACAACAGAATATGAGGGATAGAGTGATGATAATACTCCTATAACTTCTGCTTGATCTGCTCCATTTGCCTGAGCAAGTGTATATCCTGTAGTTGTGACTCTAACTACATTACCAAAAGTATATCCAGATGATCCTACTGTGATTCCGTCTATTTTGTATGAGAGATTGGGAACAATTACTTCACCTAAGAATGATACACTACCACTAAAGGTTAGTCCTCTTGAAATATTGCCAGAGGTTCCTCCAATTGATAATGTGACTAATCCACTGGAAGCACTAAGTCCTACTAATACACCATCGCCTCCAGTTACACTGGAGACTTGTGCTAGATTCAACTTTGAAATGATTTCATTATTTTCTTTTAAATACCAATCGTAAAAAGTTGAATTACTAGCGAGATCTGATATAGTTGTATTAAATGCCATTTTTGTTTAGTCCATTTATGTTTCAATTATTGTTTGATTATCATAAAAAGTAACACTTGCGTCATTTGTCCCAGCATATGTTAATTTTAATATTGGATAAAATGATGTAGTAAATCCACCTGTAGGTTCTGTTCTTATATCAGGAACATCACCAAAGGTGGCTTTTAATCTAGAAGCACCACATGATAAAGTTGTTTCAGTACTTCCAGTAGAATTATCTCTTAAAGTAGAATCTTGTGTGTCTGTACATGCTGCAGTTGGACAACAAGATATTGTTTGTTTTTCTACATCAAATCCTATTACTTGTGTTCCACTATTGGTTGTTGTAAATGTTTCTGTATTTGTTTCGTTTAAATAAATCCAAAAACTTAAACCACTGGATCTATCTGTCCATAAAAACCATCCAGAAGATATGGTTATAGAAGATGTAGCATTATTTGCTGTCGTTGTTGGTGCTGATGCTGTTATTCCGTTTGGATCTAGTGGTATTAATCCTTCCCAATATGGAATGCTGTATCCTCTTTCAGTCCAAGTTCTATTCATTCTTGAAGTTAAATTTTGATTTAGGAAAAATAATTCTTGGACTTCGTTTAATTCTGATGCCTGTAGAGCATATCCAGGATTAAATGCTAACATATAATAGTTTTTATTTTCACTTCCATATTCGGAAGTGATTCTACTATTATAAGGCATTACTGATAAGGGTAAATCTCCAAGAGGACTTTGTGGCATTTTACATTCCTTTTACCATATTTATACGAATAATTACGGAATCGACATCGCTTATTGGAAGATCTGTTGTGAGTTTTTTGCTTGTTAATACTTTTCCTGTGTATTGAACAAATTCTGGAGTTTCTTCAATTGCTGTAATTTCATTATTTGATTTATCTTGACCCACAAATGTTGTTCCTACCAAATAATCTGCTTTGGAATATGAAACATTTTTCATTTCGACACTAGTAAAAAATCCAGCAACTCCACCTTCCCCCAAAGATCCAACTCCACCAATTAATACTTGATTAGTAGTGGATGAGGTAACATTAGGATCACTTTCAGTATCTACATCTGGAATATTATATGATTCATCTGATGTTGGCAAATCAGAAGAACTGGAATTTGAAATTTCTGCTTTAATTGTTGTGCGATACACAACATCTATTTTTTTATTTTGATTCGATCCTGATGTTACTTGATTTGTGCTTACAACTGACTCAGGATTTTGAATCAATCCAAAGAAATTTAATTTATTTGGTAATATTATTGTAGAATCTTGTATGGTTTTCTTTTCTACTCTGGCATCAACCATAACATGTTCAGCATTTAATATCTCAACTGGATCAAATCCCAATCCATCTATCGTATCAATATTTACATCTATCGCTGATATTAAAACACTAGAATCTACTGAGAGGTATGAAGAATTTATGGACAAAGTAATATCTTTATAATAAGATCCAGATTCTAATACTTCTATTCCTGTTATGATATATGAACCTTTGTATATTGAAGTTTTTAATCTTATTCTAGCACCAGTACCTGTATTACTTGAAACTGTAAATTCTGGATTTGAGGAAGTAACTATAAGTTGTGTTGTGCTGAATCCTGACAAATCAATAAATGCTGATATTACAGATCCTTCAGAAATGCCATCATTTTCATTTATTTGATAAAGATGATAATATGGAGAAGATGCTGTAATTTCATTGGTATTAATTAAAGATCCTATGGTAGAATAATTGTCTAAAATTTGTCTTGTGGTTGGAACGGTTGTTGTTGAATTATAAAAAACTGGTTCATATTTATCATTACCATTCATCAAGTAATAACAATCGCTACATGTTATATTTGATGCTATTGTGAATAAATCGCCTTTTTCATATTCTGTAGTTCCTGCGTCGTCATCTGTATTCAATGCTATTTTTGCGTATATGGCACATTGCCCAGTTTCTCCAGTTCCAAACGAACCACAAAAATTTTGAGTTAGTGAGGTTTGACTTGTTTGTGGTGTATTATCAAATAAATCAAATGACACTACAGGCAACCAAGATGTAGATACAAATCGTTCTATTGATGAAGTAATCTTATATAAAGGTTTCCACGAATACCCATCAGAATATCGTTGAATTCCTGAAATATGCGATGGGCGAATATTTGAAACATTCAACCCAGAATGGTCTGATCTATTGTTTGTATTATCGGAAATACAAAGATAAACATATCCATTTTGATCGTTATATGCGTAGTAATTTCCAATATTTGGTTTTGTAGAGTACCAGGGTTTAAATGGTCTTTTTTCTGTCCATTTAATATATGGAACTACTGGTAAAACACTATTTTGTCCAACACGAACAGCAAAATCTGAATAATTCCAAAGATTAATTGCTGTTTCGTTAGCATCAGATAAAATTGGATTTGGATTGTAACCAGCAAATACAAACAACTGGTTCGTTGTGCCTGTTTCCTTTACAAATTTTTTAGCATTTACGGTTTTTGTACTCATTTATGATTACCTTATTATGTACAGACAAATCCAGAGTTTGGTGATGATCCAGCTTCAGTTGGATAGCAAAGTTCAAACATTGAGCTGATATATATGTCTTTAAAGTTTGTTCTTGTAAAATCTCCTGCCCAATTTGGAAATAGATGAGTTGGTCCAGAAAATCCAGCAAAACTTGCTCCACAACAACCTGTATTTTTTGGAAGACCTATTAATGTCAGTCCAGCAACATTTTGCCAATAAGCAGGAGATGCGTAAGTTAATCCCGATGTGCTGCTTGAGTAATTAAATGAAATTCCGTATGGAGCATAATTTCTTAAAAATGCGCTTTCGCAAACAGTAACAGCATTGTCATCAAATGTTGGTCCCTGATAATCAGAGAGTGTTTTTTCAAATACTATTTTTAATCCAGCAGGGTGTGCTATTTGAAGATATGAAGTTTTATATTCCGATCCAAGAATACCCACTTTAATTAAATAAGACCAATCTTGAATCCAATTACTATCTTGTAGCCTAGACCCATTTAAATAACTACCACTTAACGCATTTGTTAATTCATAATCTCCAGTTTGACCATTCAAAAATGCGTAATTTGAATCCGCAAATCTTCCACCATTAAGTCTTAATATAAATTTTTTTGGAACTTGTATCGATATGTCTTCATCATTTATGTCAAATAAAGTTGAGAAAAAATATCTAATACCATCTTCTGTAGTTTTACGATGATAAAAAGTTCTTCTTATTCCTTTTATAAATTTTCTTAGATTCTCTTCGCGCACAAGACCGCCATTTGCTTCTAAAGCATTTGGGTCGAATCCGTTTGCGTATATATTTGCTAACCTTTCAACAAATTTACTTCTGGTTTTTTCTATATCAACAATATCTAAAAGTCTTTTAGACAATTCATACTGAGCGCCAGATGATTCATCACAATATAACCAATCATAATATTTTTGAAGAAAATCATAGATTGAAAGAGTGCTTAATCCATTTAATTGTCTTGCTTGCTTTTCATAAATCATCCACAAAGGTATTTGATTTGTTATGTCATAATTTGTTGGACATTCCAATCCAAATAATAAAGAATTCAATTCTCCTATTTCTGTATACAGTGTAGTAAGAGAATTTTGTACTGTTGTTGATTTTGGATTAAGTGATGTTGAAAGCATTATAGTACGGTTACATTATTATAATTAAATGTTACTAAATTATTTAACCCTGTTTTAAAACTCTTGTTGGCAAATATCAATTTTAATATCGCACTTTCTTCAATAATATTTGATTTGATATTTACTATTCCTTTATTAGCAATAAAATAACCAAAATCTCCATTAATTTGTGTTTGAACTCCAGTAGAAGCATCAATTTCCCATAACTGAAGAGGCATTTTTACATTCTTCGAAGAACTGGCAGTAACATACATTTTAAGAACACCTTGATTTGTTGAGTTAATCAAATTAAATGGTTCTGTTATATCAACAGCAGAATATGGTTGTAAATATAATTCATTTTCTAGATTAAATGTGTATTCTTTATCTGCTATTAAGGTTTCTTGAGCATATATTGTAAAATCGTCAGGACTAATTATAACACTGTTTACTATGGTATTTGTATTGCTTCTTATTAACGATATAAATTCAGAAGCACTAAACTCCACATTAAATTGGGCATTTGTTGCGTAATTAGATTGAAACAAAGATTTTATAGTAGAAAGTGCCAATGTTCTTTTTTGTGCTGTATTATTTCCAGCAGACATTCTAAATGAAAAGTCAGTGTATATGTCTAATGCGTTAGTTGTAATATATTCTGGAAGAACAGTAATTACACTTTTATCTTTTAAGAAGTTGATAATTTCTGAAACACGTTCGTCGGTTGAACTTAAATTTGAAGTAACGAAGACTCTACCATATTTTGGTGGTTCTAGATCCTGACCACCAAACACATTAAATTGTTTGTCTGACCCAAAATAACCAGTTTGTAATAAAAGTGCCTTGTAGTCGTTTACTGTTACTGCTCTTTCTTGAGCAGCAAACCATTTTGGAGCAACAAATCTAACTAAGTCTAAGTCTAAATTAGTTTTTCCACCAGAAGAAGAAATAACAGTTGTTACTGTTCCAGTTAAAGATGGAACTCTAAACAATGAAAGATTATTACCTTCCGCACCATTTGTTGTTATGTAACGAATCATTATTTTTGAAATATTGCCGTCAATTGCTCGTCCAACAGAATTTTCAGATCCAAATAAAATAGCAAATCCATTACTTGTTCGTTCAATAAAATAAATATTTTCATCCACTCTGGAGGTGTATCCTACGTTTCCAACAGAAGTCCATACTTCTTCTAATGTGGTAACTTCATCTAATGTTTCAGTTATAGTAACTTCAATTGAAGATATATCAAAATTTTCATCTGCTATTGTTACTTTTTGACTCTCAAAATCAAAAGTTGGTAAAGCATCAAATAAGACATACTTTGATGCTTCATAAACATAAAATTGATCGGTCAATCCATCTACTACTGAAATTTTGTCTAAATTATAAAAACTGTAATTTACACCATCTGAATTTGATGTTGTGAATCGTGTTCCTGCTGGAATATCATTATTTGTAGAAAGTTCTGATACAGATATTAATGCTTTAGCAGCAGTTCTAGATGGAACTGTATATCCAAGTGGTTTACATAAAGAAATTATTGAATCTTCTTTCTGTGCGCTGTCTAAAAACGCTTCGGCATTTATCATATTGGCATAATAGGCATAATAAAAAGTGTTATATGCCATTAAATCGATCATTGTCTGAATCGCACTACCCTCAAAATTATATCCAGCAAAGATTGATTGATTTTTTAAGTAATCAGTTAAACTTTGTTTTATTTGACTAAATTCTAGACTTCCTAGAGTTGTAGGTGTGGTGTTTGTTGCCATTATCTATTCCTTGATAAACTGATCTGTATCGTATCTAAAAGATTTGTATATTTTACACCAATGTCAACTATAATATTTAATGAATTGTTTTCAGGGTCATCTAAAATACGGACATCGTTTACCACAATTCTAGGTTCATATAATTCTAAATTGTTCGCTATTCGTGATTGAAGAGAAATTACCATCGTGTAATCAAAATTTTCAAACAAACTACCATATATGTCACACCCAAAATAATCATTAAAATATCTTTCACCTTTGTTCGTCATTATTATGTTTTTAACAGACTGACGAATTGCTGACAACTCTTTGACAAGATTGAAGTCATTGGTAAACGGATTCATACTTAAAAAGAAAGGTATATCAGCATATGGTTCTTTTCTTTGAAGCATCTTATTATTTATTCATCTTTTTGTATAGAATCTGACTTATCTGTAAAAATATACTTAGGAGACTGACTTTCATTTGGATTGTAATGTAGCGAATTTCTTATCAATATTAAATCCATCACATAAGTTATTGAATCCATTATGTGCGTTATTTCAGATACTAACCATCTACCAGACATATTTTTAAATTTATTCTTCGTAGCATCTGGTATGTCGTTAGCATTATAAATTTCAATTATACTTCCAATTTTTACATTAGTATTTGGATTTACACGAACTTTAATTGTTTGTGCTTGTAGTTGAGAAATTTGTGCTCTTCTTCTAAGTGGAAGATCAAGTGGGCATTCCCAGAAAGTTGAATACGATCTGGTATATTCTAAATAATTCTTAAAGAATTTTCCTTGTTCTGGGCAATTACAACTACATGTTGAATTTGGATCCGAGAATTCACATCCCAACCAATCCTTTCCAAGATATTCTTGAATTAGCGAACATTCGTTTATGCTGTGTTTTATCATTTCCAGTTCAAGATACGTTGGTTCTGGTTCAGTTGGTATTAGATATTGTGCTGGGCAATTACAATATGGACTTGCTGTACAACCCTCTGCTGATAATACTGGACCATCTTTAATTGCTGATGGATTTGCGCATGACAATCCAAGATCTTTACATGTTCTTGTTCCACGCGCATGAACAACAAATTGTAATGAGAAGTTGCGATCAAAGAAATCATATTCTGCGTCAACTGGTGGTGTTACTAATCCATATTCTGTTTCTCCACTCAAATCCCATTTCCAGAGATCTTGAGAAACTAATCCTGGTCTATACATGATGTAATTTCCAGCAAGATAATACATCAATGAGTCTCTGAAATATCCGTTCAATTGTGTACTTTCACTGTGTGGTGAAATGTAAACTCTTGATTGTTCTTCATTCGTTAAATCATTATCGTCAAACAGGAAATTTACATCTGGGGCATTTTCTTGAACCAACGATGTCATTTGATTCTTAGATAGACTTACCCAGTTTGAGAACTCATTTCCATACCAGGTTCTCCAATAGTTTGGAGAGATTGTAAATATTCCTCTTCCGCCAAATAGATCTCTTGCCTTTGTATTTGGACTCTTGAAAATATTAGCAAATCTGATTGGAACAAAAAGATTTCTCGGAACAAACAACGACCACCAAGATCTATGTGGTTTTAGTTTTCTATAACTGTTTGGTAAAATATAAGAACCAACAACAGATGTTCTATAAAGTGGATCAAATTGCTTGCTGCTACTCATTCCATAGTGATACAGTGACTCCATCCAGTTTTGGGATGAATTCTCAAAGTAATATCCACCACCCATGTGGTAATCCATGTCGTATCCACCACCATGAAGGTCTTCTTGACTTGGATCGTATGAATAGTATGGGAATTCGGTTTCAAATCCAAGTTCTGGCCAAAGATCCATTCCATTGTAATCTGGAGTTAAGTAATCTGAATTGGCAAGAACAGTTCCTGTATCATGGTTCCACCACTTATAATAATTGCCCTTATCAACACCTTGAAGTTTTCTATTTGTTGGAAGATCATCTTTTATCTTCTTAACAGCAACATCAAATCCGTATGGATCTATTCCTATAACTGCTGCGTTATATTTAACACCATGACGACCCATTGGACCAACTGTTAGGTTTACCAGATATGGTAAGAAGTATTCAACTCCAGCATCACGAACAAATCCATTTGGGAAATCTTTAATTCTGTCAAGACCAATAGGAGTTGTAAATTCTATACGAATATAAGATGTAATTTCTTCTTTCTTTACATTTGGTGGTTTTTTGCCATTTGTATTGAAGAAGTTAAATGTATTTCTGAACTTCTTGACATCCTCAAGAGTTCTTATTGTTCCTCCACCTTCACCAGAAAGATCGGATTGAGCAAATCCATAATTTTTAAGTTGAAGTTCAGATCCATAAACAACATCTTGTAAATCATTAGTTCCAATATGAATTGCTGAGTTTTCGACATATTCTTCACCTCTAAATTCTGGAGATGAGTCGATTTCTGCTCCCTCTACTCTAAATCTTCCACCATCAAAGAATATAGGATCATCTGTGCCATCTGCGTCTGTGAATCCAAACCAAGAATGTGGTTTTCTAGAAGTTATAAATCCATTTTCTTTATATTGTTGATTGTAGTATGGATGACCAGTTGAACCTGTTTCTCCACCAAACCAAATATTGTAGATCCATTCACCAGCAGAAGCACCTGTTATTCCTAATTTATTAGATAACAGTTCATATCGACTTCCACGAACTTCTTTTCGAGTTATGGATTTAATATTTTCTAATGAGTTTTTTGATTGAATGGTATCTCTAGTTTCATTTCTAAAGACAGAAGTTCCAGGTTTCTTTGAGAAGAAGAAAGCATTTCTTTGATGCCATTCAGCATAAGCAGCAGTCCATGTTGACTGATAAGTTTCTTCTATCTTAGACTTTATATCTTTAAGCAATGCCAATTCGACAGTTAGTAATTGTTTTTCTGCGACACAAGTTCTTCTTAACACTTCAAGACCAACAGCACTCAAGCATGTCGTGTTATAGCAGGCACAATTTTCCAAACAAGTTGTTGTCTTATCCTTTATTTCTGTGTCTACTACACCAGGAATAAGACCAGCCTCTGTTCCATAATCATAGAAAGACCAATCGCTAACTTGAGACTGATCCCAAAGATACGGAGCAGCATAAATGTAAATTGGACTGTTATCTACAACCGTTTCTTTTTGTGTGTGTTTAATATAACCACGAATTATTGGATCTGTTGAACATTCCTTAAGTTCACATGGATCTTTATAAATCACATCTTTTTCGGTTGGCAATCCACTTGGACCCGTTGGACCAGTTGGACCAGTTGCTCCTTGTATAACAATAACAATTAAATCTCCGTTTCCACCAGAGACTCCGCCATCTGAACCAGTTCCGCCTAATCCACAGAATTCACACAATTCAACTACTTCTCCATTATTTTCAATACATGTTTCTCGATCAGCACAACCACAATATTGATTCTCGTAGCAACAATGTACTTTTCCTTGTGGACATGATCCATTGCTACCAGCAAAACAATCAGTACAACTTGCTATTTGTGATCCATTTGCTGCGGCACATTCTGAATCCGATAGACATGTACAGAAACTACCGTTTGAAGCTGTGATACAACAAGGAGAATCACCTCCTGGACATTCTGGGTAACAAGGATATTGCGTTTCTTCTTCAATTGAACAGTTTATACATGTGCGAACTCCATCACCATCTTCATCAACCAGATATTGGTTTGGACCACATGGAGCACCTTCTGAAAATCGACTTTCAGAAGCAAAACAATTACATTTTGATCGATCAGTATTCTGGTCATTAGCATCAGGATTGGTTACTATTTCTTCCGAATACCCTTGACATTCTACTCTAGTATAATAATCAACATTTTGTCCATAATCATTAAATGGAGGACCATCAATAGAAACACATTTACATGTAGTTTCTATAATTCCTTCATTTCCAGGTCCACCACTACAACAATTACAACACCATTCTTGAGTTCCCTCTGGACAACCACCAGGACCACCACCTGGATCTCCAGGTCCAGCAAAAGATCTCAATGGTCTGAATTGTGGATTTGGATCTTCTCCAAAAATTACCTGTGCTACTCCTGTATTTGGTTCAACCTTTGAATGTGGAACCATTCCGAACTCATAAGATGTTATAGGCCAATTAATTATCTGTTCACCTACAATACCATCTCCCATAAATTTATTATTAATACCAGTAAGTAAATCTATTGGTCTGGATTGTGGAGCATTTATTTCTCGTTGATCATCGCCAACTGTATCAATTTGTACTGATTTGAAGAATGCTTCGGCAGCAGATCTATATGTTACCACTCTATTTTGAATAAAATCATCAAGATCTTCTATTCTATCTTCTAATTGTTGTATGAGTATATCATACTGTTGCGTTGCTCTTTGAATGACAAATTTTGTATATGCCTCTGGAGCAGTTGGTCCTGTTATATTAAAAAAGTTTCCTAAAGTTTGATTATATGGTTCTTTTGTTAGATCGTAAGAATATGTCAATCCTCGTTCATAATATGTGTTGCCTTTTGTATAATTTAAAGTGTCTGTGAAAGAACCAGCAGCAACTACTTTATATGTCTCATCTGTCGATGCGTATAAACCAGTTGGACCAAAAAGCAAGGTGTAGGTCAATCCTGTTTGACCAGACGCATTCATCAACAATGCTATATCAGCAGTAGACCCAAGAGCACCATTTTCGTGGCAACAAATAGTACAACGATATACTTCCCACTTTCGTTTTATATTTTTCTTACGAGCATATTCTTCTCGTTTTGCCTTAAGCGACTCTCTGATATTCAAATGGATAACTTTAAACTTATCATATTCAAGATCAGTTAAATCAAATTGAGGTTGCCATGATTTATTTGAAGATGCCCAAGGACCACCTAAAGTTCTTCCATATTGTTCCCACGATTGAGCATATGGAGAGTTTAAATAGTTGTCATTAAAATATCCATAAATTTCATCGTCCACTCTTATCATATAGTTTGGAGTGCCACTATCTGTCAGTGTTTTTCCAATAAACGAGTCTGGAAGTAATGAATAATTTTCTATTTGAACTATGTCTTCTCTATATTTTACATAATCGTAGATTAAATCTTTGGTAACAAAAGATTCTCTGCTATCCAAAAAGTCAATATATGTGTTATCGTAATTTGGGTCTATTCTATTATAATAAGAAAAAATAGATCCGTTTTCTAGAAGACCTTGTATGTTATATTCGTTGATGACTTCTGTTGATATGATTCTATTAGGATTTGTGAGATCTATGGTTATTACAAATCCATCAACTGGTAGAGTGCTGATTGGAAATCCGTTTTCGTCTTCACCAAGCATTTTGGTGAGAGATCTAAAATTGTATCCATCACGATCTTGCCAAAAGAAATAATCAGCATGATAATGATCGTAATCTCCGTCCCAGGCGTAGTTTGCTAAATATTTTAATAATTGGGAAATTCTCAATTGACCTTTTTGTTTCATCCAAGGATATGAAACATGGTCATATTTCAACCATACTCCTGTGCGTGCTGAATCTATTTTTCCTACAGGAAGAGAATATTTCTTAAACAAATATTCAACTAAAGATTTAGATTGAGTTTCTTCTGTAGTGTTTGCTGAAAGTAGACCAACAAAATCTTTTTGATCGTCTAATGGAGACAGATTATAATTTGGTAAAAATATTTCAGATCCTATAAAATCTAGTTTCCAATAACTAAGTCTTTCATTGATCGAATTTATTTCAAAATTATTTGCTTCATCTGATATGTTTTTAGCATCATATATGTGGAATTTTAGTTTAATTAATTCATCACTTTTTCCAATGCTAAAATGTAATTCTAATTGTTCTTCACCCGTAAATTGAAATTCATCAATCCAATTTCTTCCATCAGTTACTATTATAGATCCAAACATACATCCATTTGATAATGATTCTTTAAACATCAAAGAAGACAATGGGGATGCGTATGATACTTTTGCGTCCCATGGAATAAGATTAAATTTTAATTCTTTTTCTTCTTCGGATGACTCTGTTTCCAATGTTGGTTTAGCATTTTTTCCTTTTTTCTTTTTTGTCAAAAATAATGCTTTTATTCTGGATTCATTATTAAATACAGATTCATTTAAACTTTCCTCAGTGGCAACTTTTGGTTGCTGAGATACTGTTTTTTCTAAAAGATAAAAATTATCATCAGGCATTGGTTACAATCTTAATTACTTTTCCAATTTCATTTGATTGGATTGTGTTTTCTATAACAGACAAGACGGCAGTTAAATATTCTGTTTTTAATACTTTTATTTTTTGTTTTCGTATGTATTTATTAAAGTTTTCTTCACCCACGGACTTTTTGACCAATCCCGAGACAACACCACCACATGCTCCATATTTGTATAATACACATCTGGCAAAGTTGTTTGAGGTCAATACATCAGATTCGTTCACATATATCGTATTTGATTTTATTCCTGTAGAACCAGAAATTGAATATCGGTATGGATCAATCACCACATTTCCTGCTGTATAAAAATATTCAACACTATTTTGATATGGTTCCGTATAGATAACTTCAGTGTGATTTGTTGATATGGGTTTTGAATGATAACTGTCAAATTCAATCACATTTACTACACCTGTATTTGTGTCTCTTCTAGCAAATAATATATTGTCTCCACTTGAAAAAGTTCCACTACCAGAAATACCTCTTATCTTTCTAAAATATGGATCAAAATTTGCTATATGCCTATAGGCAGAAAGAGTAACACCACTTGCGGTTTCCATACTAGCACCAGTAAACCCAGTGACTTTAACTAAAATGTCTCCTGATTGAATATCTGGTAACGCAGAGACATAAAACGCATCACCACCAAAGTTAGCATCTAAAGATCTCTTATATTCGCTTTCTGACGGAAACCAGTCTGCCTTTAAACTATTAAAACCATTAACCATCATAATTAACCAAGATAATGTGGTTGTTCCATATAATTTTAATGATACTGATTCTGGTGGTTCTCCATCTTGTATATAATAATCATCAAATGCTAAACTGGTATCCACATCTATAAACACAACATGTCTAAAGATATCAGCAAGGGTGACTTCCTTTTCTCCAATTTTATAAACAATTTGTGAATAATTTTTAAATAGCATTATGGTTTTCCAAAAACTCCAGACATTCCAGTGTTTGCTATGACTGTAGAACGATTAATAATTTGTAAAGACGTTTCTTGTTTTGGTGATGTCGCTCTGAATGCTGGTTCTAGTTCAATAAAACTCAAACTTAGGGTGTAACAGACTGGTTTTAATATGTTTCCTAAACCAAGAGATGCTAAAGCGTTTGTTTCAAACGCAGTTTTCTTATGCGATACTGCTCTTAGTACGGATATTTGTGGCATTCCTGTCCAGTCAATATCGTATTTTCTTTGATTGATTGGTCCTATTCCAAAAATCCAAAGAGGGGGGTGAAATGCTTTTGTGGAAGTTAAAGATAAAAAAGAACGAGCAGTTGGTAACGAAAGTGCTTCAAATGCTCTTATTATTTGACCTGCTTTTTGAGAATCAGCAATTGTAAGACAGGGGAGATTAAATCGTATTTCATATGTTCTGGAAGGTCCACCATCCATAAAGGTTGAATCTTTATATTCCAATCCTTTTAACTCTGATTCGAATCCTGTGGCATCTGCTATCATTTTTTCTATTCCACCGATATAACGATCAATAATATCTGGAAAATTTGGAATTAAATTTTTCATGCTATCAGGAAGAGCATTAAAAAGAGCAGAAAAATAGTTTGGCAGTAGATGAGTTTGACTTGTAGCAGCGGGTTCGTACTTGTGTGATGTATTTGTTTGAAAATTTACTGGTGCTGGTAAAAATATTTGTGCTTTTTCCTTTGAAACTAAACTTGGAATTGGAACACTAGAATTATTGACAATAGAACTAGTGTCTATACTTACATTCGAACCACCATTTGGAACATTTTGAGCAACTACTCTACCTAATGCTGTATTTGTATATTCATAGCAATAAAACTTCATCCACAGCGGAATGTCTGACTGCACAGTTCCCGCTGCTGGATAAATTAGAGCTCTTGATTTTTCTAGTATTGATCCTATATTTGTTGCCATTATATTCTCCTAAATATAAATTATGCCATATAAAACAAAATTTATACCCAAAAACCCTACAAAATATATAGGTGATTCTAATAAGATTATATGCCGATCACTCTGGGAGAGGAAATTTTGTAAGTTTTTAGATGAAAATGTTAATATCTTGAGATGGTCCTTTGAAACTTTAAGAATACCTTATGTAAGTCCAATTGACAATCAAGTTCATGTTTACCTCCCAGACTTCATAATAGAGAAGCGATCAAAAGATGGTCAGGTGGAAACGATGGTAGTTGAAGTCAAACCATACAAACAGACTCAAAAACCAAAAATTGGAAAAAGAAAATCAAAGCAGTCGATATTAAATGAAAATGTTACATATGCTATAAATACTTCTAAGTGGGAAGCAGCAAAAACTTTTTGTGATAAACATTCTTGGAAATTTATCTTACTAACAGAAAAAGAGTTATTTAATGGCAATCAACATTAGCAACACCATTCAACAATTTAGACAAGATGTTTTGGGTAGGGGTGGACCTCAAATATCTGCTTTTTATAGAGTAACAATGGCTTTGGGAAGCAATACAATTGTCACATATCCAATGAGTGTAATTATACCTGGTAGGCAGTTCGTATACTATGAGCATGATCTATGGGGTCCAAATAGAAAAGTTCCATACAAAAGAGGTTACACCCAATGTCATATGACTTTTATTGCTTACCAAGATTGGGCAGAACGAACTTTTGTTGAAACTTGGATGAATACAATCATCAAACATAGAAACAGTAAAGGAATTCCTGGATCGTCCCAATCTTCTGTTCTTGGGCAATCGGATCCAGCTATCTCTTTATCTAATCAAAATGCTGCTCAACAATTTGTCAACAGTTTAATTAATGGAGCATTAAGTGGGGATTCATCGTTTGACACTGGTGCTTACGATGATTATATTCAGTATTCATCTGGTACTGGAACAATAGTAATAGAGTGTTTAAATTCCCAAAACAGATCTAGATCAAACTTGACAATAGCACTCAAGGAAGCGTTTCCCGCAGCAATAAGTCAAATGAGTATAGCGTCCGATGGTTCTGGTTATCCAACATATAATGTTACATTTCAATTTAATGATTATGTTTACTTAGCAAATGGAAGTGCTGGAAGAATCACTCAACCAACAGATACTGTATCGCAAGACAATCCAACAAATACACAAACTGGTAATCCATTACCAGTTAAAAGAACATAATTGAGGTTTAACTATGGAAAATTTATTGAATAGTATGAAAACATCGTTGCCAAGGTATAATATCACACAACCATCTACAGGAAAAGTAGTTACCTTTCGACCATTTACGGTAAAGGAAGAGAAAGCACTCATCATATCAAATCAAACTGGATCATATGAAGACTTTCTTAGCACATTATCAGAAATTATTGATAATTGTTTTACTTTAAAAACAAATGCAAAAAATTTACCACTAGTAGATATTGAATACTTTTTTTTAAAGTTAAGAAGCAAATCCGTAGGTGAATTGATTGAACCAACTATTACATGCCCCATCACAAGCGAAAAGGTAAAGGTAGTAATTAATTTAGAAGATATTGAACCAAAATTCAATAAAGATCATACTGCAAAAATTAAAATATCAGATGGAATTTTGGTTACGATGACATATCCAACTCTTGATAACTTAATCAAAAAGAAAGAAAAACTTGATTATTTTGATTTAATCATTGATTGTATTCAATCAATACAAACCCAAAAAGAAATAATTGAAATTGGGACTGCATCCCGAGAAAACATTAAGGAGTTTGTAGAACTTTTAACATCCGAACAATACAGAAAGTTAATTGATTTCTTTAAAACTTCCCCAAAACTGGAATATGAAATAAATTATAAAACATCAGATGGAACCGACAGAAAAATAATATTAAAAGGACTCAAGGATTTTTTTCAATAAGCCTCAGCTACATAACATTAAACAGTATTTTAAAACTGAATTTCAACTTAATGTACATTCAAAAACAAAATCTGTTTGACATAGAAAGTATGATACCGTGGGAACGGGACATATATGTGGAACAACTGAGGCAGTACATAGAAGAGCAAAATTTAAAGACAATGCAAAGCAAAGTAGAAAACAGATATGGACGATAAAAGAAAAATAGCAAATGAAGAACTAGCAGAAACTATAAATTCTGGAGTATTGTCTTTCATCACTCCGAGTCCGCCTGAATTTTCCAATCTGCCCGAAATGCCGCAACCGATGATCGCAGAATCTGGTCAAAGCATTTCAAACAACTTCAATATCAATGTTAATGTTTCAGGAAATCAAAACACATCAGCAATTAATTCTGCTGCGTCTTCTGCAATTCGAAATGCTCTTCCTACTCTAACTGGATCTACAGAAGAAATAAAAAAAAATTCATCGGAAGTTTTGCGAGAAACTTCCAGTCAAATATTAAAAGAAACTGAAAAAGAAACATATAGAGAAGTTCTTCGTGAAATTATTTCACCTACTAATGATTACACAAATAATACTAATGTTGAAATATTTGAAAATAATTCATCAGTTCCAATCTTGGGAATGGTAGGAATTGGAATGCCAGAAATGCCAGATTTGGCAAATGATGTCAAATCTGAATCAATATTCAATAGCAACAATACAGAAGTTCAAAATTTTCAAATGTTAAAAAACATATTAAATAGTACAAATATAGAAGTATCTGACGCAGAAAACATTTACCCATACACATCATTTGATACATCTTTATATGTTGATTCTGATAGAAGTACAACAAATTATCAAAGCATTAATAATTTGATGGTTCATCAGAATACAGAAAATAATTTAGAATCTGCAAATACTTTATCTCGTCAAAGCAATTATTCAATTCGTCATGAAGAACTCGCAAATAAAGCAGAAACTGATTTTCAAAATTTACGAAAAATGAATGATCTAGGTTATGAAGATAAAAAAGAAGCAACACCTATGTCCAATATTGGATTGGGTAATGATTCCGTAACAGCAAAATTAGATATTCCAAGAAAACCAAGTCATGTTAACGGACCTTTATATGAACACCCTATGTTTATAAACCAAATGAACAGACCTCCTGTGTGGAGGTCTGTTCTGGGGTAAAAAGAGAAAAATGTATTAATTTTCTGCGAGTTTTTGGAAGTAACTCAGAGCATCTGACTCATCATCAACATCTTCCTCAACAGGCTTCTTTGACTTGAGAGAAGGTTTCTTCTCTACCATCTCATCTGCTACATCTTCAGCGGTCTTTTGTGCTGGTGCTACCGCACGAACATCACCACCAAGAACCTCTTGCATTCTTGTCTTAAGTTCCTCATATGACTTAAAGTTTTCAGAGGAAAGGAATGGTTGAAGCAAGTGTTGCGACTTCCAAATCTTCTCCAACTTAGCATCGTCATCAAATAGGACCGACTGAGAATCAAACTCAGACTTGTCATAATTTGTATAACCACCAACCTTACGAATCTTGATGCGGAAGTTAGCACCCTTCCAGAAATCAAATGGATTGATTGGTTCCTCATCATTGAACTGAGGCTTCATTGCCTCTTGAATCTTTTCAAAGATCTTGGTTCCAAACTTGTATAGAAACACCTTTCCTTCGTTTTGAGGATTGGTAGGATCTGATACAACATAAATGTTAGAGATGTAAGTCAACTTACGCTTACGCACACGGGCAAGATCCTTGTCGGATTCCAGACCCGAATTCCAAAGTTGATTATTAAGTTCACCAACTGGATCCTTCTGACCAATGGTAGTCAGAGAGTTCTCAATATACCAACCACCTGGTCCTTGAAATGCGTGATTATACACCTTTACCCAAGGAACATCTTCACCATCTACAGGAGGAAGAAAACGAATAATGGCAAATCCATTACCTGACTTATCCTGCTCTGGTCGCCAAAAACGGTCATCCTTATACCCTTCCTTCGCCTTGGTCTGATCTTCCATCTTCTTGATCAGATCATCAATACCGTTCTTGGACTTCTTCTTCAGATCATTAAAACCCATACAACCTACTTTCCCCAGGGAACTCCCCTGGACTTATTACTCAAGTGGGAACTCCCCACTGCTAGTATTATACCATAAAACCACCTATTGTCAAGCAAAGGGTAGTTTGTTTTTAATCTTGGGCAGTAAATTTAAATCTCTGCCTTCCTCTTCTATCTTTTCAAGCAAAGGTTGCGTTAAAAGTTTGGGAGCAAGAGAAAAATCATAAGAATACTCTTCAAAATAGTGAACTACAGCGTCAATATATGAAGAGTTTGTCTCTTTTACATAATTTTCAATTCGTTTTGAAAAATCTTCTTTGGTTACTTTGAATATCATGTCTTTAGTATACCACAATAAAACCAGTAGTCAACCAGTAGTATATATATTAACAAAAGGAAAGTTTTTATGCCAACCCCATCCCCAACTGGATACTCTGCTGATAACATAGAAATTACAATTGCTTCTGGCACTGCTGTTATAGCAACAGATTACGGAACTAGTGGTGATGGTTTTACTTCAGCGCACGCTCAAATAGCAAAACTCACATGGGGTGATGCTGACAACACATATAGAGTTTCAGAACAATACCCTGCTCCAATTAAAATTTACGGTATTACAGGTGCTACATTTCCAATTAGTGGAACTATTTCTGGAACTGGTGATTTTTATGTTCGTACTAATCCAACAATACCACTAATCATAAGAGGTTCTACATTTGGTTCGGATGCTCCAGTTTCAATCACTGGTGGAATTCAAGGAATCTCAAATGGATTCCCCGTGGGTGTTACTGGTTATGTAAATATATTAAATACAGTTCAAATATACGGAATCAGTGGAGCAACAGCAATTGCGGTAACGGGTGGTCGTAGATTAAATTCAAACACAGACAGTGTTACAATTGTTGGAAATGTTGGACTTAGTGGTGGATTAGCACTCGCGGCAGCATCAAACTCCGTTGCTGTATATGGTTCCGATCTTGGTGGAAAAGTTTTAACAAGACTTTATGCGAGTGATGGGACAACTCTTGGCATCTCTGGTGACGCTCTTAAAGTTGCCGTAACTAACAGTGGATTTACATTTAGTGTCAGTTTATCATCAACCGTTGGTGTTACAAACGATGGCGCAAACAGCGCATTAAGAGTAGAAGGACTGAGTGGTGGTGTGCCAATGACCATCAAGGGAAGTCTCTCTGGTGGTGCTGTGGAAATTGGAGCATACACTGCCGTTCCCGTAGGAGTTTCTGGTACAGTAGAAATTGACGACACAGCACTAATAACAGAAATCGATTCTCTAAAAACAAATATCGGAGCAGTAGCAACAAATGCTGGATATGCTCTTGATATTTTAAATCTTATCAGTACCTCTGGAAATGGAGCAAAGGTAAATGTAGGATCAATCACAAGACCAAGTAGAGTAATACATGGTCAGAAGACTGTATCAACTACACCATCCATTCTAGGTAGTGATTCACTCAGAACAGGAATTACTATAAAGTCACCAAACACAAATGCCGTAGACATCTATGTTGGTAATTCATTATCTGTCTCTTCTACTACAGGTTATATCTTAAGTCCAGGTGAGTCAATATATCTTGAAGTGTCAACTCTTGGATCTCTGTTTATAAGAACAGCAAGTTCAACCGCAACTGTATCATACATTGGAACTTAATGAGAGTATATAAACCAACAACTACTTCCACAAAACAAAACAGCAAAGAAAAGTTAGTCTTTGTTCGTGAAGGTGTATTGTATGGTCTTGTTATACAAAAAGCAAAAATAGACAAAGTATCTTTAAACCGAGGAATCACATCAACACCAACAGTTGTGTTTTATAATAACAACACTAAATGCTTGATTGATTATTCCAATCAGACAAATAAAGACATAGAACCCAAGTTAAAAGAATACTTTTCTCAGATAGAAAGTGGAACAACATTATATCTGTATAATGGAATTTATACTGATCCAAATACAAATATAACCGCAGATCTAACTGGACAATATGTGTTTCGTAGTTATTACAACGGAATAGTAGAAGCAGATGTTACTTCTGTGAATTCTTTATCAACACAAATTAATCGTTATGATAAAACTAGGTTTGAAGAAATCCCATATCTTGTGTCAAATACATTAGTTGAGGGAAGTGATACAAAAACAATTATCAAAAACAAACTTGGAAAAAACACCAAAAACTCCTTTAATTATTTGGGAATCAAGCAAGGAGATTTTATAAAAATAACCGACTATTCATCGCAACTTGAAGTTTTAGATATCAGCATAGATTCAGATGGAAATGAATATATTGTTGTAGATAAAGATATTGATGATATGGATATGACCAATCTTAAAACCAAGATTGATGTATTTGTTTCTGTAATTGACAGTTATATTACTCCACCAGATGTAACAGAAACATCAACAGGTGCTTGTATAGAATATGTAAATGGTGTTGTAATTAGTTGTACTGACAATCATACAATATCTCAATGCCGATTTAGATCCAGTCCAATTCGAGGAATTAAAACGGAAATCACATTAGACCGTTTTTGTACTACACCCGAAACATCTACAGCAGTACAAAGAGAAAATGCCGACAATCTAACTATGCTCACCAATACTTTAGCAAGTCTTGTATCAAATATGAATACTTCAGTATCTGGTGTTGTGAACAAATCAGGCAACTCTACCAATACATTCTACGGCAGACCGTTCTAAACAGTTCTAATATTTGTTGGAACCAATTTAAATTTATCAAACATTAATTTGTTGATAGTATCAAAGGCACTTGCCGATTCATATAAAACACAAAGGGTTACGGTATCCGTAGAGACACCGTAACCCTTTATTAAACACTCAGGTTTTGATTCTATAAATCTTTTAGGTTTTCCACTTAACTCAGGAAATGAGTAGGTATATGTTACCTTAAACATGTACCTCTATTTATAGAATCACTTCTTTCCACAAGGCATCTTACACGCCTTTGATTCGCAATTGCGAGAGCAATCACGAATGTCTTCGCGAAGATCACGCGCAGTGTCGTCAATGTGACGATAAACTGCGTCAATATCGCGATAGAGATCATCACGATCACGCTCACGATCCTTTGGACATGGTTGTGACCACATTGAAAGAATAAACGCTGAGAAGAGAGTAATCATTGATGCGAAGTTAAATCCATCAATGTATCCTTGCTTGAGCGCACCAGTACAAATGAATGTAAAGAGTTGAGCAGCAAGACCAGCAAATGCCAAACCAATAATAAGATTACGATTCTTCATAATATTTCCTTTTCTTAAATATGATGTATCAACACTAAAAACGCGAGTCCATAACCTAGATGGAAGTCTAAGTTCCTGAATAAGTTTTCTTGAGATTCTTTTATATTTTACCATAACATTCCCGAGTGGACTCGAACCACTGACCAACGGTTTAGAAAACCGTTGCTCTATCCAACTGAGCTACGGGAATATGCTCCCATTATACCACGGGAACTACCCGTTGTCAAGTATTAAACTGTAAGTTTTAGACCTGACGCACTTGGGTCAACGATCTTCTTCGGGGGAACAACAAGACCATTTACAACAACATTTGTAAAGTGATCAGCAAGTTCCTTCTGAGGGTCAATGACAAATACAAGATGACGCTTTTCAAGAGTCACACCACCTTCAGTATTTGCGTATGGCAACCATCGTGCGAGAAGGAGTTTTCCTTCGGGTGATGGAATTAGTACCGAAGCATCCTTGAGAGTAATAGTCTCTCCGTTGTCGGTAAAGTTGGCAATAATCTCTTCTCCACTAGTCAGACGAATAATCTTCACACTCATTATTTACTCCTTGTTTGAACAATTAAACATAATACGATCCCAGAATGTACACTTCGGGGGTTTTTCTATAGGCCAGCATGTGCCACAATTTTCAGGAATGAGATTCTTATTCTTCTCATCCTGTGCTCTTGCGATTGCTTTTTCAACTTCTTTGATTGTTAAAAGCATATCAAGGCAACGATCATCTTTCTTGCCTTGAATATAAACTAATTCTTCTCTTTTTACTTCGCGTGGCATGTCTATGACTCCATTATACCAATATTTATACCTTTGTCAACTGTCTCTTCTTTGTTTTTAACTTTTTTCTAGATGGAGTCGAACACTTTGATAATTGTTTGTATGGCACTACAAAATTAACATAATGAAACCAGGATGCCCACCCAAATGTCATTGCCAATCCCATGTTTGATATTACTTGTGTCCAAGGTGGATTGCTGAATGTAAATACATTCAATAACGCTCCAGCAGAGCAACAACACAGTCCAAACTTGACAAGTATTGTTTTATACCAAGGAAGATTGTATACTTTCGAATTATCTCTTCCAAACAAAAATATTATAAACAAAGCAAAGGCAAAACTCAACACAAGATTTGAAATAAAATTAATTGCCAACAAATGAGATTCCATCACCTACTCCTTTTTGGTTTCTTTCTCTTTGGTTTAGAAAGTGGAATAGTTTTCTTTGTGAACAATTTTTCAATCACCAATTCCAGCCCCTTCAACCCCATAAAACCCATCACAAATGCCACGGCATATTTGCCGCCATTTTTAACTGCCTCTGGCAAGAATGACATAACAACAGGTGTCAAATAGTTGGCACATGCTGTTCCTGCTAATATAGAAGCAATTGTTGTACTTATTTTTTGTGCTGAATCTTTAGAGACTAATAATAGAGCTCCAAAAAAACCAGATATTAGAAAACCAATGTCTATGCCGTACCGAACAAGGAATGATTCGAATCCGTTGAAATCTTGTGGATTATTTTGCATACCGTACCCTTATACTTGATATCATCTTATAAAGGTATAGTATGTATAAAAAATAAACCCACCATTACTGGTGGGTAGTTCATTCAGATGCGGGAGAACCAACCCCCACTGCTTCAAGCAGCCATCCGCATTGGTGCGGCATTTAAGAGTGCCAACTTTGGCATTTAACGAGGGTTGTTGACTACCTCTCGGATATCTCCCTGTTGCTCACATCCCCCTGTCGATTCCGTTCATCCCCGTCGAATGGAGATGGGGGGATTCGAACCCCCGTGCAGTTGGGTAGTTTACAAAGATCAACGATATCAAGGTTTATTTATCATATCCTGGATTACAGCACCAAGTTTGGTGAGTCGAGAGTTCACTAGCATTGCTTCTCCAGCAATTTTCTGAAGTTCTCTGTTTGTTTCACCAATGATAATTGCTTTATCCTTATGGGAGTTATCGTACATCACCTCTAGATCTTGAATCTCATGATCCATAGGAAAATGCTTCAAGCATTCAGATGCTCGCTTACGAATTTCCTTGGGAACCTTTGGAGTCTTTGTTGGATCAAGAAGATCAAACAAGAACTGACGATTCTTTTTCATTGAGATGAACCATTCGTTTGGTAATGTCATATTGTACTCCAAGCCACTTACTGGATTTGAACCAGCGACCAGTAGTTTACAAAACTACTGCTCTACCGCTGAGCTAAAGTGGCAAAAACTCTCCGAACTGGACTCGAACCA
>Ga0181343_1000013_pt1 | contig 89011 bp, 135 predicted proteins | sample Su13VDMLBSD_FD_130110 | JGI IMG/M metagenome (GOLD analysis project Ga0181343, IMG submission 130110) | Freshwater viral communities from Lake Michigan, USA - Su13.VD.MLB.S.D | ecosystem: Environmental > Aquatic > Freshwater > Lake | place: USA: Michigan | collected 2013-07-15
GTCTTTTGGAGGATTCATGAGAAGCCAATTGAACAGTCTGGACCAAATCAGAAAGAAGCTTGGGAGGGTTTGCCAGGAATGGAAACCTCAGTTCTTTCTGGATCTGGGACCGGATCTGAATAAAGTGTTTGGAGACCCGGACAAGGGCCTTGCTTACGGCAAGATTGTGGAGCTCTCCGGGAACCCCTCCAACGGCAAGACCGCCCTCTGTATTGATCTAGCCGCGGCAGCCCAGCAGGATGGGGCTGTTGTCGTTTGGAATGATATTGAGAACTCTTTCGATCAGCCGGAAACGCCAACGCAGGCTAACTGGTACTCACGCCGGGGGCTGGAGTGCCACCGGGGTAACAAGAAGGTCAAGGGTACAGACAAGTTCATCCTGGTCCAGCCTTACATTGGGCATTTCAAGGACGAGAAAGAGGCCCGGCTTATCACTGGGCAGGAGCTATTAACCGAGGTCGAGCAGCTGGTCTCCCGCAACTTTAAGAATGGGATCAAGAAGCAAATGCTGATTGTGGACTCCGCGGCGGCGATCCTTACCGAGGATGAGGCGGCCGGGGGCGTTGACGGTCAAAACATGAAGACCAGTATGTCCCTTCCTAAGTTTCTCTCCGGGCTGATGAAACGCTGGGTGGCCCTGATGCAGAACTATAACTGCATAGTCATCTTTACGAATCAGCTCCGGCATAAGCCGATGGCTTTCGGAGACCCCTCCTACTCGCCAGGGGGTAACGCCATTCCATTCTACGCCCATGTCCGTGTCCGCATGGGGCTCACCGAAGGCGGTAAGATACTAAAGAACGGTCACATGGTAGGTATCAAGGGCGTTCTATCCAACCGCAAAAACAAAGCCGGAGGGATACAGCACGAGAAGACCGGCTACAAGATCTACTATGCCGGCAACAGCAAGTTCTTTGAAGTCAAGTAACCGCAAAGAGAGACCCACCCAATGAGCAAGAACAAGTTCTTCAACAAAGCACCCAAGCAGAAGGCCCCACCTCCCCCTCCTCCTCCGGTAAAGCCGGCCCCGGCTCAGAAGCCTCCCACCGATACCGGGAATGACTGGGAAGAGGGGCAACCCTTTGGCCCTGGCTCGGGAGAGCCTGGCGACCCCAGTTTAGAGGGGCCCAGCCTGTACTTCGATGAGGCCTCCACCGAACCCCAGGAAGTGGCTCTCGCCGCCCTGTTCCTGGTCGGTACGGATACCGGGAGCATTGAAGGGTGCCTCCCCCATCTGAAAGAAGTACTGATGGCCCTGAACCACCGGGAGCGTAAGTCGAAGTGCCAGGGCCTCCGGCAGATGCTCGGGCGCATCCGGGCTGCGGTACTGGAGATGGAAGGCGAACTGCGGAGTATCGAGAACCTCTAATGTCGGGCAACATCCTCCCCATAACCCTCCGCCCCAAACGGTTCAGCGAGATCCTCGGACAGGATAAACTCCTAGCCCGGATACAGAGCCAGGTGGCCTCGAAGCGGATGCCTCATGTCTGGCTGGTTACCGGACCGACTGGGTGTGGTAAGACCACCTTCGCCTATATCCTTTCCCTGAGCCTCCAGTTGCCGTTCTCCCGCTTTGGGGAACCAACGCAGGAAGACTGGGACAAGTTCAGCTTGCTCGATATCCACGAGGTAAACGCCGCCGCGGTGAACGGGGTGGAAGCCTTGGGAGAGATTGCCAAGACCTCAAACTTTCGGCCGAGCCCTGGCAGCCAGGCCCGGGTGATCTTTCTGGATGAGGCCCACCAGATCAGCAAGGCCGCCCAGAATCTCCTGCTCCGTCCTACCGAGTTCTGCCCGGATACGACCTTCTGGATTATCGGGACATCGGAACCTGATAAGCTCATCCCCGCGATTAAACGCCGCTGCTACGAAGTGCGGCTCAATCAATTGGACGACGACGAGATCCTCCGGCTCCTCAAGCGGGCAAAGAAGGCCTCCGGGTTCGAGGGTCCGATCAAGCCTCTAGCCGAACGCCTCAGCCTAACCGGGTCGAGTAACCCTGGCGTCATCCTCATGGCCTTCGAGGCCTACGCCAACGGGGCCAGCGTCCAGGAGGCAGCCAAGGCTGGGACTGGGGTACTCGATACTCTGGGGATCTGCCGGGGCTTTGTTGCGGGTGATTGGGAAACGGTCCGCCGAGGGATCGCCAAGGTGCCGGAGGCTGACACCTATCGTACCGTTCGGCTGGCGGTGATTGGATACTGCCGGACCATCCTGCTCAACTCCCCCAAAGGGAAGAAAGCGGATGCCTGTTCCCAGGCCATTACCCTGCTCGGGGCTCAGGGGCCTCCGGAAGAGGGGGCCTGGTCGGCCTGGGTCCTTGCCGCCCTGTACAAAGGGTGCCGCGGGTTTCAACCATAGCTCTTCTAGGAGAGCTTGAGGCGGGTGGGGTACCCTTGGGTGCCCCCTTTCCATCTAAAGCGTCATATAGCGTATGCCAGGAGGGTTAAATATGCGAACGGGAGGGGTTCTACTATCGGGAGACTGGCAAGGGGCCTGGTCCAACATATCCCGACTAGAACAGTTCGAGAGGTGGTTCCTAGAAAGGACCGTAGCCCTCAAGGCAAAACAGGTGGTTCTCCTTGGGGATCTCAAGGAGGCTCTGAACCCTGTAGATATCCGACTCGCAAACTATATCGTGGCGGCTCTGGGGAGGATCGCAGATGCCTCCGGGGCTCCTCCCATCCTCCTCCTCGGTAACCACGATAGAACGGGGATGCAGGATAATGCTGGAGACTGGTTCCCTCTACTCAAGGCGGCAGGGGCGATCACCATTACAGATCCGACCACCGTGCGAGCAGGGGCCTGGCGTTTCCATGGGGTTCCCTACTATGGGGACCACGAGACCAGCCGCAAGGCGTTTGAGATTCTGGCACGCGGGGCTACCCCGGATGACAGCCTGCTCCTGTTCCATACGACCCTATCAGGGACGCAGTTGAACTGGGCTCGAGCCGCTACCTCGGTACTCCGTCCGGTCGACCTCCACCCCAAGAAGTACGCGTGGTGCTTGGGAGGGCATATACACCTGCATCAGAGTTTGGGGCGTAACGTCCTCTATGTGGGATCTCCATTCTGCCAGGACTGGGGCGAAGCCAACCAAAAGAAGGGGGCCCTCTATATCACCCCGGATCTAAAGCAGACTCATTTCCTGGAGAGCCCAAACGCCAGGTATTGCGACCCCACGATTCCCGGGTTCTCAGAACCTCCAGGAGGCTGGGGCAACGCAGTCATCCGCCTCAGATCCTCGGAGAGTGGAGAGGCCAAGGCCCTGGCCAAGGCCAGCCGCCTGTATCCGGGGGCGACCTTTGTTATCAAACGCCCCGCCGCAGTGGAGGTAGAGGCAGCCACTACTCCGGTCGGTATGCAGGGGAATGATGCGGACCTCCTGGAATCCTACCTCACCGCAAAGGCCCCAGGTCGGGAGGATAAGGGCCGGCTATCTGCCTACCTGCTCGCCAAGCTCGGGCAGGTACCTGGAGCCGCGGGCTCTTTTGGGTTCTCCCTGGAGGGCATCCAGGCTAGGAACGTCCTATCGTTCCGCCGGGTCAAGGTTGACTATACAACCTCCGGGCTCTGCGTTGTTTCCGGGATCAATGAGGACAAGGGTGGGAGTAACGGGAGTGGCAAGACAAACTACCTTCAGCTCCCCTTGGTCCTTCTGTTTGGGAAGACCCTCAAGGGGCAACAGCATGATGACTGGGTCTGCCAACGCCCCAAGGGGACCAAGGCGTACATCAAAGGGCAACTCACCCTCCCGGATGGCCGGGCGGTCCAGATAACCCGGTACCGCAAACCGAAGGGCTCCCTGCTACTGGAGGTAGCCGGGGAAAACATCTCGACCGGGTTCGGCCCAACGGACACCCAAAAGCGGCTGGAAGCCCTTCTGGGGATCACCTGGGACTCGGTCGTCAACGCAATGTACATTGACCAATCAGAGTTGAACCTGCTCCTGGTCGGTACAGATGGGGAACGCCGGGCCCTCTTCTCCCATTTACTTGGGTTGAACAGGTTCGGGCTCGCCAGTAAACTGGTCCGCCAGGATCTCCAGAAGGTAGCCCGGGAACTCCAAGTCCTCCCGATTGAGCGGGATGGGGTGGTGGCCCTGATAGAGCAGACCTCCCTCAGCATCCGGCAGCTGGAGGCTACAGCCGCCCCCATCTCCGAGGAGGAGTTGAAAGAGACCCGCAGGCTCCGGCGAGAGACCCAGGAGATCTGTCGCAGGTTACTGGCCAAGGCCGCAAAGGAGAAGGTCCTCTGCTCCAGGGCTGGGGAGGCCACCGCCAAGGCGAGAGAGGCCGCGGCGTACGCAAAGGGAGTATGCACGACCCTCCAGGCCCGTATACAGGAGGCCAAAGCCGGTAAGGTATGCCGTTCCTGCGGATCTGTTTTGAAGGGGCCAGCCAATACCGAGGGGCTGGAGAAAGAGCTCAAGGAGAAAGAGCTGGAGTTGAAACGATTGAGGGCCTCTGTCGTGGCCCTGGAGTCCGAGGAGGGGCACCTCCGCTCCCGCTGGCTAACCTTCTCCGCCAGGGCTGACTCCAAGGTCGCCAGACATACCAAGCTGGAACGGGAGGAGCAGGAACAAACCGCCAGGCTTTCCGCTTATACCGCGCTACAGGAGACGATTGCCGAGAATAAGGCCCTGGTGGCCCTCCAGATCAAACGACTCCGTATACTGGAGCAGTACCGGGAGGATCTGGTAGCCGATCAGGAGTTCCTGAAGTTTGCCGAGGGCGTTCTTGGTCGCACAGGACTCCCGGCTCATCTCCTCACCACTATCTGCCCGGTTCTAAACAGGGCCACCAGTATGTATAGCGACCTGTTCTCCGAGGGTACTATTCAGGTGGAGTTTACCGGCACGGATACTGAGCTAGATGTCCAGGTGAAGAACTCCCAAGGGGGCCGGTCGATCAAGGATCAGTCATGCGGGGAACTCCGCATCGCCTCGCTCATCACAAGCTTCTCTGTCCGACAAGTACTATCAAGATTCAATGTGCTGATAGCGGATGAGCCAGGCAACGGTCTGGACGAGTTCAACAGCGGCCTCTTTGCCAAGGCCTTGGAGCGGATCAGTGACCGCTTCGGGCGCATCCTACTGACCAGTCACAATCCGTTTATGCTGCAAGCCCTGGACACCGCCCAGCAGATAACGGTAACCAAGAAGAACAGAATCTCAAAAGTGGAGTTGAAAGCATGAGCACCCCGCTACACTACCGGGCAATCATTGTTAGCTTCCGGCACAAAGGCTCCGGGATATCCGGCAGGGATCTCGACCTGGAAGCCATGGGAGGCGACCCAGATGTTGCCCATATGAAAGGGCTGTTGACCGAGCTGAAGGACAAGTATGGCTCGGCGTTGACCGTTATCGGGTTAGGGGCGGACCGCAACTTTGGCTTGCTGGTCCGTTTGTTCTGCGAGCAGATGCAGATCGGGTTTGCGGAGTACTTGGTCCTATTCAACAAGTTTGTGCCTAAGCATAAGTACTACGATTTCTTCTTTGCTCGGCACGCAGCCCTCATGGACATCGCCCTCACTCCCGGATCGGCGGAAGTCTGCTACTATGTCTATATCAACAAAAGCCGGCTCTCTGATATTGAGGACCTTGTGACCCGGTTACAGCAGAGCCCGCTACCTTATCGGATTTACTCGGAGTCGAACGATGTCCTCGAAGAAAGAAAGGCGTACAGCGGAAGCCAAGTTAGCGAGCAGGACCTCTGCAAACAATGAGGCCCGCCGCCTGGCGAGTTCAAAGGGAGGGCAGACCCGGGCCAAGTATGGGTCTGTGTTCACGAAGTATGTAGCCTCCCTCGGCGGGGTTACCACCTGGCTGACCTATGGGCGCCAGTACATGTCGGAATTAGGAGCGATCAGATGGCAAAGACAAAGAAAGATAAGGGAGGGGCTGGAGTACCTGCAAAGCCCCCTGTATCCGCCGCAACCAAACGAGCCAGGCGCTCCAAACAAAAGGGGAGCGGGTTCGAGAGGAAGATAGCCGTCAGCCTCCGGGAGGCCTTGAACCTCAGCAAGCAGGATGTATTCCGTGCCCCCAATAGCGGCGGGCACCCTTTCATGCGGGCCGGGGATCTCATGCTCTCCCTTGCGGCTCAGAAGCAGTTCCCTTTCTCCGTTGAGTGCAAGCACCACAAGGCTTGGACGGCTGACGGTTTCTTCACCCCTCGGGTGATGGAACGCACCTGGACGGAGCAGGCCCTCGCCGCCACCCCGAAAGGGCTCCACCCTATGCTGGTGGTATCTGGCAACAATACCGGGGCATACTTTGCCTGTCGCAAGAGTATCCTTGCGCAGGTATATCCGGAACTCTTAAAGAAACTGCCGCGGCTCTTTTTCAGGAACCCCGGCGATGAGAAAAGCATCTGGGTCATGATGCCATGGCCCCAGATGTTGGCACACTTGCGTAACATCTAAACAGGAGACAACCCCCTTGAGAATATCGAAGCAGTTCCCTTTTGAGTCCTCGCACCTACTTCCCAAACACCCGGGCAAGTGCAGCCGTCTGCACGGCCACTCCTGGGTCCTGGAAGTGGCGATCAACGGTCGCCCGAATCCTGACTCCTCCTTTGTCATGGACTACGCCGAGCTAACCGAGCTGATGAAACCGCTCGTCGACTTCCTCGACCATCGGCACTTGAACTTCTTGATCGTGTACCCCTCCTCCGAGAACCTTTGCCAGTTCTTTGGGCGGCTCCTCCATCGCCTGGTGGACGGCATCTATATCCACCAGGTGGAGATCAAGCTCAAGGAAACGATGAAGACGGAGGCCACCTGGAACTCGGCTAACCCGGTTGATCTCGAAACCATGATGAGCAACTCCGGGAGCCATCCGGTACAGCCGCCCCCTCCACACGAGATGGATCAGGGGATTGAACTGGTCGGCGGGGCCTACCTGGAACGGGCCGAGCTGTTTGCCCTCCGCAGGGAGTTCATTGAGTTGATCCGCACGTTCAACCGGGCTGTCAATGGCCTCATCGAATCCAATCGGAACCGGGCCTTCCGGGAGGGCCGGGCTAACCCCGGAGCCGGCGGCGGGGCGATCCTGATGGGAGGGAAGTAGCCATGCCTCCCACCCTGACCCAGGCCGAGAACCCCACCTATGGAATCGCCGAGGATTTCATCAGCCCCCAAGGGGAGGGGACCCATGCCGGCCGGCTGATGTACTTCCTCCGCCTGGCGGGATGTAATGTGGGTGTACCTTACAAGACCCAGGAGTCCGTCCAGGACCTCCCGCGATCCCTCCAGCTCCCTGTACTCCAGAACCCGGCGCATACGGTCTGCACGTCCTCCTTTGGGCAACAATTCCTCTGCGATACCGACTACAAAGCCGCCGACAAGGTGCGGGCCTTGGGGCTCTCCGCCTACCTCAAACGGTTAGCCGGGGCCGCGGAGGTCCGGGACATCTGTATCACCGGAGGGGAGCCCCTGCTCTGGGATCTGGTACCCCTCATGCATCAGGCTCGGGGTCTGGGGCTCCGGGTCCATATCGAGACCAGCGGGACCAAGCCGATCTCGCCGGAGGTTGCCAGCCTGGCATACCACATCTGCTGCTCCCCTAAGAAGGGGTACCTGCCGGAGAACGGACCCCGGATACATGCGTTCAAGTTCCTGGTCGATCCTCACTCCGAGGGGTATGACCGGCTCCTGTTTATCCGGCACGCGGATGAGTTGAGCCAAACGAATCCCAAGGCTGAGGTCTATATCCAACCTGTGAACGGTATCGATCAGGTGGACCTGACCTCCCTAATAGAGGTGACCCGGCACATCCTCCCGGCGCGCCCGGAGTGGCGGCTCTCCCTCCAGCTCCACAAGATCCTTGGGGTAAGGTAAACGCCGCAAATTTCGATAGGGCGAAGTTTAGGGCTATTCGTGCTTGTAATTTGCCGCAGCCTCGGCCATACTTTGGGTATGGAAGGTTGCGGCAAACGCAATCCCGGATAAAGGACACCTAACCCAATGAACAACGAATTTGAAAACGATTTCCTGGAAGAAGAGGATGAGCTGGAAGGGACGATGTCCGCCGACATCGAGACCCTCAATACCTCCGGGGCGGTTAACCCCCAAGCTGGTACCGCCATGGAATCCGTTTACGATCAGTACAAGAAGCTCTACCTCGCCGTGGACAACAGCGGTTCCATGACCCAGAAGATGCTCCCGGATTTCAAGGACATCCAGATCAGCGTAACCCCGGATGATATCGCGGTGGTCCGGGAGGTCCACGACTCCCGCCTCCAGGGTAAGAAATCCAAGTACCTGGACCGCGCCGGTTACCCGGAATTTGATGCCCGCCTCCCCCTTTGGTTGGATCAATTTGGTCCCGCCTCGGATGAGAGCATTCGTCGGGCCCTCCTGAGCGATGTGGAAATGGCCTGCCACTTTGGGTGCTCCCTGGCAGCCGGTGGTAAGGAGGGGGCTACCAAACTGGATGCCCTGAAGGATCTAATCAAGGATGCCGCCCGTAAGCGGTTCGAGAAGTACCCCGATAGCAAGATCAGCGTGGTGCCCTTTGATTACACCCCCAAGATCGTCCCGGTCTCGGATCTGGAAGGTGCCGGTCTCGTACTCGATACCATGCACGCCAGCGGCGGGACCAATATCACCCAGGCCCTCATGGGGATCGTCAAGAACTGCAAGAAGGCGCCGAGCCCGGTCAACCTCCACCACATTATCCTTGTGACGGATGGGGAGGACATGGGGGTCCTCTACAATAAGGCGGAGATCATTAACGCCCTCAAGGAGAACGGGTTCGTCCTGGACGTTATCTCCATCTATGCTGACTTCGAGATCCTGAGCGGCCGGGGCAACTACTGCGCCGAGATTGCGAGCGAGGGCAAGAAGGCCCTCCTGGAGATCTGCGAGAGCACGGGCGGTACCTTCACCAACGCCAAGACCTCCGGGCAGATGGCCGCTCTCTACCTCGCAGCCTCCTCCCGGCTCATGTTGCCCCCTGGCAACTAACCCTCAAGGGGGCGGGCAAACCCCGCCCCCATCTCTAAGGCATCATCTAAGGCGACGAAGGCTCTTGCCAGGGCAGATAAAAGCGGCGTACTCTTAACTCATGGATGCGGCACCCAGCCGATCAAAGGACACCTAAAATGAAGACCCCCATCTCAATCGCCGATCTCAAGAGCCTCCACAAAGCGTACGCCGACGTCAACATTGATTCCCGAGTTGCCACCATGCGCAAGATGGTGGGCTGGTATGAATCCTATATCCCGTTCGTCCGCCGCAAGTGGAACGCGGATCAGGTCAGCGCCCTGGACTCCGCCCTCCGCATCCGCGGCCGGGCGATGGACTCCCGGACCCCGATCGAAGAGGCGGACACCGCCCTCCGCATCATGCTCCGCAAGATGGAGGGTGCCGTGAATGAGGCGAACCTCCCCATCCTGTCCGAGACCATCGCGGCCTTTGAACTCAAACGGCAGGACCTGGAACTCAAGGCGGCTAAGAAGGTTGCCCTGTACTCCAATCTAATCGATAGCCTGAACGGCACCTTCTCCTTCCTGGGTCTCAAGTTTTCTATCGACGATCGCTGCAAGACCCTGGCGGCAGCCCCTGGAGGGCGGGTCCTGATTAACCCCTTAACCGCGGACACGTTCTTTGGGATCTCGGCCACCGACCTCCTGTTCCGGTTGGCCCCCTCCGCCCTCAAGGCCGCCGCCCTTACGGTATCGGCTACGGGAGGGATGGTCCAGGATTTCACGGCGTACTCCGAGGCCACCACCAAACTCCTGACGTATATTCAATCCCAGATGGGGACCCAGGCTGGTCCCACGATTAACCCGGCCAAGGGCACCCGCCAGGCCGCTCCCAAGGCTCCCAAGGTATCCAACGCCCCCAAGGCTACCCCGATCAACGCCGGGAACTACCGAGGGGCCAAAGGGGAGGTATTCTCCCGGCTGATGGCCAAGGCCGGCACCTGGGTCCGGGTCGACGATCTGTTCCAGGGGCTCTCTGTAGCCGAGGCGACCAAGTACCGCCACCTGGCCTACCTCGCCACGGACGGGTTCTCCTCCGGGAAATGGTCCATCCAAGTTAACCGCAAGACAGGCAGCGCCCGGTATGATACTGTATAATCAGTTCATGCGGCGGATGCCGGCGCATCAGAGAGGGGGACCCCCTAACCGGGGCGACCCTCCACCCGAGGGGAGGCAATGGAACTAACCGCAAAAGAAAAAGAAGTTCTCGCCCGGTTAGGGATAACCGGGACCCTTAAATGTGACCATTGCGGTCACCGTATCGCCTCTGTGATGTACTACAAAGGGGCGCAACCTGGAACCACATACTGTTCAAACTCCTGTTTCGAAGTAGGCGAGCAGATAACCCGGTCCCGTTCTCAACGGAATCAGCAAGGAACCACTACCATGATTGACAAGACACCCAAGCGCGACTCCGAGGAGTCCCCCAAGAAGAAAAAGGCCACCGAGGCGGAGGAGGCTCCCAAGAAAAAGAAACGGGACGCCGAGGAGGCCCCGGAGGAGAAGCCGGCCAAGAAAAAGAAGCCGGTCGATGACGACGAGGATGAGGACGAGGTCCCCAAGAAAAAGAAAAAGGTGACCGAGGCCCCCGCCGAGGATAAGCCAGCCAAGAAAAAGAAACGGGATGCCGAGGAGCCCGCGGACGACGAGGACGAGGACGAGGACGAGGCCCCCAAGAAAAAGAAGAAGGCCTCGGAGGCCGCCCCGGCCGATGCCAAGCCGGCCAAGGATAAGGGCAAGGACAAGAAGGACAAACCGGCCAAGGACAAACCGGCCAAGGAGTCCAAGCCCAAGGAGAAGAAGGACAAGCCGGGAGAGAACCCGTATCGCGCCGGGACCATGTGCCATAAGGTGCTGGCCCGCCTGCTCGGAGGGAAGCCCCGGACGTTCGAACAGCTCTTCAAGGATCTGGAGGCCGGAGACGGTCGGCGTATGCTCGGCTGTATCATCGAGCGCGGCGAGCAACGGGGTGGGTACTCCATCAAGAAGAATTCGGATGGTACCTTCCAGCTGGCCTCCTAACCGGAGGGGCTGAGGATCGGAGCGGAGGGCCTTTGCCTCCGCTCTTTCCTTGTCCAGGGACGCTTTCAGGGCCCTGGAGGTACCCAAGGGACCCCACCCCTCCCGGACCCCGTATAATCGATTCAGATGCCGGCCCTCACCCACGATACGGTCCTCCTGTATAACCCCCTGGCGATGAGCCGCGGATTCTGTTACACCTGCCATGGTACCGGGTGGAAATCCAGGGACCGGCAATGCCCCTGTACCCTCCGGCGATTGGAGAGGGATCACCCGGAGAGGGTAGAGGCAAAGTGGATGGCCTGGGTCGAGGCTATCGGGGGTCCTCGGTTCCCTCGGTCTTGTTTGCAGGGCGGGTACCTTAGGTCAAATCTAGGGCAAGGTCTAAGGCTACGTTCCCTCTAGCCAGATCCGGCAAAACAGGCGTACTCTTAACTCATGGGTAACGCAGCCAAACAACAAATCGAAACCGAGATGAAGGCGATGTTCGCCAACGCCGGGGTCAGGACCTCCCCCTTTGTAACCCTGGAGGTCGGCAAGCGGACAGTCGACGAATACTCGGATATGGGCATGGAAGCCCGGTTACTGACCCGCTTCGGTCTGTACTTTGTCGTATCCGTAAAGAACGCCAACAAACTGAAAGACCTCTGCCAGGTGGTCTACTAGGAGTCCTCAGATGGGCCGCCGCAAAAGAGTTAACGTATTTCGGGAGGGTAAGGTCCACGTGTGTGCGGCCCTCTGCCCCTCCTGTATCTACCGACCCGGGAGCCCCCTGATGGAGGTTCCCATCAAAGCCGCCGCGGTGAGGGATCAGACCGCGGTCATCTGCCACAGTACCATTGATCTGAAGGAGCAGGCGGTATGCCGCGGCTTCTACGAAACGACCCCGACCCTCCCCCTAATGTTGGCTCGGGATCTGGACCTGATTGTGTTCGATAAACTGGATAAGGAGAACTGACATGGATCTTACCAAACGCATATTTGCCCTGGAGATCGCCCGCGCAACTGAGGAGGGGCACCTTGAAACCCTCCGGGAATGCCTCGGGCCCATCCTGGCTACCAACGCCAAGATAGTGGCGAGTACCCGCAAGGCGGAGGTTGCGCTGGCGGTCGGGGTTACCCTGACGGAGGTACGCCGGTTCATCGAACTGGAGGCCCTGGAGGCCCTGGCGGCCGGGGAACCGGATAACGGGGCGCTCGTTACCGCGGCCCGCACCTTGGTCGCCCAGATCACCCGCAAGTTCGAAACCTTTGAGGTACCGGCGAACCTGATTGATCGGGCAAAGGAACTCTAATGAGTTCCGCCCGGAGGCTGTTGGATACCCTACACAAGGTGCGGGGCACTGGAGGGCGGAACGACAAGCTCGCCCTCCTCCAGAAACTGATAGGCAAACCGTCTGGGGATCTCCTCCGACAGGTAGCCCTCTATGCGGCACACCCGCACTGGACCTTTGGGGTTACCTCCGGGAGCCTCCCTGTGTTCATCCTCCCCATGCAAGGGCCCTTGACCGAGAGGGATATGCTCCAGACCTTGTTCAAACATCTGGACGCCCTCCGGGAACGCTCCAGCCCTCGGGCGGACGTGGTCAAGGGTATCGGGGCGCTCCTCGAATATATGACAAATCAGGAGGACCGGGACCTGTTCCTGGGGATCATAGATAAGGACCTCCGCATAGGGTTCAAGGATTGGAACCGGCTGTTCCCAGGGCTCCTCCCGGAGGCGGAGCTCATGCTCTGCGAGGAGTGGGATGGCAAACCCCTGACCGGGATCTGGCAGGCGGAAGCGAAGCTCGATGGTATCCGTTGCCTCATAACCGTTAGCGAGAAGGGGCACTGCGAGGCCCTCACTCGGAGTGGCAAACCCCTGTACAATCTGACCCGGATCTTTGAGGCAATCAAGTTCAACACCGGCCTTCGGGCGTGTGTCCTGGACGGCGAGCTGGATGCGGGCAAGTTTGGGTTAACCTCCAGCATAACCCGATCAATGAAGGCCCACCCGGATATCGAGAAACTCCAGTTCTTTGCCTTTGATATGCTCACGCTGGCGGAGTTTAAGAGCGCGGCCTCCGGGACCCCCACCCGTACCCTGGCAAAACGCAAGGCCCATCTCCGAACGGTCCTGGGTCCTGCCGGTCAGTACCTCTGCTACCTGCCAGGGATCGCGGTAGAATCGACCCAGGCCATTCACGATCAGCTCGGGCAGAAACTCGCCGCGGGGAAGGAGGGGCTCGTCCTCAAGGATCAGAAATCATCATATGAGTTTGCCCGGTCCCCCGCCTGGCTCAAGTTCAAACCGACCAAGGACTGCGACCTCAAGGTTGAGAAGGCAGTTATCGGTAAGAACAAACACTCCAAGGTTCTGGGGGCTCTCCTGTGCCGAGGTACCGTGAAGGACAAGGGTAAGGAGTACGAGGTCCTGGTCAGCGTAGGTGGTGGATATACTGACAAACAGCGCGCACAGTTCTGGCGAGACCGTGATAAACTGATAGGGACAACGGTGCAGGTCCGATACCAAGATGTCACCGACGACCTCTGTATCGAGCCCGGTACTTCGAGCCTACGGTTTCCCCGGTTCCAGAGATTGAGACCGGACAAGAGTTTGTAAGGGAGAGCCCCTTACGCCCATCATGTGCACAGTGCCGCGGAGAGATCCACGGACGCCTGGATTAGGTGCCAGGTCCATTAAACACACATGGTGGGCGTAAGGGGCTTTCGCCGTACTAGGTCTCTAAGGCATCATCTAAGGCGACGTTCCATCTAGCCGAGCCGGCAAAACAGGCATACTCTTATTACATGGAACGCAACCAAGCAGCAGAACAGATCAAAGCCGAGTTAGCCCAGATGTTTCGGGACGCCAAGATGCTGGCCCCGGAGATGGTAACCGAGGAGGAGGGCCGCGAGATCGTAGCCCGGTTCGCGGAGGTTAACCTCCAGATGTGGCTCCTCAGCCGGCACGGTTACTACTTCGTAACCACCCCCAAGAACGCCCACAAACTCTCCCTGGTCTGCACCCTGGTCGCGTAAGGAGCCCTCCCATGACAACCACCCACACCACCAGTATCGTCCGGGCCAAACTCCCCGAACTCCAGTTCCAGCTCGACCGCCTCTCCAAAAGGGCGGTCAAACTGGGGCTCGCCCCCATCGAACTCCGAATCCTCTCGGAGTACACCGAGAAGATCCGGCTCGGTGGTAAGGAGGACACCCCGGTCCTGATGGCCGCGATTGAAATCACCTATGAGCTGGTCAAACTCGCCGGGTGGCAGTTCGTAGCCGCGTTCGATCATACCCCGGCCGGAAACATTATCCGCAAGGCTCCGGGGTTCCGCCAGGAGTTGCCCTCCTCCTTCCAGACTACCCCTCAAGCCTGCACGCACTGTAACGTGAACCGGAACCGGACAAATACGTTCCTGGTCCTCCAGGAGGCGACCGGCCAGTTCAAACAGGTTGGCCGCTCCTGCCTCAAGGATTTCACAGGGCACGTGTCCCCGGAATCCCTGGCGGCATGGGCCGCGGCGTTCTTTGACTCGGTTGCCTCGGCAGAGGACCCCTCCGATGAATCGTTCGGCGGTAGCCGCGGGGTCTGTACTACCTCAATAACAGAGGTCCTGGTCTGGGTCCTCCGGTCGGTTAAGGCGTACGGTTTCCGGTCCAGTAAATGCGAGCACGGTTCTACGATCTCAAACGTCAGCGGACTCATGTTCAACGCTCATAAGATCTGGAAGGAGCAGCGGTCGGAACTTGAATTCAAGTACCCCACCCCGGAGATACTGGAGGAGGCCGCGGCTATCCTGGCATGGGCTGAGGCCCTCCCGGAGGAAGGGTTGAATGACTACCTCTGGAACCTCCGGGTGGCCCTCCTGAACGGATACCTGATGCCCAAGACTCTGGGAGTTATCTGCTCGGTGACGGTTGCCCTGGAGAACGACAAAGCCCGCCAGGCCCGCCGAGCCCAGTACGCCGCGGAGGCCCAGAAGCGGGCGGAGGAGCGGGCTCACTCTCAGTACCGGGGCAAGATCAATGAGCGCATCGAGTTTACCGCGACGATCGTATTCACCAAGTATCTGGAATCTGATTTCGGGGGCAAGTTTCTGGTGGTCCTCCAGGACGATGCGGGCAACAGCCTGAAATCGTTCTACTCCGGCAAGGACGAGCGCCTGTACGCAGTGGGCGGACCCTACCTCTTCAAGGGCACGGTCGATCGCCACTCGGAGTACAAAGGGGTAAAGGAAACCATGCTGAAGCGGCTCTCCCTGGAGAAGGAGCTGCCCCCTCCTCCCTCGACCCAGGCGGAACTAGAGTTCGCGGAGGTGGTGTGATGAAGGTCCCCGGTCGGTACCAAGGGCAACGGGTCCAGGACCTCCGCCCGTATCATATACAGGAGGGCATTCGCGCTTGGTATGAGGGGGCTGGGTTGTGGGACCGGATCATAGGTTGCCGCTCCTCCAGTACCCCAAAGGTCGAGCAGGTATCGGTCAGACTCCGGGATGGCACGCAGCATAACTGGAGACGGCTCCCCTCGCAACTTTGGGACCTCGTTGTCCTTGATCCCCAGATGGCAAAAACAGTTCAGAAAGGCGTTCTATGAAACCGAAAGCAGTTGTCCTCCACAGCGGTGGTCTCGATTCAACCACCCTCCTCTATCACTACCTTGCCGCGGGGTTCGAGGTTCTCCCCCTGGCGGTTAACTACAACCAACGGCACCGCGTTGAGTTACAGGCCGGGGAACTCCAGATGCGGGCCTTGGGGCTGCAGAGAACCGTCCTGGACCTCCCGCAGTTGTCCTCTATCCTCCAGGGTTCCTCGCAGTCCGATCCCTCCGTGGCGGTACCCCTGGGTCATTATGCCGAGGAGTCCATGAAGCTCACTGTGGTCCCGAACCGGAATATGATGCTCCTGTCGATGGCCACCGCGTTTGCCGTATCTCAAAAGGCCCAGGTGGTCGCCTTTGCCAATCATGCGGGAGACCATACCATCTACCCCGATTGCCGCCCGGAGTTTGTGAACGCCATGCGGGCGGCGATCCGGCTCTGCGACTGGCACACGCCCCGCCTGGAGGCCCCCTTCACCGAGATGACCAAGGCCAATATCGTGACCGCGGGCGCCGACCTGGGGGTCCCTTTCCTCCACACCTGGAGCTGCTACGCCCCGCACGCGGTCCCCGGGAACTTCTACTCGACTACCTATTCGAAGGAGGCCAACGCGGTGGCTGCCGGACTGGGGCACATCCACTGTGGACGGTGCGGTACCTGCACGGAACGCATCGAGGCCTTCGAGCATGCTGGGGTCGAGGACCCGACTCCCTATAACTACTAGGACCTGAACCGAGGGCACAATCATGGACAACCTTCACGTACACCTACCGGGTGGGAAACCGATCCTCTCAGGCATGGGCTTTGGCCTCAAGGTATTTGCCGGCGATATCTGGCGATTCCAAAAAGCCTACCACTTCACCCCGTACCGGATCGCCTGTACTGGGGACAAGTGGATCTATGAGCCGATTCCAAAAGGGGCAACCTTCATAGTCGAGTACCGCAATCACTATGATGGGGAGTACACCGTGCGCTGGATTCATGGAGGGCTGCGGGGCACCTCGGTCCTCCCCATGGGGCGGGAGTACTACCAGGAAATGCTGAAGCGGATCGTCCGCGGGTCAGAGCCCGCTGTGCCGTTTATCCCTGTGCCGATTCTACTAGGGGTTCGCCCCTCGACTACCGCCTGGAAAGCCGAGGCAAAAGCCAAGGCCAAGGCCCGACAGAAGGAGGACTGATTATGCTGACCTGGGGAGAAGATAAACCTCGCCCGTACTGGAGAGTCCCTCAAGAACCGGGGGTCTATCTCTCCTCATCCCTGGAGCACCTGGCTACCTACCGGAGAACCCGGATATGGCTGGGTCTCTCCCTTCTCATCTCCGGCACCCTCCTGTTTCAGGGGCTCTGGCATCTGCCGGCGATCCTCGTCCACACCTTGACCATGGGGTTAGCGGTCCGCCTCCTCCTAACCCGGATGCTGTATTTCAATGCCCTGGAGGCAGCCAAGCAGTTACGCGTACACCTCGACTTAAAGAAAGAAGACCTGCGATGAATGATGACCCCCTTAAACTAAAGGGCCTTTTTCTTGCGAGCCTGGCCACCCTGGATGCCGAGCTCGCAACAATCTCCGCCCGCATAAATCGGCTGAGGAGCGTACAGGAGGCCACTGGTGCCACTGATACCCTCATTCACTTAATGGAGGAGTGTCTCGTCCTCCGGGAGACCGCGGCCAAAGTTATCTTCTACACCACCGGGAAGAACGTGAATGACCTCCTCCCGGTGGAGAACCCGGTACCCGCCCGGAGATTGCCCAAACGCAAGCCCAAGCCCGTGGATGACGACGAGGATGAGAGCGAAGCCGATCTCGCCGCCCTTACGGCCGGGAGTCAGTACCGGCTGGGCTCCTCTCCGTTCCCTGCCCAGTATGATGATACTGTGCTCGAACTCCTCCAGGGTATGCGGAACTATGATGCGGAATGCGAGAATGATGGGCACGAATTTGAAGGGGGTCCGTTCCCGGGAGGGGTCCTCCAGCATGAGCTGTTTTGCCAGAACTGCGGAGTTCCCCAGATCCTTGGGGCTCTCCCGGCTACCATCGCCCAGCTCCCTCCTCAGCCCTTGGCCTACCTCACCGCCTCCCTCGGGTCATTCCAAGCCCTGCTGGAGTTACGGGCCCAGTTTCTGTTCCTGAAGACTCGTTTTGTCATGGCGCCGGATGCCAAGTTGCTGGAGGTTGCCCTGGTCCGGCTACAGGGGCTCTATTTCAATCAGCTCCGGGCGTACTCCTACGCTGACAGGGGGATCACAACGCCGGAGTACTGGGATGCCCCTGGCGATCCTGGCTTTCACTTTGATAAAGAGGCCGCGGCCCTGTTTCCGATCCGCAAGGAGGTACCGGCAGAATGATACCGATTCCCTCGCAGTCGCTCTTTGCCCTGGCGTTGTTTGCCCTGGTCGTATCGTTTGGGAGTGGGATGGCTTTTGCCAAACGCTACCGGGAGGTGGACGGGGTGGCCCTCCTCCTCCTGGCTCTCGCCTGTGGCTGGCTCCTGTTCGAGTACGCTGGTCTATCCGGGCTCTCCTTCCTCGCAGGGGGAGGTCTGGCAATCATAACCCTGATTGATTTCCTGCGCCGGTGGTTAGATCCCGTATAAGAGGCTGGGAGACCTCGGGGTCATTGATCCCCGGCCCCTCCCTCCTGAGCGTCTCCTAGCGGAGCGTAGCCCCGGCAAACGGGACCCAGGAGGGAGGGAGAGCAGGAGCCTGGGTCCTGGAAGGGACCCTACCCCGATATAAGGCATAATCCCGTCTTGTATTTTCCAAACACTTGCCGGATACTTGGGATAGGAGTTCAACCATATGCGCTACTTGCCTATCCTCGGTGTCCTGTTTGCCCTTTTGCGATTCGCAAAGGTCATCTAACCCCATAGGCGTTCGCCATTGGGCCTCCCATCACCTAAGGAGTTTCTATGAAACAGAAACAGATCAAGATCAAAGACGACAAGAACCCCTCCGGGTTCCGGACGGCGACTATCGGCGACCCTCCCAGCTCCAAGCCGGGCAAACTCCGGTACCAGCTCATTTTCAAACTGCCCAAGGGGGACGCCAACCTTACCGGGATCGCCCTGGTGGGGGATTTCAAGTCGATCAAGAAAGCGACCAAACGGGGCTTGGCCATCGCCAAGGCCTCCAAAGGCCTGATGCAGTTTGAAGGCTGCTCCTCCTAACTCGTACAAGTTTGCCCGGACTCCTTCGCGCAGTAGGGAGGCCGGCCAAAGGCGGGGACCTCCGGGTCCCCGTTCTCATGTGTTTGCCCGGGTCAAGATCTAAGGCGGACTCTAAGGCGACTTTCCCACTAGCCAGATAGGCAAAACAGGCATACTCTTAACTCATGGATAACGCAACCAACCAAACCAAAACGACCCCGACCAAGGCGTTCGATGCCAGCATGACCAAGATCGAAGAGATGCTGGTCCTCCTTCAGGGGCAACTCGAAACCCTCAAGAAGGAGCAGAAGGGCCAGCCCCACCGTTGGGATATCGCCGGGGAAGCCGCCCGGATCGAAACCGCCCTCACCAATATCTGCATCAAGTAACCACCCAGGAGCCCCACCATGACCATCACGTTCACCAAAGAAAACGCCGCTCAATACGCCTTCTGTGCCAAGGGGTGGAGCGACCGATCCAAGACGGGCGGGCACTACTTCGAGAAGGCTACGGGTAACCGGATCACGCCGGCGACCGACGAGCAGGGGGAGTTGCTGGGAGATATGGTATTCATCCCCCAGACGTTTTGCAAGGCATGTTTGCTCAAGATGACCCCGGAGACCCGGGCCATCGTCCTCAAACGGGACCCGGCCGCTCGAGCCCTGTTTGCCAAATCAGTTTCAACGGAACCCTCCCGGCCCTAATCCGGGAGGCCTACCCCGCACCTAACCAAACCACAAAGGACAATCACAATGAACCTCAAGAACTACGTCCGGGCAAATTGGTCCCCGGATACTGACCTGCACCTCCGGGTCGCCCGCGAATGCGATGGCTGTGTCCGGGATCTGACCATTTCCCGGCACAATAAATGGGAGGTTGTGGGGTACGCCCCCAAGGGCAAGAAGCCCCTCATTCGGGCGGACCTCCGGCTCTCCGGCGCCGCATCGATCAAGGAAGGGACCATCCTCCAGGGGTCGACCAAGATCCTCCGCGGCATCAACGAATACATGCTCGATTTCAAGCCGGTTGCGGCGGACTACGTCCCTCCCAAGACCCCGGCCAAGGTCAAGTTCAAACCGGGGGAAGTGGTCCCTATCAAACACCTTCCGGTGGAGCCCTCCTCCGTCCAGGCGTAACGCCGTTTGAGGTAGCCAGGGGTTAACCCCTGGCTCTTCTTCTGTCTGGAGGGAGTACGGGCGATAATCAATACAGAGAGTTATGACCCTCAGCCAGTATTTTTGCGCTACTCTCCTGGATAACGGAAACAGTGACGCATGACCATACAAATTCCCCAGCTAATCCGGGATCACGTCCCGATACTCGCCACCGCTGCGCCTGTCGCGGCCCTGCTCTGGAAATATGGCCCGACCATCTGGCGAGCTGGAGGCAGTATGATTCGAGTCTATAGGGCCCTGGAGGCCATAGCATTACTACCTGCCAAGGTAGACAGACTGACCAAAGAAGTGCTTCCCAATGGAGGTGGAAGCCTCCGGGATGCGGTGGATAGATTGGCCACCGGAGTGGATGCCCTGGCAGACCAGGTCACCGTACTATCAGAACGGCATACGACCCGATGGAAGATAGCCTTCGGGGCCCCCTCCTGGGAAACAGATGAGTACGGCAACTTTCTGGGGGTCAATGCGGATCTGTGTGACCTTGTAGGGTTGCCGGAGGTTGATCTCCTCGGTACAAGCTGGAAGGTGATTATCTTCCATGAGGATCAGCCAAGGGTATTCCGGGAGTGGGACCGGATCATAGAGGAGAAGTCGCACCTCCGCCTCCAGTGCCGCATCGTCGATTGCGAGGGAGAGCCCCTCTCGGTTCAACTGAATGCCCGGTACATGAAAGTGCATGGGGAAGTCTTTGGTTGGATAGGTAAGATCGAGCGGGTCCCCTTGATCTCCAGGGCGTAGAGGGTAACCAACCAAGGGGCTCCCCTCCTCGACCGTTTGTAGTCGATCCTAGCCCGGCTCTCGGCCTCTTTACAGGAGGGGCCGGAGGCCGGGCTTTACCTTTCGGGGGCTGGGTTTGTCCTTTGGGATATCCCCCAGCTCCTTCTTGATCGCCTGCATGCGGAGACCCAGGGGCAAATCAGAGTACAGATAGGTAATTTGTGCGGGGTAGAAAGCCAGGACCTTGCCGAGTACGTTGCTATAATCCTTGCCGAGGATGGCCAGCAAGCGATCCTGGGTCAGGCCAAAGTACCGGAACTGCTGGTCGATCTCCTCCCAGGTGATGACCGAGGCGGTGCCCTTTACCGAGGGCTTGAAGGAGGCCTCATACGTCCTGATGAGCTTGGTGTCCTCTATCAATCCGTAGTGTGCCGAGAGGATAAACACCTGCCGGCAATCCCGCTTCAGGAGGGTATACGAGAGGCGGAACAAAGTGCTCGGCCAGTACAGATCCTTTGCGGCTATCCGGGCGTTGGGCTTGATCTCAGCCTTTGTGGCGGAACATCCTACTATGCCAATGGGTTTCGTCATGTCTATATAGTACTAGGCAAACCCATGGGTCTGGCTCTAGGGCGGAATCTAAGGCGACATTCCCCTGGACCTCCTGACAAAACAGGCATACTCTTAACTCATGGACAACGCAACCAACCAAACCAGCCGCAAAGTCGGGGACACCATTTTCCTCGTCAGCACCTCCGGCAACCGCCCCTACTTCAACCGGGGCATAATCGTTAAGATCACGCCGAGCGGTCAGATGGACGTACAGCAAGGCGAGAGCGTCACCCGGTACCGCACCGATGGTCGGGAGGTTGGTCTGAAGCACAGCGATTGGAACTATTACTCCGCTGGCCGCATCGACGATATGCCCTTTGCTGAGCGGGAAGAGTACATCGCCCGCGAGAAGCGTTCGGATGCCGCGGCTACCAAGTTCCGGGCCCTGGCTCAGTTATCCTTGCCGACCCAGTACTGGAGCAAGGACTCCATGCTCACTGAGGTTGCCCGGCTGGAAGCCATCCTCGCCGAGATCCGCACCACTGTCGAGGCCATCTAACTCCCCTCGCGGGGACCCAGGAGAATTGCCATGTCAGATACTCGTGCCCTCATCCTGCTCAAGATCGATATCAAACGCCTCCAGGAGAGCACCACCCGCCTGGCCTCCCTCCAAAAGAAGGCGGATAAGCCCCGCCTCGGTCTCACCTACCGGAACCGATGCCTGGAGGCAATCGAGAGGGAGTTGCGACTCATCGATATCCTGCGGGAGGATCTCGCCACGCATCTGGTAGCCTCGCGGGAGGAGATGGTATGAAACCCTCCGCCCTGACCAAGGACCAGGCCCTCATCCTCCTCGCCTTTCTGGGCAAGGATCTAGCCCGCTTTGCGACCCCCTCCTACTATCGGCATGAAGATCGGGACCGGGCGGCTCCTTATGTTTCCCAGGTAGTCGCTGCCAGGACCGCTTACCGCGCGGTCAGAGACGCGAGAGGGACCTCGGATATCCTGGAGGCCCTCCACGAGTTGAAACGCCATGTAGCCGGTATCGAGAGGAACTTTCTCAACCTAATCATTTCAGGTATACTGGGGCAACCCCACGCCCTAAACCACACAGCGATCATCGAGAGGCTCAAAGCCCATGAAGAAGGACGCCACTATGTCTAACCCCATCCACCCGCTCTCCCGCGTTGTATCGAGGGAGGAGGCATTCTCTTTTCTGACCAGCCTCGGTTACCGCACCGCCGAGCCCCGGCACGTCTCCTGGAAGTACTTCCCCTCCGGCAAGTACGAGATCACTGCCCCGGCTATGGTCTGGGCTATGTGGGGTGGCCGATGAGTGCGGCCGAGCAACTCCACCTCCTCACCGGGCGGGCCAAGACCCTGGCAAACTATCGCATTGATACCCTACGCTGTACCCTGGCGATATGGTGCCCGGATACCTGGACCCGGAAGGCTATCCTCCAGATGGACCGCGGCACGTTAATCGAGAAGATCCTGCTCGCCGAGTTTGAACAAAAGGAGCCCCATGAGAGCAGATGAAATGATCGCCTTGCTACAGGCATTCGACCCGGCCAGCCAGGTAGAGATCAAGATAGAGCTGGCCCTCTTTGCCGACAACGGCACGGAGGTCCGGCAGTACATCACCAGCCAGCCTAAAAAGATCTACCAGAAAAGAGAGTTAACCGAGATAGACCGCCTGCAAGGGCGCTTGCCGGTTATCATCGTGAAAGGATAACAAACATGAAACGCCGACCGACTACCACCCCACTCAAATTCCTGGAGCCATCCGGGGAACTCCAGCCTATCGTTTTCGAGAAGGCAGAGCTGTTTATCATGGCTGGGAGACCCACCCGATCCGCTCAACTCTCCTGCCCGTTATGCGAGGCCGGAATACCAACGGTACAGGACCGGCTCATAGCTCGTGCCAAGAAGGCTCTCGACGCCGACCGGGCGTACAGTTCCCTGGCTCGTTTGTACGGACCGGTATAAACAGGGATCAGGAGCCAAGCCGCAAACGCCTATCAGGCAGTACGCCGATTACAGGCAAACCAATAACCACAACAAGAAAACGCCTAACGCCTGGCACAACCGGATAATCGCAAATAGTATAGAGGACAGATATGGCAAATAAAGCAACATTACTGGAGCCGCCTACGTTAGATGAGTTCTACCAATTAAGAAGGGTGGCAGATGGCCCATTCTCCGTAGTCAATCCTATGGCAAATGCCCCGACCACCCGGTTAACCGTAACGTATCATAAGCAAGGGAATGTGAGATATTCCAAGGTAAGACCGGCAACTGCCGGATCAAGGAAAGGAAAGCGATATGCCGTGTAATGATGGAGGATGGAGCGCCAGCGATGAGTCGCGGGCTACTGATGCTCTGCGGGGTCGTAGCCTGGAGATCCTACGCCAGGCAGCCTACTTGAAGAAACAGGCTCCGTGGGTCTCTTTCGACAAGGAGGGTAAGGATGCGATGCGTACTCTCAGGGGTGGCCGGATCTGGCGGATCGAAGATATACAGGAGGCCAATGACCGTGCCATCCGTGCCCTCTGTGCCGCATTCCGTGACCTGACCCAGGATGAGCAGGAGCGGATTCTGTACTCTGATGCCCGATCTCGCGCCCAGCGTGACTTTGCCAATTTCTGGGAGGACCACGATAAGGCAGACCGGCGAGAGCGTAAGCAACGCCAGAAAGCCAAGATGCTGAAGGAGATCGAGCGGCGAGTACAGGAGGCCCGGGAACGGATTGAGGAGGAGGTCGCTAGCGAGTACGAGACCCGCCGGCGATCCAAGTAGAAAGGAACCTCATGAAAGCGATAGGGAAGAAGAGCCACGCAACACTCGCCGCGGAGTTAGCCGCAACATGGTCCGGCTATCTGGTCTCCTCCAGGAGAAGAGCCCTCGCCGAGGAGATAACCGAGCTGCTCGATGCCGTAGAGAAGCGGGCAAAACAGGGTAAGCCGCAGGGCCACTTCTCCAGTTTGGTTCACCGCACGTTTGATCCTCCATCAGCCGGGGATACCTACACCCTTTGCGGCATCCGGGTCTGGTACGGACTGAAGCCCCGGATCAAGCTCACCACGATCCCGGAGGAGATAACCTGCCCGGACTGTATCAACCACTAGGAACCCTCATGCCTGTCGAAACCCTCCGCTACCTCTCCTGGCGCCCAATGCCTAAACCTCCCATTGGTCCGCGGCCCGTCCGTTATGGGAACACATGGCTCCGTTACACCCTGGCATGGTACCTCAGCTTCAAACCGCGGCAACTCTGGTGGAGGTTCCAGACCTGGAGATGGCGCCGCCGTACCGGAGGCAAGATGGAACTGGAGCTCTACTGCCCCGGCTGGTGCGGCCCTATCGTTAACTTCAAACCGGCATCTGCCATGACAATCACTGTCCGGGCGTACCATATCGTAGAACCGAACCCGTAAGGAAAGAGAGATCATTATGCCAAAGACCACCATTCGCCAGGATCAGCAACAGCCCCAGATCGTCAACGGCCTCAAGACTGTGGAGGTACTGGAGTTCTCCCACCATCTGGAAATCCGCCTCACTGTACGCCGGGGGTCCGAGGATGACCGGCTGCTCTCCTGTACTGAGATGAAACGCCAGGAGAACGGGGCTCATCACATGGGGCTCAACCACTACGGGGTGGAGGTACCCAAGACTGTGCCCCTCCCTCCCCTATCCGAGTGCGTGCCGGCATACCGTCCGACCATCGGTGCCAAGGTGGATTTCAAGAAGGGCTCCAACCTCGGCACGGCAATGGAACTCCAGGTGCCGCTATACGTCTTTCGTAACATCTACCAGAAGGCCCTGCGGACCTCGGATGCGGCATTTGCCGTTATCTACTGCGGGGCAACGTACCACATCCTGAAGGCTGATCTATAAGGACTCCCGATGCACGACTTCCTCGCCGCTATCGATGCCTACCCAAAGCCCGCCGCGGGCGTTGGCATCCTCCTCGTCTTCCTCGTATCGCTCGTTGCCGATATGGTTAAGACCATGAACCGAAAGGGCAAACCATGACAAACGTAACCGTTGAAGTATATGAACTCGAACGCCCCACCACAGGGACCCTGGAGATGCAGCTGCCCATAATGGGCAATCTCCTCGGCCTCTTCTCCTCCTGCGCTCCCAAGGCCTCGAACCTCGCCTGGCTGGCGTACACTAACCCCGGCATAGGGATGGAGACCCGCACCCTCCAGGTCCTCCAGGCGGGAGCGGTTCTGCCTCCTGGCGCCAAGGTACTGGGGATTCTCTCGGCCAAGGAAGGGGGCATGGACCTGCTCATACTCCTCCGGCCTACCCTCCAGGGTCGGCAGATTGCCAGTATGGTTCATGATGAGCTGCGGGAGATCCCCGCAGAAGTCCTGGAGAGCCTCCGGCATACGCAACCCTCCGGGGAATGGCTCCAGGAGGTGCGGGAAAAGTACGTGGGTAAAGGACCCACCACCCCTACACCAGCTTCGGACTCTCTGGCTCCGATCAGTAAAGAGGCCCAGAACGCGCCCTGGCCAACGCGCCCGGCTCCACCAAGGCCCTCACCACCCTCACCACCCTCACCACAACCTGTATCCGGGATCGCCTCCGGGGCTACCTTCTCCGCTCAGGAGCGAGCCGATATAGCCGCCGCGGTCGCTCCATCTTCGTCGACAGACGCAACCAAAGGCGCAACCGAGATCCCAGCGTCTCCATCCGTGCCGGCAGACGCAACCCTCCCTGCCGAGGACCCCAGCTCCCGTTTCTACCGCGGCACCTGTGGTTCTCCGGTCTCCGCACCACCACCCACCAACTGCCAGCCGCGTTCCTCCGCCCCGGTTGATCTCCGGGTTCTCCCGCAAACACCTGGCTTTCCCGGGTTAGCCGTCACCAATAACGAGCTGGACCGTATCGATCAGATGCGGGACGCCATCAATCAGGGCTGTGGGTGCCATACCTGTGCCCTCCGGCGAGACTCTTTCCGTAACCTGGCGGTGGATGTGTACCCTCTCCTGGTCGAGGAGCTGCGGTACTGGCGTGCCCGCAATCCTACTGTATAATCAGGGCATGCAACTCAAAGTGGGAGACCTCGTACGCCACCGGGATGAGCCCCGGACCATCTGGCGTATTGCCAAGTTCCGATTCCTCCCGGACCGGCGGCGTACCGTGGCGTACATCGCCTATAACCGGCATACCCAACACATTGCCCGGGTCGATGATCTCCGATTGATCCACCGCCCGGTATAATCAACACAACGGGCCTCCGGAAGGGGGCCCTCCTTACAAAGGACTCACCTATGCTCGATATCCTTTCCAGATGGAGCCTCGCCGGCCCGCCTGGCTCCCGGTCGTTTCTACTGACCACCCCGTACTCTGTACAGTTCCCGGAGGGTATCCCGCCTTCCATGTATTGCCTGATGCTCCGTCTCTCCACACCCTCCGCCGTCTGCGGCTCCGTGGTAGGCATCAGCCCCCTCGTCATGGCAGATCCCAGACAGCTGAACCTCCTTATCGGGGATGAGATCGCCCGGCTTGAGCTGGAGGCCCGCCACTAATGCCTACCCGAAACCAACGCAAAGAAGCCATCCTCGCCGGGCTAAAGGCCGGCATACTCAAGAGCCGGGACCAGGAAGATCATGGCAGCACCTGGGTCGAGGATCAGGGAGGGGAGGTCCTTGGGGTCGATGGCTCCCTATACCTGGAAACCGTGACTGAGTCGATCCTGGCCAGCCTGGAGCGTCAGGAGGAGGCTCTCAGGGAGGAAGCGATAGCGGCCATTAAGGCTCTCGGTAGGAGCTTTGGTCAGTTCCAGACCATTCCACCCTCACCACTCGCTGACCAAGCTATCCGGGAGCATACCAAGCAGGAGGCTATGGCTCGAGCCAGGGCTATGGCAGGTACCCTCTACGAACGGCAACCGGATGGCCAGCTCTCTCCCTTCATCCTCGATATCAACGGCAAGCGCCGGGATTTCTCCCCGTCTCCATCTGCGCCGGCAGGCGTAACCCAAGGCGCTCCCGAGGAGACTGCGCCTCCCTCTGCGCCGGCAGACATAACCAAAGACGCAACCGATGGCCCCGCGTCTCCATCTGCGCCGGCAGACGCAAGCCAAGGCGTACCCCCTCTTCCCATGCTTGGGGCTTTCTTCGTTGACTTTACGGGACGGCTCCGAGGGACCCCACCCATAACGCAGGAGATCTTCCTGTGGGATCTCCCTATCGCTGGCGTAACCGCGGAGAGGACCGCCGAGGAGGTAACCGCCACAGTTGAGCCCCTTGGTCCCCGTATGCAAGAGCTTATCCGCAAGTTCCGGAACCGGGAGTATCCGTTCTGCATCGGACCGGAACCCCCTCTCAAACGCTGCGCCGCCCACTCGGATGGGGACTGCGTACATAAACAGTGCCCACAACTCCGGGATGGAGAGCCGACCAAGAGCGGACGGCACTGCCCCCTCGACAACTGGAAAGATGAGGAGGTCTGATGCTCGAATACCTGATGGCCTGGCTACTTGAGATCTCAAGTGCCGAGGGGGAACGGCACTGGACCTGTAGCCCCTCTGCTCCTTATGGTATGGGTCCTGGTGTAACCTTCCTACTCTCCCAGAAGCCCATAGGCGCCCCTGATTGGAACCGGGCTCAGATCACATTTTCTCAGGAGTTTGTGACGGAGATGGGACCGGAGTATATGGCCCGATTTCTCCAGCAAGAGGTCGAGATCGCAACGAAACAATGGCAAACAAAGGAGAACGCAGGATGAAGACCGGACCGTTACCCGATAATTTCAAACCCCCAGGCCTAAAGCCGGGGCAACGCCTGCTGGAGTACCAGCTCGTGACCAGCTACGAGCCATCAGAGCTTGAGCGCACCGTGAACAGCCTGTTACGCCAGGGGTTCAACCTCAAAGGTCGCCTCAAGCTGGTTGTCGTTCCCGGGCACAGACCCCTCTACCTCCGGGAAATGACGAGAGGGGTCGAGGTCTAATTATGGAACAGCCACTGCAATACCTTCACCGTCTACTGTCCGAGCTGGAGGAGATGATGCCCCCAGACCCAGGCAAACATCACACGATCACCCGGGCCATCGGCGGTTCCGGGCGAGATCAGGGGGATATCCTCATGGTCAGCCTCTCCACCCGGGGCACCTGGGTCCACCTCCCCTTGGATCAGGACCGCTGCGCCTGTCTGAGCGCCGAGACGCTTTCCTGCGCCTTGGTCCACCGTGCGGGGTCCGGGAATGGCTAACGGGGTCCTGACCAGCAAGGAGGTTTCCCAGCAAACCGCCCTGTACTCCGCAATCAAGGAACTCCAGAACGCAATCGAGATGGGGAGCCAGGGTCGAGTCCCTCCCCCTCGACTACTCGACCGGTGGCGGGGCGTTTTAGCCCATTGCCAGGATACAGCCGGGGTCCAGCCCCATCTGAGAAAGAAGGTCTGATGATGAAGCCGCTTTGCCTAATCCTCCTGCTCCTCCCTTTGGTACTGGGGCAAACCAAGGTTAAGCCGGAACAGGTCCGGAACTGGACCCAATTGAAGCACGCGGGAGGGGGAGGTACACAGCTCTCCATCCGGCAACTACAGCTCGGCAGTCCTTATGCCACCGCAAGCTGGGAAGCGGTGGCTACCCGGTCCACCTATCCAGCCCAGTACAGAGTAGCCATTGTGCCCACCCAGCGGCTGCCCATCCTAATCACCTGCTACGAAAGAACCTCCGAGTGTAACGCCAGGGCCTCCCGGGTCTACCCTCTGTGGTTCAATCAGCCCAACACCTTCTAGAATCCTATGGCCAGTAACCGCAACTATTGCTGTGATGTTTGTGGCAGGATCAGACGTATGCCCGTTCTAACCACCCGCCGCTTCTGTCCCTCAGAAGGGTGTCACGGTATCATCAAACAAGTGGCCAACCTCCCCAAGGTGCGCAAGCGCCGTAAGCGGAAGCTCAAAGGGGACCGGGCAGACCTCCGGGGCCGCAAACCAAGCAGGAGAGTAAACTGATGTCACAAAGCAAGATAGGCAACAAAGACTCCAACGCCCAGTTCAATGCCCTGGGTCAGGAGATCATACGGATGCTTCGGCATCTTCAATCCGCCCCACCGGAAGGGGATACGGGCTACGTCATCCGCACCTTCACCTACCCTGGAGGGGCTTTCCACCTCCTGATGACGGAGAACCCGGAGGTAGCCGCGGCAATGGAGAAGGGGGTAGCCGAGTCCTTCAACGTCAAGGACCTCACCCTCCCCAGTACGCCGGAGGTAAACTAGCCATGCGCAAAAGGGAGGAACTCTCTAATCCGGCGAGCTGTATGAGCCGGGCCCATGATGACGAGATGACGTTTGTCCTCCTCGGTAGAGATCCGGCAGCCCGTGTAGCCATTGAGTCCTGGATTGAGGAGCGCATCCGTATCGGCAAGAACAAACGGCGGGACCCTCAGATACAGGAGGCCACCGCAAGCCTGGCTTTGATGGCCCCCGCCCAGATGCTAGAAGAACGTAAGGCCTTCAACATCCGGCTCATTCAAGCGGCCCTGTACATCGCCTTCAAACAGGGGCTCGAGACACGCACAGGCATAGAATGGCGAGGAGGCTATACCATTGATCGGGAGGGGGTCGCAATACATGGCATTTCCTCAATCACGTTCGAGCCCCTGGCTGCTCTGATTCTTGAGGCCCTTGCCGAATACCCGATTCAGGCGGAGCGACCATCATAGTTATGACGATCAGAGAGTTCCGGGCCCTCCTGGCAAGAGAGCCCAACCAAGATGCCGAGATTGGCAAAGTGTTCCACGAGCCCCTCGGAGCCTACGTGGAATGGAGCCCGGTGATCGGGACCCGGCCCCTGGTGATAAGGAGCCTGTCCCCAAGGCTCCCCAAGGCCGGGGTGGAATTGTTATGGGGGCCTGGCATACGAGTCCTCAAGGCCCCCAAGGAGAAGCGGACAAAGCCGAGGGTTCGCCGGCCAACGGTCCGCAAAACAATGATAGAAGGAGAGTTATGAGTTCCAAATTCATTCCAGGTGTCCTCGACGAGGGCATCATCGAAGGCCATGGGCAGGAGGACTGGGCTGGTAAGTACAAGAACCTGCGGGCCGCTTTCGCTAATCTACAGGCCGAGCATGGGGCTTTGCAGACCCGAGCCGAGCTCTTGCAGGCCGGCTGTACAAACGGGGACAAGGCGATAGCGGCTCTGAACGCTCTCCGGGAGGAGCACACCACCCTCCAGGAGAAGTGCAGGGCACTGGAGTTCAATGCCAGGCATATCCCGGATCTGGTCATGGTCGCCGAGGAGTACGGGTGGAATGGGACCAGCAACTCGAAGATCCTCCCTGACTTCTTTGCCCAGCGGCTCGGCTACCTCCGGCAGATGACTAATCACCTGCTCTCCCTTGAGAACGTGATTAACATGGAGCTGGCCTCCCAGCTGCCCCGGCCGTTCCTGCGGGAGATCGCCATCAGTTTGGGGAGCATCCTCCGACCGAACAGCGCCCCGGCTCTCCCGGCAGTAACCTACAGCCTCGGCTTTGCGGGTAGCCGCACCCGGTGGGGGCGTACGACCCAGGCTGCCGCCCGCGAGATGGCAAAAGAGCTGGTCGAGCATATCAAAGCCCCGACCCAGGTACTCTGCCACGAGGAACCTTCTGGTCGCCTGGCGTTCGTAGCGTTCAACCGCGTTAACGAGTCCGGGGGTCTGGGGCCAGTAGAGTTCCAGGTTATGGAATCCGGCGTCTCCTAGTGGAGCCCAGCGCCGGCAATCGCAACTGTACAATCAATCTGAAGGAGGACTCAATGTCCAAACAAGTCCGCAAGGGCGTAGTGAAGGGGAAACCCAAGCCGGCACCCGCCGAGACCCAGGAGGTAACCGGGCAACCCACGGCGGAGCCGGGAGCAGCTGAGAACGTAGCCAAGTTCTCGGAGGCTCTGGATGCCGGCATCGCCCGTATCGAGGAGGCAAACCGGGCGGCCTTCGGGGAAGCGGGACCGGAGAAGGATCTCGCCGCTATCGAAGAGGCCAGCCGCGGGGTGGCCAAGGGGATTCCCTTGAAAGACCTGGACTGGAGCGAGGGCCAAGCTCGGGTCTATATCTCCAATGAGCTGGAGATCCCGACCGGGATGAACCTGGAGGGGGCGTTCAGCCTGGCCTGCCATGAGCAGAGCCGCGGCAAGTTTGCGGGGCAACTCGTATCGTTTGTCTTCGAAGGGCGCCGCTACTCCATCCAGCCGGCGTAACCCAAACCACAACCAACAAACGGGGGCCCTTACCGGCTCCCGTTTCCGTATCATCACTTCGGAGGTCCTATGTCCGAGCAAGACCAATCATTCCAGCAGGTATTGAGCCGGCTGGAGAACCTAGAACAAGCGATGGCTCAAACGACCGCGGCCGTACAGAACCTAGCAGCGTCCATGCTACACCTCAAAAGGGAGCAGGACCGGCAACGCCGTCCCCGCCCCAGAAAGACCCTGGTCAAACATGCCTGAACCACAAGAGACAAAGCCCGTTTGTACTTGGCTGGATAAGCGCCCCTGCGGGCGCATCCCGATCCACAAGAAGGTCGGGCGAGATGAGAAGCAGTGGGCCTACCTTTGCGAGGCTCACCACCGGCAACTTGAGGAGGCGCTTAACCCCGAATCCCCGATGTTCGACTACCAGTACGCCGTGAAGTGCTGGATGCGGGCCTCAGGTGGGGTGGAGGTACTCGCCCGCTCCCTTGGGGAGTCCCTGGTCGACAACCTCGGTACCGAGTTCTGCAAGAAGTTCCTGGTCAAGGTGAAGGAGGACATCAGTGCTAAGCGATAACCTCAATGCCCTTCAATCCTGCCTGATTGCCTGGGTCGGTGCCGGCGATATCCCCTCCCGCAGCTACACCGTGACCGTTGATACGCCTTCCAAGGTAGTGGTCGTGAATATCGCCGAACGGTTCTCGGACGGGAGGATCTACGCGGCAGAGCAGGTCTACAGCCTGACTTTCATCCTTGATACCTCCCCTCCCGCCCTTGTGGGGACTGTAGCCCATTGGCTCCGCGGCGTTGAGAAGGAGATCGAAGTTCTTCGGAGTACACCTCCAGCCTCAGTTGAAGCCGCGGCATCCTCGGCTGAGATCGGGCGGGAGTCCATCTCTGAGGGATTCCGGGCGTTCCTCCGGGGTATCCACTACAATGGCGGGACAGATGACGAGCGGGTCCTCTGCTACGCCTATTACTCCGGCTTTGTCCAGGGGTTCACCGCCCTGGACCATACGGTCGTCATGACCCTGAGCGAGGAGGAAATCCTTGCCCTGTATTCCTGGTATGAGCGGGAGTTGAAGACATTCTACGCAAAGGTAAAGGCAGATGCTGGCATCCCGGAATCCACTAAACCAAACTGAATCGAATCCCCGGATGGAGCAGTTGAACAGTATCCTCGCCATGCGGCGAGAGATGGTCATCGAATTCCTGGAACTCCTCCGCACCAAGGGGTACAGTAAGGGTCTCTGCTCCGGGGACCTGTTCCGGGCGATCTGCCGGCACTTCGATGTTTATGTTGCCCGCTGCAAGGAGTGCCACAAATACTATGGGCGGGAGGATTTCCCACACTGGGCCGCGATGAAGGGAGTGGCCCTCCCTCGGTACTTCACAAAGCTCATCTGCTTCACCTGCAAGAAGGATAAGATGACCACCCACCCCTCCAGGCAGTGCCGTAAATTCCAGATATCCATGCAGGTCAACGGAGAGCCGCGGATCTACTATGTTGCCGCCAGGAGGAAGCGGGAGGCCTTCTCCCTCCTGTTCCGTGCTAACTACCACCAGCTGGACCCCGCCCTGGCGGATGAGGCTGCCCTGCTCTATCAGGGACTCCCGGCCGATATCCAAGAAACCCGGAGGAACGATGTCAAAGCCAAGCCGTGAGGCATACATAAGGGGGCGGATCGTCCGGTATGAGCTACGCCAGGCCTTTATGCCGGAGGACCAGCCCCTAGAGCAGATGGTGGGCACCCTTTGACTGGACGGCCACGAGGTTATCCGTGCGATGACCACCGAGACCCTCCGCAAGGAATACCGCATTACCGAGGAGAGCCCGCAACCTTACGCTATTGGACGGGATACGTTCCATAAACGCGTTACCTACGAAGTCCGAATCGGACCGGAACCGGGACCCATGCCGGAGCCCGATTGGAAGCGGTCCGTATAATCAAGGGGAGGAGGACAGATGTCCTGGCTCAAACGCATTACAGACTGGTTACTCTATCTTCTCTTTGGGGGCGCGACTACCTTGAGTTTGTTCTACACAGTACGGGCACAAGCGCGTTCCTTTTCCGTCAACCCACCACAACTCTGGAGCAAAGACCCCATGAATCCCGTTCTCCTGCCTTTTGGCTTTCTTCTTGATGCTTCCTTCTCCGCCCTCACCGGCGGGGCGACCCCGACCCCGGCGCCGGTCGATACGATCAAGTGGACGATCAGCGACCCGACCCTGGCGGAACTCATCCCCGTCAAGGACAACGCTGCGGCCATCTCGGTCCGCCCGCTGGCCTCCGGTAAGGTCCAGCTCCGGCTGGAGGTCGATGTCCGCCTCGGCCCCGGCGTCAAAACGCTGACCGCCGTGGGTGAAATCGAGATCCCCGCCGAGGCCGTCACCCTCGGTATCGTTTTCGGTGGCCTCCGCGAGGACGTCCCGACTCCCGCAGTCGCCGTTTAATCAACGCCGGCATAATGATGGCCCCGTTACCAGCGGGGCCATTGTTCTGTCTGGTCGTACTATCAAACTGTCCCCGATATGGGGAGAAAGGAACCTGATGTCGATTCTAGCCGTTGCCGCTCCACTCCTAGCCAAGACTGTTCTCCCGTTACTGGGCAAGGGGGTCGTCAAACTGATGGACAAGATTCACGGTCGAGGGGATGCCGATAAGAACCCGACCAAGAAGTTCGATGCCGTAGTCACTTTCCGTGCCCTGATGTCGGCCCTCGAACAGACCCTGCCCGGTCTCAGCCTCCCGGTCGGGGATGAGGTCGGCGCCTTGATTGAGCAGTACCATGCCGAGCTGAAGGCTGCCGGGGTCCTAAAGGGCTTTGATACCGAGATGGAGGACCCCACCATCCCCTCACCTTCCTCACCTTCCTCACCTTCCTCACCTGCTCCCGTTCCCCGCTCTCTCCCTGCCGCCATCCTGGCTCCGCCCTCCCTCCTGATGGAACTGGTGGATATTGCCCGGCTCCATCACAAGCGCACGGTTGGCCTCTGCTACCAGGTGGAGGAACTTCTGGGGCAGGGCCCAACGGTCGGGGTCTACCAGGTGGAGGCCTCCTCCCAGAAGACCTTAGCCGACTTCTGGGCTGGCAAACTGGGCAAACCCCAGCCGAGCCAGGAGGTTGCCCCGGAGGATAAAGATGCCGAAGGATGAACCGAAAGAGCCTATCAACCTTGGGACCGGGACCTCGCTTTCCTTTGATGGGAAGCCCCTCTACTCCCTAACGCAACTGACCATCTCGAACCCGGAGTCCGCAAAGCTCCTATTCGGGCACCCCATCATTGAAGCCGCGGATGCCGAGTTCGATCTGTCCCAGATCAAGTTCGGTCCCCTCCAGCCACAGGCCCCGGAGGACCGGCTGTACTACTTTGAATTCCCCAACGGAGCCAGGCGTGGACCGTACCGGGTCATCGAACAAAAGCCGGGGACTGATGAGGAGGGGAATGCCACTCTTGACCTCGTATTCCAGGAGGTCAAGGACAAGGAACTCTAGGATCGACTACAGAGAGCCGGAGGATGCGGGGGTACTCAAGGGTGCCCCCTTTCTCTTTTGGAGTCCCTCAGTGGATGCCAGCCGGGATTGCCGCGACTTTACAGGGGTCGAGCGGGGTCGATTATCAAGGGGAGCCGGTTCCCGGCATCTCAAACACAAGGACCTCCAATGAATACACAATTCCGCAAGTGGGCAGTACTCCTGCTGCTCCTGTTCTGCTCCCTGGGTCTCCACGCTCAGGGCTCCGCTCCTGACTGTAAGCTCGATTTCGTTCTCACCTCCGCCAGCAACTCCAGCACCTACGACAACCGGAGCGGCTACTGCTCCACCTGGGTCGTCTCCTACAATTCGGTGGGCTTTACCAGCACGCTGGCCCTCACCGTTCAGCACGCTCCCTTGGCCGCGGGCGGAGTCGCCGGGACCTGGGCAACCTTTGGCGGAACGGTCGTGTCCGGCATCAATCCCAACACCAGCGTCGCTCAGGGCACCACCCGTCTAGAAGGCTATTACCCGTTCATGCGGGTCAATCTGGCTTCCCTGACCGGAACCGGCACGGTAACCGGGCGGCTGTACGGGTATCGGTACGTGGCGAGTAAGGTGACCGAGTCCAGTACCGGAAGCGGGCTTACCGAGGTAGCGACCACGGATATCGCCGCCGGCTCGGCCAACGGCAACGGCACCAAGTTCCAGCTCTTCACGGGCAGTACCGCTACTAATGACTGTGCCAAGTTTGATGCCAACGGCAACATTGTCTCGGCAGGTGCGGCCTGCGCCTCCGGTACGGTGCCCACTGTGACGGTGCCCTATATCAATGTGGGCGGTACGCTTTACGGACCGGTGTATACGTTCACGGACCCCTCCTTGCCTAGCTACTCCTGGGTCAATCAGGGGACCGCGACTATTACCAGTTCCAACGGGGCCCAGATCCTTTACTCGCCGGATAGCGCGGGGGCCGTGGCTATCCATGCGCGGGAGATCACGCCACCGGCCGCCCCGTATACTCTGACGGTCGCTATGCTTGCCTCTCAGCTGTCCGTCAACTATTACAGAACGGGCATCGGCTTTCGGGAATCCGGTACCGGCAAGCTGACAACGATTAACGCCACGGTGGGCAACCTCGCCATTGACTACTGGACGAACCCCACTACCTACTCAAGTACGCCGCTGAACATCAGCTGCACGTGGTGCGCAGGGGGTGTAGTCTGGTACCGGATTCAGAACACCGGGAGCGCCCTGAAGTACTATCTCTCAAAGGACTCTTTCAACTACGTGGAGATTTACTCCACCGCCTTGACGTCCCACTTCACGACCGCTCCCGACCGCATCTTCTTCTTTGTTAACCCCAACGCCGCCACATACGGCGTTGGGGTAACCGTCCTGTCCTGGCTGGTCTCTTAGCCTAACCCCTATCTATTCAAGGAGCCTTATGCCGCGCTTTATCCTTCTCCTCTGCCTCGCCTGCGTCCTCCCCTTAATGGGGCAATCGACCCAGGTCACCCCCTCTCAGCTCAAGGTCGGAACCAACCTTGTGACCTCTGGTAACACGACCCTCCTCGGTTACGCCTTTGGTGGCTCGTTCCGGATCGTGAAACAGGGACCCGGTCTCAAGCTAACGCCGAACTCGGACGGCACGCTCACCCTCAGCATCGACCTCAGCCAGCTCCGCCTAGTGATGGTCAACGAAACCCGCCCTCTGCTCCGGAACTCGACCGGGGCATATGAGGGAGCGACCCCCTCCTGCGCAATCTTCCGCAACGGGCTGGCCCAGAATCCGGGCGTTGACTATACCTTCTCCGGCAACACGGTCGTGCCGAACTCTCAGTACCCCTGGTCTGCGGGTGATGCGGACAACCCGCCCGATACGGCCGTGGCGGTCTGCCCGGTCCTGGTGGCTGCCCCGTAATATCAAGGAGCGGCGTTCCATTCCCTCAAGGGGGCCCGGTGGAAGCCGCGGCCCCCTCTTTTTATGAAACATACACATCAAAACAAAACAGATGGCACGCAGCTTCAGAGTTCCGAGTACTGGACTCAGTTCCTAACCGTAGCCAGGATGAACCGCTGGAACCATATCCGGTTCCGGGCCGGGGTCCATCAGGTCTCCCGGGAACAGGCGGTTGACCTCATTATGCGGCTGCCCCTGGATCAGCGCGGGCATATCTGGGCCAACCTCCAGTAGAAAGGGAACCGATGGTAGACTTTGCCTCCAAACTCCGCACCCAGCGCACGGTCTCCTTCAGCGGCAAGAGGATCTACCGCTACTGGCTACAGATCGTCTGGAATGAGGACAAGCCCTTCCTGCCCATCATTGGGCTAAACCCTTCGACCGCGGACGAGACCCAGGATGACCCCACGATAACCCGATGCCGCGGCTTCGCTCATCGGTTCGGGTGCGGTGGGCTCCTCATGCTCAATGTGTTTGCCTACCGATCAACGGACCCCGCGGGTCTCTGGAAGACTGATTCCCCGATAGGCCGGCGGAACGTACTGCCCAACCTCAAAGAATGGATTGCCGGGGCGGGGCACCCTCCTGTAGCCGCATGGGGAGTCAACGCCCATAAGCGGGACCCGCTCTGGGTCGATATCCTGACCCGCAACCTGGACCTCTACTGCCTCCGGCATACCAAGTCCGGGCACCCGGAGCATCCCCTCTACCTGCCCGCGGACCTGGACCTGAAACCCTGGAAAGGAACTCGATGAAACTTCTACTCCTCCTACTTCTTTTGCCTGTTTATGGGCAGACCCGGATATCACTGGAGCAACTCCAGGGAAACGGCACCAGCCCCAAGGCTGTATGGAACAGCCGTGGGATGAGGGGGCAACATGTCCACCCGAGCCAGGTGCGGGCAGTCCGCCCCAGTATCTCCGTCTCTGGGGCAAGGACCCTGGCGATCTCCACCCCGACCATCTCCTGCGAGGTAACCCTGAAGCCCTCTTTCGGAGGGATCGTCCAGGTTGTTTACTATCGCGGCAGGTTGGCCCTGCTCTCCGGCTACTTTGATTCGGTTGGCTACAACAGAACGCGGGATCTCCTCAGCATAACGGGGCCCTGCCTCCCTATCGATACCGTTGCCGGAACCTATCCTGCCGGCATCAATGGCTTTCTGTGGTTCTCGACGATCGGGATGCCCCAGTCTACCGCCCCATTCCGAGGGGTCTATCATGAGGTGGTTCCCTACTCCTACGCCATGGACCAGTCAGGGTTCACCTCAGTGACTGGACCTAGCGGGAAGGCCTCCACTCCTTGATCCTCCCTCTGTCGTACCATCAGGCTAGGAGACGTTTTCATGAATCAACCACCCACTGATGACCCCCTCGCCCCTGGCACCTCCCTGGAGCGAGCCCAAGCCGAAGAAATCGCAGCTCTACGAGCCCGGAGGGATGGGCTCCTGGCGGGAGCCGCTACCTCGGCCGATGAGCGCCGGGCTCTGCAGAAGAGAATCACAGAGCTCGACGCCGCACGCCTTGGGGCCTCTGCCACCATCGAGGTGCTCGGCAAGTACATCCTGAAATGCAAAGCCAAGTTTGCCGCCATGGGGCAAGAGGCCCCGGAGTAACCCATGAATCTCAATCGCCGCGGTTTCATCTCCTCCATCATGTCGGGCCTCTCAGCCATGGGACTCCTGACGGCCGCTACCCCCTCGGTGGAATCCATGCTCAAGCGCCCGGAGCTGACCCCGCCGCCGGCTCCACCGCAGGATCAGCTCAAGTTCTGGAAGTTCCTGGTGGAGCGGTACCGGAAAGGGGACGAGTTCTACCTGCATGGGGACATCTCCGGGTTCCTCAAGGAATGGCGCCTTGAGACCAAAAGGGAATACATGGACATCACCAGCCTCACTGATATCCACCACCAGTACGCCCCCTGCTACCAAGGGATTGATATGCGCATGGAACTCCAGCTCCAGGATGCCCCGCCGACCACGTTCCATATCCAGCGGCTGGACTCCGGCAAGGTCCATCTGCTTGATAAGCCGATTCTCACAAAGGATCTCCCACCGCGGACCTCCCTGATTCTCCTGCCTCCCATGTGGCAGTCTGATGAGCAGACCGCCCTTTACCTACCGGACGCCCGGTACATTATCACAAGGGCGGACCATGGCCTGGAGATCTGATTCCCCGGTTAGCGAGAGGGGCCCCGGTCGGGGCCCTTTTCTTTTGTCTGGAGATCGGTCTTGCCAGGGTCGGCAAAATGGGCGTACTCTGATGGCATGAGTTCCAAACTACCTACCGTTCAACCGACCCTGCAATCGCCGGACCTCCTGGTCCAGCATGGCACCTACCACCTCCACCATCTCCTGTTCCCCTTCCTCGGATTCGACCGGGAACTGACCCGCGTCCTGGAGGGAGAGGGGCCGAACTATATCGCCTCCTACACCCCCTGTGGCAAGGATATCAACGCCCTGTTTGAATCCTTCAACACCCTGGCAACTCGCCTCCTCAAGGAGAAGGAACGGGACTCCAAGGCGGAGCGGTTCAAGGTTATCCGCCGCCTCCAGGGGCTCGCAGTGGATGTGATTGAGACCGCCAGCGTTTACGCCTTCGGTTGATCCGGTTCCAACCTCGTCTAAGGTAGTCGCCCTAGTTTGCCGCTAGGGCGACTTTTCGGGTTGCCTTGATCGGCAAAACCGGCGTAATATCATCTCATGGTTAAACATACTTACAACGTAACGACGCCGAACGGCACCTTTGCCCGCACGACCGCCCACACCTATGGGTTCCTGGTCTGCAGCCTCGGGGAAGATGAAGCGGTTATCGCCGACCGGCACGCCCTCCACACCAAGTGGTCCCTCAAGCCGGGGCAGAACTGGCTCACCCCGAAACCCCTGGATGTCCTACTGGCCGCAAACGCCGCCACGATCGCCTCCGGTCAGGGTATGTGCCACGGTTGGTCCGGTACCAAGGAAAACGCCATCCGCCTCCTCAATAGCCTCAAGGCGGAACGGGTATCCCGGAGACACCGCGGGGGTGGGATGAGCACCCCGGTCGGTTACCGCAACCTGATGGTCGTCGAGGTTCCCCAGTAAGGGGAACCCGCCTGCGGCGTAAGGCAACATACCTATTGAGCCCGGGTCAGACCCGGGCGTACCATCAAACCAAGATGAACGACTACTATCAGTACCTTCCCTACGTTATCGGCGCCCTCCTGTTCTGGGGGATCTACCGTCAGATAACCGCACGGCACAAGTAAAGGAGCCCCCTATGACACTCGAAGAGTGTAAAGCCCTGTTCCTCCAGGACCACGGCTACGAAGCCTCCCTTTCCGCATCCCCGGTACTCCATGCCTACCGGAAAGGGCTTATCAATCAGACCCAGGCGGTCACCCTCATGACTGAGGCCCGCAACCTCCGGGAGGGGACCCCATGCACCTAGACCCCACTCCCACTCTCGTTAACGGCATCGCCACCCTGTTCCTCCTCCTGGCTGGGGCCTGGCTCCTGTTCGACGATCTGATGTCCAGGGCTCACTACAAGCGGCTCCTGCGGCAACGCCTGGACGAGATCCATGCGAGGCGGTATGGACGGTAACTCCCAGTTCCTTGGGGTCCTCCGGGCGGTACGGACCAGCCTGGGTCCAGAAGGTGCCGGACCGGAGGGGTTTGCGCGGGCAATCTCGGTTACCTGCAAGACCCTGGACCTCTGCCCCCATTGTTTGGCCGGCAAAGGTACCGTACTGAATACAAGATCCGGCAGACTGGAGACCTGCCCCTCCTGCCGCGGGGTCGGAGCGTACCATCAAAACGAGCCATGAAATACATCACCATTGAAGTAGACCACGAGCATCTCCCTATCCGGTACGGGTTTGTGTTCCCGGAGGAGATGATTCACGCCGAGATGGCAAAGTATATGTGCCATGCACTGTACCGCCAGTTTCCGAGGACTACCGTCAAGGTTATCGGAGCCGGTTTCATCTCTAATACCTGGCAGGTGTACGGCGAGTCCGAGAGCCTCAAACTCAAGGTGGCCCCTGGCGATCAGGAGGTCTTCACCTATGGACCCCGTAACGCGGCCCAGTTGAAACAGCTAGCCGAGATGGGAGCGCAAATCAAACTATGAGCCGCATCTTCTCCTCCTCAGCCAGTGCCGAGAAAGCCGGGCTGGCTACCTTCGATACCCTGGAGGGTTCCCACCGTTGGGAACTGGAGATCAGGGAGCACGGACCGGCAGAGTACTGCTACCACCTAACTCTGTTCCACGAAGAGGGCCCGTTCCTCGATGTCTGGGAGACCGATGTGGGGGAGTTTGTTGCCAAGGCTCGCCACCCTACCCTCCGCAAGGCCGTCCTCTTCATCTCGGCCAAGACCGCACCCAAGGCTGTCGATGCCCTCCTAAACGCAGCGCAAGAGTACATCCATGCCCTACGCAATGAGTTGAGTGCCACCGCCCTGATGATGAAGGCGGATGCTCAGGTCTACCGGCAATGCAAACGGGCACGCAAGGAAGTACTGCCCCGCATAACCCATCAGGAGTCACCCAATGGACAACGGCAGCGACCTTCTAATCTCCGCGGAACTCGAACGGTACAAGCGGGAGAACCGGGATAACCGGGCCCTAGTAGCCAGGCTTCGAGAGGAGATCGGGCTTCTCCGGGATCGGGAGGAGCGCCTCCAGGCTCAAGCCATCCGACAGTCCCGGCAACTCCGGGCGGGGATGCTTCTGGAGGAGAGATTCCCTCAGCTCAAGACGGGACCCATCGAGCCCGTTATCAACTCCCTGTATATCCGAGATGTATCATAGAGTATGCCTCAGCAACTCAAGATAACCGCGGTCGCGCAACCTGTACCCCAGACCCTCCTGCCGTACTCGGCGATTCTCTCCGCTTTTGGATTTCAGGCAGTCCTGCTCCTGACGTTTGGGTTGCTGGTCTGCCGGTATCATAAGCACAAACTCATCCACCTCTGTCAAAAGGACCCCAATGAAAAAGCCCACAAAGAAACCCACTCGCAGCCGGCTAATCGAGGCCGACGCTCTGGCAACCCCTCTCGTCAATAGAGGGGCCGGTCAGGGTAAACCCTCACCCTCCTCCTCAAAGAAGCCTGTAGCGGCTCCTACACCGGCTTATACCCCCAATAACGGGCGGGAGACTGAGCAACTCCTCCGGGTCATCCTGGATCAGTACCGGGACAAGACCCGGGAGCTGCTCTCCCGGAGTTTCCCCGGCTCGCTCCCTCCCGCCGCGGACGACTCGGTCCTGCTCTCTGGGCTCGAGTCAATCATCCGCTCCTTTGGCCCCCAGAAACCGGCGATGCCTGGACCGTCCAAGGTAAAGCGCCGATAACTAAAGCGAATCCTCCGTTCTGTAGCACAAACTCATGGCGCCAGGGGTCCTCACTCTGGCGCCTCTTTTTATGGGGAGTTGCCCGGAGGCTTGGAACCGGGGTATAGATTAAGGGCATGGCCAAACCGAAGCCGATTAACACGAAGTCCCGCCGCCAAAGTAGCGCCAGGGCTCCGGGACCCAGGGTGTCAGCCACCCGTAATATGAAGGGGAAACCTCCCTCGGCCAAGCGCAAACCTCCTAAGCCTGGAGCCGCCAACCTGATGACCGCGGAAGCCCTCATCTCCTCCCAGCTAAAGGGCGTAGACGAGTTCGCATCCTTGGTTCAACCCTACTTCCTCAAGATCAGCGATGTGGTCCGAGGGGTAACCCTCCCCATGCAACCGAGTGACGACATCATCCGGGCTATCGGGCACTTGGTCCGGCTAGGCAACTTCCCGGAGGTGGCGGCTCGGGCCTTGGGAGTACGCACCCATCTGTTCCGGGAGTGGGTAGCCTTGGGACTCAAGGACCCCCACAGCTCCTACGGTCGGCTCGTTGCAGCGATTGATATCGCCGATGCGCAGGACGAGATCTCCGATGTCCAGCTCATCACCATCGGCGTTAAGCACTGGAGCGCGCTCGCCTGGAAACGTGAGCGCAAAACGGCACGGCGCTGGAAACCCAAGTTCGAGCACACGATCATTGGAACAGATGACTATGGTGGCGGAGGTACTCCAAAGTATGAGCACGTGCCGGATGCCAACACCGCCGAGTCAATCCTTCAAACTTTACAAGACCTGGGAGTACTACACAATGTCATGCCATTACCCACCAAGGACTCAGAAGCCCCTGTGGCTGAGGATGAAGATGAGGGTGCCGGCTAGCGAGAAGCGTTCTCTCCGGGCCAGTACCCCTGACCGATTCCTGATGGTCTCTATACACCATCTGAAAGCCGAGGGGGTCAATGATCGGTTTGTCCTCTTTGCTTGGGAGTACAGCCAGGAGGAGCAGGAAGCCTTGCCGGTTACTCCAGTTCTACGCCGTAGGGAACTGGAGTCCGCCCGTAAGTTTTGCCGGGATCAGGGCTTGATCCCGTTGCCAACCTCGGAGAAGGACCCGTTGAACACTCTGGAGTACTGGGTCCAGGCGGACGCCCGCAGTATCATCGAATCATGGACATAGACCGTTTATTCGTGACTCCCCACTTTTGCCCAGACCTCCGGGCAAACCTCACCAAGGCTATAACCGCAGTTGAGGGGGCTTCCTCTGTGAGGTTCCCTCCCCTCCTCGCCTTCACAATGGAGGTGCCCAAGAATCTGGGGGACCACCTCCGGGATCAGTACACCGCCGCGGCAAAAGCCCAAGGTCTCCCGCACTGCATCATGGTATCGAAGTTCACCTTCCCTTTCTATAATCCGGGGAAAGCCTACGTTGCCTTGCTTTACCCTATGGACCCATCGGCGTTCCTGGTACTGACCCAGTCTCAGGGTGGAGATGGGGAGGAGATCCTTCTGGCCCTGCACCGTAACTGGGCAAGGTTGTATCAATCCCCTTTGCTGAGCCTGCTGGGCTCTGAGGAAAACTGACATGCTCCCTTACCGCAACTATGACCGCCGGCTCCAACCGTCCCACCACGGTCTCATCCTGACTGACTGGTTCGATAAGTCCTGCCAGGCATTGACCGCTGACCGTGCCCTGGTCCAGCTCGTATTCAACACCCTGGTGGCCTGGAAGCAAAAGGGCTTCCAGTACATTGGGGAGCCCTTGGATGGCTCGGAGGTGGTACACCCTACCTCTCGCCGTCCTACAAACTGCCGAGTGGTCGCCGCGATAGAATCCAAAGCCGCGGCTGACCATCTCCTCGACCGGTTGAAATCCGGTTGGCGTACTATCAACACATAACCGTTCTCGAAAGGACAACCATGCAACCCACAAGCGTCCCGGTACTCCCGCCGCTACCAAGCTCCGCCACCTACGGACCGGAGCAACTCCAGATCTTCACCCGCTTCAATCGGGGCACCTACATGGCCAAGTTCGGCCAGCAAGCCCCGCCTTGGGACAAATCCAAGCCGATCAAACGCTGGTTCCATACCGGCGCCGCTTCGACGGAGAACTACCTCTACTTCAACGACAGCGCAAAGCAACTCCAGGTCATGACGATGTCCGCCGAGGAAGCGGCATCGATCAACCTGCCGGGGTCCTATGACTACCCCGCCTACGTTATCGCCCCGACCCCGGCCACCATCATTTCCATGGGCTCCCGGTATCCGGTCCGCGCCGATGTCCTCAGCGCCGAGGAGGATGCCAGGGGCCTGGCGGATATCCTCCAGCGGTTTCTCGGTCCGGTCCCGGCGATACAGGTGCGGGAGAGCGACTCCTTTACCGGGGTCAACCTCGCGGTGGACTGGGGCGCCGAGACCCGGCGAGCCTGGACCGTTGTGATCGGGAGCCAGGCTTACTCCGTGGGCCTCCTCCTCCGCACCCGCAACCTGAACGGGGTCGGGGCTCCCGGAGTCTGGAATGTCAAAGTGGGCCTCGCCCCGACCTGGGCCCCGGCCAGCCCTGGCGAGACCGGGGAACAGGATATCCGCCCGGAGGTTCCGATTCCCTGCCGTGCCCTCCAGCAGAACGAGTCCATCCGCCCGCATCCCCTGGGTCCGGTCTATATCTACCGCAACGACATGCCGAATCCGTTTGAGACCGCGACCGGAGCCGGCGGCGGCTTCTCGGATAGCGACCGCAACACCCTCACCACGATCCTGAATAACACTCAGGTCATTCTCGCCAATACCGCCCAGTAAACGGCGGTCACCTTCAACCTCAGCAGGGCCCCCATCTCCGGGGGCCCTTTCCATAGGAGCCTCTCATGTCCATAGACCTCAATGCCTCAATCGATCTTCTCGATATCTCCACTCACAATGGCCCGGAGAAGACCATGGCCGTGCCGCGGACTACCGTAACCGGGGATGGTCTCAACCTCGCTTTCTCCGGCATCGCGAACTTCGATATCGATTTGAAACAGGACGCCGCGGATCGGCGCCCCGTCATCCGCATCGGTTTCTACCTCGATACCCCGGCGCAACTGCTCAAGTACGCCCCGCAACTCCTCGGTATTATCCGGGACCAATGGATCGCTCAGCAGCAGGAATCCAGCTCCACCCAGGCGACGCCGGAGGTGGGAGGGGGACCCGAGGTACCCTAAAGGGTCCCCGGACCGTCCTGGGTCGATCCTAGCGAGAAGTAAAGGGACCGTACAATCAAGCCATGGCTATAGAAGGACTCACTCAAGCAGAAGTCAAGGTACTGGCAGAAACCTCAAACTTCCCCACCGGGATTCTTGGGACTGAAAGCCTGTTCCCAGCGAACCGCCCGTACTTGTCCCGCCTAACGGATATCCTGAAGGATGTCCCTGATGCGGTACTCAACGCAAATTTCAAAGATCAAAGTGCCCGGGAAGAACTCTTTCGGCGGCACTTGAATAACAGACTCGGTCAGATGGTCCGCTTTATGACCTATGAGCGGCGTAAGAAAGCAAAGGAGCTTAACAATGGACGCGACAAGCGATAACGTGCTGGCGATGCCGGCCCCGGTACCTCCCGGAGATGAGGAGGGCGGTTCCCTTCTGGAGCTGGCTGATGGCAAGACCTATCGGCTGGTCTTCGATGGGGTGGCCATCATGGCCCTTGACGATCTCATGGGGATCAACTTCATCGAGGGCAAGTTCATCCCCAATAACGCCACCCGTTTGCGGGCCCTGCTCTGGGCGTGCACCCGGGCCCATCACCCGGAACTTACCCTGGAGGATGTCGGGGATCTGGTCCTGGCTGCCAATATGACCGGGGTCATGGCTGCCGTTTATCAGCTTCTCTCCGGGAACGCCAAGAAGGACCCCGATAGCCTGGCGCCGTTTGTCCCCTCCCATCTGGAGGTGGTTGAGAAAGCCCTGGCTCTCTCCGGGCTCCGGGAGGGTCAGCGGTTCGCCGACCTGGGCTGCGGAGATGGTCGGGTCCTCGCAAAGGCCTTTGCCATTACCAAGACCCATGTCCTTGGGTACGAGTACGATGCTGGCCGGGCCAAGCAGAGCCGGGACCTGCTGGAGCTGATGAAGATCGATGGCCGGATCGTGGAGGATAAGATTCAGAACGCCGACCTCCTCGGTATCGACGTCGTGTTTGTCTACCTCCTGACCGAGAGCAACGCCCGGTTGAAGGCGAAACTCCTCCAGTTCCTCAAGCCGGGGGCCAAGGTAGTCAGCCATGACTTTCCGATGCCCGGCTGGACGAGCCAGGTAGAGGAGCGGTTCGTGATCGCGGACGGCGACAACCCGGAAGCCGGGATCAGCCACTCGGTCTTCGTTTACGAGATCGGGGAAGGGACCCCGGCAGAATGAGCATCCACATCGAGATAGGCGTTCACCTGGCGATCACCGTGGGGGTGGTCGCTCTCCTAGCCTTTGTAGGGCTAGCGGCATGGGCCAACCGCAAGCCGGAGATCACAACCAAGAACTTCAACTGCCAGATTCACAAGACCCAGGAGGAGCCGCCCCATGAAGCAGCCTAGCCAGCCGGCCCTCGAAGGTCTCCCTCCCGAACTGCTCATCCGTGGCAGCCGGGAGGGGGAGCCCCTGGAGACTCCGGAACTTTGTCGGCGGGTCTCGGTGCGGATCGTGGCCCCGCTCCTCCTGGAGATCTTCAAACGCAACGTGAACGACCCTGCCATCTGGGCTCGGGTCGTGACCCCGGATATCCCCGCGGATGCCAAGGTGGTGGGGGTTAGCCTTGATCCCTATGCCGGCTCTGATGTCTTCATCATGATTCTGGAGTCCGCCTCTTTTGCCCCTGTACCTTGGGGGCAGCAGTGTCCGGAACTCCTGATAACCTTTCATCAGCTACCCTAATGGCCAAAGCAACAGAGATCGTCGAGGTCCGTTTCATCGGGGTGGTCTATCTGTACCTGAAGGGAACCCTGTTCTTTCCTATCAAGGTCAGGAGCGAGGTCGAACGCAAGTTTGTCCGTAGCCTCTGGCGAGATAAGGCAAAGGGCAGGACCACCCGGTTTGTCCAGTTCGAACACCCGCTACTGGCCTCCAGTATGTTCCTTTTGAAGATCCGGTTCTCCGTCGACGAAGAGCCGGTTCAACGGATGTTTGTGGATACCGAAACCACTACCGAGGTCCTCTGCTGTCTCTGGGAGGCTCAGAACCACAAGCATGTTGCCCAATATCAGATTCCATCCACTTACTTCATGGGAACCCCGGTACCGGAAGCCCCTCACAAGTTAAGCTGGGGTGAGATCCTAACTGTAGCCAGGCTCAGGGAACGCTTAAAGGTGGAGGACTCCTTCCCCAAAAAGAAAGGCTGGGTCCCCTTCTAACGCGCCCTATATAATCGAGCCGAGGAAAGGCAACCCCCTGACCGGGAGTTGCCTTTTCCTTTTGGGTGGGTTAGGCTTGGAATCGGTTAGTGTGATCGCGGCGGTGCCGGCGTAAGGATCTTCAATCTAGGGAGAAGTCTTTGCTAGACACCGCTACAGGCTGGCGGGCTGTCATCAACAGCCACCCGGAGCTTCTCAGGAAGCTCACGCCCCGCTTCAACAAGTACATTCCCATACGCCCCAATGCGAAGCAATGGGTCGCCCTCCTACTTAACAACGTCCCGGAAGTTTTCTATGGTGGCGCTGCCGGAGGGGGCAAGACTGACTGGCTCCTCGCCGAGGCCCTCCAGTATGTTGACGTCGAGAACTATGCGGCGCTCATCCTCCGCAGAACCTACAGCCAGCTGGATATGCAGGACTCCATCCTACATAGAGCCCACCTATGGCTCCGCAACACTGAGGCGATCTGGCAACCCAAGCAGTACAGGTACCTATTCCCCTCGACCGGGGCCACTGTTACCTTTGGCTATCTGGAGAATGAGGCTGACAAGTACCGATATGACGGCCCAGCGTTCCAGTGCGTTTGCTATGATGAGCTAACCCACTTTAAGGAGTCACAGTACACCTTTCTGGCCAGCCGCCTCCGCAAACCTCCGGGGATGCCCGTTCCCCTCCGCCTCCGATCCGCTAGCAACCCGGGAAACTTGGGGCATGGGTGGGTGAAGGATCGGTTCGTTAAGAGCAACTCAGCCGACCGCATCTTTGTACCGGCCAAGCTGGAGGATAACGCCGAGCACGTTGATATCGCCTCATACGAACGCTCCTTTGCGATCCTTGATCCGATCACCCGCAAACAGCGGCGGGAAGGGGACTGGGATGCGGATATCGAAGGGGCTTACTTCAAACGCAGTTGGTTCACACAGTTCGTAGATGCCGAGCCCGCCAAACTACATGCGGCCCGCGCATGGGATCTGGCAGCGACCCAGGGAGCGGGCGACTTTACCTCCGGGGCCAAAGTAGGGACCGACCCGGACAAACTATGGTATGTCTGCGATATCAAGTCCGGGCAGTACTCCTCCCTCACTGTACGCCGGTTAATCCGGCACGTAGCGGAGACTGATGGAAAGATACCTATCATTCTGGAGCAGGAACCTGGGTCTGCCGGAAAGACCGTTGCTGAGGACTACATCCGGCAGCTGGCCGGTTGGCGAGTTGAGGCAATTCCCTCGACCAAGAAGAAGTACATCCGGTGGCAGCCCTTTATCTCTCAGTGTGAGGCGGGCAACGTAGTCATCGTGAACGGGGCCTGGAACGTCTCTTTCTTTCAACAGCTGTTCTCTGTACCCTTCTCCGCCCATGATGACGATGTCGACTCGGTGACCTCGGCGTTCAATTGGTTGGCAAAGAATCCCTCTGGCAGATTCGGTATTAGTTTCCTAGGAGGTCGGCGATGAAGCGCATCAAGATCAGCCCTGCGCAAGATAAGCGGGAGGGAACCTCCACCGTACCGGCTTCCCGGGTCCAGGTTAGCCGCCTCAAGATCAAGCCCCACGGGCACGCGGAAGTGGAAATCTATCCGCTGGTTCTACGCCTGGTCAAGCGGTGCTATAAGGGCATCGCCGAGGATGGCCGGCTAGAGTATCAAGACCTTATCAGTGAAGGGGTCCTCGCCGTACTGGAATGCCTACGCCGGTACAAACCGCCCAAGGGTAAGGCAAAGCCTACCAAGTTCTCGACCTTTGCGTTCTTCCGGATAGTCGGAGCCCTCAAGGATGTCGTCAAGAAGCAGGACAAGTTTGGGGTACGGATACAGCTCGTGGGCGGGGATGAGTTTGACCAGCAGGTAGCCCGCCCCAGTTTCCTGGAAATGGATGTCTCGAACCGGGAACTCTTCCTGAAGGTTATCCAGATCATAGAGAAGAAACTCCCGCCGACTCTGGCGGTCGTGCTTATCCGGTCCTACCTGGAGGAGTGGCCGGATCGAACCATAGCCAAGGAGCTGGGGGTTACCTTGGTTCAACTTGAAATACTCCGGCAAAAAGCTCTGGAGGGGGTACGCCACCAGCTCCCTGTATCCCGGAAGCAGTTTGGAACCTGGGTCGGATGAGATTCGATAACTAGGGAAGGCAAATCATGCAAAGTTCTCTCATTAAAACAATCACGGCGCCGATCAGTACGGTCTGGTCCGCTTTCACCAAGAGTGTAGCGGTCCGGGCTGCCTCCATGAAGTTCCAGGCAGTCCGAGGTGTGTTCTCGAACCCTTATGATGGCATCAGTTTCCATCAGGCCTGCCAGCTTGGGTACAAAGGACTGGTCTGGGTGTACCGCTGCATCAATGCCTACGGTGATGCGGTGGGCAGCGTAAAGTGGGTCGCCTACCGAGTGAAAGAGGATGGCTCTGAGGAGCTGCTCCCGAATCATCCGCTGGAGCAACTCGCCAATAAGCCGAACCCTTACATGGCGAGGAAAGAGTTCTACAGCCTCTGGGGAATCTACCTGATGCTGGCCGGGGAATCCTATTGGGAAGTTGCCTATGACTCCAAGAAGATGCCGCGGTTCCTGTATCCTGTCCGGCCCGATTGGATCAACGCGATTCCGCACCCGGTGACGTTTATCAATGGCTACCTATTTGATCCGGGCGGTGGCGAGAAACCTACCCGCATGGAGAACGACGAGATCGTTTGTTTCAAGTTCCCGAACCCGGAGAATGACTATAAGGGGCTCTCGCCTCTATCGGCTGGTATGCGGACCCTGGAAACGGAGAACCGCATTATCAATTGGAACAATAGCCTTCTCGAAAACAATGCGGTTCCCGGTGGTGTCCTCTCGGTCCCCTCCACCTCCCTGGAAACCACGGAGCGGGACGATCTGGTCAGGACCCTGGAAGAAGAGTACTCGCGGCGTAACGTACACCGGCCTATGGTCCTCTGGGGTGGGATGCAATGGACCCAGATGTCCCTATCACAAAAGGATCTGGATTTCGCCGGCTTGAAGAACCTGACCAAGCAGGAGATTCACGGCGTGCTCGGCGTGCCGGAGGAGTTGACCAACGCAAACCCCGCGGCCAAGTACGAGAACAAAGCCCAAGCGCGGACCATGTTCTGGGAGGATCGGGTCCTTCCTCTCCTCGATTGGCTGACCAACACTTTCAACATGCGGCTCGCCCCTTTGTACGGGGATGGAGTCCTGCTCCGTGCCGACATCTCCAATCATCCGGCGATGATTGACGCCTTCATCCGCAAGGTGAACACGGCGAAGATACTTGTCGAAGCCGGCTGGCCTTTGAACGGGGTCAATCGCCGGCTAGACCTGGGCATGGGTGATGTTGCTTGGGGCAACGTGGCTTGGATGCCCTCCAGCAAGGTTCCGGTCGGAGATGAGGAAGGCCACCTGCTCGATCCCACCAACCTCCCGGACCCGGAGGAGGAAGACCCGGCTGATCCTATCGAGGAGCCGGATGAGGACGAGGCCGAGGCTGAGGCCCGGCAGGAAGACGTTTCCGAAGACAAACCAAAGAAGCCGAAGAAGGGGATCTAAGACTATGCCGGTTACCATCGACCAGACAACCCACCGCCTCCCCGTGGATCAGTACTTCAACATTCCACAGGTGAAGTCCTCGGTGGTGCTGCACTTTACCGCTGGAGGATCTGTAGCCGGGGCTGTCGCCGCCTGGAGGAGCGACTTGCTCCAGGTAGGAACCGCCTACATTGTGGACCGGGAAGGGGCGATCTTTGAAATCTTCCCACCGCAATGTTGGGCGTACCATCTGGGCATTCGAGGGGCGGACGCCGAGCATCGGGAGGATAAGCGGAGCATCGGCATTGAGCTGGTGAACTTTGGCCCCCTCCGTTATCAGAGCCGGGTCCCTGGTCAGGACCCCACCGGCAGAGATGGTACTCTCTACTGCTGGCCCAACATATGGCGGACCCCGTACTGCCTGGGTCACGAAACCGGCAAGTACATTAAGCAAGAGTACAGAGGCGAGAAGTACTTCGCCACCTACACCGAGCGCCAGATCACGGCAGCCTCCGCCCTCACCGCCTACCTCTGCGACCGGTTCCGTATTGAGCCCCGGTTCCTCCAGGCAACCGGGCTGGAGGAGTTCAACCTTCAGAAGGCGATGGCCCACAAAGGCATCCTCAGCCATCAGAACTACCGGTCGGACAAGACCGATGTCGGACCGGCTTTCCCCTGGGAACAGTTCAAGCACAGCTGGCTGCTCCCTTAAACCCCGCGGATTTCTCGCGGATTCCCTGCGCCACGCGATTTCAAACCCCGGTTAGGTGCCCAAGGTACCCCGGACCCCTAGAGAAGCCCATGTTCTACCGTTTCGACAAACTAGATCCCAGAACCCGCAACTGGCTCCGTACCCTTTACCGGGGCATGGAGCCTCACCAATTAACGGACCTTGTATGCACGGAAGAGGTCACCCGTGTGTTTCAACTCAAGTCCATAGAGACTCGGCGCCAGAACTGGGAGAGGGCCTGGGAACCCAAGCTCGGGTCCCTCCTCCAGAAAGTCGGGCGGGAAGTGGCTCTGGACTACAGAGGGGCTCAGAGCGCGGAGCATGCCGTTACGGTTATGCGGCGGGAACTGGAAGTCCCTTTGCACAGATCCCTGGTGGCTCTGTACTCTGATGTCCAGACCGAGTTCATCCGTATAGTCCCGGTAAGCCTGGCCGGCAAGAACTTCCAGCCGGTACAGTACGTGAAGCAGGATGACCCTTTCGATATCGATCCAGCAAACTGGCAGGAGCAGAACCCCTTGGATCTGCCCAAGATGCAAAAGTATAACCGGCTGACCATCGGAGCCCACGTTTCAAAGATCCTGGAGAGCACGACCATCTGGATTAAAGAAATGGTCAGCGATGCCCTGGAGAATGGCTGGAGCGTTGACCGTACCGCCCAGAAGCTCACAGAGCTCTATGGGTTCTCGTTCAAGCGAGCTCGGCTCATCGCACAGACCGAGGTGGTTGGAGCCAGTAACGCGGCTACCTACTTCTCCATGGACAAGAACGTCCCGACCGCCACCATGATAAAGGACTGGATCAACGCGGGAGACCATAGGGTTCGCGACTCCCACATAGATGCAGGACTATCCCAGCGAGGCATCCCCTTCAGCGATCCCTTCGAGGTCGGAGGCAGCCAGCTGATGTTTCCGGGAGACGCCTCCCTTGGGGCCTCAGGCCGGGAAATCATTGGGTGCCGCTGTACCGCCCTCTACCAGACTCCCGGATCTCGCCGGTCTCGGATCTACCAAGGGCTGCAGGAGAACAATGACCGGGCAAACGTAGGAGGTAAACGCCCGCAACCGGCACCAAAGCCGGCACCAAAGCCGGCACCTAAACCGAAACCGAGTCCCAAACCGAAACCCAAGCCGGCACCGATGCCCCCGCCCAAGCCAGCACCTCCACCTCCACCTCCAAAGCCGGCTCCTACTCCTCCACCTCCTCCAGCCCCTAAGCCGCCCCCTCCACCTCCACCTCCTCCTCCTCCACCTACCTGGCCTAAGCCAGCCCCTAAACCGGCACCAAAGCCGGCTCCTACACCAAAGCCAGCTCCAAAGCCAGCTCCTACACCTCCGCCCCCTCCACCGCAACCCTCCGCGGCCCCGCCCGCCTCGGCTTTCTCCAGGGATCGCTCCAAGGTATTCCCTACCTTCAATGAGGCAAAAGAGTATTTGACAACGCAGGGGGTTAACTGGTGGAACAGATTGTACGAGGAAGAGAAGACTGCGACCATGAAGTATACCGGGCACGCCTATAAAAGAATCAATACAGCTCTGCGGGGTGGGAGTGTACTGTCCCCAGAAGGTAAACGAACCGTGGCTGATATTGATTCCGCTATCCGCAAGGGCGTGCTCCAGGATCAGCTCCTCGTCTACCGCGGTATCGAGAACGGGGCAAACCTCGCAGAGCTGAAACATCTCCAGGTCGGGGGCTACTATACCCCCTCTGCCTATATCTCTACCTCCATTCGATCAGAGGCTGCCTTTGGCGGGGACACCTTCATGAAGATCCACCTCCCAAAGGGTTCCAGGGTCGGACTGATAGACGGCAACTCCTATAATCCCCAAGAGCTGGAACTCCTCCTCCCTCGCGGGGCTAGGTTGAAACTGATTAGCACCAACACCGGGCACCGAGGGAGCAAGCCCGTTCGCATCCTGGAGTTTGTGCTTGAATAGTGCGGCAAACTTTGATAGACTGGATTCGTAATGGCAGACTTCGAAAAGACCGACAAGTGGCTAGCTCCCCTGGGTGGGTACGTTACCCTCCCAGATGGAACCCCCATAGTTCCGACCGATGACGATAAGCTGGTACGTCATCGGGTGACGGGGCAACTGGGGCGAATTTTCAATGGAAAGTTCGTCCCGGAAGAAGAAACCCCCAACGTCTGACTAGGCAACCTCCCGATAATTACGGGAGAGGCCCAGATCAGACAATGAAGAAAAAGTACATTCACTGCCAGCTGGCTAAGGTCGAGGTGAAAGCCGATCTGCCGGAGCAGTACCCGAACGGGTATATTGAAGGCTACGCCTCCGTGTTTGGCAACGTGGATAACGGCAGGGAAGTTGTCGTTAAGGGCGCTTTCGCTAAGACCCTCCGCGAGCGGCTAAAGCGGGGCATGATTAAGCTCATGGACAACCACCAGTTCCACGTAGGGACAGGTGCGGTGGTTGGCCTCGTCACAGAGGCAAAAGAGGATGACTACGGGCTATGGTTCCGAGCCCGGCTCTCGGCCGTACAGAACGCCCAAGACATCCGCACCAAGATTTCGGAGGGCATCCTGAACGCTCTGTCGTTTGGGTATGATGTCCTTCAATACGAGATGGACGAGGGCAAGAAACTCCGCAAGCTCGTGGAACTTCGGCTCCATGAGGTCAGCGTGGTTATCTGGGGGATGAACTCTCAGGCCCTCATCACTGAGGCCAAAGGTACCAACGGGGAAGCCGAGGAAACCGGCTTCGCTCAGGGCTTTGAGCTGGACGAACCCCAGACCAAAGGAGATCCGGAACCGGAACCCGCTCCGGCGCCGGTTGATCCTCCCGCTCCCGTTGATCCTCCGGTGGACCCGCCCGCCCCGGTTGATCCTCCGGTCGATCCTCCGGCCCCGGTTGATCCTCCGGAAGGAGAGAAGGGGGTCTCCTCGGAGGAGATCGCCCAGTTCCTCGCCGAGATGGAGGCCACGACCTTCAAGCACTTGGTTCTCGGAACCGCCCGGCAGTTCAACATCAAAGACTAGGCGAGATCCTGGCAGTAAGAGGACCCCGGAGTTTCTACAGAGGCTCCGGGGTTTCTTCTGTCAACTTTTCTACCTGCCGATAATCAAGAGCGACCAGGCACTCTGCCCCGCTCATAACGAGCAGAGCCGCCTCCTACCTGCAGCGAGCCGGACCATCGTGCACCACTCGGGCAAACAACACCATTTAGGAGATAAGTATGAATCGCGAAGAACTGGAGCAGATGCAGAAGACCTTTACCGGCTTCAAAACTTTGCTCGATACGCAGGCAGCGGAACTCAAGACGACCGGGCAACTTTCCAGCGAGACCAAGGAACGGCTGGACAAGTTCAATGCCAAGTTCGATGAGCTGGAAAAGGGCATCAACGAACGCATGGATCGCATCGATGCGATCAAGGCCTTCCAGGCGGACGTCGAGAAGCGCATCGGCGAGATTGAGGCCACCTTCTCCCGCAAGGGCAAGTTCACTCACACCTCCGAGGTGGAGACCGAGGCCAAGCGCCTCCTGAGTCTCAAGTGGGGAGCCCTGGAAAAGGTCCTCCGCAAGGGCATCGCGCCGCAGGGGCTCAAGGGTACGGATGAGCTGACCCCGGAAGAGCTGAAGGCCTTGACGGTCTCCAGCAACCCGCAGGCCGGCTACCTGGCGCCCAAGGAATACGTCATGGAGATCCTGACGGATGTTGTCGAGTGGTCCCCGGTTCGGCCCCTGTGCCGCATCCGCACCACCGGCCGCAGCGGCATCGAGATCCCGCGCCGGTTGACCCCGGCCGCCGCCTCCTGGGTCAGTGAAACGGGGACCCGGTCCGAGACCACGAACCCGACCTTCACGATGGAAACGATTCCGACCCATGAGCTGTACGCCATGGTCCAGGTTTCGGCGCAGGAGATGGAAGACTCCCTGTTCGACCTCCAGGCCTTCCTGCGGGAAGAGTTTGGCGAGCAGTTCGGCGTGACCGAAGGTGCGGCCCTGGTCGATGGCAACGGCGTTGGCCGGCCGGAAGGTTTCATGCAGCACACCGGCATCGGTCATGAGGTTTCGGAGCACGCCTCCGAGATCACCGCCGATGGCCTCCTGAATGCGTACCATGCGCTGAAGGAAGCCTACCTGGCGAACGCCACCTGGGTCATGTCCCGCAGCACTCTGCGCGACATCCGGAAGCTCAAGGATGCCACCGGTAACTACCTGTGGTCGCCCGGCATCAAGATGGAAGCCCGCCCGGCTCAGTTGCTCGACCGCCCGTACGTCACCGCTCCCGACATGCCGTCGATTGCGGCCAATGCGTACCCCGTCATCGTCGGCGACTTCCGCCGCGGCTACCTCCTGGTGGACCGCATCGAAATGTCCATGATGGTCGACCCCTACACCGCCAAGCGAACCGGCATGATCGAGATCAGCGCCCGCAAGCGGGTCGGTGGTCAGGTCGTCATCGCGGATGCGTTCAAGAAGCTCAAGATCGCTGCCGCCTAAACACGATGGGGAGGGCCACCCCTCCCCTTAACCAAGAAAGGAATCACCACCGTGTACAACCAACCGTGTTATTCAAGGCAGCGTGACGGCAACCCCTCCTTCCAGGGCGGGGGCTCCGTTGTTTACTCTGTCCAGGGCACCGCGACCCTCGCTCAGATCAACGCCGGGCTAACGGTAGTGGCCGGAGTCCCCGGCCAGCAGATCAAAGTGATTGGTGGCCGGGTCAAGGCCAACGGCGCATTCGAGGCCCTCACCGCGATCGAACTCCAGGAAGAAGACGGCAGCCCCGTTATCGCCGGCTGGTCTCAGGCAACTCTGACCAACGGAGCGGTGTTCGATCTTCGCAACACCATCTCCGGGCAAACCATCGGTGCCGGCTTCATGGCCGCGCTCACCGCTGGTAAAGGCCTCCTGCTGACCAAGACCGGCGGCACTGCCACCACCGCAACCTCTCTCGACTACATCATTGACTTCGTCGTGGTCTAGTCCGCACAAACAAGCGAAAGGACATCAACCTCTATGAATCCCGATCTTTTCAACTCTGTTACTCCCACCCTGGAAGAAGCGCGGGCGACCGTGACGGCCTCCGGTGACGACATCATCGATACCAAGGGCTTTGCGGACATCCTGTTCCTGGTGGAGATCAGTGCCGTTGCCGCGGGTGACTCCAGCAACTACCTCCAGTTCACCGTCGAGGAATCCGACGATGACGACTTCAGCGATGGTACGGAAGCCGTGGTTACCGACTCGGCGCGCCTGACCTCGGATGCGGCTTCCAAGGTGATCGCCTCCGGCGTGGTCCTCAAGATCGCCGATACGGGCCTGGCCAACACCCTGGTCACCTTCGGCTACAAGCCGGGGACCAAGCGTTACGTGCGGGTCAAGTGGACCGAAACCGGCACGGCCTCGGCCGTGTTCAGCCTCATCTCCCTCAAGAACGCCGCCCGTCATCTCGACTAGTCCTTACCGGCTAGTTCATCAATAAACCGGCAGGCCCCGCGCAGAAATGCCGGGGCCTGACTTCTAGGAGGGTTTCTTTTATGGCATGGATCGACGAGGTACTTGAGAGCGAACTATCCGGGGGCTCCAGGGGTACGAACTTTTCCCTGGACCTCAGTGTGGATAGTGCCGTGGAGCCGGTCTCCCTGGCGGAGCTACAGAGCCACCTGTACCTGACCCGGGCCTCCACCTCGCAGCAGGAGGATCTGGTCCGCTTCGGCAAGGCTGCCCGGCAACATATCGAGAAGCAGATTAACAAAGCTCTGATTCAGCAAACGTGGTTTCAATACTACGATCGCCCCCACGCGACCCGAGGGCTCCCCCTACACAAAGGCCCTTACCCTACACTGGGAGTCGTCAGTATCGACTACCAAGCGAACTGGGACGTGGATACTTGGACCAATTGGCCTTCCTCAAACTACGCGGTGGTCAAAGGGCGGGAAGTACAGGCTCGGAGCTCCTGGCCCTCGCACCGCGGCAACGGCTCCCTCCGGGTTACCTTTCGCACAGGGTACGCCCTGCTGGATCTTTCCGGGGATGACGATGCGGATGTAATAGCGATTGCCGCTGCTCGGGCGGCCATCCCTGGCGATCTTCTCAAGAGCGTTAAGGATCTAGCCGGTTTCTACTTTGAGAACCGTGAGGGGCAAGGGGTGGAACCCAAGTACGAGGTCACGGCAAAGAGCAGCACCGCGTTGCCCTCCTCGGTCGTATCCGTGATTGAGCAGTACCGGGACCGGAGGTTCCTGTCCTAATGGCACGTCAAGCTTTCCAGGTAGAGGCTGGAGACCTCCGGGAGCCCGTATACATTCAGACCCGGGTTGCCGTAGCCGATGACGGGGGTGGGCAGGAAGTCTCTTTTGCGGATGAGTTCGAGACCTACGCCAAGGTGACCCCGCTCTTCTCGCAGGATCGCTGGCAGGCTCTGGGCATCCAGGAGGCCCTAACCCATGAGGTAGTGGTCCGGTACGACTCGGCAATCACTACCAAGAAACGGGTCCGGTTCGATGACAGGTTCTTTCTGATTATGGGGATTCTGGACCCCAGCCTCCGGGGGCGCCGCATGATCCTCGGCTGCAAAGAAGTAGTAAACAAGAAGGGCTAAATGGCAAAGCGAGCTGTGAACATAGGAATGATGGGGCATCGGGAGATCTACCGCAAACTGAAGGATATGCCAGCCTCAGTCAGAAACGAAGTATCGAACGTGCTTCTGGATAGCTCCATAGCCATCATGAACGATGCCAGGATTCGGGCCCCGGTCCGAAAACTTGGCAAGGTTATCGGTGGGCGCCTCCGGGCCTCTATCAATGTGGTCTTCTTTGATAACGGGCTTACGGCTGATGTCGGAACGGATGTGGAGTACGCCCCCTTCGTGGAGTTTGGGACCGGCCGCCGCGGGGCCGCCTCTGGGCACTACATCCTCCCGGAGGGATACGTCCATGGACCCAAGGCCGGTATGCCCGCACAACCTTTTCTGCGGCCGGCCTACTTGGCCGAGATCGACCACTTTAAGAAGAAGCTAAAGTCGGCTTTCAAGAAAGGACTGGACGGCAAATGAATGTACCTACGACCGCAAGCTGGGACGCCCAGCTATTCATTGTCGAGACCCTCAAGGGGTTCCCGGATCTGAGCAATATGGTCGGGGGTCGGGTCTATGACGGGAGCGCCCCGCGGGTTTCCGTCCAGGATCATTCCGGACCCCTGTTCCCATATATTCTGCTGGACAGTTGGAACATCCTGCCCCGGAATACGATGAACCGGATAGGCAAAGATGTATCCTGCTCTATCCACATCTTCAGCGACTACAAAGGGACTAAGGAGGTCAACGCCATTGCGGCCCTGATAGAACTCCTCCTCAATCATCCCGCCCCGGCCTTTGTAGAGAACTGGCATATCGAGTTCTGCCGTATCGAGGGTGGAAACATCCTCATGGAATCAGGCGATGAGGGAGAGGAACCCCTCCGCCACATGATCCTCCGAGCCCGCATGTTCCTCAAAGCAAAGGAAACCCGATGAGCTTTAAGAAACTACCGACCGAAGAAGAGCTGACCCCGGAGGCTCTCAAGAATGGCTACTACATGAGCACGTGGCGGGATCTCCCGAACCACCGCTGCATCAAGTGCCCCTTCTCCACCCTGTCCCAAACTGAGGCGGAACTGCACTACTTCTACAAGCACGTAATGAACAACACCGCCCCCTCGGTTATCCAATCAACTCGCCCGGCTGAGGCCAAGCTGGTCGGACCTAACGGAGCTCCTATCACCGAGATCCCCATTCAGGTGGAGGGGAAATCTATCCAGCTCCCAGCGGGGTACACCCCACCGGAAACGGTTATCCGCCACCTGGAACAGGCTGCCGAGGGTCCTGCCGATAATCAAACTGACGGCTCTGAGCCGAGATTCAAAAGGAGATAACACCATATGGCACGAACAGCACTCACTGTCACCACGGCTCCGGGCGCCTACCCTACGGCCGGCGTGGCCTTGACCTGGGATTCAGCGGATGCCTCGAACGGGAATGACTTCGTCTTTACCGGGCGGGAACTGATTCTGGTGCGGAATGCCCATGCGTCCACGGCAAAGACCGTTACGCTTACCTCTGCCGCTGATCCGCAGGGGCGTAGCGGCGACATCACAGCGGAATCGCTGGCGGCCGGGGTGGTCCGTTGCTTTGGTCCCTTCCGGAACAAGACCGGCTGGAATCAATCCGGGGGCAAGTTTCACTTGACCGCCGAGGATAACAACATCAAATTCGCCGTGATCCGGCTGCCCAAGTAAGGGACGGAAAGGAAACCACCCAGATGCCTCGTGTACTCATTACCAAGACAACCGCGCCGGGCTCGTACCCCACCGCTGGCGTTACCGTATCGTTCCAGGATGCGGCCCCGGCCAGCGACGAGCACTTCATCATGGAGGGGAACGACCTCCTGATTGCCCGCAACACCCACGCAACGGACCCGTTCACGGTCACCATCACTTCGCAGCCCAGTTCCCGCAACCGCTCCCGCGACATTACCGCGGAATCCTTGGCGGCGGGAGCGTACAAGATCTATGGTCCCTTCACTGACCGGGATGGCTGGTCTGCGGACGGCTACCTCCAGTGCGAGGCCTCCGATGCCTCCATCGAATTTGCCGTTATCAAAACGGCGTAACCTCTCGACCTCAAGTTAGTTGAAACACTTTGGGGCTGGTGCCCCTCCATCTGAAAGGAATACAGCATGAGCAGCGTAGCAATCAGCGCCTTTGGAACACTCGTTCAGATCGGGGATGGTGGCACGCCCGAAGCGTTTACCACTATCGCCGAGTTGCGGACGATCTCCGGCCCCTCTCTGACCGCGGATGTGATCGATGTCACCGTACACAATACGGCGACTCCGTTCCGCCGCTTCATTAGCGGCTTGATCGATGGCGGCGAGATCCAGATTGACATCAACTTCGTTCCCCAGGAAACGACCCACAGCTACAGCACGGGCCTTCTGGCGGATATGTTGAACCGCACCCGCCGCAACTTCGCCCTCGTGTTCCCGGACTCGGGCACGACCACCTGGATTATCCCCGGCATCATCACCAGCTTCGAGTGCTCCTCGGACCCGGCTGATGTTTTGATGGCCTCGGTGACGATCAAGGTTTCCGGCCCGCCGACCTTCGAGTAGTACGCAGGCGGCTGGCATCGACCCAGACAAGCCGGAGTTCGCGAGGGTACCTTGGGTACCCTCCCGGCTCCGGTAACTCGTTACAGGACGCCCTGAGCGGAAAATAAGGACAGCGTAATTATGCGACTCGAGAACATTCTTCAACAGACTACCCCGGTTCGGCTCGACAAGCCTCGCCGGATGCTCATCACCCTGAACTCCCTGGCTGAGGTGGAAACCACAACCGGGCGTTCGATCCTCATCCCCGGCGACCTCGGTAAGCCGTCCGCCAAGATCCTGTTCACCATGATTGCCGCGTTCTGTCGGCATGAGGACCCGGAGGTTACGGTCGCTCAGATCGCCCGCGGGTTCAACATGCAGCGGATGCCGGAGCTCATGAAGGCTATCACCGGGGCCTGGGAAAAGAACGCGGCCGGTACTCCTGCCGCCAAGGCGGACCCCACCGGAAATTTTCCTCCGGCGGCTCTGGAAGCGGTGTCCGCCTAAACTGGTACGAGCTGTGGGCCCTGGCTCGCTATGATCTGGGGCTAACCGACACAGAGTTCTGGCAACTAACCCCGAAGCAGTTATTCGCTTTGATCGACCGCAAAAAAGCGGCGGATAAAGCGGAGGACTACCGCTTCGGGGTTATTGCGTCCACGCTTTGTAACCTCCAGCGGAATCCCAAGAAGCAAAAGAAGGCCTTCGAACCGAGTGACTTCTTTCTCAGCCTCAAGGATAAAGATGCCGCGGATAAGAAACAGACGTGGAAGCAGCACCTCGCCATCGCGACCCAGCTCCATGCCCTGTTCAAGGGCGTAGGCAAACCAAAGCCGCAGGAAGATACAACGCCGCAAGTAGTAGAAGCCCCCAAACAGAAACGGTCCAGAAAGTAAGCCGGAGGCAGCATGGCAGAGATAGATGTCGGTCGAATGTTCATCAGGCTCGGACTCGAGCTCGAAGAGTTCTCAAACGGTCTGCAACAGGTTGAGCAGGAGTTAGAGAAACGGGCGATGGCCTTTGGGAAGCTGGGCATCGGACTCTCCGCTGCTCTCACTGCTCCTCTCGCGGGCCTCGCCTCTGAGGGGTTGTCTACCCTGGCTAGCTTTGAGAAGGAGATGAACAAGGTCTCCGCGGTCGGTGGCATCTTTGGGGAGGATCTAAAGAAGCTGACCGCTCAGGCCATGATGCTTGGTGATACCACGGTATACAGTTCCAAGCAGGCCGCAGCGGCCATGGGAGAACTCGCCGCCGCTGGCTTCAAATCCAACGAAGTCTACTCTGCCATGCCCGGCGTTCTATCCCTGGCCGCTGTCGAGGGAATGAAGATCGGGGATGCCGCCAAGATCGCCGCGGCTGCGATCAATCAATTCGGGTTCGAGGCCAAGGATATGGGCATGATTGCCGATACAATGGCAGCCACCTCCTCCGCCTCGGCCACCTCAGTACAGGCCCTCGGAAATTCGTTCCAGTATATTGGCTCCGTATCCCGCACCACCAATCAGAGTTTCAAGGATATCTCTGCCGCGTTGGGCGCCCTCGCTCAGGCCGGCCGTACCGGAGAGTCAGCCGGTACCGCCCTGCGTTCCATGCTTATGTCCCTGCAGGACCCGAGCAAGCGAGGTACTGCCGCCCTCAAGGCCCTCAAGGAATCAGTGTATGAAGCCAATGGGCAGCTGAAGCCCATGGGGGAACTCATCCGTATCCTTCAGCCTCTGATGGACGATGCCCAGAAAGGCATCGCTATCTTTGGTAAGCGGTGGAGCGACGTCTCCGCCCTCCTCCAGGATGGGGGCAAGAACTTCTACGCGATTTCAAAGGGCCTGGAGGATGTCACCGGGTCCTCTAAGAAAGCCGCGGATATCATGCAGCAGGGGCTCGCTGGAGCCTTTGAGAAACTGACCAGCTCTTTGGAAGGGGTTAACCTCCGCATCGGTAAGATCCTGGCCCCGATCGCCATGGAACTGATGAAGATGGCCACCGCCGTATCCGATGCGGTCAGCAAGTCTCTGGACGAGTTTGTCAAGCTCGACCCCATGATTCAGAATGCCGTACTTGGGTTCGCCGCCCTCCTGGCAGCCCTGGGTCCGGTATCCCTGGCGATCGCTGGATTCTACGCAGCCCTGGCTACCCTGGCAACCACTCTCCCGGCCGTCACCGCTATGTTCGGAGCCGGAGGAGCCGGGCTGGCCGCTATGGCTACGGCAGGGACCGCGGTCGGTGTAGCTCTTGCCGGGTGGGAGCTGTACAAGATCTACAAAGACCTGGTGGAACTCAAGGATAGCGTCCAGGCTCTCACCTCTGAATTCGTTAACTGGAGCAAGTCGCTGGAGATTGCGACCATTATCGCGGAGGGCCTCTGGAAGATCCTTCTTGAGCTACCTCCTGGCTTTGTGCCGTTCATCTCCATCCTGAAAGTCGCTGGGATGGAGACCGGCGGGTTCGTGAACTTCATCCGCACTTTGTATGAGGGGTTGAAGAAGCTGGCCTCGGATATCGGCAACCCGGTCGGGGCCATCGTGAAGACCCTCCTCCAGCTATCCGAGTCCATGCGCAAGGCCTTTGGGGATGGAGGAGCCGAGAACGCCAAGGCCATGGCGGATGGCGCAAACAGCGTCATGCGCAACATGATGATGAACTCGGAAACCGTGGCCAAAGGCCTGGAGGCCATGACCATCCGGGTTAAGGAGGTCATCAAGAAAGAGAAGGCCAACGTCGACGACCGGGGCAAACTGCTTGACGAGGAGGACAAGCAAACCAAGAAGAAAAAGAAGATAGTCGACGAGGAGATGGTGACTATTAAGGCCGCTCTTGCCTCTAAGGAGGCTATGGCCAAGGTCGATGCAGCCATCATTGACTTCCAGGTCCGTGCCCACAAGCAACTATCTACTGATGTGCACGATGCCCTACGCAAGGTCATTCTGGACTGGGAAGCCCTCCATGCCATGATTGGGGACACCTCGGCCTGGAAGAAACTGACCCCGGTCATGGAAGAGGTTATGAAGGGGATTGCCAAGCCCCTGGAGGATGCAGTCGCTCATACCAAGGCTTTGGATGACGCATTCAAGAACCTTGGGGTAAAGTCGGTTGAATCCCTCCGGGCTGTCCGGGATCAGGCGATTGAATCCCAACGGGCCATTCAAGCGGCCATGGATACCGGCGAGATCGAAACCTCACAGGCTGTTATCCTCGCAGGACAGGAGCGGATACTCAAGGCAGAGAAAGACCTGGCCATCGCCATGGGCCAGAACTTCGAGGTCTATGATGAGCAGCTGAAGAACGTAGGGGAAACCCTCGACCAGATGTCGGGCAAGCCCACCAAGATGGCTCTGGAGTTTGAGGCCTTTGGCAAGGCGATCGGGGAAGCGTTCGGCAACCTCTCGGATAATCTGTTCGACGCTATCGTCTCTGGTGAGGGGTTCAAGAAAGCGTTCGATGGGTTCATCGATGACTTGAGTGCCTCCATCCGCACCTTCGCCAAGAACATCCTGAAGGGCGTTCTCCAGGATGCAATCAAAGGCAACATCACCTCGATGAATGACTTGGGCAAATCAGCTACCAAGGCGTTCAAGGATGTCCAGAAGGTATTCACAGGAGATGTTCCGGGGTCAGGCGCCACCGGAGGAGGTGGGGGTCTGGGAGATTCTGCCAAGACCTCCCAGATGGCTGCCGGTGGGCTGACTGGTTGGATCACCGCGATTAGCTCCGCGGTCTCCGCGGTTGCTGACATCCTGATGTACTTGCAGGGTCGCCGGATGGAAAAGGACATCGGGCGCATGGAGGTTACCACCCGGGAGATCAAAGCCGAGATTCAGAACCTGCGAGCTGATGAGTGGACCCGGGAAAAGCACCTCTTCAACCTGGACCGGATGGCGGACGCTACAGACCGTTTCGGGGATGCCCATGGCGCCTACCTATCCGACATGCTGGGTCACCTCCAGGAGATCGTCCTCCTGCTTCAGAGCGGGGCCTTTAACGGCGGCGGTAGCGGGATTAGCCCGACCTGGATTGACTTCGGAGGTTCTGGTGGAGGCTCCGCGGTTGAGCGGCTGCAAGAGCTTGCCGATCAGACCCACATGGCAAACTACTATCTGAAAGAGATGGAGGCCCAGGCCCAGGTCTCCGGCAGTAGCCTCTCTGACCTCTCTTACGCCACCGATACGGCTACCGTGGAGCTGGCCGAGGTTTCCGAGACCGTAGCCGAAACCAACAAAGAGCTGAAGGCCGGGACTAAAGAGTACGAGGAATGGAAGAACAAGCTCAAGGATACGCAAGACTATGACCGCTGGTATCAAGCCCGGCTAGATGCGGAGAAGCGGGCCCTCCGGTCGACCGACCGCTGGGGGAACGTCCTGGATGAAGCCGGCAATACCATCCTGCTCAGCATGGATTTCATCAACTCCAGCCGAGAGCAGGCCAAGGCCACGGATATGAAGTTCTCCGGGGCCATTGGTTACGCCGCCGACCAGATCGTCTTTGGATCAGAGGCAGCCGCAGCAGCCCTACGCAAAACGGCGGAAGCGGCTAACAGCGCCTCCTCCGGGTTCGCCTCCTACTCCAGGACCCTCCTGTCCGACATAAACGATACTGCGAACACCCTCGGTTCCCAGGTGGGTTCGGTAGGAGGGGGCTCTCCCGCTGGATCGAATCCCGGAGGCTCTGCCCGTTCGAATGCCATCTGGTATAACGGCCGCTGGGTCGATCCGAAGACCTACCTCCCGGTGGATATGGGGAGCGGTGCGGGAGGCCTCAACCTAAACGTCACGGTAAACAACGCCGATGCGGGAAAGGTAGCCAACACTATGATGTCTACCTGGAGAGCTGGCGGCGTGAACATCTAAACCCTGCGGCAATCGCGTGGAAACGGGGCTCCACGCGATCGCTTTGTCCGTTTGGGGTATCGATACCCCCAAGGCAGACCAAAGTCCCCTGGACCGATTATCAACTCGAAGGAGATTACAGATTATGGCAACCGGAGTTTACGCCCTCGGCTTGGAGCACTTTCTGGGAGGCGACATCGCTTGGGATAGCGACAACATCAAAGCGGTCCTAGTGGATGCAGCGGATTATACGGTCAACCTCGCCACGGATGAGGCGCTCGACGACATCCCTGTCGGGGCCCGGGTCGCTACCTCCAGCAACCTGGCGAGCAAGACCATCACTGGAGGGGTAGCGGATGCGGCAGATGCGACCCTCACCAGCGTGACCGGTGATCCCTCGGAGGCCCTGGTCATCTACAAAGATTCCGGGGTGGAGGCGACCTCCTTCCTCATCGCCTATATCGACAACTACACTGGCTTGCCGGTTACTCCCAACGGCAGCAACATCACCATCGCGTGGCCGAACGACTCGAACAAGATCTTCAAGCTCTAGGCTGAAAGGAACCCATCATGGCCGCAATTCCGTTTCTCTGGGTCGATGGCTTCGACCACTACAACGTCACCAGTTCCACTCAGATGATTGCGAAGGGGTACACCGTAGTCCAGGCCGCTGCAACGAGTGGGACTGGTCGCTACGGTAATGGACTCTATTGCCGTATGGGTGGCAGCGTAGACTTCAACCGGGCGCTGGGCTCTACTTACGGCACCCTTTATATGGGCATCGCTTTCCGGACAACCACCGCCACCAGTAACACTACCCTCTTCAAGTTCCGGGAGAGCACGACCGTTCATATTGACGTCCGGCTTGACTCCTCGAACCGGCTCCAGATCACTCGCAACGGCACGACCTTGGCAACGGCTTCTGCGGGGCTCGCGGCCAATATCTGGTACTACCTCCAGATTAAGGTGGTCATTCACGATACCACCGGGGAATACGAGATCCTGGTCAACGGATCTGTCGGAACCCTCGGCGTGACCGGTACCGGGGCTGATACCCGCAACGGTGGTTCCGGGGTTATCGACAACGTCAATATCGGCAACAGTGCCGGCATCAATGTGGATATTGACGACCTGTACCTCTATGATGGTGGTTACGCCGGCGAGATCAACATTCAAACCGTCTATCCTACCGGGGCCGGCAACTCCGCCCAGTTCACTCCGAATACGGGGTCGAATTGGCAAAATGTGGATGACTCCACCCCGGATGACGACAGCACCTATAACAGCAGCGGCACCGCTGGGCACCGAGATCTGTTTGCCACCGGGGACGTCCCCTCGACCTCCGGTTCCATCCTGGCCGTGGTTGCCAACGGGTATGCCCGCAAAGACGATGCGGGAACCCGGGAAATTAAACTGACCACCCGGATCGGCAGCACCAATTACGACAGCGCCACAAACCCCATTACCTCCGGTTACGCCTACTATAGGCATCAGTGGGACACGGACCCCTCGACCGCAGCGGCCTGGGTCCGGGCTGATCTAAACGGGGCAGAGTTTGGCTACAAGCTAGAAGTGTAAGGCGGACCTAATGGCTGGACGCGTATCTCAGACCCCCATAGAAGTCGTCACTTCAGGCGATGCGAATACAGCTCGGCTGTCTCATCTCGCCATAGAGGTGGTGACGGATGGGGCAAACCCTAACGCGAGGTTCTCGCAACTCGCAATCGAGGCGGTAACACTGGGAGAGGGGGCAATCGCCCGCTTCTCCCAGCTCGCCATTGAATGCGTTATGCAAGGGAACGAAATCCTTGTGTACGGGGCCTCCGGTATCGCCACCTCTGTGGCCTTTGGTTCCGGGGGTACTGTAGCGAATGATGGGCTGGGCTTGGTCGGCTCTGCCGGTATTCCAAGCTCGGTCGCCTTTGGTGCGGATGGGGAGGTCTGGGGCCCGCAGTATGTAACGGGCTCGGCAGGTATCGCTTCCTCTGTAGCCTTTGGGGCTGACGGAACCCTGGCGGATATCTATGGAACGGCAGGTATCCCCTCCTCCGTGGCGTTTGGCTCCGGGGGTTCCCTCGGGTTGAATATAGAGGGCTCCGCGGGTATCCCCTCCTCCGTGGCGTTTGGAGATGGGAGCGCGGCTCCTGCCGGGGTCTACCTCGTCGTGGAGTCCGGGGTCGGTGGTATCGCTTCCTCTGTAGCGTTCGGCTCTGGAGGCTCGGTCGATTGCGTTATTGCCGGCACCGCTGGCATCCCCTCCTCCGTGGCTTTTGGCCTGACCGGTACGGTCGTGAATCTGGACCCGGAGATCAGCCGGTTCGGCCTCTATATCAACGGGGTCAATAGGACAGACTACCTCCGGGAGAGTACCTGGAATGTCCAGCAGCCTTTGAACTTCAACGACCAGGGTTCCTTCCAGCTCTTTGATGACGACAACCTTATCGCTCCCCAGCCAGGGGAGCCTGTCGTTATGCTGCACCTGCCGGAGGGAGGAACCTCCTGGCTCCGCATCTTTGGTGGCAGTATCGAGAACACGGTCCGCACAAAGAACCCCACCACTAATGCGACAGAAACTTGGTTCGATTGCCGCTGTGTAGGTTACGCCTACAGCCTCGCCCGGAGGATCGTCACCAAGAATTATGATGGGGCGACCTATGGCAACTTCACGGCCATCATGGATGACCTGGCCCTCCTGTACTTGGCGCCGGAGGGTATAACCTGGATCTCTCAAGGGGACCCGGGCATCACTCTTGGCAACATGGATTTCAAGTGGAAGCCCTTGAAGGTTTGCCTGGACGAACTCGGAGCCGCGACCAATCAGAACTGGAGAATCGATGCTTACCGGAGGCTCTACTTCTACAGCACTCCCAACGTAGTTGCCGCACCGATTGATATCACAGAGGATGACTCCGGCCCGAACGGGGAATCCTGGCGGGATATGCGGGTGACTCTCGACCGGGGTCTGTACCGCAACCGGCAGTACATCATGGTCACCCTGCCGCCGACCACCACGACTACGGTGCTGACCTACACAAAGCCCACCAACGTGGGCGGGGCCTTCCCGGTACTCTTCAGCGACTACCTGCTCACCGACATCAACTATAGCGGGCGTATTAACAACATTACCCGCCTGCGGTTGAACGGCGTAGACATCCCGTACTATATGTACGGCGAGACCCCAGTAGCCGGCTGGAAGTATCGGCAGGTTACGGCTGGGGACCTGGACCTCTACTGGAACTGGACGGCGTACACTCCTCCTGCTGATGGCTCGACCCTGGAGGTCTCCTTCACGAGCACGAGCGAGGCCCCTGGCCCCATCTACGAAGAGGATGCGGCAGAGATCGCCGCTCGAGCCGGAGTAGAAGAGGGTTCCGGGGTGTACGAAGATGTTTATGATGCCGGGGACATTACGGATGAGGACACCCTCCGGGAGATCGCTCTTCAACTCCTGGCAAAGTTCAAGTATATGGGGCTTGAGATCGATTTCGAGACCCATGTATTCGGCTGGGAGCCGGGCATGGTGGTTACGATCAACCTACCGTCCTTCACGGCAGGCTACTCGGTACCCTCTGAGCTGACCGTTGAGAATGTCGAGCTAATCGAGGAGAAGAAGTACAGCCTCCTATACCGGGTCAAGGCCTCCAACAAAGTACAGCAACGGGATGCTATGACCGCGATGGCTCGGCTCATCGCCAGCCTACGCCGGCGTAGCAACTCCGCTCCTCTGGAGATCCAGTGGGAACTCGCCACCGATATCCCTGGCTTCACGAATCCGGGGCTGGAGGTTCTCTCAGCCCCTGGAAACGCCAAGGTAGTCAGAACCCGGATGGTCTGCGACAACATCGCCGTTCACTTTACCGATGCCCCGGCTGGGGATGATATCGAGCTCGATATCAAACGCAACGGAGTCAGCATCCTGACGAGCCCCTTGGTGTACCCTGCCGGCACTTCTACAGTCATGACCTATAACGGGTTCATCACAAACCCGGTCACCCTGGAAGTCGATGACCTCCTGACCATCGATATCCTCCAGGTGGGTTCGACTTCTCCTGGCAGTAACGGGACCGCTACGATCAAGGGACGGGGCTGATGGCTATCACGCCTATATTTTGCGATGGCTTTGACCACTATCGGACCATAAGCCCCGCCCTGATTGCAGAGAAGTACATATCCAGAACGACCTTTGACCAGCAACTCCGGGAGGCCGGCCGCTACGACGACTCCTACTTGTCCGACTACTCCGCTGGCTCCATGAACAACGCGTTCGGAGAGGCCTGGACGGATGTAGCGGTGGCAACCACCTACAGCTATGCCAGCATGGATCTCAAGCTGGCCCATGGTACGGGCGGCACCTTCCTAACAGACGGCGACTTCCTGGTCCTCTCTGGGCTTATCCTCAGCACCTATACAAAGCAGACCCGGGTTGCTGTTCGTACCGATGGCCGCATAGAGGTGTGGCGGGGTACAGGAGCCCAGTTCACGGGAACCCTCCTGGCCTCATCCGCTGCGGGCATCCTGGTCCAATCGGAATTCCGCCGGGTGGAAGTATGCTGGGGGCAGATTACAGGAATCTGGGTCCGCGTCAATGGGGTCACCGTAATAAGCGAGCCCGCAGCGAGCCTCCTCGCGGGGGCGGCCGGCATCTCCAGGGTCGGGCAATACTGGGCTCAGTTTGGTTTCAACGCAATCCTATGGGACAACTACTTCGTCTGGACTGATACGGTAGCGGAGGCCTGGCTGGGGGATATCCAAGTCGCAACCTTCTGGCCCTTCAACGGGGCCCCCGCCGATCAGGAGGCCGGTTCTTTTGTGCCGGACTCCGGTTCCAATATGTACTCGCGGCTGTATGAGCGGCAGGATTTCCCCAGTGTTGGCAATGAGTTCCCGAACGGCAACACGAATTACATCTCGACCACGGTAAGCGACGAGTGCTACTTGCGCATGCAGAACCTCCGCTCCTACGGAACGGTCCTGGCCCTGGCGGTCAATCTGGAGGCATACTGCCTCTCAGGTTGTTCCCATCAGGGGGTGGCCCATAAGGACGCCGGTTCCTCCTACTATGCGACCGCTCAATCTCTGAGCGGGAGCGACTACAAGATCCACCAGTTCCTCTTCAGCACGAATCCCGATACGGGGTTGCCTTGGGACCCGGCAGAGCTTGTACTGAATGGGTGGTACTTTGGAGCCAAGGTCACCAGCCCCCTCTCGGCTTACCGGCTTTCCCAGATCGCCCTTGAAATTGTGTACCTGAAAAGCGGGGCTACTGGCGCCCGGTATCGTTGCCGATAATAAACCACGGAGCGCCATGTATAACAAACTCACGACCGCGCCAAAGGTTGGCGACGTTTTCGCTTTTGGAGGGATGAAAGGCTTCTTCTCCCATCTCATCCGGGTTGCCACTTGGAACCCGGTTACGCACGTTGCCATGGTCGGAGGGTACCGGAACGGGCGGCCCTTCCTCGTGGAGTCCACCACGCTGTACCGGGATCAGACCGGCGTGCAAATCAATGACCTCATGCCGCGGCTGGAGGAGTACAAAGAACAGGGGCGGGTCTGGTGGCTCCCCCTATCCACTCAGGCCCGGTCGATCCTCAACGAACAGGCGGTCGCCTCCTTCCTGCTCTCCCACGTGGGGCGGGCGTACGACTATCGGCAGGTTGTCGGGGTAGCCCTTAACGCAGTACCCCTCTTCCACCGGCTCCTCAATCAGGCGGACTACAACCGCTTGTTCTGCTCGGAGCTGGTGGCTGGAGCCTTCAAGGCCGGAGGTATCGTGCCCCCAAACTGGGGAGCCTCCCATGTGACCCCGGAACAGGTCTGTCAGTACCGGCTGTACTCGACCGCAATCCAATGCATTGGGAGCCGCCGAGATATCCCCGGCTTTTGCTCTGCCCCTGTTTTCTATCCAGAAGATCCCCTGACCCAGGCTCAGACAACCATATGGGACCCCGGTCTCACCCTCTAAGACGCTGGGAAAGGGAAAGGGGTACCCAAGGGTACCCCTTCGTTATTTGGATCGCGTGTAGCCCCGAATCCGAGGAATCGCCGGGGATCTGTTAGCGCGTGCAAGGGAGGATCTGGAAGTCTCCCTCTACGAATCCTTGCTGGCGTAGCTCTCCGTCCTGGAGGTCGAGTTCCCGGGCAACAGCAGTCTCCGGGTCCGGGCTTTCCACAAACGCATCTGTATCGCTAGCCGAGCAAGTAAAGTGCCCGGCTCGAAACTGCCGGGGAATATCTTTGCATCCCCGGAGGTGGACCGCAAAGTGATGGGAGCGGGAGCCGGAGAGACGGAGAATGATGTACTGAGGCATTTGGCCTTCCTTATACGGGCAATGTTCTTGTCGAGTTGACGGTCATGGTACCGGGCGGTATCCCCTTGGGTTACGCACCATGCCCCCAGAATATACCAGATCCCGGCCTTGTCCCGACCCAGGGTCAGGAGCCTGGCCCCAAGGTAAAGGAGCCGGCCGAACACCAGGGTGCCCGCGGCGATCCCAACTATTTCCATAGCCATCAATACCCCCTCTGCCACATCTCGGCGAGATCCGGGTCAATATCCACCTGGTCCGGGGTGGCCTTTATAAACATGACCACTGGGGTAGAACTACCGTTCAAAAGGAGTACTGCGACCTCCTCCGTCCTTGATATGCAGTGGCTCCGGGCACTACGGCGTAAGCTATCCATGACCAGAATCGTTTCGGCTCTGGTATACCATCTCTGTTTTGAGTCGTCCATGCCTTGAGCCTATACGAGGTCGATTTCAATGGCAAGGAAAATCTAACCTTAGAGCAGAATAGGCATCTGCCTTAAACTGGTACAATCTCAATATGACTCAGCGGAACCGCAAAGAGATCCTCAAGCCCATCACCCTCCCGGTCGACATGTTCAACCGGGAGTCCGTATTCACTGGGCGCCGCTGGCTCAAAAAGAAAGCCCATGATATCCTGAAGCGCCTGTTCTGGTTACCGCTGCCGGGAGCTTGGTTCTCCAAGATCTACCGCCGCGGAGTTTGGGACGGCAAGATCAAGATGCTAGATAACCGTGGTGGGATATCGACCGGGCTCCTCCTGGCCTCGGAGGGTCGCCTCAAGAAAGCCGGCATCCTCCTCCGCATCTCCGACTACCGGGAGCCCCCAAAGTTTCGGGAGATCCCACGGCTAAAGGGTTCAGTGGTCCTCAAGGACCTCCAGTATCAGAAGGACGCCGTGCTCTCTATGATCCGGGGCTCCGCTACCGGGGGCTTGATCCTCAATGCGACCGGTACTGGAAAGACCGTTATTGCGGCGATGTTCCTTTCCCAGCTCAAGGGCTCGGCCTGTTTCGTGGTCGATCAGTTGAACCTTCTCGATCAGGCCCGCGAGTCCTTTGAGAAGATCCTTGGGGAAAAGATCGGGATGGTGGGGGATAGCGTTTTCAAGGTGGAGCGGATCACCGTTGCCACCATTCAAACCCTGGCAAAGCATAGGACAAAAGCGGCGTACAAGAAGTGGTTCGGTACGCTCCGGGTCGTACTCCTGGACGAGCTTCACGATCTCCTCGGCAAACGTAGCAACGCTATCCTCGATTCGATCCAGCCGAAAACCGTTTACGGGTTCACTGCCACCTTGGGGCTGGATAACCCGCTCATCGCGGCTAAGGCCTACCGCCTCTGTGGCCCGGTACTGTTCCGGTATCCGTACGCCAGGGCTGTGGCTGATGGGCACCTGGCTCCAGGAGTTTGCCTCCAGGTTCGGCTAGATCCCCGCAATATGGGGGAGGCAATCGAGGCTGGGAAGGACCCCTACACCACCTTCACGGTTGGCTCCAAACGGTTCAACAAGACGCTGGAGGAGTTGACCCGGGCCTGCGTTGCGGACGGACGGGCTGTACTGCTCCTGGTGGATCGGGTAAAGCATCTGAAGAAGCTCTCGGAGCGGTTGAGCGACATCCCTCATGCTCTATTGTACGGGGCAGTAAATCGGACCAAACGAAACACGGCCAAGAAAGACTTTCTTGCGGGCAAGATCGACCTGATAATCTCGAACCGGGTTCTCAAGAAGGGCGCGGATATACCGCGCATAAACTGTGTGATAGATGGGGCCTGCCTCGGCAACAAGAATGACTGCCTCCAGAAGTTTGGGAGGGCCACCCGACTCCTCCAGGGCAAGAACGGGTTCCTCTACTTCGATGTGGGGTACGAGATGAGCCCGGACTACGGGAGCGCCGAGGAGGTTCCGCCCTTGGTCCGGGCAACCAACAGCCGGAGAACCGCATTCCGCCGAGAAGGGATCTGGGTCACTGCCTCCAAGAGCCTGGAACCGAGGGCCTGCCTGAAACAGGCTAAGCAGCTGCTCAAGGATTTCACCAGCTAATCGCCGGCGGAAACCCCCTTCCAATCCCCCAAGCCCCTAATGGCTCCGGCAAGGAGCAGGGTTAAGGGGATATATGATTAGGGACCCCTAAAGGGTCCCCAATATATCCCCCTTAAATCACCCCGCCTTCCTAGCCGGATATCGAGCCATTTTCTGGGCTCTCCTCGGAACAAAGAAAACATACAAGCGGGGAACTCCGTGCCGTGCTAGCGCACGTCCCTCCGTCCCCCAGCCTGGCGCTAAAGCGCCGGCTTTCCCTTTGGTTTCTTGCCGGAGTACCGAGAGGAGAAACCCTTCCTGAGAACTGGATATCAGGCACAGGGTCGGCTAGACCCAGGCGGATTCCTGGCTGGGAGGCCCGGAACAATTGGCTCGAAACGCAACCGGGAAAACTATTACACAAAGAGAAAGAAATAGTTGACGGGGTACCCCCAGTTGCGTATAATCACATTACCCCCACATCGCAGGTGCCGTTATCCGAACGCTCCTCCTGCAAATACCCAACGAAAAGGCAGGTTATGATGACCGGTGCCGCAAACATTCCTGTGCTTAAACTCCAGACCAGACAGCTGGAGGTAGAGAGAGCGATAGCAAAGAAATTCCATGAGAGATTTCTGGTAGCCCTAGAATCGGTCCACCGTATCGTCGAGTACGGCTGGGAACCCATCCGGTGGAAGGCCCCTTCCACTGACAACCTCATCCGGCTCCTAACCCTCCGGGGGCTGCAACTCCGTCATCGTCTCCCTTTGACGGAACTTCTTTTGGTAGTGTACCGGTCGGTCCCCTCCTCCCAGTACCAGCGGATAAACATAGCCCGCCTCTGTGGGCCTCTCGCCGTGAAGAGTATCAACGCTTACGTCAGTCAGCAGTACCCTCAAGGGCAGAACCTCTCAGCCTGGAACAGCGATCAGCAGCTCAGACAGATCCTCAATAACTCGGCCCGTAGCGCCAAGCTAGGCGGGTTCCCGGAAGGGACCATGGTCGCAGACTATCGGCGTTACCTCCAGCAGGTGCGCAAGAGAATCGGAGATAAAGGAACAGGGGTCGGCTCCAAGCCTTACCGCGGCAACCCCTGGCTTAAACTCGGCAAATGAAATCCCCTCTTAACGACACAGTATTCCTAGAACAGGTAACCTTGCTGCTCGTGCAGGATCGGCAGTTCCTCCGTCAGTTTGGTTCCTACCTAAAGCCCGATGATTTCAAACCTCGGGGCAAGGATGCGCTCGGAGATGAGCGGTGGGTCTGTTCGGCAAAGGCCCTCCAGCATTACGAGCAGTACAGCGAACCGATAGGGGAACTGCTCCTGCCGGCCCTCAAGGATCATGCGCGGGTGTCCAAGTATACGGACGACCGGCGTAAGGCCCTGATGCGATTCGGAAGGCGGATGGTCTCCACCCCCTCCGCCAACCACCGGGCCATCGCTGAATCAATCCAGGGCTTCAAGCTGGCGAGCAGTATGGCCTCCGCGGTGGAGGAGATGCTGGCCCTGTCGGAAATGGACGACCTCGATACCGAGAAGTTCCGAGAGATATGCCAGAAGGCAGTAAACGTAGACAACGATGTCCGCCGCTCGGTGATCGACTACTTCGAGGGGCTGGAAGGCCGCATCGATCGCCGGGCAATTCTCAATGATGATAAGGTCCCCGCCTTCTTCATCGATCAACTCGATGCCCTGGTCCGAGGTATCGGACGTAAACACGTTGGCCTGATTGCGGCCCCTTGGAAACGGGGCAAGTCCCTGTTCCTCCTGTGGATCGCACTTGCCTACGCTCTTCAGGGTTTGAAGGTCCTGTGGGTAACCCTTGAGGACCCCCTAGATTTAGTGGAGGACCGCCTAGACGCTGCGACTTCGTTCGTCCCTATCGATCAGCTCAGGGAGAAGCTCAAAACGCTCAGGAGGCGCCACTCCCGCTACAAGTCTTTGGTGAAGGGCAACCTCCAGATCTATGACGGCACCGATCAGATGGTCACCGTGCAGTTTGTGGAACAGCTCATAGAGGACGGGCGAGATAACGGGCAGATCTATGACGCCGTATTCATTGACTACGATGACGAGCTGGTCTCCAGGAATGGGGGCAAGGATCGCCGGTTCGAGTTTGCGGAGATCTACCGGGACCTGCGTAAACTAGCGGCCAAGTGGGACATCTACCTTTGGACTGCGGCTCAAACTCGCCGGGATACGATGGCCAAGAAACTCCTGACAGGGGAGGATCTCGCCGAGGATATCAGCAAGGCCCGCAAGGTCTCCCTGGCTCTGGGTCTGGGCGTTGGGGACTGGGGTGATGAAAGTATCTATGTGTACGTTATGGGCAACAAACTGGGCAAGCAGTTTGTGGGCACCAATATCATGACAGACAAGGGACGTATGTGCATCTATGATCGGCAGGCTACCTACGAAATGGCAAAGAGAACTGCTCGGGATTCTGAGGACTACCCCGCAGGGGAGGATGTAGCGTGAAACCCACTTTGTTCGATATCTTTCCAACCAACGAACCGGGGCGTATCCTGGAGACTCTTTCGGATCTTATCGATGCCTTCGACTACTGCCGGGCGCAATCCGGGCTGGAGCTGACCATCATGGATCGCCGGCGGGTATTTCAACGGGGTAAGTACGGGCGCAAATCCTGGTCGATCAATGAGGAGGGCACCGTTACCTTCCAGCTGGTGGAGGGGTAACCCATGCGGATTCTGGAGACCCTGGCCCTCAAGGGATTAGAGTTCCGGAGGCATACCTCCGATCCGGCAGAGATCAGCCTCTGCTGCCCGTTCCCAGGGTGCGACGATACCCGCTACCGTCTGGGGATCAACGTCAAAACAAATAAGGGCAACTGCTTCAACTGTGGTTGGAAGTCGGGCCGCAAGACGATCCAGAAGGTACTTGCTCAGCTACGCATGGAGGTCGGGGCCCTCCGGCTGGAGACTGAGGAAACGGCGAGGAAAGAGGCAGAGCCGGAGCCGACCCTCCCAGATGATTTCACTCTGCTCCATGATTGCAAGTCCTCAGATCTGGAACTGTGGGATGCAAAGCGTTACCTCCTGAAGCGGGGTATCTCCTCCGCCCAGATGAAGCGGCATTATATCGGGGCCTCCCTGACCGGGCGATACCGCAACCGCATCGTTATCCCGGTGACGTATGAGGGTTACTTCCTCGGTACCGTGAACAGGGATTTCTCCGGGCTCGGCAAGGTTCGGTACCTAAACAGTTTCGGGACCAAGAGCCTCTGGAACTGTCAGCCTACGGACTCCGCGGGACCCCTGATTCTCGCGGAGGGGATCTTCAAGGCCCTGGCAGTGGAACGCCTCCTCCGCAAGAGAAACTTTGAGAAGGATGCCGGCTTCGCTGCGATCAATGGGAGCAGCCTGTCAGCGAGTCAACTCTGGCAACTACACAAAGCCGGTTGGAAGAAGGTCCTCCTCCTCCCGGACCCGGATAAGGTCGGGCTCGAGAAGGCTCTGGTCATCGCTGACACCCTGGTCCGGGAGAAGCTGCAAGTGATCGTGCCGGCCAAGTTTCCAACCAAGCAAGCCGATGATATGACCGAAGATGAGTTAGAGGCAGTTCTGACCAGCGGGGTTCGATACTCCTGGGTCTACGAGCAGAGAACCCGCCTCAGGATAAAGGGGATGCAATGAGAACCGTGGTGATCGTAGACGCAAAGAACTTGGTATACCGGGCCCACTTTGGGCACCCGGATCTGGCGACCTCAACGGGGCAACCCACCAGTATCCTGTTCGGGGTACCGGTCATGCTCCTAGATATTGACAAGGCGGTCCCACAGGCAGATGTGGTGGTGGCCTGGGAAGGGACCATGGCCTTTGATAAAGGCAACCGGGTCAAGACCCCGCCGATATGGCGCAAGGAGTACTGCGATAAGTACAAAGCGAACCGGGTCCGGGACCCCAAGATGGAACGGGCTGACTCCCAGCTGCCGGAACTGTATCGGTTCCTGTCGATCATTGGCTGGCCTCAGCTCTGCGTGCCGGCCCTGGAGGCCGACGATGTGATAGGAGTTCTCGCCCATAAACTGAGCAAACGCTCAGATGTCGGCACCGTCATCATTTACAGCAAGGATCAGGATTTCCACCAGCTCCTCCGCCCGGGTCTCCTCCAGCTCATCCCCAGCAAGGACGGGGCCAAGATCTTTGGACCACAGGATGTCCTCCAGGCTACCGGGGTTACCCCCAAGAAGTTTCTCAGCCTCCGGGCTCTGGCAGGGGATACCAGCGACAACATTAAACCCCTGAAGGGGGTCGGGCCAAAGACGGCTCTTACGATGCTGGAGGATGGGGTGGACCCGCGGTTGGAAACTTGGGCGGAGCATCCCAAGGCGGTTCGGCGTAAGTACCCCAAGCTGGAGGAGGCCTGGCCGGATGTCCGCAAGGCCTACCACCTCAGCAAGATCCCAAAGCAGTTCTCCTACCCTCTCTTCCCCCTGGCCAGCCAGGCCCTCCTATCCAAGCAGGTGACCCCGTTACTTGCCGATACAGGGCGGGTCATGAGCCGGAGGGTTAAGAACCTTTTGATGTCCGAGTTCGCAACCTTCTGCCGCGAGTACGAAATGGAGTACGTCGAGGAGCAGAGCCACCGATTCTTCAAGAACGTAAGGGAAACAAAGTAATGGCAACCACACCTACCATAGAGCCGACCCTAGAGAAGCACTCCCACCAGATCAAGGCGCTTGCCTTCAAGTACTGGAAACACGTTCCTGCCCAGGAACGAAACGCATGTGACCCGGAGGATCTCGTAGCCATCGGCTACCTAGTCTTCCATAAGTGCGTACAGGCATGGGACCCCAACGGTAAGGCCAAGTTCAACACCTACCTGTACACCGCCCTGCATAACAGGTTCAAAGACTTTATCGCTCACGCCTACCGCCGCCAGAAAATCGAGATGTGCGACCTCACCATCCAAGCCCTCGATGCTGGAGCCCGGGAAGGGGAACCCCATCAAACAAGGAAACAGGGGCGGGCCCTGGTCGCCGCCTGCCAGACTGACATCAATGTCAGCTACCACATGATGCGCACCTTTGAGAGCGAGGTCTCTATGAAGCGCCTGCTCGCTACAGCTCCCTTTGAGGACGCCCGATTGATAGAGGCCATTATGTTCAGCCCCGACTCCCTCCCGGTCGATCCTGAGCGAACCCTGGCCCCTTTCTTCCCACGCCTCCGGGCTCTGTTCAACTCGGTTGGTATCACCTATGAGGACCTGCGGTATCTCCGGCACGCCTCGGTATAGAGATGGAAAGCCGGCACGCAAAGCAACTCGGATGGACAGGAGCGGTCAAGAACCGCTCCTGTATCCTGTGCCACAAGGCCTATACAGAGACTGACGTGATCCTGTTCCGGTACTTCCCGGACACCCAAGTATGCCATGCCTGCTACCTCCTGATGGAGAAGGACCCTGGATGCTGTTTCGCCAAAGGGTACGACCCAGGCCATGTAGACTGTTTTAAGCTATGCCCGGATCGCCGGGTCTGCCAATTCTGGACAGAGGAGAGTATGCCAAAGACCCTACGCCTGAGCGAACGCAACCGGCACCTAGCCCTCCAGTTCCTCAAACAACATAAGGTCCTAAAGGAGAAGACCAAGCCCCGCCGCAAAGGAGAGCAGCACCCCTTCGCAAAAGGTTCCCTGGTCCGGGCCTGTTTTGATAAAGTGGTTAAGGGAACCACCCTGGAGGCCCTCCGCAAATACTGCAGCTCCTTGGGGGCTGACTTCCAGCTCATCTTTCGTAAACTCCGGCTAGAGGCCGCTCGCGGTTATGAATGGGAGTGGCTGGAGGACGATGACGGTAACATCAAAATAGAATTCGAAAAGGTGAGGCATGACTCGTAAGAAACTATCTGGCAAGGTTGACTGGGAAGGGCGTAAGAGAACAGACCCGAGCCCGATACTGTACTTCAGTGGCAATCATGGAATCATGGGTGACAAGGAATCCGGTATCCTCTCGGCGGAGGAGCAGCTCCATAAGGAAACGGGATGGACCCACCGCTGCATGAGCTACTGCTACTGGGAGAAGGAGCATCGAGTCAAGAACGCCCTTAACTTTGCCATCAATCATGGCATCAAGGTCTTTCTGGACTCCGGGGCGTTTACCCTCCAGTCAGATCCGAACTGTACCTGGGAAACGGTACGGGCTTACGCCGAGCGGTACTGCAAGTTCCTCGATACCTACCGCCACAAAGTCCATTGGTACGCCGGGCTTGATTGGAGGAGGGATGCCGCGACCTCCTGGGAAGCCCATCACATGATGCAGAAAATGGGTTACTACCCGGTCCCGGTCTACCATGGGAACGACCCGATAACCGAGTTCAAGCGGCTCCTCGATACCGGGTTCCCTCTCATTGCGATCGCCAAGCCCGGCAAGCTCTGGTCCCCGAAGTCCTGGCTGACTGGGAAGGATCTGCGGACGGTGTACGATCAGGTTCACCACCTGGCTCAACCGTACAAGTGCGCTTTGCATGGGCTGGCCCAGACGGGCAAGTTTATGTTCTCGTACCCTTGGTACTCCGTTGACTCGACCAATTGGCTGGCCGGATGCAAGAACGGGCAGCTGTTCGATATCGATGCGGTTCATGGCCGGATCAACGCCGTATACATTGGGCCTCAGATCCTCAAGGATAAGAAGCAGAACCCCAACAAGAAATACAGGAGCCCGGACTGGGAGGCTCTCGATGTCCAGACCAAGAAACGCCTGATGGCTGTAGCCCGGCGTTACGGGATGACGGACCAGCTCCTCCTAACCGACTACCAGACCCGCTGCATCTATAACGTGCGGGTCCTCCAGGAATCCATTGACGCCGGCACCTTCAAGTTCCATGGGGCCCGGTACCAGAAGGTGCTCCTCTAATGCCAAAGAAGTTCCGACAGCTCGATTGGATCGGCCGCAGGGATAACGACCCGCGGCCAATCATCTATTTTAGCGGGCACTATATCGACGAGAGCGAGCACTGTACAGTGGTGCCGATCACCCATCGGTGCGTGTCTTACTATTCCTATCTGCACCGCGGATTCAAAGAGGCTAACTTTGAGGTCCTCTTTCAGCGAGGGGTCGGGGTCTTCCTGGACTCCGGGGCGTTTACCCTCCAGCAAAAGCCGGGGCTCAAGTGGAAGGACGTCAAGCCCTTTATCGCCGGATACTGCAAGTTCCTCGATACCTTCAAGAGCCGCCTGGACTGGTACGCCACCATGGACTACCAGCGGGATGCCAAGACCTCCCAAGATGCGACGACCTACCTCCAGGAACGGGGGTACCTGGCAACCCCGGTCTATCATGGCAACGACAGCCTCGATTGGCTCCACCGGATGATAGACGAGGGGTACCCCTTGATTGCGGTCGCAAAGCCCTTCCAGACCGAGACCAGCCGCTCCTTCGCTACAGGCCCGAATCTCCGGCGCTTGTATGATCGGGTCCACAACATCGCCGCCAAGCATGGGGTCGCTCTCCATGGGCTGGCCCAGACCGGGAACCTGATGTTCGAGTACCCGTGGTACTCGGTTGACTCCACCTCCTGGCTCGATGGCCAACGCCGTGGGGTCCTCTTCCTCCCGGATACCGGGAACGGTCGAGTACTAAAGCTGGTGATGGGGTTCCGCACCGTTGCCGAGCTCCGGGCTGGTAAGCCCGCAAAGCCGGATGGGTGGGACCATGTTGAACCGAATCTCCTGGCGAGATTCGACGCCAAAAGGAAACAGCTCAAGATGTCCTGGAAACAGATCTGGACTGACTACCGATATCGGAACGCCTTCAATATGCAATCCTTCCAGGAGTACTCCAACCTCCGGGCAAAACAGAGCCCGAAGTACTCCCTTCAGAGCACCCTGCTCTAGGATCGCGTATAAACAATCTGAGGCCCCGGAGGGTATCCAACCGCCGGACGGGCCAGTACAATCGCAAGGAGCCCCGTTTGCGGTTGAAATTTCGGGGGTATAAAGAGGGAGTGATGCAAGATAAACCAAAGCCGGCCGGACATTGGGAACGGATGATAGCCGAGGGGCTCCGCGGGATGCTGGAGTCTCTGCACGAAGGGGACAGCCTTGCCCCGGAGGACTACGAGGAACACACCGAGGATACCCCGAACCGGGTTGTCAAGGCCTACCGGGAGTTCTTTGTGGGCTGCAAGATCGACCCGCGCAAGATCCTGGAGAGGAGCTTCACCAGCGGGAGCTACGATCAGATGGTCACTGTCATGGATCTGGATGTCACCAGTTTCTGTAGCCACCATCTCCTGCCGTTTGTTGGGAAGGCCCATTTTGCGTACGTCCCCAATGGCAAGATCGTCGGGTTATCCAAGGTGCCCCGGTTCATCGACGTACTCGCGGCCCGGCCTCAGGTCCAGGAGCGGTTGTCGCAACAGATCGTGGACATATTCCAGGATACGGTCGGGCCCCTCGGTTGCGGGGTGGTACTGGATTGCCTCCACACTTGTATGAGCGTTCGCGGGGTCAAGAAAACCGGGATCACCCGGACAACGGCTCTGCGCGGGGTATTCACGCAGGATACGGTTCGCAATGAGTTTCTGACGGCCATCGGGAGGGCAAAATAGTGCAGGTAAATGCGCATCAGCTACTAGGGGCAATCGAGGTACTGAACCTTGTCCCGGCACGGTCTGGCGTTCGCAGTAGCGAAATCGTTAAGATCGTAGCCAAAAAGAAATCGCTTCAGCTCATGCTGGCGAGCGAGATCAAAGGTTGCGTCTCGGTACCAACCGCGGACGGGGAGGACTACGAGGTCTTTGTGGATCGGGCAAAGCTGTTCTCGTTCCTCAACCTCGCCAAGGGCTCCAAGAAAGAGGCGACCTTCTCGCTGACCTACACCCAGGAGGCCGGAGGGGTTGCCCTGGAAATCAAACTCGGCCGGCGCCGTGCCGAGTATATCGGGATTGACCCGGTCTCTGGCTATAGCAAGGTCGGGGCTGTACAGGAGGAGAAGGAACTCTCCCTCGATGCTGAGCTGGTCGCCCTGGTCGGGCTGGCCGCAAAGTATACCACCACCGACTTTACCCGACCGGAGTTGAACGGGGTCCATCTCCTCAAGAAAACAGACATGGTCGTCTCCTCGAAGATCGGGGCGATTAACTTTGCCGGGGAACACAAAGGGATCTCCGTCACCACTCCCCTCCCGGAGGAGTTCTCGGCCTTCCTGACCCAGGCCACCAAGGTGCTGGTCAGCCGCTCCGGTTGTCGGCTGGTCTTCCCCTCCGGGAGCCTGTTCCGATCCTTCAACGACGATCAGTTCACGGGCAAGATCGCCAGTATTGCCGACCTGCTCAAGCAGTTTGCGGCCGAGCCCCTGGCGATCCAATGTAGTGCCGAGGCTCTGCAACGGGCCCTGGGTCGCCTGAAGAGCTGCTGCGGTGAGGACAGCGACTATCCGGTCCTCCTGTCCGCAGCGAAGGGGGAAACGACCCTGACGATGACCGTGAAGGGGGAAACCTGGCAGTTCGATGAGGTACTCCGCAACGTCACGTTGAAGGGGGCCGTGACCTTCGACCTCCCTCTGTTCCATCTCCTCCCGATGCTGGAGGCTGCGGCCTCCGACAAGGACTACTTGGTCAAACTCCACTTCTCAAAGGGGGCCTCAGCCGGCTACGCCAAACTGGATGCCAAGGGCTGGCACCTACTTATGTGCCGGACCAAGGTGGAGGAGAAGGGGAAATGAGCGAGGCCCAAGCAAAACAGGACCTCGCTATCAAGCACTACGCGGCGACCTGGAGGGATGCCAAAAGACTCGCTAAGGCCCTGGTCGGGACCGCGGAGTACTGGGGCGCCGTCCGGAACTACTACTTGGAGCTGGGCGGGCTTTACGTCCGCCAGCTGCCGGTTAAAAAGCAGGCCCTGTACTTCTCAGGGGCCCCAACGGTCTGAGCGTAGGATAGGTATACATGCCAGTACTTCTTGCGGATCTCCTTAGCGGCAAGGCTACCAAGATCCAAACGGTAAAGGGACGGGTCGTCAATCCTGACGGCTCCGTCTCAAAGCGGGGGCTCCTCGGATGCGAGGGATGCCCCCTGAACAAGAGCCCATTCAAGTTCCTCAGTACCAAGAACCTTGCGGACAAGAAAGTGGTCCTCTGGTCCCTGGCTCCCGCGGCTCGGGAGATCGAGCAGGAGAAAATGTACGCCTCTGACTCCTGGCGATGGCTTTGGAAACAGTTTGAGAAGGTAGGTCTGGCAAAAGAGGATTTCGCAAAGCAGTACGTGGTACGGTGCCACCCTGTAGAGAAACGGGATGGCAAACTATTCAACCGGCTCCCGTCCAAGGTTGAGCTGCGGCAATGCTCCCATCATACGAACCGGATGTTGAACGAGCTCGGGGATTCCCCGCGGGTATGGGTCGTTGTCGGGGTCGAGACCGCGGAGCAACTCCTCCGAGGGGAGTTCAAGAAGTCCAAGCCTGTATTTTGGTCGGAGAAGTACGGGGTCCATGTGATCTATATCGACCACCCTTTGACCCTTATGCAGGGCAAGGCTGATTGGAAACTGGAGAAGTTCCGGGCCCGTCTCAAGGCCCTGCCGTTTCTGATCGAGAACCGGGGTCGCTGGGCGTACCTAAACAAAGCGGACTATGGTGGCCTCTTCAAACCGAAAGAGGTGGCTCACTGGCTCGATATCATGCGGGCCAAGGCCAAGAAGGGCGTACGCATCTCGGTCGATATCGAGGATGCCAAGATAAACGGGACCCGCCGCCTACTCTGTGTAGGCTTTGCCGCTTCTACAACCAAGGCAAGGGCAGTGGTCCTCTACCATCCGGAAAACAAGTACCCTCAGTACATCGAACGGAACCTGGCCTTGGTGAAGGAGTTCCTGGAGGACCCCAGCATACAGAAGGTCCTCCATTATGGTTCGAGTGATAAGCGGGGGCTCCGCAAGACCGCGGGCATTAAACTCCGGGGGTACGAGTACGACACAACCTACGCCCATTACCTCCGGTACACCTTCCTGCGGAGTCATGGGCTGGAGGCGATCGCAGATGAACACTACCCCCTCTTTGCGGGGTACAAGCAGTATGTCGCCCAGTACACCGCGGGAGGGGATTTCAGCAAGATCCCCCTGCAAAAGATTATCCGGTATAACTGCCAGGATACCTGCCTGACCAAGCAGATCGAGAAGGATACAGAGCCCCACATCTCCCTCCCCCTCCTCAAGGTCTACACCTGGGCGGGCATGACGATCTCCTCTATGGAACGCCGAGGCCCCGCTTTCGATGAGAGGTATGCCAAGGAAGTCGTCAGTATCGTTCCCAAACGCATCGAGAAACTGATTACAGAGCTGAAGCTCCTATCAGGGGACCCGGAGTTCAACCCCGGAGCCAACCTCGAAGTGGCGGCAATCCTCTATGACAAACTGGGGATGCCTTGCGTGAATGACAAACCCGGTAAGGAACGGGCTACGGACAAGCAGACCCTCGACCTCCTGAGCCAGGAGGCGGAGCACCCATTTCTCGATGCCCTCAAAGAGTGGCGCTCCTACGAGAAGATGGAGGGCACCTATATCAAGAAATACGCTGAGAGCGCCCGTTTGAACAATGGGGAGCTAAGAGCCAAGTGGTACCTTACGGGCGCCGTAACGGGGCGCCTACGCTGCGGAGGGAAGGGAGATGGGTTCGAGGGGGTTATCAACTTTCAGAACCTCCATGGGAAGCCCTTCCTCCAGAACATGCTGGTCAGCGATCCCAAGTGGCGGGACATCCTAATCGGCACAGATGAGTATACAGTCTCTACCTCCTTTGCCGAGGATAACGGGGACCTCTGGGTCTTTCTATCTGCCGACTATTCCCAGGTTGAAATCAGGATGCTGGCCGAGGTCAGCGGGGACAAGCTCCTCCTGAAGCAGTTCCAGGATGCGGCTCTAGCCGAGGACCCCAGTGATCCTAGAGCAGACATTCACTGCCTGGTCGGTAACCTCCTGAACCCGGCGTGGTCCCTGGAGTTCATCAAAGGGGATAAGCCGACCAGAACCTTCATCAAGAACTGCCACTTCGGTATGGTGTACGGATTGTCCGAGGAGGGGCTGTATCACTACCTAGTTGCCAAGGGAGTCAAGACCTCGCTCAAGAAAGTACGCAAGTTCCATCGGGCCTACTTTGCCAAGTACAAAGGCGTTGCCCGGTTCATCGAGGTTATGAGAGAGAAGGCCGAGAGAGAAGGGCACGTAGACACCATATTTGGTTTTGTCCGTAGGGTAGGAGCCGGCGACTACGATACCTCCCGGTCAACTAACCCGATGAACCAAGCGATCAATAGCCCGATTCAAGGGGCTGCCCACCAGCTCCTCCTGAACATCATGGCGATTCTCAACCGCAAACCGGCCCAGTATCATCTGCTGGCCAACCTCCTCGCCGAGGTACACGACGCCCTGGTCTACCGCGTGCGGCTCCGGGATCTTCCCGCTGCGTATAATCAATGCAAGGAACTCATGGAGAAACAGGTCGCAGACTTTACGCATAAGATCTTTGGCCGGGCCCTACGGGTCCCGCTCCTCTCTGAATGTTCTGCCGGGTTCCGGTACGGGGTTCAGGTTGAGTATCATGGAGCCCCGGCCTCGGAGTTCCTCAAGGCGTGGAACAAAAAGAATGCCAAGGTAGAGGCCGAGGTAGCGGCAGAGTTTCTGACGGAGCGTAAGGCTCGATGAAACTGGATATAGAGGGGACCTTGGATTTCATCACATCCCGGCAAATCGATCTGCCCAAACTCCTGAAGAGCCTGGACTACGAGCAAAGCCAGGTCGGGGAAGCCTCCAGAACCCACCATAAGATCTTTCTGGATGCCCTGACCTTCAGGACCACCGTTGCCCGCAAACTCCTAAACAAGAAGACCCTACTGAAGCGGGTCGAGATCGATAGCAAGGCAAAGGCTCGGCGAGAGGCCAAGGACAACCACCAGAAGGTCACGGTGAACCAATTGGCGGAACTCGCCTCCCTCGACCCTCGGGTCATGAGGCTCCGCAAGGAGGTCGACCAGTTAGAGTTACTGGACGACTACTGCAAAGCTCTTTTGAAGACTGTAGATAATCGCTTGTACCAGTTGCGCATGGGAACCGACCATCACAAGATGGAAGGCTACCTCCATGGGCAGCTTCCCAACCTTGAGAGATACGGGCAGGCGGATGACATGAAAACCGTGCGGGATAACCTGCGCAAGAAATATCCTGGAGGTACTGAGTGATAAGCGGATACCTTGGAATAAGTTTGTTAGTGGCGGGGGTCTCCGGGCTCTCCGCAGCTTTCATTTGGATTGTCGGCAGGAGTTTGATTCGGTTCTACTTTGCCCACAAATCCCGTTACCTGATGACGCTCGAAGCGTCGATTGATCCCCATAACTAAGGAGCCTATTGTGGCAAAAGAAATACCCGATTGGAAGAAGAAGGCGAAGGACACCGTAAAGAAGCGGCAGTCCTCCTCCCGGTACAAACTGGAGGGCGGCGAGAATACGTTCCGGGTCCTCCCCAACAAGAAGGGCGGCGACAAGGCCCCCTACATTGAAGTGATGGTCCACCGGGAGGTCGGGCCGGAGCGCAAGTTCGTAACCTGCGGTCATGACCGGGGTGGGAAGGGCAAGTGCTGGCTCTGCGACAAGATCCTCCCCAAACTCACCAGCAGCGGTAAGCCGGCCCTCCTCAAACGGGCGGCCGAGATGGCGGCCGTGGAACAGATGATTCTCCAGGTCTCGCCGATTGACCCGGACAAGAGCGGGGCCAAGGCCTTTGGGGAACCGAAGCCCTGGAACCTCATGGCTGGGGGAGCCAAGGCCCTTTCGACCTCCCTGCTCCGGCTCCTCGGCTCCGATCGCCGGCAGTACGAGCACCCGCGGAAAGGGTATAACCTCAACCTGGAACGCACAGGGACCGGGTTAGATACCCGCTACGGGACCATCGAGCCGGACGATGAGCCGAGCGAGGTTCCGCAGAACATCCTCGACCTCATCAAGCCGCTGGAGACCCTCGTCCAGCCCTACAACGAAGCCGAGATGAAGAAGATCTACGGCGCCGGGGATAAGGGTGCCGATGACGAGGACCTCGACGAGGACGATGCCAACGACGAGGAGGAGGAAGAAGAGACCCCCAAGAAGGGCAAGGGTAAATCCAAGGCCAAGGGCAAGGCCAAGGACGACGAGGATGAGGACGAGGACGACTCCGAGGATGAGGACGAGGACGAGGCCCCCAAGAAATCCAAAGGCAAGGGCAAGGCCAAGCCTGCGGATGACGACGAGGATGAGGAGGACGAGGACGACGAGGAGGATGACGAGGACGAGGAAGATGAGGCTCCCAAGAAGGGCAAGGGTAAGCCGGTAGCCAAGGGCAAGGGCAAGTCCAAGTCCGATGACGAGGACGAGGATGAAGACGAGGACGAGGAAGATGAGGAGGACGAGGACGAGGACGACGAGGATGAGGCCCCCAAGAAGGGTAAGTCCAAGCCGGTAGCCAAGGGCAAGGCCAAGGCCAAGCCTGCGGATGACGACGAGGACGAGGATGAGGATGAGGATGAGGACGACGAGGATGAGGACGACGAAGATCCTCCCTCCAAGAAGTCCAAGTCCAAGCCGGCCGCCAAGGGCAAGGCCAAGCCTGCGGATGACGATGACGATGAGGATGAGGAGGACGATGAGGATGAGGAGGACGATGAAGATCCTCCCGCCAAGAAGGGCAAGGGCAAACCCGCTCCGGCCAAGGGTAAGGCCAAGGCCAAGCCCGCAGATGACGACGAGGATGAGGATGAGGACGATTCCGATGACGAGGACGATGAGGACGAGGATGAGGCCCCCAAGAAAACCAAGGCCAAGCCGGTAGCCAAGCCGGCGGCTAAGGGTAAAGGGAAACCGACCCCGGCCAAAGGCAAGAAGAAGTAACCCTAAAGGGGGCGCTCCGGCGCCCCCGTCTTTTGGAGGATTCATGAGAAGCCAATTGAACAGTCTGGACCAAATCAGAAAGAAGCTTGGGAGGGTTTGCCAGGAATGGAAACCTCAGTTCTTTCTGGATCTGGGACCGGATCTGAATAA
>Ga0181343_1000014_pt1 | contig 88921 bp, 94 predicted proteins | sample Su13VDMLBSD_FD_130110 | JGI IMG/M metagenome (GOLD analysis project Ga0181343, IMG submission 130110) | Freshwater viral communities from Lake Michigan, USA - Su13.VD.MLB.S.D | ecosystem: Environmental > Aquatic > Freshwater > Lake | place: USA: Michigan | collected 2013-07-15
AATAGACCAAATATTGAGACTTCTGCAAAAGCATACAATGTAAGTGCAGATAATTATTATAATGAAGTTTTAAATGCTGTAACTAAATATGATGCAGAATTAGCTGCTATAGAAAAAACTACTACTACTACAGAAGATATAGAAAAAAGGAGACAAAAAGAGTATAATACTCAATATAATGCTCTTGTTTCAGGACAAGTTTTAGATAATCAAGGAGACTCAGTATATGAAGAAGATAAAGGAATAGGAGCAAATGGTTTATCTACTTTAACGGATAAAAAATATGGTCATGGTCATATTAGGACTAGTGGATTAAATTCTTTAGAAGTACTGGAAAAATTATTAGATGGTTCTGACTTTTCAGGAATGTTTGGTGAAATTGGTAGTGGTGTATATAATACTTGGGAATCTGGTAAATTTATAATTGTATCTAATAATATTAATCCTACTACAAATAATAAATTAAATCTAAATGAAATAGAAATTATACTTAATGCAGGGTTAAGTCCATTTGCTCAAGAATTAGCTAATAAATATCCTAATGTAGTATTTAAAGATTTTAATGGTAAAAAATACGATGCAAAACTAGTTGCTTTAGGACAAAATACAAATGTTGTAAAAACTCAAAAAACAGAGTTACAAAAAATAGAACAGGTTAAAGATGTAGTAATAAATGGAGAAAAATATTCATACTATCCATTAGCTGCAAATAACACTTCTGTATTAATAGCAAATCAAGATTCTATTTTAATATCAGATATGTATGATAATATTTCAGAATTAAAAGTAAGTAATGAATCAATCAAAGAAAATGACATTAAACCTGGTTCTATTTTTTATATGACTGTAGAAAAAGGAGTTCCTAGAATTGTTTCAATAGAAGAAAGTTTACCTGAATTAGGTAATGAAAATGGTTTAAGAACTTATTCAATGAGAATAACTTCTTATGATGCAGGAGGATCAAAAGAAATAGAATCAGGAATTGGTGATTTAGGAAAAATAAAATCATTTGAAAGTAGTGTTGGTAGAAATAATCTTAGTAAAAAAGAATTAGCTTCAGAATTAAATAGATTAGGAGTAAAAAAACTAAAAGTAAAACAAGGATTGATTTTACCTATTGTACCTTCACTTATTAATTATGGAAATTTTGATGAAGATACTACGGTTGAATTACCTAATGATTTAAACATAAATTCTAATATTACTTTTAAATCAAGTAATGTTTTTCAAAAAACTTTTAAATCTATTGCTACAGCAATTGTAGCAAGTAAATTACAATTTACTAAACCAGGTAGATTTATAACTAAAAATGGTAATTTAACAAAAGAAGGAAAAGAAATATTAAGTAAATTAACTGACTCAACTCTTCCTAAAAACTTAAAAGATTTAGATAATTTAATTTCAGATAATTTAGATAAATCATTATGGGAAAAACAAAAAGAAAATACTATAAATTCTATTGTTTTAGATGCTGTTACTCAAAATAAAAAAATAGCTCAATCATTATTAAGTACAGGAAAAGTTAAATTTAATTCTGAATATAGCAATGCATTTGTTGCTACCAGAGAAACAATTAGAGTTAAAAATAAAGAAAATGTACAAAAAACATTTAATAATAATATTCCAAGCTTACAAGAATTAAATTCTCCTAGTTTAGGACAAACTACATCCTTACAAGAGCAAGTAGAAAAAAATATACAAAGTAAAAATATTGATGTAGATGCTAAAAAAATAGCAGATAATATTATAGATTATCCTATTCAAACATTAACAACACTTGCTACTCAACAACTTGTTCTACCAACAGAAGAACAAATTAATGAGCAAAAACTTTATAAAAGAGCATTGGAAATTAGATCTGAAAATCAAGAATCTGATAAACCAAAAACAAAACGTACAAAGTTTAGACCAAATATTAGTAGAGATGTTGATGATTTTGTAGATATGGATGTAACAGCTTCTGAATCATTAAAAGAAGCTGAATCAAAACTTAAAATTAGTGGACTTAGTATTTCTCAACAAGATACATTGATTAAATACATTGCTTCAAACATTGTACAAAAATCAGTTGAAAATGAGAAAAAAACAGGAAGTAAAGATTTTAATTACTCACATATTTTTGAAGAACACAAACAAGAAATTGAAGACATAATTGCTGATTATGAAGAAGATGGATATATTGAACAAGCAGAAAAGTTGAAAAATGTTCTTAAAGAATATGAAAAACTTAAAGGTTTTGTAAATGATTATCTATCATTAATGACTACTGGAAAAGTAAGACAAGTAAAAAATAAAACTGAAAATGAAGATGTAAATGATGAAGCATTATCAACAGGATTAGAAAATGTTTTACATACAGATGATTGGTCTTTAACAATGGATTCAAAATCAACAGCATCTGCTGATTTAAAGAAATTCTTTTCATTTATTAAAGATGTTGATCTTATAAATGGTGAGTATGTAGAAAAAACAAATTCATTAGGTTTTCCAGAAGTTGTATTGTTTGATACAGTTTACAATACATTGCATGAAATATTAGCTGATTTACCTGCTGACTATGATCAAATGTTGACTCAATTAGAAGCATACAAAAATCAATTCCCATGGATTGAAAATGTAATTGAGCAATTAGAAAATGGACCAAAGCATATTAAAAACGAGTTTGTTTCTGATATGGCAAAGCATGGAATAAAAATGCGTTCTATTATTTGGCAAAAAACAAAAGATGGTTCATTTGAAATGACAAGTTATGATGCAAATTCTTCATCTACTCAACAAAGATTGTTGAATGTATGGGAATCTAATCTAAGGTCAACATTGAATACTTCTCGTTTAGTTATTACAAATAATGACGGAGATTATATTTACAATCAAGAATCTGTAGATATTCTATTAGAACAAGCTAAGAACTGGAAAGAGAATCCTCCAAGTAAAAACAGTAAAGATGATGATGCTGCTGTAATGAATTGGTTAAATTCACTTGGTATTTTTATATCTAATCAAACATTCAATGCTTTGAAAAAAGGTACATATAAAAATAAATCTATTCTTTCTTACGAAGGATTATTTAATAAATCAAATGGTTTAATTAATGTTTTAGCAAGTGAATTAAAAAATAAAAGAAACACTAAAGTTGATGAATCTAGATTACTAAAAGATACAGTTGTTAAAAACTTAGCAATGATTGAAGCATTATATGCAACAAATGTATATAGTAACTCATTTAATGCTGGAGGTAAAACAGTTTACACATTTAGTAATAATAAATGGGTTGTAAATAGATTTCGTGACTTAGGTAGAACAGATGAAAATGATGAACCATTAAACAAAGATTTAATTGAAGGATTAGAAAAAATTGCATTTACTAGAGATAGTCTTTGGTTAGAGCAATTAAAAAACAATCCTGAATTTAGAAATCATTTTGGATTAGATTATTTATCATTAGAAGCAATTAAAAAGAAATTTACACCTTCTAAAGATGGAATGAAATTAAATAATCTATCAGATGCAGAGCATGAAGCAATTAAACTTGCTTTATTTATGAATGCTGCTAAACCAGGTGAAGAAGGTAGAAAAGTATCATTTTTCTATCCTACTAACTCTGATAAAACTACAATGATGGTAATGAATGCATTATCTCAAAAATTTGAGTTAGATAAAAACTTTAATTTTAATGCAGATTCATTGACATTAAATGAAAATGAAGAAGCAGTTTTATCAGATGAAACATTAGATACTTTGTACAAAGCAATCGTTTTACCTGAAATAGCAAGGATTAGAGCGAATAAAGAAAATAATATAGCTGGTTATAACGGAAATGCATTTTTCTTTCTTAAATCTCTTAATGTAGTTGAATATGAAGGTAAGACAATATTGGATCATGTAATAGAAGGAACAGATGTTCTTTCTGATGAAAAACTTGATGAAATTATTAAGTCAGAACTTTCTGTTATGTTTAACGAATTGCTTCGTAGAAAATTAGAAAACTGGAATGAATCAGGAATTGGAAAAACAAACAATGATACAAAAGAAAAAAATACATTCTTGGATAGCAAATATATGCAAGGTAAAATCAAAGGTGTTAAATATGCAAGAGTTAAATTTGCTGCTGCTGATTTTATTTTTAATTCATTAATAGCAAATGCAGAAGCAATTAAATTAGTTGTTGGAGATCCTGCTTTATATTGGAAAGAAGCAAAAGGTAAAAATGTTACAATTTTGGATCACATTCGTGAAACAGAAATTAACATGGGTAAACGTCTTGCTGGAGATATTGCACCTGGTATAGAATTAGCAAATGCTTCTAAAAACAATTATTATCAAGTATTTATTGATGATAAAAAAGTTGGAAGTAAAGGTTTATTATTTGAAAACAATAAAGCAAAATTAAAATCTATTTTAGATCCAGAAGTATTTGCAAAATATGAAAAAGGAATAGAAGGTGCAGATGCTCAGGAATACACTACTTGGAAAGAACATTTATATGTATTGAAACAATTAGGTAGATTAACTGAAAAGCAATATACAAAAATGTATAATCTATTGCAAGATGGAAAATCTTTAGAAAATGCAGATTTAAAATTAGTATTGCAACCAATGAAACCTGTTTATGTAGGTAATATGTTGGATATTGATCAACAAGTTGATAGAAGAATATACATTAAATCTTCAAGTTTTCCATTATTACCACAATTAACATCTGGATTTGGATTAGATACATTGAGAAATGCATTAGAAGATTTTGAAAAAAGAATGAGTTCTAAAAATTCTTCTAACTTAGATGGTACAAAAGTAACTGTAAGAGCATCTTTTAATACTGCAAATAAGGTAGGAGCTATAAAAAATTCATTAAAAGTTTACAATAAAGAAGGTAAATTCAATGATGTTATAGAAATCAATGAAGAAAATTCTTTAAAATTATCAAGAGAAAATTTTAGAATTCAGCAAGATGTTCCTTATGATCCTAATAAGGAAAAAATAAATGTTGGTACACAGGAACGTAAATTATTGTTCAACAACATTTTAGATATGGAAGGATTTAAAATGTTTGGTGATGATAAACAATACAAAGGAAGTGAGATAAAACAAATTTACGACAATGCTTATAAAGATATTTTTGAACATTCTGTAAACAAATTAAAAAGTCAACTTGGTTTATCTGAATATTCTATTGATGCAAGTGTTGATAGTTTATTGGAAATTCCAGATACTAATACTTTTGATGTTTTAGATAAAATGAACAAAGAATTGGAAACAGTAAAAGGTAGTCAAATTAAAAAAGAACAAGTAAAAGCTAAATACGAAGAAATAGTAAATAAAAAAGATATTGAAAGAGCAGATTATATTAATAAGCATTTTGATGAAATTATTACTAAATTCGCAGAAGCAAAAATTAATATTTTCTTCAATGAAGATGGAGAAACTAAAAAATGTAATTAATGGAAAAGTTACTAACAGAAGTAGAAATCAAAGCTTTAAATAAGTTTGGTCAATTTGAAATGATAGCAAGTCATACTTATATGTTTCTTGCAAACAGAATGAAATCATTAGGGTATTTCGGTGCAGAAAAATTTTTCAATGCGGAATCAGACGATGAGCGAAGTCATTATAGAAAGCTTGAAGCATTCATGAATGACATGGGTTGTGAGTTATCTGTTGAGTCATTAGAAAATATAACATTAAATATTTCAAATATTTCAGATGCATTAAATCACGCTTTTCAAATGGAGCGTGATTTGTTAGATGCATACGAATCAGTTGCTGGAGGTACATTAGTTTCTTTTAAAACTCGTGTAGTTTTACAAGATTTTGTAAACTTTCAAATTGGAGCAGTTGGTGAATATGGAGATTTAATTGCTCGTTTAGCATTAAATGGTGATGTATTAGTGTTTGATAATGAATTAGGTGAAAAATAAGTAAGATATGAGCTGTCAATATTGGGTAAAAGATAAATGGGTTTCTGAAGAACAATTCAAAGAAATGTTACAAAATGGTCTATTAGATCATTATATCCATGAAGGTAAATTTAAATTAGAAGGATTTAAATTAAAACCTAAAAGAAAAGAAAAAGTTGCAGCTCGTACTACAATACCTGCTTCTAAATTGGCTGAACTATTAACTGAAGAAGTAAAAACAAGACAAGGATACCCAGAAAATATTCTGGCAGCATTGGAACTTACTCCAGATGGTAGTGATTTTAAAATACCATTATGGGCAAGTAACTATGCTGATAAATTTGAGAGTTTATTAACTGCAATAATTAACAATAAAATTGTTAAACAAAAATTTAGCGGTCACTCATATGTACTTGGTTCGGAAGAAGGTTTTGAATTAAAAGAAGGAGAAGAAGCAATGGAAGAATTAAAAAATTCTAAAATTGTTTTTTCAGATAGTTTTAATCCTGAATTAGGGTTACTACCAATAAGATTTGATGAAAAAACAGGTGAATTATTACCTGGTCAAATAATGATTCCATTTAACTTTAAAAATAAAGATAAAAAAGGTAATAAATTAAAATTATCTGATTATACAAAAATGGTGGATGGTAGAATGATGATTGACATGGATAAGATACCAGAAAAAATGTTACGTTTATTTGGTTTCCGTATTCCTAGTCAGGCACATAACTCTATGGCTTCATTAGAGATAGTTGGTTTTCTACCAGAAGAAATGGGAGATTTAATGTTAGCTCCAAAAGATTTTACAGTACAGATGGGATCGGATTTTGACGTTGATAAATTGTATACTTATATGTACAATGTAAAGCTTCAAAAAGATGGAAAACTTAGTACAGATTTTGATTCTGAAAAAGAGCTAATAGAAAATAGACAAAACACTATTTTAGATATTCATCATGCTGTTTTAAGTAATTCAAATGAAGATATGGTACGTGCTATTTTAGCACCTGATTCATTTGGAGAATTTGAAGATTTAGCAAAAGAAGTATATGATTTAAAAGTTAAAAGTGGTCAAATTAAAGATACACCTACTTTGCTTTCAGATGATTATCAAAAAAATAAATATATCAATGCTACAGCAGGTAAAGATGGTGTAGGTAACTTTTCTTTAGATTCTACTTTTAATTCTATTATACAAGGGAAAGAACTTGTTTATTTTATAAATGATGATCCAACAATACCTATTCCAAATAACTATAAAGACAGAATAATGAAAAATAACTTTTCTGTTTTATTTGGTGATATTGAATCAAGAGGAGATTTATCAAATCCTTATACTTTAAATTCTCAAAAAATAATTGAGAAAGCTGGTGGTATTGATAAGTTATCAAAAGAACAAAAAAGAGCATTAAAATTTAAATCTAAAGTAATTCAAGGTTTACAATCATCTGCTGTAGATAATGAAAAAGCACAAATTCTTGATAAATTAAATATCAATAATGATACATTTGATACTATTAGAGCAATGTCATTATTGGGATTTGAAGAAAATGAAATAGTTGGTTTAATTACACAAGATATAATTGTTGAATATGTTAAAGCAATGAAATCAAATAATTCATCTTTAACATCTTACAATCCAAATGCATTAAAAGATTTCAAAGATAATTTTATAAAAAAATACGATCCAACTGGAAAAATTAATGATATTATTGTAAATAAAGAAGATACAATTGATAAATATAAAAACAAATCTACAGGAACTGAATTAATTAATAAATTAAAAGATTCTCAATTAGTAGAAGGAAAAGAAGCATCTGATAAAGTTATTGAGCAATATTTCTTACTTGAAAAATTCTTACAATTAGCAGATGTAGGTAAGACAATTAAATCTGTTCAATCTTCTATTAACACAGAATCTTCTGGTTTACCAAAAAATTTAATTGAAACAAAAACAAAAGTTGATCAAATAAATCAATTAGAAACTAGTTCTATTTTAAATGCTGAAACATTATTAGGTGAATATGAAAATGGTAAACTTGTATTGCCAAATACAATAAATGGATTCGCTGCGTTCCATGGTGCAATCTTTGGATATTCTATTTATGAAAAGTTTTTCCCTTATAGCAATAATGGTTTACAAACTCAATTAACAGATATTTTAAATCATATTCCAAATGGTTCAACTTTTTCATTATCAAAATTAACTGAATTTAAAATGGATGTAATGGACGAAATTCGTTCATACTTATTTAGTGATCCTTCTATTGGTATACATAGTGGAAATTCATTTTCAGAGCAAGTAAGATTATTTATTGATAGTGAAAATAATGATTCATTAGCTACTATTTTTGAAAAAATCAAAAAGAAAAATGAAGCATGGTTTATAAAAAATCAATTTTTAAATAAATTAAGCACAAGCTTACAAACAAATGGTTCAGCATCAAGAATCAATTTTGAAGCTTCTACAGGTGAAAACTTAGACGAGAAAGACATTTACTTAGGTTTCTTAAATTTATTGAATACAGAGCGTGATTTAGGCAAGTTTAATGGTATTCAATACTCATCAAGAACATTTGCACAAGATTTAATTTCTTATGCTTATTTAGAAGGTGGTCAACAAGGTGCTAAACAATTCTTAAAATACATTCCAGTAGAATATCTGAAAGCACTTGGGTTTGGTGAATATTTAAGTAAAGTAGATTTTTCTTTTACTCAACTATTTAAAGGAGCAGTTAATGATATTGGAGAACCGATTTATGATCTTCCATCTCGTTTTACAAGACAATTTTTTCAAAACAATCCTGATAAAGTTAGAAAAATTTCAACAAATGAAACTATTGTTTCTAAGGATGAAAGAGAAATGGAAATCAAAAAAGATTCAATCAGTAATTACTTAGCAAATGATGAAACATTAACTAAATTCTTAGCAGTTTATGATGCAAAAGCACCTGGAAAACACAGATTATATGAATATGATTCTTATAGTAGGAAATATTTAAGAATACCTACTATTAAAAATGATTATGGATTTAAACAATATGATGTACATAATGACATTAATGTTCCTTCTCAAAAAATAGGATATGCAGTTGCTCCTGGATTTCAAAAAAGTCAAAGTGTTCCAACAAAAGTTGAAACAAATGCTAAACAGGTTCAAAATACAAATCCAATTATTAAATTATCTGGATTAAAATTAAATAATTCTTTAAAAAATAAAGAAGCAATTGTTGATTTATTAAATAAAATAAGTGAATCATCAACAAATTCATATTACAAAAAATTAGCAGAGTTATATGCTGATTTAAATTATCCAGAAAACTTTAAATTTAATTTAGATAGTTCAGAAAATCCAAGAGTAAAAGCAAGTTTTAATAGTGGTTCAAACACATTGACTCTTTATAAAAATTTATATAAAGAAGATGAATCTATTAATGATTTAGCAGAAGCAGTTTTACATGAATTAACTCATTTATTTACAAGTTCAGTTGTTAAAGATTTTAATGTTAATCCAAATAGTGTTACAACAAAACAAAAAACAATTTTAAATAAAATAAAAGGTTTACAAGCAAAATATACAAAGTCATTATCTAAAGCTGAATTATCTGAATTATATACATTCAGAAAAAGCTATTGGGATATGAAATTGAAAAACAATCAAGTATCTAAAGAAGAGTATGATAATATTTTAAGTGAACCAATTAATGGAGTTGATGATCTATTTAATAATGAAGGAGAAATCAAAAAAGGATTTACAAATAAATATTATGGTTCAATTAAATTAGAGGAATTCATTACAATGGCTCTTACAAATGCTGATTTCCAAAGATATTTAAATAAAATTACAGATAGTGATTCTAAAAGTTTATTAGGTAAATTCTTATCTGAGATTGCTGAATTAATTGGATCATTAATTGGAATTAATGTTGAAAAAGGTTCATTATTAGAATCATCATTAATTGAAATAAATAATTTAATAAAAGAAAATCAAGCACAAGAAATAGAAGATAATAGTGTTGAAAATACTAAATATCAATTATTTCCAGGTGTATATGCAAATTCTGGTCAAACAAAAGCTTTAGACAAAATGTCTGAATTTCTTAAAAATGATGATGACCAATTTTTATTAAAAGGTAGAGGTGGTACAGGTAAAACTACTATTATTAAGAAGATTATTGATAATAGTGGAATACTGCATAATAGAATTATTGGAGCTACTGTAGCAGATGAAGCTAGAGGAATTTTAGCTAGTAATTTACCTTCTACTATTACTACTAAAACTATGGTAGGATTATTAGGTTTAGTTCCTGACTATAGTAAACAAGGGGACTTATACTTTAGAGAAAGAAATACAAGAGAACAAATGGAATTTGATAGTAAAGGCAAATCAGATCCTATTGAAAATGCTAAATTAATTATCATTGATGAAGCATCTATGGTCTCAAAAGATCTTTATGACATCTTAATGCGTAAAAAACTAAAAGATGCTAAAGTAATTTTTATGGGGGACAATGCACAAATTCCACCTATTAATGAAGATGGTAAAAGTACAGACAGTCCAGTATTTAGTTTACTAGAAAAAGGTACTAATTTTTCAGAATTAACTGAAAGAATGCGTCAAGGTGAGGAAAGTCCAATATTACCTGTAACAGATGTTTTTGCAGAAAACATTGAGAATATACAAAGAGGAGAAGTTGGGAAAGCTAATCCACTTAAAAATAGAACAGATGTTTTTGATACAGCTTCTAATTCAGGAGTTGAGTTTATAAGTGATAAACAAACTTTAATAGATAGTTTTATAGAAGATTTTCGTCAAAATAACGATACAAAAAATGCTATTATTATTGGAGCGAGAAATGAAATTGTAGATAATTTTTCTAAATTAATTAGACAAAAATTATTTGATGCAACAGATCCTTTTGTAGTAGGAGATGTTATTAGAGTAAATTCTCCACATATAGTAAATAACCAAGTAGAATTTGCCAATGGGTTTAAAGGTAAAGTTACACAAGTATCACCTCTAGGTGCTAATCAATTAGGAATACAATTGTATAATATTACTGTAGAATATGATAGTTTAGATTCAGCAGGAAATCCTATAAGATCTATAGCTAATTTAACAACTGTTTCTCCTGAAAATAAATTAGATGTAAAAAAAGCTCTTAAAAATTTAGCAGCAAAAGCAAAAGCAAAATTAATTCCTTGGAAAGTTTTTTATACATTAAAAGAATCTATTGTAGATGTAGGATATAATTATGCAATTACTGCTCATAAAGTACAAGGATCTACTTACAAAAATGTATATGTTTTAGAAGAAGATATTATGAGTTTCCCTGGAGGAAAACTTCAGCAAAACAGAATGATGTATACAGCTGTTTCTAGACCTAGTACTAAATTGGTTATATTTAGTAATAAAAACAAAGTACAAGCAGAAAATGCAGAATTTAATCCTGATTATTTTTCTAATCAAACTCCTCCAATGAGAGAAGATGGAGATCCAGGTTTTGATCCTACTTTCGATCCAGAAAATTTTAGTAAATTTGGTGGAAATAATGATTTTGATAATGATAGATTTGATCCTTCAACAATGTATGATCTTCCATCATTAGAAGAATTTGATAATTTAAAACGAATTTGTAAATAAAATGGGAGATTTTTGTCCAAATAAATCAACTCCAGAATGGAAAATTCTGGAAGAACAAGTAGGTTCGGATTTAGCAATGTATACTTGGTTGTATTATGGTAATAACATACCAAATGTTCAATCATCTAGTAAAATTAAACGTGATTTAAGATTCAGACCAAACGAAGAACGAATGGAAAGAATTTATCATAATATTAATGTTTACAATCGTAAAAATTCAACATCTCATTATGTAAGTAAAGTAAAATCATATGGTAATACATTTGATGTTACTTTACATTATAATTATTTACCAGTAAATATTGAAAAGAAAAGACAGCAACAAATGCGTAGAAAAGATACGTTTGTTGTTGAAAATTTTAATTCTACAGGGTTTAATGAAACATTTAGACCAAAACCAAATGACAGACTTACAAGTCCTGCAATGGATGAAAATATTCAATCTATAAATGAAGATGGAGATGTTGTACATCCAGATAATATACCTATGGACATGGATTATTTGGTTGATGATGCATCTTTACAAATTTCTAAAACAGAACAAAAAAGAAAGAAAAGTATTGATGCTGAAATAATAAAATTAAAAGCACAATTAAATTCTACAACTGATCCATTATTAACAAAAGGATATTTAGCAAAGATTCAAAAATTAAAAAATGATTCTGAAGATGCAGATAAAAGAATTGCAGTTGCTAAAAAAATAAACGAAGAAGGTGATTTTACAAATGTATTAATGTATGCAGAAAGCCAATTAAAATTGGTTGAAGAAATTTTATCTGAAGATGTAGTATCAGCTGACAATATTCTATTAGCACAAAGAATAATCAATCTTTGGAAAAAAGCTGGAGACTTTTCAGAAGATCCTACAAAACATATTATTTTAGATGAAGATGAGGTAAATACATCTGATATACGTAATTCATTTAGACTTAAAGCAGGTCAAGCAGAAGATTTAGAAAGACTATTAAATCCTTTAAAAGAAAGGTATATTGTAAATTTTGTAAATGAAAATATTGATACTACATTAAGTAAAGAAGAAATATTTAAAAATTTAAAAGATGCAGGAATGCTAACATCTAATTTTTTACATCTTGGTAGAAATGAAGATGCAATGGTTCAAGCATTGTTTGCAGCAGTTGAATCTGCTAATATATTAGCTCAAAATGAAGCAACTGCTTTATGGAAAGAGTTAGATAGTCTTACTGAAAAAGCAATCTCTAAAGCAAAAGGAATAAGTCCTGATAAAAATCCATTTAGAATTTATTCTCAAAAAACTAAATCTGGTTTAGATACTGGAAAGATGGTACATAGATTTTCTGCTGAATTTTTTACAAAAGCACAAGAATTAAAATATCAAGCTTTTCAAAAAATTGATCCAAAAACAGGTAAAAAATCAGGTACAAAAAGAGAAATTGCAAATTATTATAAATGGATGAATCAAAACACAATAACGTTTGATTATAGAAAATTATTTGTGGATACAGATGAAAATGGAATGATACCTGCTGAATTTCTATTTGCAGATAATTTTTCATCAGATGAAAAATCTAAACATATCAATGAGCTAAAAGAAAATTTAGGAGAAAAAGGATATGAAATTTATATGAAACAACTTGAAGCAAAGTTTGAAAAATTTAAAACAATGCGTGAAGTTGAATGGGATAGAATTTCTGGACTTAGTGTAAGTGATGATGTTAAAAAAACAATATTTGAAAATTGGAATAAAGAAAATTCACCTTTTTGGTATTCTGAAATGTTAGAAAAAGAATCATTAAAAACAAAAAAAAATGGTGAATATTACAATACTTTCAATGCTCAAAAATATACACAAGAAATACCTAAAAAATTCATAGATGGAAAAAGAACAGAATGGTATGATTCAAACTTTGAGAAAATAGAAAACGATGTAGATTTGCTTAATTACTACAACCATTATATGGATTTGTTAAAGCAAATGAAATCTGTTCTACCACAAGACAAACAAAAGTTAATGGGTATGAATGATATTCCAAAAATGAAACAATCACTAATGGATCAATATGCTGAAAAAGGTATGTTGATGGGTGTATTACCTTTCTGGAATAAAATGCAAGAAATGATTACTACTACAGATTTAGCAACTATTGATAATTCTGATATTGATCCATTCACAGGAATTAAAGAAAAAAATATTAATATTTCATATGTTGAGGATGTTAATCAAAAAATAAATGATCTTGTAAAAATTAAAAAAATTAAATACGAACAAGAATTTGGTGCAACAAAAGGTCCAATAACAGAAACTATAATAAAGCAACTTAGAGAAGAAGCAAGACATGAAATAGCACAAGAAAATTCATTTGATTTAACTAAGATAATGAAGGCATATAGTGTTATGGCATTGGGGTATAAGCATAAATCTATTATAGAACCACAAGTTAGAATGTTAGAACAAGCTTTTAAAAATAGATCTGAGATTCAAACAAATAAAGCAGGTAAAATAAGTACTCAAAATGGTAAAGAAATTGCTCAAAAAGGATTATCAAATTTAACAAAGCAATTTGACTTTACATTGGATACATCTTTTTATAACTTAGGTGGTAGAAAAGTAGAAGGTGTAAGTAAAAAGAAAGCATTTACAACTCTTGAAAAAGCTAAAATTAAAGAGTTAAATGTTCTATTAGAAAATGCTACAAGTGAAGAAGATAGAAAATTAATTCAAGAAAAAATTGATAGCATTGGAGGAAATGTTACAGGAAGTGCTATAGGTGATATGTTTTTAAAATATATGACATTTAAAGGTTTAGGATGGAACGTTGGTTCAGCATTTTCAAATATGTCATTTGGTTTTATTTCTAATCTTACAAATGCTTCTGAAACACCTGCTGATTTAAAAAGAATGAAACGAGCATATAAAAAAGTTGTTCATTCAATTGGTAGAAATGCAAGTTTTAATACTATTTCAACAGATGAAGCAATAAAGATCAGGTCATTTATGGATAAATGGGATTTAATGAAAACTTCAAACAATGAGTTATTTGAAAAAAGTGAGAAATCATCAATTAAAAAAGGTTTAGGTAGATTTGGTCCAATGACTATGCAAGAGCGTTCTGAATACTTGAATTATGCTCCAATAATGATTTCTCAAATGATGGCATTTAAAGCAAAAGATGCTGATGGAAATGAGGTTGAATTATGGGATGCATATGATAAAGATGGTCAATTAAAAGAAGGATACACAACTGATGTAAATGAGGTAAAATTGATTCGTAAAATCAAAAGAATGATTGAAATGAGTCATGGTGATTACAACAATGCATTAAAAGTAAAAGCAACAATTGGAGGTAGATTTTTAACACAATTTCGTACTTGGATGTTTGAAGGTTTTGCTACAAGATTTGAATCTGAAAAAATAGATTATGCTTTAAGCTATGGTCGTGATAGTGAATATATTAGAAAAGGTAGATATAGATCATATACTGCTGGTCAATTAACAACAGCAGGGATAGCACTTGGTACTACTATTTTACCAGGTATAGGTACAGCAGTTGGAGCAGCATTAGGTTTTGGAATTGGTAAAATTGCAGGTATGAAAACTGATCAGTCAGCAATTAATGACACAGTATTTACATTAAAACAATTAGTTAGAAAGTTAATGTTTAAATCTACAAAATTTGAAGATAGATTTACTGAAACAGATGCTGCTAATATGCGTAAGAATATGACAGAATTATATTTTCTAATGGGTGTTGCAGGATTAACTTTGTTACTTACAGCAATGGGAGGAGACGATGATGATGATAAACAATTTGCTGCTAATTTTCTATTAAATCAAATGACACGTATGCAAACGGATATTACGTTTTATACAAACCCAATGGAAGCAGAAAAATTAACAAAAACAGCAATTCCAGCATCTCAATTATTGGTTGATGTTGTTGATTGGTTTGGAGATGTTAAAAATTTATATAATGAAGATTTAAAAGACGATACATTTAGATCTGGTCCATTCAAAGGTTCAAGCAAAGCATTGATTCATTTTGGCGAAATGATTCCATTTGCAGCTCAAGGAATTAAACTTAAACGAACAGCAACTACATTGTTGAAATAACATTTTGGGTAAAATAAAAAAAACAGATGCCGTTAAAAGCATCTGTTTTATTTTATAATTCTATATATGATACATCATCTAATATAAAGTTGTTAATTATAATAACATCATTTGTTAAATTATATTCTTCACATGTTTCTTTACATTGATCAATATGATATTGAGAAGTTGATTCATCACCTGCAACCATTGATGGAGTTACAACTGCTTTAATTAAATGTTTTGCTTTATTGCTCAATAAACTTGGTTGATATTCTATTATTATTTTTCCCATGATTTAATTTTTTTTATATTCAAAGTTATATAAATCTTCATTTAATTCAGGACTAAATCCAGTATATCCCTCTACAACTGATGGATATACATTTCCTCCTGATCTATTGCAAATCCCAATAGGTTTGCATGGAGATATAATAACAGTTGTTTTTGTATTAGTTATATGTACAATACCTTGATTTTGTTCTGTTGTAACTTCCATATCATCAGGGTACATTACTAACATTTTTTTTAATTGTCCTATAGTTAACATAATTTAACAATCTAAATTTTCACGTAATCTCATAAATTTTGGAAATCTTAACTTTCCTCCATTTGTATAACCAAAGTATTGGAAAGTAGCTCTTTGACCATTAAATTTAGATGCAAATTCTAACATAAAACCAGCATAAGTATGATTAATACCTTTTCCTAAACCTGCTTCTTGAATTGTACCATCATCTAATTTGATAGTCATTTTACCACATATTCCAGCATTTGTTCCTTCTCCTTCAATAATTTCTACAATTGTTGCTTCTAAATCATAAATATCTTTACGTTTTAACATATTTTTAGAACGCTTATTCGGTTCGTAAATAGAATCTAGCCTAACAATTGTTCCTTCATATCCAAGTTTTAATGCTTTTTCGTGTACCTCATCAAATTTTTCTTCTGATTCAATTAATTTAGATTCACAATATTTAATAGATGGATTTTTAATAAATAACTCTGTACAATCAAAATCATTATCAAGAAAATTTTTTCTTTTTTCAAATGATTCATTATCTGGATTATACCAATCATAAATATGATATTGAACTTCAGATTTAGAAAATGCAATATCTTCAAATGTTGGTTTTTCTTTCTTGATGATTGACATTAAATCTTCAAAATTATTTTTGTATTTGTGATTATAAAATTCACCATCTAAAATAATATCTGAATGTTGATCAACATTAAAAAATTCAACTAATGCATCTGCAATATGTTGACAATTTTTCCAAATTTTTCCAGTTCTTGTTTTTAATACTACCTTACCATCTATCAACATTGCATTACAACGAGCACCATCCAACTTAGGTGAAACATATACAGGATATTCTATTTTTGCTTTGTAATCTTCCCATTTCATACCTGAAGGACATAGCATTGGACTAAATTCAATCGGTGTTGCTAATGCTTCTTCACGAGTTTTGTAATAGCCATTTCTTAATTTTCTATCAACTTCTTGATCATACATTAAATCAGCTTGTTCGTATTCTGTAGTTTCATTAGATTTACCAATGTTTTTAGCAATTGCTTTGTTAAATACCCATTCTTTTAATTTACCATTCTCTAATCCATCTCTACAAAATATTCCAGATAATTCATGAGATAGATATATTTTGCATTCCCAAACTCTAATTTTATTTTTAGAATCTAATTTATAAAGTGTTATCATATTTTATTTTTTAATTAAACATTTTCAGGATACTCCCACTCTTCCAGGTTATATGCCTCTTGTATTAAAAACTCATCAGATAATTGTTTATCAGGATCAACATTCCTAATATCTCTGAGGTCTTTTATCATTTCTTCAAAAGATGATTTCTTTCCTAAGTAAATAATCATATTGTTATTCTTAAATTTCTTTTACTTCTTTTTTACCATCAAACTTGCTAATAAATCGTTGTATTTCATCCCACGAACTACAATTAAATATCGTCTCATTATTACCTCCAAGTGTAACCAAGTGCCAATCTGAACCACCATTGCCAGTAGTATTATCAGCTATGATACACTTTTCTTCGTGATTATAATACTCTATTGTATAAACTTCTATTGTTTTCATAACTTCTATTTGTTTAAAAATGAAATAAGATTTTTATAATTTTCTTTATGAGTTAATCCATTTGAATAATTTTCATCTGTATATGACCAGATTTGCTCATCTGTAAAGTCGTGTTTTTGGTCTTGAATGTATCCTAGGAAATCTTCTTTTATATCTTCTGTATAAATTTTTCTTGATTCAATTGCATCATTAATAAATTCGTTGTCTTTAATCGTAAATTTATTTTTTCTGTATAATTTTTCTATCGTTCTCATAATTTTTAAAACTTAATAAACTTAAAGGTATTAAATCAAATTGTTCTTGACCTTCATAAATAAAATCATCATCATCAATGTTTAAATTTTGGTCATTTGCTCTTTTTTGATTATGAACTTCTAACCATTTAAAAAAGTCTTCAAGACTTTCAACTATTACTTCTAACCAAGTATTATTACCATTTCCATAGCAGTCGTTGTACTTTACAACGTAAATAGTTTTACTTTCCATAATATATTTTTAATACTGTTCAATCTTGAAATGTCAATTTTATATGTACTATTTTCATGATTTTTTAATTTTTGGTTTATGTTTTAATTCAACAATTTTAATTTTATCAAAATCAATTTCTGACTTTAATAATTGTTTAATTGCCCAAAGTGGAACAGGACTATCTGCTGTTGCAATTAATTTACCTATTTCAGCAATTGTAGATGCTAAATCTTCAGATAATAAACTATCAGCATCTGATTTCCAAAGTTGTTTAAATTCAGCATTGAATTCTTGACTAATAAAAATCAAGAATTCATTTGCTTTTTCTTTTAATTTTCCTTTGTAATCATGCTTTTGATCTGTTTCATTTTTTAAGGCATCTATACTGTGAAATAAAGTATAAGCAGACAATAACATTGTTATTTTAGTAATTGTTTTTTTAGAAACGTCTAATTTTGCCATAATTCTTTTTCTTCTATTGATAAATCATTAAAAGTTAATGATTTAAATTTGTTTAATTCATTTAATTGTTCATCTTCACTTAAATAATATGCTTCATTTTTATATCCTAATCTTGGTTCAACAACTGAAATTTCAATAGGTCTTCTAACTGCTTTATTTGTTGGAAGTTTTGTTTTTTGTTTAGCATATCTTTTTTTATTTGTTTCAGCTATGTATTTTTGAAGACAACCATGTAAACATTTATTTCCCCATGTCCAATATCCTTCTGATTTTACATTATTGTAATTTTTTGAAAAAATACATTTAAAATTATCAATAGATAATATATATTCTTTTTTACAAATTGAACAAGTTTTATATTTTTCAATATTAATTGGTTCATTTACATAAATTATTTCATCACATTTGTATTCTAATGATATTAATTTTTTATGACTAATATATTTATCATTTAAAAAATAGCATTTATCATATCTATCTTTGTTAAATTTTAATTTTAATTGTTTTAACTTAAAGTATTTTTTTCCTTTGTAATGAGGTAAATGATAAATCATACCATTTATTCTACCAATATTTGGGTATCCTGTAAAACGAGATCTAATATGAATTGAAAAAACATATTCATTATTTATTACTGTTTTTTCTTTCATTACCAATTTATTTTTTTAATTAACAATTCATTTGCTTTTTTAAAATTATCACATTTCCAATTTTCTTTAAAAGAATATGATTTTGCAGGATAATCAGCTAATAGAATATTTGATGATTTGTTTAAATAAGGTATTACTTTTTGAGGGATTTTTCCCCAAAGCAAATAAATCATTGATGGATATTCTATTGTAACAATTTTTAATACATCTTTTACAAATGATTTCCAATTCTCAACGTGAGATATAGGATTATAATCTCTTGCTGTTAATGATAAATTTAAAAGTAAAACACCTTGTTTTGCCCAGGATTCTAATGTGTAGTCAAAATCTAAACAAAATCCATTATAAAATTCTTTTTCAATTGTTTTATGAATATTAAATAAATCATAATTATAAAATTCAGTATGTAATGTACCATAAGCTAATCCATTTGCACCATTGTATTTTGGAAAATCACCAATTATAACAACTTTAATATCTTCTATTGGACATAGTTTAAAACATTTAAATATATCCTCACGAGGAGGATATATTTTATGTAATGAATATTCAATTTGTAAAAAATTTAAAAGGTTTTCTGTTTGTTCACTTTTTAAAGTGTCTCTTAATTTCATTGTCCAACCTTCTCCTAATTTTTCTACCCAAAATTCTTTTGATTTACTCATTTTGTTTAATTTTCAAATTCACCAGAAGGAGCTAATGTACTTACATTGCTTATTTCTTTGATTTTATTAATTGTTAATGTTTCTTTTTCTGGATTAATTTTCATCCATACTTCATTGTCGCCAATATCAGCACCTAATGTCAATTCCCAAGATTCTTTTAACTTTTTTGCTTTTGTAAAAATTAAAGGAATAGTGTTAATATCTCCAGAATAAAATGTATTTTTAAGAATTACAGATTTTGCACCTTCAGATATTTTAGAATATTTACCATCTATAAGTAAAGCCAAATCATCTAAATATTCTATTGGCATTTTGAAAACATATATTAATGTATTTTCAATTTCATAGTTATCTACATATGAATCATGACTTTGTAATAAATCATTAAATTCATCAAATTTAACATCTCTGTAATTATTTAAAACAATAGATATATGTAATCCATCATTGTATTTTGATATGCTTGTATTCCATAAAAATGCATCTATAAATCGGTTATCCATTATTGTTGATCCCCACATTGTTTTAACATCGCAAGAAAAATATGATTTTGGAATTTGTAATAATGGAAAAACAAATGTTGAAGTCAGTGTATATATCTTTTTTTTCATTATGCTTCAATTATAATTTTTCCATTGTTTAAATAATACTCCATTGGATAATCCCATTTATCATTTTCTGTATGCCATTTATATCTCTCAATTGCTTCTAAAATACCTGCATAATGTTTTCCATTAATATCACCACCATAAGCTCCTATAACAAGTGCTTTTTCACTCATTTCATAAACCATAGGTTGATTAATGCATTCTTTTTCTACTACCAAAAATGTAAAAGGTTCAACTGAATAACCTTGTTCAATTAAATCTTTTATTGGTTGATAAGAACGAATTCCTTTATCATAAAAAGTTCCTTGAAAATCATATCTATAATTCCAAAAGTTTTTTTGAAATTCTGTAATTTCTCCAGACATTGTTTTAATATCTAATGGAAATATTTTTTTAGTATGATGATCAATTGTAATTAAATCACCTTCACCTTTAAATTCAATACCTTTAAATGTAAATTCAAAAATTGGCTTTTTAATAACTTGTACAGACTTTGTTTCTGTAAGATAATATTTTGTATATTCATTTGATTTTAAAGCACCAGCAGCAATAATAGCTTTAGAATAATCTTCTTCAGAAATGATTACTTTGTTTGCTGATTCTTGTAAAATTTTAAAATAACTTGAACCTGCTTCAACAATTTTTGCAAAAACAGTATCTGCTTTCCAATTAGATTGATATTTAAATCTTGCAGCAACTTCTAAAACAGGTCCTTTATGGTCTTCTAACTCTCCAGAATCAGAATATTCATTAAATATTGTATTAATCATGTCCATTACTGTATCAGATGGTTTTTCTACATTTTTCATTACGTAAAATACATCTAAGAATTCTAAATCTTCAGTAAGCATATGGTCAACTGCTTTTCCAAATATAAATTGAGGAGCAATGGACTCTACAATACCATTTTCTTCATCAATTAATCTTTGTATAAATCTATCTTTTGATTTAACAAAAGATTGAGGACTTTTCAAAATCTGTTTTAACAGAGATTGATTCATTTTATCTAAATGTTGATAACTCATTTTAAATTTTTTTAATAATGTAAACTAATTTTCGATCTTCCAGATTTTCTACTGGAACAAATCTTCCTCCAAATCCTTGAAAATGCTCAATATTGTCATCTGGAAGTATTCCTGCTTTGATTATTGCATCATCAAGAGATTTTAACCATACAGCAGCTAAATTAAAAATATCCCAATTTGGTTTATAATCTTTTGAAGGTGGCTTCCAAGATAACTTTCTTTTATTTGTTGTTCTATCCATTAATGATTTAACATTTCCATAGTTAACTGGAGCGTATACAACAATTTCAGTTGTTACAGGTCCTTCTATTGATAAATTTTTTGGAATATGTTTTTCAATATAAGTATGCATAGCACCAACAAATGCATTTCTCATAGTAAAATGAGGAGAAGCATGAATTGCATTATACCCAATCTTTTTCCATTTATTTTTTGAAAGTGGAACGTGAGTTATAAATAAGGGGAATTCTATTATTATTTCATTTTCTTGTTTCAAAATTTTAATTGATTTGCAATAGTTAATATTTCTGACATTTGTATTTTATGACAACCTATTTCGATGAATTCTTTATTTATTTTATTAATTTGAAAATTTAAAAATTTTTCTGGTTGATTAACTGTTTTGTTTATTACACCGATTATTGTATGATAAAATTTTTTAGCTACCTCAAAAGGAATATTTACTCTTTGAGATGTTTCTATTTCTTGTTTTTCTTCGTTATATCTTAAATAATCAACTTCTAAAACTTTACCATATAAATATGGTAATTCAAAATTTCTCCATTTAGGAAGTGTTTCTTCAGTGTATTTTTTAATTTCAATCTGTCTTTCTAAATTTGCTTTTTTAATTGCTTTTTTTCTATCTGCTTCAATTTTTTTATGTCTTTTTAATAATATTTCATGTAATGAATTTTTATCTACAATAGCCATTAGTTTTTTTAAACTATTAGGAATTTTAAAACTTGTAAACTCTGAATATATATTAATTTGATTATTTATAGATTTAATTTGATCAACATATTTTTCAGGTTTTTTTGCTTTTTCTAATAGTCTTGATATTTCTAATATTTTATCTTCAAAAGCTTCAAAATTATCTTTTCCAGTTAAACTTTTTGGATTATTACAATAAATTACTTTTCTCCAAGATGCAATTGCTCCTCTTACAATAGATATGTGTTGAGCTGTTGTAGAGCTATATGTATTTGTTGTAAATAAAATTGCATTTTCGCCTTTTTTATTTTCTACATGACAAGCAATTGGAAAATGAGAACCATAACTATATATTGTTTTACCATAAAAATAAAGATTATCAGTTGGTGTTCTCGCTTCTTGTTGATGTTGATTTGCCCATAAGTGAGCAACTGTATGTCTATCTACTACTTTTCTCATTCTAAATTTTTTAATAAATTATTAAATGTTTTTGTTGCGTTTTCAACTCCTGTGTGTTTAATTAAATCACTATAATCTGTTACACCAGGTAATTTTGGAATTGATAAAAAAGGTATGGAATATGTTTCCGTAAAACTTAATGCTAATTTTTCTCCTGCTGTATCATTGTCAAATAAACAAATTACTTTTTTGAAACGTGTTTTATATTCTTTCATTACTGAATCTTTCATCATCACTGATTCTGATTGTAAGCCAATAGAATATATAGATAAAGTATCATAAATACTCATCACATCCTTTAGTGACTTTGTAATAATTAACAAATCACCAGTTTCAGGTAATTGTGTATAACCTTGATGTACAGAATAATTTGCATTATTAATCCATTTAAATTTTTTGTTTGGACTTAATGGTTGATATATTTTATAAGTTAAAATACCATCTTTCCATTCTTTATATGCATATGCTAATGGTTCTGCTTTTACAGCGTTACCATTATAGAATACAAACTCAACAGGACAAACATTAAACCTTTCTAATGTAGATTTTCTAATAGCAAATTGTTGCCAAAATTGTTGATCAATTTTAAACCATTCTCTTTTTTTAATACCAATTTCGATAACTTTTTTTTCTTTTAACTTAGAAAATGTTTCAATTTCTTTATTATAACTACCAATGTTAAAACTTGATAGTTTAAAATCATAAGCTATTTTAAGTAATGCTTTTTCGTAAGTTATTCCAAATAACTTCATTACAAATACTATGCAATCACCAGAATCTTTGGTTGCAAAATCATGATACATTAAAATATTTCTTTCGCTTTTATGATAATAAATTGAAAACGATGGTACATTATCATCTCTAAATGGAGAACACATTATTCCCATATTTGAAATGTCATATCCAATATAATATGAATATATTTCTTCTTGAGTTAAAAGTTTAAAAATAGCATCTCTTGTAACTAATTGATCATATATGATCGAATCTAAATTAATTTCTGCCATTCTAAAATTAAATTAAAAAGGGGTATTTCTACCCCTTTTAATGAATATTACCAATCGTCTCCAGAAGGAGTTGCATTAGGAGAAGCAGCTCCTGATGGTGTACCAGTAGATTTTTCATCAGGTGCTAATCTAGCCATTTGATCTAAATCACCTACTGACAATCTTGAATCTGCTCCAGGAACATCCATATGTTCAATAAACGGAACCCAAGAACGAGGTTGTAAATATTTTTTAGGAGAACCTGTTGTACCATAATTAGTAAAAATTCTAAATTTATTACCTGGTGCAGCACTAACTCCTTCTCTTAATAATTTCATACAACCATCCAACATTTCTTTTGGACTATTGAAAGATGGAAACTTAGCATCTTTACCAACAACAGCATGAATCAAATGTTTCAATACTTTACCTTGAGAGATAATTTGTTGATCTACAGTTTTATACTGAGTTGCTTCTTTAATGTAATAAAAAGATGTATTTACAGTTGCACCTGATGTATCTGTAAAAATTACTTTATAATCTGGCAAAGTTTCTTTTTCATCTGGTTTTCTTTTTGATAAAGAAACTGTTACATCTTCTGTAATACCTGCTAAACCATTGTTAAAAATTTTAGAATTTCCTCCTACTTGGTCAAAAGACTCATCATTTAAATTAATCATTGTTTTTTTTGTTTAAAAGTTAATATTATGTTTTGTTTAAAATTATTTATTACCACTCATCTTCTTCTTCTACAACTTCCTCAGTTTCGTCAATTGCAAATTTAACCCTTGCTGGAGCTGGTTCAGAAACTATTTCTGGTGTTTTTACAGATGTTGCTTTTTTAACTGTTCCTGTAATTTTAGAAGATTTTTCTTCAACAACTGGTTCTTCAACAACTTCTTCAACTTTTTCTTGAAATGCTTCAACATGTGTTTCATCCCATACCTCTTCTGTAGTTTCTATTTCAACAACTTCCTCAATTATTGTATTTTCTACTTCTACAGGAGCTGGAATAGTAGCTAATTCATCACTAATGATATTTGCAACTTTTAAATACGGAAATCCTTCAATGTTTTCTAAAACTAAATGATTTTCAACTGTTGTATCTAAATTTTTAATTTTTGCAATGTAATCAAATACCTTTTTATCAGAAAAAGTAAAACCTGCTGTGATTTTAAATGTTCCAGGTACTAATTCTTCACCTTCAGCTAAAACACCTGTAGACATTACAAAAACATCATTATCAGCAAATCCAAATCTTACAATTGATTCACCAGAAATTAATCCCAATGCTTCTTGAGATGCTTTGTTAAATGTAAATTTACGACCAACTTTATCTTTTTGGATTGCTGCTAATGTTACAACTGATACGTTAAATCTTTCTTCTTTTTTTACTCTTGTTACAGGAATTCCCCAAACTATATTTTCCATTTTTTTAAAAATTAAATTGTTTATAAATTATTTTGATTTTTTATTCAGTAATTACTCTTACTGAATGAATTTGTGCTTGACCAGCGTTTCCTTCTGGAAAAGTTCGATAGAATTTTTTACCTTTTAAATAAGCTTTTAACTCTTTTTTAGCATTCATTCTATCTGTTTTTAACTTTGGATTATCAGTTAAACAAATTTTGTTTAAGATTAATTTAAAATCTCCACCAAATTGTCTAAATGAACGTGGCTCATCGATTAAACCTTTCTCAATTGCATCTAATATTGCATTTGTTGAATCTAATTCTTCTTGTGTAAGAATTTCATTTTTTGCTCCCATATGATTATTTATTAAATTTCGTAATACTCTCTAATTGCATTATCTACAATTACTAAATCATTGTCAATTACATCTTCTTCAAACATATCAATTGGTGTTTTACAAGTATCGTTACCATTTGATTTTGTTCTAAAAATATGACGATTTGGTTGACCATGAACTTTTTGAATTTCAGCATATAATACAATTGAACTAAATGATTCAGGTACAAACTTTTCTAATTGTTTACCTTGAACAGCAATTCTATGAGATGTTCCTCCAATTTCATCAATTGTAGTATCTGGATGACACATTATATAAACAATAATATCATTTCTCATTTTATCATTGATAATGTTTATCAAATCATATTGAGAAGCAGAAAATTTACCCCACTTATCAAAACCTTTCTCTGCTCTGAATCTTGGATCCATTACAGCATTAGTCATAATTCTTGACCATGTATCAAGTAGAATTGATTTAATTTCAGGTTGCTTATTTAATGTTCTAAAAGCATTTATTACTTCTTCAGTGCTTGAAGTATTGAAATAATTACCTTTCTCTACATTATAATTTGCAGAAAATTTTCTAAATGGTAATGCTTTTTGATCACTATTTATAATTCCTGTTGTTTCAGGATTTAAATTTCTACCAGAGGTAGATTTACCCATACCAGATGGACCTACGACAAATACTAATTGTGCCATTTGTTTGATTTTTACGTTGTTTATAATTTTTAATTGGGACTACTAATATACGAAATTTATTTCAATTATTTTTTGATAATTGTATAATTTCTTCTTTAATTTCTGTAGATTTTTTCTTTCTCTGATTCCAAGTTGAACCTCTTAATTCAGGAAATTCTTCTTGTATTTTTCTACTTGCTCTACCAATAGAATCTATGTATGGAATCTTTCTTTCTGCTACATCTTTTAAAAATGCTTTTACATCTTTTGTAACATCATAACCACATTCTAATAGAAAATTATAGTATAGCCTTTCAACAGAGTCTCTAAGTTCAGGATTTTGTTGTAATTTCAACTTAACCCATTTAAGGTAATCTTTGATTAAACTCATTTTTCATTTTGTAATATTGATTAATATTTTTTAATTCATCTGGAGGAGTTACCTCATAATCACTTGGATGACCTAATTGAACATATCTACCAATTTCACCAATAAATAAAAAACTTGCATTTAGATTTGATTCACCATCTCTGTTTTTACAGATTTTAATTAATCTATAACGATTTTTCCATTTTGTAATATCAAATCCTAAACATTTATCTACTTGTAAATAGAATGGACTAGCAATACCTAAAACTGTATTTGCATCTTCTGACACATTACCAGTATTTTTTATGTCAGATAACATAGGCATCCAGTTATCACCATTATCTCTTCTATCCATTTGTTCAGAACCTCTATTTATCTGAGAAATTACAACAGGTGAAAAATTAAATATATTTCTAAAAAATACTAAGTTTTTTGATAATTGATCAATAGCTTCTTTTAGATTTGTATATTTACCTTTTCCAATTAAACCAATGTGATCTATTACAATTTCGGTAATTAAATTTGGGTTATTAGGAATATAATCTTTAATATTTCCAAAATTATCATACACAATTGTACCTCTTGTTTTAGCATAACTAAGCAATGTTTCATACAAACTATCTGGATCTACATATGATCTAAAAAATAAATATTTTTCTTGTAGTTCTTCCAAATCTTTTTCGTATGAATCTATTAGTTGTAAAACTTCATTTGAAATCTCAAATTCACCTCTTGATAAAATTTCATTTACATTAGTTAATATACCATGCTCTGTCCAAATTCTATATGCAATATGTTTTGCTATTTGCAATTCTGGAGTAATTTCTAAAGAAAAATAAATAATTTCTAGAGAATTAATGTGACCAGGATGTTTTTGTAGATATTCTATTGGTCCAAAAACATACGCATCATTTACGAATGCTGTTTTACCAATAGAAGTACCTGCAAATATTAAATCATATCTGCCTTGTTGAATATTGCAAATATATTTACTTAATGTTGTGAAATTACCAAATGGAATACCCTTATTTAATCCTTGTTTACCTCTTTCAATCTGTTGTTTTAATCTGGTCCACGTTTTGTTTTTTGCCATCTTTATTCATTTTAGCGAATTTAATAAGAATTTCTACATAATATTTTTTATCACTTGTTAACTCATCAATAAAACCAAAATTTTCAAAATAATCAATTGCATCTTCAAGTTCTTCCATACGTTATATTAGTTATTGTTAATAATTCATGTAATTCTTCAGGAATGTAATCACTCATACCATTTTCAAACCAATTGTCTCCATAAAATCCTCCACAAGAATCTATTTCAACATCTTGATTAAAATGTTCTACATTATCACAATTACCTGCTTCCCAGTCTTTTTTAGTCATAGAAACCATTTCTACAGATTCTAATATTGTATACCTATAAACCTCACCAGTTAGGTATTGGTCATAAGTTTTTACATCTGCTTTACAGATTTCAACAGCTTGTTCTTTTAATTTTTCAGTTAGATTCTTTCCACCAAAATTCTCAATCATTGTTTCTTTTGTGATGAATATAAATCCAACTTGACCACTATCCCATTGACAATCAAATGAACCTGTTGACATAGTGATACCACTATGGTCATATAGATATAATGGAAGAATTGCAGCAATATTATAATCTTTATGCAATTGTTCAGATAATTCTTCCCATGAATCAAATGCTGAAGAGTTATACTCACTGAATTTATCACCTAAATCATATCTTTTATGGAAACAAACCATTTTTGTTAAATTATCCCAACATCTAGGAGAGTCAGGATAATTTTCTTGTTTAATTACTATTCTTTTCATATTGTTCCATTGTAATTTGTTCAGTAATAAAATGTAAATCTTCTATACAAAAATCTTTTAAATCAATTGTAACATCATCTTCAATAAATACATCACCTTCTTCATTTATTGTGCAATTAATTGCATCTTCTTCACCTACACATTTCCAAGGAGCTATGCTTACTTTAAAAGGTTTTTTGTTTCTTTCAATTAATAATTTAATTAATGTAATTATTAATTCTTTAGTTCTATAAACTGCTTCTGATTGATCATTAACAATTGCTAATACAGTTTTCATTTTCATATTGTTGTTTCGTTCCATTGTAATCCTTCTTTATTTTTTGTTGGTATTAATGCTTCCCAATTTTCCCATAAAGCATTGTTTAAAACTGTTTCAATATTTGGTAAAAAATTTAATTTACCTGCTTGTTTTTGAATTGCAATAAAATTTTCAGTTGATGCAATTGCTTTTTGGTGTTGTTCTTCTGTTTTAACTTTTTTCAAGTATTTAATCTTATGTTTTTCAGCAATTACAGCTGTGTTAGTAGAAGCTCTAAGCACACGAGTTCCAACTTTTACAGGATATACTTGATACCATTCCCAAAAATTAATATTATCACCTTTTACACCTAATAATTTACCAATATTATGCTTACTAATTGCAGTATGGGATAAACTTGTTGAATCATCACTTAGTATATAATCTGTTCCAACTAATGTATTTCTAATTTTAAGAGCAGATTCTTTTGTAAATAATGATTTTATCCAAATTAAATTATTATAGTATAAACCATGTAAAATAATAAATTGAGAAGCAGTAAGATTATGTTTTAAAAGAACTTGTTCATCAATTTCTAATTTCATATAAACTTAATTTTTAAAGGATTAAAACCTGCAATTGCAGAATGTAACCAAATTTCATCTTGTGTATTTTTTAAATAAACAACATAAATTGTTGCTTTTTTAGTATCTTCAAGATTCATTGTTCTTAATGCTTGTTGTATAAATAATGCTTCTACACTTTTTACTTGATTAAATACTGCTAATTTTAAATTAGGAATAGTTATTCCCATTGAAATCATTGATATTACAGAAAGTTTATTTATTTCTTCATTTGCAAATTTTGACAATGATTTTTTATCAGATGCACTATGATAAGATGCTTCTCCAACTTGATCAGCAATAGAAGATCTACCTGTAAACACGAGCACTCTATCCATATTTTCTATTAGCTCTTTTGTTTTATTTAACTTAGCTAATGATTCATAAATTAATTGAGTTCGTTTTGATACAATGTTTTTTATTTTATAAAATTCATCGTTTTCAATTGCTTCGCTAAATTTAGAATCCCAGTATTTATATGCTTGTAATTCAGTTTGAAAAAATGGTTTTTTAGGGTTTCCTGCCTGGATATGGTTACTTACGTTATCCAATTGGCAACCTACGCAAATAATTTCATAATCTGCAATTATACCATCATTTACAGCTTCTTCAAAAGAATAATCATATAACTTATTGATTTTCAATATTGATTTTATTGTAGACTCACATTCTTCATTTAATGTTCCTGATAATCCTAAAACTCTACAACCATATAACTGGTGTTTTTTTAGTTCTAATAAAACGTATTTATTATAACTGTGAATTTCATCAGCAATTATTAAATCAAATTTTTGTTTAATCTTTTTTAATCCATTTGACCAACAATAAGTAACTTTTATATTGTCATTTAATTTCCATTTTAGTTGTTCTTTTTTCCAAGAATCAAAAATTGGAATTAAAGGAGCGACAATAAGAACTTGAATTTCTTTCGATACTGTATTTAAAGCATCAATTGTTAATTTTGTTTTGCCCACTCTGGGACTAATATGAATTAAACCAACAAAACGATTTGCTGTAATTGCTTCTGTTGCTTCTTTTTGTATAATAAATCTTTTATCCATTGTTTCTATTTATACCATAAAAAATAAAATAATTGATTATCCTTATCAAAAAGTAAATCAACGTATAAATTATAACCATTATTTACTTGAACCCATTTATCTGAATTTAATTTATTATATTCTTCATTATATTTATTTATAAAATATTGAAGATCTGTTTTTTCATTCGGAAATATAATGGTTGAAAAACAAACATTGTTTTCATCAAATATGTACATTGCTGTACAAATTGGTAAACTTACACTAATCCAATTATTGTCAGGATAACCTGTTTCTAATTTATTGTTTTTAAATTCATCAACAATTTCATTTGTTGTGTAGCCAATTCTAGCCTGTGTAAGACTATTAAATGAAAAAAGCAATATAAGTATTGTAAATATTTTTTTCATCTTTTAAATTGCATTTTAAAAATTTCAAATTCTATTCCATATTCACCATTTGGATTTTGCATTGGTGTAATAATAGGTCGAATTTCTAATATTTTGTGTTTTATTTGACTTAATATAATTCTTTGTTTCATATTGTAATTTTTTAACTCCGAATCAATTAAATCTAACACTTGTTGTTTAGATATTATATCCATAATTAATAACTTGCGTACCCAAAAAACACATAATGACCAGGTGCTTCTTTTGTACTTGATTTATAAGTAATTTTTGCTACAGTTGTGCTTCCTGAATCTTTAGATAATCTTCTTTCTATTTTTACAACAGTAGCATCTCCAGTTTTTTCAGTATAAGCTCTTGCTTCTTTTACAGCATCTGCTTTGTTTAAGAAAGGTTTACTATTCCAATAGTTAAAATAAGATTCAGCAATATAAACTAATTCCCATTTACGTGTTCCTTTAAATACAGAATGATCAACAACAGATTTAATTTTATTTGAGTTTTTAACAGGTTCAGTTAAACAAACACCCCAAGCACCATGATGCTTTCCCATATCATTAGAAACCTTATCAATAAATTTTTGAATCTGTAATTTACTTTCTTTCCATTTAGAAGTTACATCTGTAAATCCTGCTGAACAATTAATTTGTCCAGAATAACCTTCTTGATGACCATATTCTTCATCTGCACATTTTACTAAGTGACTATATGCATCTTGCATTGACTTTGCTTTTGTGCTATTTTGAAACCAACTTGCTCCCATACTTTTTAAAATTAAAAAGTGCGAGAATATCGAAATATCTCGCACTTTTGATTAAACATTTAATTAATTTTCTTCTTCTTGTTTGTAAGGAAAAACTTCAACAATTGGAGAAACTGCTACACCTGTAATATTAAAATCAACCATTAATCCTGATAATGATTCTTTTAATTTAACAGTTGCATCTGCTACTGATGTTGCTGTCAATAAGAAACTTTGACGAGTTTTCTTGTTGCTTTCTCCATCTATAGATCCATCAAATTCAATTTTACCAATATACCATACATCGGATTCTTGATAATAGAAAATATCATGAATATCAAATATTGCAATTGCAGTAATTGAAAATTCTCCACGAATTGTATCTCCTAATTCTTCGTAAATTCTTGTCTCAGCATCACTAAAAGTCATTGCTGCAAGTAAATAAGGTTCAGTAACCTTTTTAAAAGTTCCATTGTCTAATTGCTTAGTGTAGCGAACTTTTACTAAAAACCATTTGTTCATATTTATTGATTTATTTAATTGTATTTTTGAAATAATAATTTGTGTAAATGATTATAAATTTTTTTTATTTCTTTTTTGCTAAAATTTATATTATTTTCATTATACATAATTAACAATTCATTATTTTCATTCCAATCTCCACATATTATCATAGAATTGGATACATAAAAATCATCTTTTAAAATCAAATCTTTTATTTCAGATGAATCATTTTCTGTTGGTAAATCTGCTAATTGATACATTGCAATAGATTCTTCTTGGTTTTTTGATTTTCTTAATACTTTAACCATTGGTACAAGATCAAAATCTTCAATACATTCTACAATATCTCCAATTTCATATCTTTTTTCTATAATATCATTTTCACTAACATTTATAATAACATATTTTTTATTAATAATAGAAAAATTATCTTTTGTAGGTGTTAATGATAAAATATTTCCTTTGTATTTCCATTCTGAATTATTTTCATTATATTTTACAATTTCTGCCCATTTTCCATTAAAATAAACAGCTCCTCCATCGCAATCATCGTCTTTGTCTCCTTCTATATGTTCGGCAAATAGATTTACATATAAACCACCGTTTTCAATAAAAGTATCTTCATCTATATCATGAGATGTAACTTCAAGAATAATTGTTGGTTTATGCACAACTCTAAATTGTGTTCCAATTGGATAATGTATTTTAATTTCATTAAATAAATCAAATTTATCTATTACAAAAGCAATGTATAATGATTGTGCATTCCATAAACATATATCACTACTAAATATACCTTCTACAATACCAAATAAATCAATTTTATATGCAGGTCTACTATCTAATTTAACAATTTTATTATTGTTAAAAACATCCATTACATATTTTCCTTCTTGATAAGTTTGCAATTTATAATTTAAAAATTCTATTGAATTTCCTAAATTATTATCAATATAAGTAGTATGAAACATATAATTTTCTCCTTTAATTATAAAAGTTCCATCACTAAATACATCATCAACAATTACACATTGTCCTTTGTATTTATCCATACCATTATCACACCAAGATGAATCTGAATATGGACTTGTTGAAATTGGGTGTTGTTTAATTTTTATTAAGTCTCCTTTTAAAACATTCATTATTTAATAATTTTAGTTAATATTTTATTGCATCTGTCAATATAATATTGATAATTAATATCATATTGACTAAATAATTTTTCAATGTAAGTATTGAAAATTGTTTGTAAACTATCTGCTTCAACTCTTGATTCTCTTGTACCATCATCAATATCTCCAAATATATTCATTTGCATACTTGGTGTTTTTGATTCTAATTTTGGTAATCTTTTTAATAAATGTATACCATTATTTGAAATATAATATCTATTAATTTTTTGTAAATCAATTTCTTCTTGAGTTTGTTTATTAAAAGAAACAAGTTTGTTTTTACCAATTGATTTAGCACCTAAACAGAAATCGTAAATATTTTGATGATTCATTATTGTATTTTCTATTGGCACATTATTTACAAAATAATTTTGAAGTGCTAATGGAACTATTCTTGCTGATTTGTTTTTATGTAATTCAAAATCGGATACAAAATCACCTTTTGTTTTTACTTCTCCATCAGTTTTAATAGCAATATAATCATTTACAGATGTTTGTGCAAATAATTTATAATCAACATATTCTAATTGACCTAAATCAGAATTACCAACTATTACTTCCCATTTTTTACATGTTTCATAGTATATATCATTCAATGATTTATCAAATAGACAAACGATACCATCTGTGTTAGCAGAAATAATATGAATACCTCTTAATTCAAGCATTTCAACTAACATTAATATTTCAATTTGATTTCCAATTGTTACAGTCATCATTGCATATGGACCATATTGCCAATTGTTTTCTTCACCTAACTTACCATATCCACCACCATTAAGAGAAAGCTTATATGCTTCTTGTATAGCGTTGTATTTACGATCTTTTGTTTCTTTGTATTTCTTTTTTGCATCAAGTCTTTTTTGAATAATTCCAACATATCCATTTAACCATTGCTCTCCTAAATGAGGAGGAAATAATTTTCTTTTTCTAATTGCATTTGGATATTGTGATCCAATATCAGCATCTCTAAGTTCTTGATTTTCATTAGGAATAATAATCCTTGGTTTATCTTCAGAATGAATTCCACCTTTAGCAATTGTATAAATTGTTCCATTATGCTCAAACTTAAAACTTTGTTTTTTTGCTAAATCAATTTCAATTTTTCCAATTTGCTCTGCAAATAATTTAAATTTTTCTGTTTCAAAATATGTATATTCAGGAAAGCAATCTTTAAAAAACATTTTTTTAGATTCATAACTTGGTTTTGGTAATTCTTTTTTATCAATTCCAGTTAATGTACAATAAGATATTTTATTGATTTCATCACCTATTTTTACATCGTTGTAATTTAAACATTTAATTCCAAATTCTTTCTGAATATTTAATCTTAATTGAATTTTATCTGTTCCTTTATACAAAGGATTATCAGTTTCACCTTTTGTTATTTTATAAAATTCATGAGTTGCAAAAACATCATGATGATTATAAGGTAAAATTAATTCTTCAATTTGTTTTAAATTAACTTGTTCAGAATGATGAATTGGCATTTCTTGAATATCTGGTAAATCTAACATATATTCAATCCATTTCAATGATGTCATTCTTGCTTGGTTATCAAAATGCCAAATTTTAAATAAATCAAGTTGAGGTATTAATAATTTCCATTCTGGATATGTTGCCCATCCACCTGCATTTATTGTTTGAATAGTTTTTTGAGCAAATTGATAAATCTCATTTGCAATCATTTCACCATTTCCTAACCAGGTTAATTCAAGAAATTTATTTTGATTTAATAGAATATAATGAATTACTTGACCATCAAATCCTAAATTGTTAAAACCTATTTGACCAGTTAATTTTTTTAAATGACTTAAATATTCAGGAAAATCATTTCTATCTTCATGAATAACAAATTCAGATTTTTTAAGAGTTGTAGGATCAATATCGCAATATGTATGACAATTTACAAGTGTTTCAATATCATATATTACTTTCATATTTTCTATTGATTTTTAATTTAAAAATTGTTCAATTTCTACTAATTCAGTTTCTTCTATTTCAGCAGAAATAGATTGCTTTGCTTGTTTTACAAAACGATTTATTCTAAATGCAGGTTCTTGTTCTCTACATAATAATGGTTGATAAATTGGAAAATTAATTATTTCTTCAAGCCATATTCCTGTAACAATTCCATCGTTATCAGCAAATCCTCGTATTGTATATTCTTTTCCTTCTTTAACCCAGTTTAAGAAAGCTTCATTTACAAAGCTTTCCATACCTGGTTTAATGCTAGAATCAATGCACAACACAATATCTCCAATTTCTAAACTAGCATCCATCTTCTTCATATTTATAATAATTATTACTACTTAAAGCTTTGATATGATCTTTTTGTATTTTTCTGAAAAATCTTTGTTTACGAATCATTGTTTTTCCAAATGTTCTACATAGAATAATGTTTCTATGTTTACTATTCCAAGGTGTTTGATTGCTTTTCCAATTTTCTTCTTTTTCTTCATAATTTTTGTTTGAATAACTTAAAATGTTTGCACAATAGGCAATAAATGCTATAAATAGCATAATAAATGTAATTTTTAAAAACATAATGAAATTTTAATTGTTTAAAGTTAGCAGTCAGGACAGGATTCGAACCTGTATGTTTGGATTCATTTACGTTGCCTCTACCACTTAGTACATTTCAACTAATTTGACAGGTCGTACCAAACTCTTGTTACCATGCAATAGCGTCTACCAATTCCACCACCTGACTAAAAAACCAAAGTATACTACATTGTACTACTATCTCTTACGAGCCTGTGATAGTTTAGCTGCCCATTCTCTTTGGTTTTTAATTTTTTCTTCGACATCTTTCTTTGTAAGTCTGTGGGCATATTGGTAATCCCACGCATCGCCTAAAGGTATATGAACCAACTCTAAAGGTGTCGTACTAGCAACCATATATTGAGCATAGCCATCTGCAACTGGAAAGCGAATAATCTCGCCCACAAGTTTTTGTGTTGGTTTATGTTTAGTCAATATATCTTTTAGTTGATCCAAATATGCTTTTTGCTCTGCCATATTTTCCCCATGTGTATTTCCAAATTTCCATTGAGGAACTGCAATTGAACTTGGTGCTGCGAATATCTTTGCCATGTCTTTTCTAATTATTGTTCAACTTTCTCAATAACTACATCATCGTAGTCATCATCTTTATAACTAAATGCTAAATCTTCAGCATCACTTTTTGTTAGGTAGTAATTATTAACTTCAAAACCACCAACCCAAACTGTAAAATATTCCTCTTCCATATCTTGTTCGTTTTATATTGTTATAGAAATATTTTGTGCTTGTTTATAAGTTCTTCTTAACCTGATTCTGGTAAAGCCCAGCAGAATAAGTAAACAACCTGGAATTAACTAATGTAAGGCTTCCAGAACTTTTTCCTTACTGCACAAAATATTAATATTGGTACTGAGTAGACTAACCTATATTCATAAATATAGTGTTGCTACGTTCTCAATATTAATGTTTAATCTTCATAATAAAAATTATCAAAATCTTCATCAAAATCTTCAATTTGTTGATTTTTTGTTTCGACAATATTTTGAGCTAATTTTTTTATTTGATCTTTTAAGTTTTTTGAAATGTCAATCTGTTCAAGACGAATGTTTAGATATTCTATTGACAAAAGGGTAAATTCTTTATTATCAGAAACAATAAGTAAATCAAAAACTAATTCATTACCATAATCATCTACAAGAATAATTGTATCGTCTCTTTCAATTATTTCTAATTCTTCTGTAGCATTATAATCTACTTGAATTATTTCTTCTTTAGTTTCAGATTTAAGTCTGTCTAATCGACTTAAATCTTTGTTTTTAAAAACTTTAGGAACAGTTGTATTTGGTTTTTTTGATAGGTAAACTTTTTCCATTTTTAAACTATTTGCAGATGTATGTAAGTAGAATCTTCGTCAATATGACCACCAAAAGTAGTATAATTTTTATTAAATTCATATTCATTTAATTCTTCTTGTAAAAAATTATAATGTTTTACTTCATCATCTAAATTTTTTTTATTAAATTCTTTTATTGCTATTTCATTTGAGTAAGAGCAATCCATTGAAATTAAATAATTTTTGAAATAATCTACTTTAATAATTTTTACAACATAATCGTTTTCATCATTTGAATATTCATATACCCAGGTTTTTAATTCAAAATATTTTTCTTCTTTTAAATTATTAGAATCAAATGGAATCCAATGTTTACAAATTGTTTCAGCTATAATTATTGCTGAATTTTTAGAATTAAATATTTCTATTGCTGGATCAGAATATCCTTCTCCATTTCCATGTACAATTAATATGTATTTTTCCATATGTATTTATTTCTATGGTTTTATTTACCAATTTGAAACATTTGTAATACAATAATTATCACCAGGATGTGCATTCATCCAATCTCCTTGTTGAAGATAAAATGTTTGTTCATTACCTGAACAAGAATTTCTTATTACTACAGAGTAATCCATTACATTATCACTTAGTATTAATCCACAATTACAAACTTCATTTTTTTTGTTTGGTGTAATTTCATCTTTTTTGCAACTTAATGCAATTATTGCAAATAATGCAATTGCTAATAATTTTTTCATAGTTTTAATTTATTTTATTATTTAAAATATATAACGTATTGTATTCCAAGGTATTATTTTATTATGTAACTTAGTAAAAGAATTTATAAAATCATTTTTTAAATGATGTTTATATCTAATGTTTTTACCACCATGTTGTGATATTTTATTTTCTTGTATTGTAGGAACCCATAAATATTCACTTTCTCCTGGAAGATTATTAAGTACATTGTAAATATGTTTATTTTCATTGTGAGTAAGAAATATAACTTCAGCTTTAACAATGTCTTTATAACTTACATAATCATTTATCATATGAAATAGATTTTCATATTCTTCTAACCAATTACTTGTAACTATTACAGGACTAAAGTTAATATGAACATCATATCCAGCATCTATAAATGCATCAATAGCTTTAATTCTATCAATTATTTTAGATGTATTAGGTTCTAATAAATCAGCAAATGTTTGTGGCATTAAGCTAAATCTAATTCTAATTTTTTCTTCTGGATTATATTCAAGAAGTTTTGGATTTACATATTTAGTAGCAAATGTACCCATGGCTATAGGATGTTGCTTAAAAAAGTTAAATGTTTCTTCCCAATCCCAATGTTTAAGATGTAATGCCATGTCGGAATTACAACCTATATCATATGTAATATATTCAGAATGTGTTTGATTAGGTTTTTTTACATTTGTAAAATAAGCATGATTATTTATAGTTGTAAGAATATCTCCTGTATTTTTAGCAATTGTTATATCTTCATTAACATGACGTTTGCAATAACAATATGTACATTCAAAGCCACAACCAAAAATAAAACTTGGTGTCATAAAATCACTGGACCTACCAGATTCAGTGATTTTTAATGTTTTTCTTGTAACTTTTTTTATCATACATTTTAGATATTTTTTCATTTATACCATAATCAATTAAAACATAATCTAAGCTGTCATTTACACCCCAGTTCTTATAATTATATAAATCACAATTAGGTATATCAAACTCAGGTATTATATTCTTGATTTTGTGTACAACATATTCAGGAATTCTATTGATAGATGTATATTTTTTCATTATTATAATACCAAATCTTTCATATATTAAAGTTCCTAAAAAGTTTGTGTGTTTATACTTATCCCACATTTTCTTTTCATTCTTACATTGAAGATAACCTCTATAAGATATTGGAAGCTTTATAACTTTTTCTCTAAATATTAATACTAATCTTGTAGATATTTTTATTTTCATAATTCTTTTATAGTAGGTATTAAACATGTTTGACCTAAATCATCTACTTTAATTTCCCAGTTATAACTACACGTATCTAACCAAAATGATATATTTTTATATTCACCACCTACTCTTGTAGAAATAAGATCACATCCATTAATTTTTATATGATCATTAATCATAGATAAATCAATATTATAACTTTGTTTAAGATATTTAGATACAATTGGTAGTTGTTCTGATGTACAAGATTTAAACATATTATCAACTTTTGATTCAGTTAATTCAATATAATCTTCTAATGGATTGTTTTTACCCCATTCTTCTAAGGTATTTTTCCATTCTGAACAAGCTATTGAATGTATTTCTTTTAAACCTGCTCTACTTAATTTTTGAATTTTCATTTTTTCTTCTTTTTTTAATTCTGAATGAGGTATTATTATATTTTTTTTTAATATTTTCCAATCTTCTGAATCATTAATAGTAGTAAATGATAAATTAGGAAAATCTGTAAGTTTTTTATCAAATCTATCAAATGTTTGATCAAATACTATTGTATTTAATGGTATTCCAAAAAATCTAATAGTATATTTAAGTTCATATTCTACTTCTGGTTTAACATTATTTTTTATCCAGTTGTAATTTTTTTCATTTGTGTTTTCCATTTTTTTAATTTTAAGGTTATTTTTAAATATAATAATTAAATGAAAAAGGTTGATAAACTATTGTTTACCAACCTTTTTAAATAATTATTTACCTAAAACATCAGCAATTTCAGATGTTAAAGATGGTGTATTTCTTAATGTTTCTTTGAAGATAACATGAGAAGGTTCACCTGTTACAACTGTTGCATTACGGAAAATAAATTCTCCATCTTTAGTTGTAATATAATCTCCATCTTTACCTGCTCTTTTAGCTGATTTTTCGATGTTCTCAATTTGGTATTTGCTACCTTTTGTTGTTTCAGTAATCTGAATGTTTAATGGAATGTTTTCCATACCAACAATACGAGGATTCAATAAGTTGAATTCAATCATATCTCCTTCGTTTTCTAATGAAGATAGATCTAAACCAAAGTTTCTTTCAATATCAACTGCTTCACCTGAAATCCAAGCACGACTTGCACTTGATGAAGTATTAAATCTATCATCAGATGCATTTAATAATGATAAAATTGATTGAGGTCTTGATTCACCTGTTTCAACTATTTGAGCAAATTCTAATTGCACTTTATTTCCTCCTACTTTTTTAGCGTTAACTAATAATAATTCTCCTTTTACTAATTCTGCTACTGTTTTTGTAATTGCGTTCATAATTTTTGTTTTTAAAATGTTAAATAATTAATTTTTGTTTTTATGCTCTGAGACAGATTTATTATAGAATATTCTATTGACACTATTATTATTTTTGGTCATTGATATTGTATTGTAAAATCTAATACATCATTTCGAGCTTGATGATGTATTTTATAATTATGCTTTACAGCAAATAATTCTTGATAATCACAACTTAGGATACAGTATTTTAACTGTATCCCTTATTGTTTCCCCTTAAAATAATGGGTTTAATGTTTTGTTCTAATTGGTTCAATTGTTTTGTTTATACAACAGAATACATCAGCATCTATATGTTGTAAATAAAACAATGTTAACGCTTCTTGCATTGAAGAAGCATCAATGTTAATACCTTTTGAATAAAGTATTTCATTTTTATCGAAATATACTATGTGAAATGTTTTCATATTAATGTTTAAATAAGATTATAAATGTAAAAGCTAAAGCTATTAAGATTAGTGATGTCCAGAATAATACTCTGGTAAATTCTTTTATTGGATCATTTTGCATATATTTTAATTTTAAGGATTTTGTGTTAATAGAATATATAGTAACCATCTGATTAACAAATGGTTACATATATTCATGAACAAGGTAAAAGTCAATAAACCTTATTCGATGTAGGTATGATTCCGATCAAAGAAACATACCTTAAATTTTAGATTTGAGAGCGTATCTCTGCTCTCAATGATAGAATAGATGTCTCAGCATCTAATTGTGCATTAGTGAGCTCCAAAAGAGCATCAAATTCATTTTCGTTAATATCACGATCATGTAATTTGTTAAATGCATTGTTATAATCACGAATAGCATCAAATTTAAATGATTGAGCAATACGTGAAATAGAACTCTTAGTATCTGATACAATTAAAGTTCTTTCTTTGATTAAGTTTTCTATTGACATAATACAGGTTTTAAGGGATTGTATTTACTAAAATCAATTTGTTTGTTTACATATCTATTGTAAACTTTTAATAATGCATGAGCATTATTGTGAGCAACTGTGCGTACTCTTGCAATTCGATACCCTAGATCCACTAGAATAACGAATGATTTTGTTGTTTTCACTTACTTGTTATTTGATTTATAAAGTTTCTTCATATGTTTTAACATATCTTTTTCTACTTCTGTTTTAACAAAAACAGAATAATCAATGTTTACTTTTGTATGTAATGCATTGATTTCAGCTTGAATAACAGCTGGATTTACTTTTGATTTTTCTTTAATTGCCATTGTATTTATTTAAAAGTTAATATTTGTTCTTATTAATGTATCATAATAGTCATAGTCTACTGCTGTGTCATTAATTGCAGATGTGTTATAGTCTATTGGTGGATACATTTCATATGTTTGTTTAACCACTTTTAAAGTGGATAAATATTCTATTCCTATCAATAAGATTATTATCAATAAGAATAGAATTCCAAAAAATGTTTGTCTTTGCATATCTTTATTTATTTATTAATTCTTTGTTGCATATCATACTTGATAAACTAACCGTAAATGTTATAAGTATTGCTTGTATTATACAAGACATTACTCCATAATTACTTATTAAGAATGCATTACCAAGAGTAAAACATCCTTCTACAAACATTAATATTATTAGTCCTAGACTAATAGACATTGTATAATTAATTGTTTTCATTTTATTATTATTTTAAGGTTTAAATTTTAAGTTTCTTACACCACTCTGATGCAAGAAACTTTTTGAGCCAACTCTAATCTATCACCTGATAGACCATTCTTTAACTCATCAATAGTAATTGTAATCCAAGTACTATTGATATATTCAGCACCATCATACTCGTGTATGTCATATTGACAACCATCAGGTACTTCAACTATTGCTAATTGAGCATGTGGACCTGATGCTCTTTCAGAACCAATCTCTTCTACCACTTGAACAAGAACTTCATCAGTTCTTGATAACTCTAGGTAAGTTTCCTCATCCTCACCATCTATTTCATATAGTCCTCTACCATATGATTCTTCAAGCAACTCATAAGAAATTTTCTTTTTTTTAAGGTATAATTCTTCAGCTTCTAAGCTGATACCATAACCACCGTAGCATTCATTTACTAATACTTTCATAATTTTTTGTTTTAATTTTCAGTTAATAATATATAAAAGCAGGAATTTCACCTGCTTATTAATGTTAATATGCACTCTCTAAAGAGCTATAAGATTCAATTACACCTAATTCTTTGATGTAATCAATTAACTCAGGATTAGTAGCTTGTAGAATTTTAACTTCTTCTTTAAGTTTATTTCTTTTAGCTACTACAAGCATTGTCTCTAACTGTTCTATAGTAGCATTTTTTAATTTACCAAATCTAATTGCTTTCATTTTTTTAGTTTTAAGTTTATATAAATGCCTTAATTTTTAAGTACATTCTTTTATTTTAATACATCAAATGTATCAAATAAGGTGATAGTGACCTATCAACCACTTGAACATCAACACATTACAATAATTTAGTATAACATTTGTATACTATTTTATACATATGTTTTGTATTGTAATTATGTGAGTTCTATCTAATACTTGGAGTTACTAAAAGACACCCAAATGGGTGTCTAAGACTTAGTAGACGAACACTTTTTGTTCACCTTTGGTGACAGACCAGTCTTTACCTTGAAAAATACCAGACTCATCTCGAGTCGCAGTGAACATCGCAACTGTTAACTTCGCATCGTTGTCCATACCTTCCTCTAACTTGCTTCTTCGCACTGGCAAGTAGATCATCTCTCCGTTTTCCTCCAACTCGATTTGGTTATACACCTCATTGAATTGATATTCACCTGGAAGAAGTGTTCCGATGATTGAAGATTCTGCGTACAATGGCGCACCAAAGGATTTTACTCCAAGATCTTTTAGTGCAGAAAATAAACTCGTTTTCATTTGACTTTGTTTTTAGTTTGACGGGGGAATATCCCAACCGCCAAAATTTAGTAGGGGTTGTTTGTTTAGGTGGTAACCACTTGTGCATTCTCAACGATATAAAAAAATATAAAAAAATATAAAAATATAATTTTCTGTACATAGTGTTTCGCTTTTATGTATGCGTAGCATAGCGGTGTAAACTTATCTATTGATGATATACATAACGTAAATACTATATGTATACCTATAAATAGGTTTACCTATATAGGAAAATTAGTGTAATAAAAGTGATACTAACTTTGGATAAGATGCAGTTTATCAATTGGTTAAGTGTTTTCGTTAGTATAACATTCAGTGAAACAAGTGTATCACAAAAGGTATATTACATGTATCACTTTTGTGATACTAAAGGTATCACTTTTATGATACTAGACCTGTAAAAGAAATGACAATTCCAAATGTTTTAACAATTTTATTTAAATTAATTTGTAGATATTCTAATGGTACAATAGTTAGGTAATATGTAAATAGAAAATATGATAATTAATTGCAAAAGAAAACCCACTGAACGAATCCAATGGGTTAACTTAAATCATAAAATAAAGCCTGGCAAGACCTTTCACTGAAAGAAGTGATATAAACAACGTATGCAAATATAAACAATTATTCTTCTCTACCAAGAATACCTAATACATTTTGTTCTATTTGCTTAATATATTTCTCTCCTTCTATTTCTACATCAAATCCACTATATTGTCCAAACATTACAATATCACCAACATTTGTTTCCATTGGATGATTTTTTGTACCTGGACCAACAGCAACGATTGTACCTGTCAAAGGTGCATCTTTAATACTATCAGGAATAATGATTCCACTTTCTGTCATATTTTCTACTGGCTTCAGTTTAATGATTACCTGCGTACCAATTGGTTTAAAGTTTATTGCTTCCATTTATAAATTATTTAATCGTTGACAATACTGAAGTCAACAAATTCGCTATCAGAAATAGCATTGTTTTTAAATTTGTTTTCTGATTCTTCAATTGCTGAGTTCCATAAATCAGCTTGTTGTGGAGTTAGTGGGAATACCACTAATCCATCAAACTCGTTTTCTTTATTTTCTATTGGTAGATTTTCCATCTTTTAAAAATTGTAAATAAAAAACTAATGCTATACCAATTCCAAAAGTGATCATTAACAAAGTAAAACCAATTCCAGATGATGCAGCAATCTTATCAAAATGTGTAGTAAAGTAGATAGCAGCACTTAAACCAAATGCCACTCCTAAGATTGTTAGTAATTTTTTCATAGTTCAAACGCTTTAATTGTATGTTCAAAAGGATTTCCATCAATTGACTTAACCAAGTTTAACATTACTTCAGCAATCTCTCTGATTTCAAGTTGAGCATGTTCAGAGTTTCTTAACTTTTGGAAATGATAAAAGCTTCGCCAATTAAACATTACATCCATAGTTATTTGAGAGTTAAATGTTTTAAAAAACCTTGCAGATTCTTTTGCACGTTTTCTACCAAGTACAGGAGTTAAATCTTCTAAGCATTTATGATACAATGAATTTGCAGCTTCAGTTGCAGCTTCTAATCTATGAAACCATTCAACTACTTTTTCATCTGATGATTTTAACCAATCGTGAGGTAGATACATTTTATCTTCTTTCAATTCTTTGTACCTTGCAGATTCTCCATTGATTGCTACACCTATTCTATGTTTTAACAAATGAATATGACTTGCTTGTTCCACAGTTACCAGGAAATGCAATGTACTTTTTTCAAAAGGAGTATGATGTCCTTCTGTAGCTAACATTTTTAATAGATCAGGGATTCTTTCAATTTTGCTATCTGTTAAATCTCTGCTTGTAGAAGTCCACGCTGATAATGCGTGAACTTCATCTGAACCATAATGTCCAATTAATTCTATTTTATTTCCCATTTCTTTCTGATTTCCAAAGTTTAATTACATTAATTGATTTATCTAAGTCTGTATCGAACTCACCTTTTTTCTCTGCACGTTCCAATCTTTTTACAATATCAAATAGATATGGATTCCAACCTCTTTCCTGTGCAATTTTGTAAAGTGTACCTTTGCTATTGTCGTAATGTTTTGGTGTATCCAATTCTTCAGTTTTGTTTTGTACAATAACTTTTGGTTTACTATTAACAATTTGAGTAGGATCAAATAAAGCTTTCACTTCTTCCTTTGTTAAATACTCATAGTTAACTACTGGTTTAGATCCTACTACATTTCCTTCATTAGAAATTACATCTGTACGTTCTACTTCAGCTTTATAATAATCATTTTCAAATAGATTCTTTGGATAAAACCATTTTGCTTTTCTATCATTTAAAACCTGGTACTCTTTATCTGTTTGATCTAATATTCTATAAAATTTGTTTTGTGTTAATACACCACCAATGCCTAATAAACATTTTTTTTCCATACTATTTATTTTTAATGAATGTTCCATTTATTGTTTTACCTTTTCTATCTTTAATTTCATTCCAAGCTAACTCTAAGCAATCCTCTAATGTTGATCCATAAAAGTTAGCAATATTTTTTAAATATCCAAGTGCTACATTAACTGAGGATACTGAAACCTTTTCTTGATTATAGATATACTTATAAGAAAAGATTACATTTGAGATTGCTCTATTAAATTCAAATAAATTAGATTCAATATCTTTTTGTTTAAATTGAAATGGTAAAATTTCATCTGTCATTTCTAATTGAGCAAATAGAATATATAGAACAACTTGAGTATCTCCAATACCATCTTTAATTTCATCTACATTATTACTAAGATATGCTTTAAATATTTCACTTGATTCTTCAATCAATTTAAAAACTTGAACTGTTGAATTTTCTTTTTTAATAAGATTTTTTTTACTTGCCCAGTCAATTACATTATTTTTCATATAAAAATTATTTGTTTTTCTTTACACGTTGTTTTTTCATGTAAAGATTTTTCTATTTTCTTTACACGTATATAGTACCAATAGAATATTTAAAACTTATTTATTGATATTCTATTAACTCAATAACTAATGATTAATTATCTTGTTAACTATACTCGCACGAAGGTAGTATAAAATTTTTACACTTGCAATATTTTTATATAAAAAAAGTATATTTATTTTTTATTTAAATTGTTTTTGTATATTTGTAATATAATTTATATATATTTGCTCCAATGATGAACAGATATTTCAGAAAAAAAAGACAAATGATAACAGTTTACGTAGATATTAAAGACAGTTTACTTTTGAAAGCAAAGGATACATCATTTCATGTATTGTTTCATATTATACAACAATCAGATACTGAAAAGAATATTTGGCATTCTGATTCTGTAAACAAAGATGAAATAATGAGGAAATTACAAATATCCACTCCTAGTTTGGCAAAGCATATTGCATCTTTAAAAGAACGAAAACTTATCATACCTGAAGGACAACGAGGAAGATATAAATTAAATATGGAAATATTTACAATTTAATTCGCATTAACTACTGATTATTGGGAGATTTTCAGTATAACTTTTTATACAACAAAAATGGGAACAGCAGAAAAACTAAAAGTTGCTAAAGAAATCTTAGCACAAGTATTTATTGATGCAACAACATCATCGGCAGAATCTGGTTTAATGTTTAAATACAAATCACAACCAGTAGAAACAGAAGAATTCAAAGGATGGACTTTTGATATTATAGTAAAAGAACCTGCGTATCCTGAAAGAACTATTCAGCAGTTTAGATACCAAAGACCAAATAACATTGATGCTAAAAACATGGAGTATCATGTTGTAATTGCTGTGTTAGCACAAATGACACAAAGTGCAATTCTTACCTGGGATCACTTAGGTAAGTTATTAAACACTGATGAGAAGTTACAAAAAGAAGCACTTGAAACAACAAAAGAAAAATAACATGGTTACTAAACTCATACCAATACCTTCTAACGATAATAAAATTTATCGTCAGATATTGGCTGTGTTAAATTTTATTACAGGATTGACAGGGCAGGAATTAGATGTCTTGGCAGAAATAATAAAATTAAATCATGAATATATAGCATTACCTTCAGATAAAAGAGCTAAATTTATTCTTAGTACAGAAATACGTAAAGAGATGCGTGAAGTATTACAGATTGAAGAAAAAACTTTTAATGGATTAATTGCTAGATTGAAAAAAAAGAAATTCATGGGCACAGCTATTCTTGATGAGATAGGTATACTACATCAAGATTTATTATTCAGACCTGATGAAGAAGGATTTAAAATTGAAGTACGTTTAAATAAAACACTTGCACCAATAGAAAATCCTCAAACTAAAGTTTTGGAAGTTAAAGAAAATATAGTAGAACCTGTAAAATCAACTGAGATTCCTGCTGGTAGACCAGAAAACTACAAGGAAGAAGAACAATTTGATTTTACAATAGCACCTCCTCAACAATGACAAGACAGCAAGAAATTATAGAGGAGGTTGCTAAAAAACATGGTATAACAAAATCTCATGCAAATGAGATTTTTGTTTTATATTGTAGAACTATTCGAAATGAAATTGTAGATTCGTTTAATGATAAAGAAACAAATGAATTTAAAGTTGAAGATGGTAAAGTAATATCAATAGCAGGTTTTGGTAAAATTGTTCCAAATGAATATGCTATAAAAAGAAAAAACGAATATAAAAATGGCAGCAAACTTAGAAAATAATTTTTGGAAAGAATTTCCTGGGATAATCATCCATGAATTATTTAATGATTTATATACATGTGATAAATCAAAAGATAAAGAAAAAAGTTCAAAAATAATGTGGGCAATTTATCTTGTGATGAATCCTGAATCTAATTTGTATAACGATCCAAATAAAGAGTTATCTGTAAAAAACAACTGGCTAAAAGATAAAACATTTAAATGGGAAGATTACGAAACGCATAAAAATGCATATCGTGATTTAGTATTATCAACTGCTGAAAAAGCTCTTCAAAATTGGAATGAGTTAATGATTATGCGAGATAAAACATTAAAAGAATTATACACAAAAAATTTAGTTGATGGAGATGTAAGTAATCTTGAAAAGTTAGATAAAATTCTTGCAAATACTGCAAAGTTATTTAATGATTATTCTAAAATTAAAAAAGAATACGAAGAAGAAAAAACAACTAAAAAAGGAAAATCAATTTCATCATTATCTGATTCAGACGAAATATAATTATGTTAATAGAAAATTCAAATTTTAGATTAAAGGAAGTTCCAAATTACCACCCTGAATTGGAATACTATGATCGTATTACATTTTGGGCAGGTGAGAAAAGAAAATGTATTGAAGGATATTGGGTTTCTGGAAAATGGATGCCTGGTCCTCTATATTACTACGTGAATTTTCATCATATTCTATTTGAAGACGACTCTTCGGTATCCCAATCAGTTGGTTTACCTTTTTTGCGTGATATAGATTGGGAATTATTTTTATATTATGAAGAATGTAGAGGATTTTCAGGGTTTGAGCTAGATCCAATTTATACTTGTGATAGAAAGTATGGACCAGAATTAGAAACATCATTAAAACTAAAAAGAATCACTCAAGTTGAAGCTGATTCTAAAAAATATGTAAATGCTCGTGATTATTTACGAATGAATCATGGAAAAAGTCTTGGAAAACCATTATATAAAAACTCAGCAAAACATTTCTTTTCAATTCAAGCAAGGGGATCTGGAAAAAGTTATTCATCTTCAGGGTTATGTGGACATAATTTTTTATTTGATGGAGCAACTGATTATGATGTTTACTTAGAACAAAAAAAGAAAAAGAAATACCTAGCATCTGATACAATTATTGGAGCAATTGATACAAAGTATTCTGCACCATTAATGAAAAAAACAATTACTGCATTTGATTACTATCCTGGTTCTTATAGAATAGGTGATAATTTTTATCCATCTCCATTGATGGTAACATATTCAGGATCACCTGCACCAAATAAAGATATGACTTCTAAAACAGGTTCATTTCTTAGACATAGAACATTTAAAGATAATCCTTTAGCTGCCAATGGTACTCGTCCTAACCTTTGTGTATTAGATGAGGTTGGTTTCCATTACAACATTAAAGAAACTTGGGGAGCAATTGAAGCAATTCAGCAATCTAAAGAAAAAAAGAATCTTGTTATTTGGGCATTGGGTACAGGAGGTTTAGTTTCTGGTCACGCAGCATTATATGCTGAAAGTATTTTTAGAAATCCTGATGAATACAACTGCATTGCATTTGATGATGAGTTTGAAAATAGAGGACAAATAGGATATTTTGTTCCATATTGGTTAACGATGAATGAGTTTAAAAAACAACACGTTAATTTAGTTACCGATGAAAAACTTGCTAGAATGGCTGTAGAGTTAAGACGAGAACAGGCAAAAAAAGCAAATGATCCATCTGTATATCAAACAGAAATTATCAATGGTCCAATGGTTCCATCTGAAGCATTCCTTGTTGTAGAAGGTTCTTACTTTCCTACACTTCAATTAAAAGAACAATTAGCAGAAGTAGAAAGTGGACAATACCAAAAATATATGGAAGGTTCATTTAAAGGAAAATTGTTATTTGACAATGATGATAAAGTATATTTTGAAACTGATCAAAATGCAAGACCAATTAGAAATTATCCATTAACTCGTGGAGAAGATAAAGTTGGATGTGTAGAAGTATGGGTTAAACCACAATCAAATGATGAGGGTGTAATACCATACGGAACATATATTGGAGGAATGGACGTTGTTGATAAAGCAAGAGCAACTACAGATTCACTTCCTTCTATTTTTATAATGAATAGATATACTCGCCAAATTGTTGCAGAGTATACAGGTCGTACAGATGATCCTAACGATTTCTATGAAATATGTAGAAGATTATTGTTGTACTATAGGGCAACTGGAATGTATGAGCAAAACTTACCTGGTTTGTATACTTATTTCTCTCAGAAAAAATGTACATACCTTTTAGCAGATACTCCATATCAATTGCGAAACTCAGATACTTATAAAGAAGGAACAAATACTTCTAAAGGTGTCAATGCATCAAATACTGTAAATAGTACAGCAAGAGATTTTATTAAATCATGGTTAAATGAACCTGTTTCTACTAACTCAGAAAAATTAGTATTAAACACAATTTACTCTCCTGCGGCATTAAAAGAATTAATTTCTTGGAATCCACATGGTAACTTTGATAGGGTTTCATCATTAGGTATGTTGATGTGGCACGATGCAACAATGTTAAAACAACAAGAAAAAACTAAACAACAAGTACAAGGTTTCTTAGAAAATTCTTACTTTAGCAACTTGGGAGTATTAAAGAAAAAACCAATGGATACATTATCCACTGATTTTTATAGTTAACTTTGTATTATTTTTATAATTAACATATTATGGGTTCAGGACCAACAGCTTCCTTAAAGATGCAAGGATTTATTAGTTTTCCAAGACAGAAATTATCTGATTCTGAAAAAAACGATCATTGGTATAGAAAAAATTTAGACTTTGCAGAAAACATTTTAGCATCTAATGTAGGGTTAAGAAATTCTTTTGCTAACAAAAGAACTAATTATAATCTACGTGCAAATTTAATTAATCCATTAGATTTCCAAAGATTTATAAATCCAGATCAATTAGATTTAGATACATTACCTGCTTCTTTTCAACATATAGGAATAGAAAATACAAAGATCAATTTGTTGGTTGGGGAATATGCAAAAAGAAAAAATGATTTTCGTGCATACCTATCTGCAAATGATAAAGATGGAATTTCTAGAAAAGAACAAAAATTAAAAGACGAATTAGATGAAGAATTAATTGAAATAATTAAAAACACATCTATAACAGAAGAAGAAGTTGCAAAAAGATTAGAATCTTGGAAGCAATATCAATCATACGACTTTCAAGATATTGCTGAGATTACAGCAAACAAAATTTTAAAGAAAGAATTTAAACAACAAAATTTAGATTTTGAATTCCTTAGAACATTTGAAGATCTATTAGTTGGAGGTGAAGAAATTGTTTATTGTGGTGTATTAGGTGGAGAACCTGTAATGCGTAGGGTAAATCCAGAAAACCTATTTACATTAGGTGGACAAACAATGAAAATTGAAGACAGTGATATTATAGTAGAATATGGATATAAATCTGTAGGACAAGTTATTGATGATTACTGGGATGAATTAGAAGAAGCAGATATTGAATTCTTAGAAACAGGAACAAATGCCAATACAACAAATGCAATTGGTTTAAATCAAAATATTTCTGTTCTTGATAGATTTGGAACTATTGATGGTTTAAATATTTTCAAACCAAATGAGATGGGTGCTCGTACATTTGCAGGAGCATTTGATTCAAGAGGAAATGTTCGTGTAATGAAAGTATGTTGGAGATCTCGTAGAAAGATTGGTAAACTTAAATACTTTGATGAAGATGGGCAAGAACAATACGATTATGTTCCAGAAGATTATAAAGTTAAAAAAGATTTAGGTGAAGAAGTAAAATGGACTTGGGTAAATGAATGGTTACAAGGGACAAAAATTGCTGACAGTATTGTTGTTGCTACAGGTCCTGTTCCATTTGCATCTAAATCATTAGTAAACAAATCTAAAGGTACACCTCCTTATATTGGTTCTGTAAATTCTACTAACGATTATAAAGTACAATCGTTAATGGACATTATGAAACCATTAGCATATTCATATGATATTGCTTATTATAAACGTGAATTAGAAATTGCTACATACAAAGGTTCATTTGCAGCAATTAATGCTTCATTAGTTCCTTCTGGATGGGATCCAAAAGAATGGATTCGTTATATGACTATTAATAAAATAGGTTTCTTAGATCCAACAAATGAGATTTTAAAAGGACCTTCTCAAGGTAAATCAGCAGGTGCATTTAATACACTTACTGCTACAAACATTAATATTGGTGATCCATCTGCAATTCAAATGTATACTAACTTATTGTTAGACATTGAAAATACAATGGGTAAAATTGCTGGTGTAACACAAACAAGAGAAGGACAAATATCAAGTTCTCAAGCTGTAGGAAATACAGAAAGAGAAATGGCACAAACATCTCACATTACTGAAAAATGGTTTGCTATAGATGCAAATTTCCGTAAACGTGCAATGACTAAGTTCTTAGAATGTTGTAAATATGCATATAAGAAAAATCCTAAAAAAGGATATTATATGTTAAATGATATGGAGCAAGTATTGGTTGATAATTTTGATGAGTTTTGTATGTCAGAATTTGATGTTCATATTTCTAATTCTTCTGAAGATACTCAATTGTATCAAGAAATTAAAGCATTATCTCAGGCAGCAATTCAAAATGGTCAAGCAAAAATTTCAGATCTTATTTCAATTGCTCAATCAGAATCTGTACAAGAAGTTCGTATTCGTCTTGAAAAATCTGCTAAAGAATTACAAGAGCAACAAGAGAAAATGAAACAAATGGATATTGAAGCTCAACAACAAAATGCTCAATTACAAGCTCAATCTGCTGAAGCACAACGTCAATGGGATGCTCAACAAAATCAATTAGATAGAGAAGTTGAATATGCAAAAATTGAATCTAATGAAAAGCTTTCTACTATAAAAGAATTAGGAGCACATACTCGCCATGAGGATATTCTAATGACACAAGATTTAAACAATAACAATAGAGCAGATTATTTAGATGATAAAAAGTTAACAATTGATCAAGAACATAAGCAAAATAGTTTACAATTAGATCGTGAAAAACTAGATGAAAGTCGTAGAAAAGCAATGGCTGATGAACAAATAAAACGTGAACAATTGAAAAAACAAACATCTAAAGTTAACTAATTGCCTTAGAAGAATTAAAAATATAAAGTAATCTACCTAAAACATTTACGTAGATTGACAAAATAAATGTAATATTGTAACTAATTAAAGACAGCAAATATGGATGGTTTATTCGAGGGACTTCAAATTATGACACCTCAAGAATTAGAATCTAACATTGGTAATGGGAGTTCCAACGCAGAAGATTCACCAGTAGAAACTACAGACTCAAACGATGGATTTGTTATTACTAATCCTTCATTAGAAAATCCTGTAGAAGATAATGATAAAGAAGAAGAAGAAATAGTTGATTCAAAAACAGTAAAACCTGTTTCAACAGAATCAAATACTTTATCTTCAGATGGGAAAGAAAAAGTTTATAAAGCATTGATGAAAGAAATGGTAGAGAATGGAATTCTTACTATTGAACAACAAGAAATGCTAGATGAATTACCAGGTACATTGGATTCTATTAAATCCGTTTTAGAAGAAACAGTTTCTAAAAAAATGGAAAAGAAACAAGAAGCTTGGAAAAATAGTTTATCAAAAGAAAAAAGAAGGTTCTTAGAAATTGAGGATGCTTTTGATTCAGAAGATTTAGCTATTAATATGGCTCAACGATTAGAGTTCTTTGATACAATTGATGAAGATTTATTGAGTGACAATGTAGATTTGCAAAAACAAATTTATTTTGAATCATTAAAAGCAAAAGGTTTTTCAGACGAAGAAGCAAATGAAAAAGTACAAGATGCTGATGATTTAGGTAAGTTAGATAAGGAAGCAATCAAAGCATTACCTCAATTAAAGAAACAAGCAACTGATGTTGTGAATTCTGCTAGAACAGAAAAGATTCGCAAAACAGAAGAACAAAAAGAGCAATATAATTTGCAGTTTGAAAATTTAATGAAAACTATTGATACAAAAGAATCATTTATTGATGGTATTAATTTAAATAAAATTGCAAAAGATAAACTTAAAGATAATATTGTAAAACCTATTCATACAGATGAAAGTGGAAAGACATATACATCTTTAATGTATAAACAAAAACAAAATGCTGCTGAATTTGAAATGTTAATTAACTACTATGATTCTATAGGATTATTTAATATGGATAAATCAGGAAATTTTAAACCAGATATTTCAAAACTTAAAGCTGTTGCAAAAACAAAAGCTGTAAATGAAATAGATAAAATAATTGCTGCTGATAATGAGAGAGGTGTTGGTAGAAACACATCATTAGATGCATCTGATAAGCAAAAAGGAATTTTTGATTTATTAGAAAGAGCAATGGGTAGTAAAAAATAAATTATTCGTTTAACAATAAAAAACAAAAAACAAAATGGCACAATTACTTCCATTACAAAAGTATGAAGCTACAAGTTACAATGGATTGGTTACAGATAACCATTTCCATGCATTGTATCAGCAAAAGCCAGAGTTAATTAGTCAAGTAATCCGAGAGATATACAAAACTAATTTACAAGGTAAATTACGTGAATTCGTAGATCGTTTTCCAGTAAAAGAAGTAGAACAAGAAAATGGTTTCTACAACTGGATGTTACAAGGTCAACATGACAAAAACTTACCATTAGCTGATGCTGAAACTGCATCTGGAGCTTCTATCTCTGCTGGGACATTCCCATCAAACATTGGAGCAAATGGTGAGAGATTCTATTTGATCTTTGATGAGCCTTTATTTGAGGAGTCTAACGTATTAAAAGGTGAAAATGATGCTTACCATTACTTAGTGAAAAAAGCAATGGATGCAGGTTCTCGTTACAAATACGAAGTTGAATTAGTTACATCTAATGCAATTACATCTGTTCCTTCTGAAGAATTGGCTATCGGTATCCGTTTTGCGAAATTCTATTCTTTAAGTCCTTCTACTTTATCTTACCAAGGTTCTAAACCTTATTTCACTTCTCCTTGGAGAATGGAAAACAGACCATCTACTTTACGTATGCAATACGAAGTTGCTGGTAACACAATTAACAAAGGTGGAAATGAGCCATTAGAATTCGGTTTCTCTTACAAAGGGCAACAAGAAAAAATGTGGATCAACTACCAAGATTTAGTTGCTCACCACCAATGTGAAGAAATGTTCGCAAGAATGTTGGTTTATGGTAAGAAAAACTGGACTGCTGATCACCAATACTTGAACAAAGACGATAAGACGAAATATGCTATCGAATCAGGTGCTGGATTCTTTGATCAAGTTGCTCCATCTAACGTTCACTACTACAACTCTTATGACCTTGATTGGCATTTAGGATTGTTATTAGACATGGGTGTTGGTAAAATTGAAAGAGGTAAACGTGTTATCCACTTGTTAACAGGTGAGTTTGGTGCGATTGAAATCTCTAAACAAATTCAAGCTAAATCAGGTAAAAACGTAACAATCGTTTCTGATAAATTCTTGACTTACAACTCTCAAGCAGGTAACATCGGTGGTGGAAACACTAAAGGTGCAATGGAACCTCAGTTTAACATCTACGAATGGTACAATGGTGTTGTAATCAAAGTTGAAATCTTAGATTTCTTTGATGACAATGTTTACTTCCCTCAACAACATCCTGATGGATTAGGTTTAGTTGAATCTCACAGAATCTTAGCATTAGATTATGGCGAGGAAGCAGGTATCTACAAAGTTAAACCTAAAGGAGTTCCTGATTACAACTGGGGTTATATCCCAGGTATGAGAGATCCATTTACTCCTGGTGGTAAAGGACAACCAAAAATGATTGCATCTCCAATTGATGGGTACGAAGTACACTTACAAAAATGGGGTGGTATGATGGTTGAAGATCCAACTAAAATTGTTGACTTACGTTTGTCAGTTAGCAAATAAAAATAAAAAGTCCCTCGGAGCAAAATCTGAGGGACTATTTTAAAAACTTTGTTTACTTTTGTGTAAATAGAAAATTAGTATAAATTGGGAGAAAAAATACAAAAAATGAAAGAGACAGCAATAGAAGAAAAAATAGTTTATGGTTCTTTTTTAAGAGATGAAATTGTATCAGTAAAAGCAGTTCCATCTTCAGGAAAATGGTCAAATCTATTAGTAGCAGGACAGGACAATAAAAAAGATCCGTTTATCTACAATAAAGTGAAAAGAAGTTACCAAGTACCATTACGTAATTACAGAAATGGTGGAGGTGTTGAAATCATTTTGGATGATCAACGTAGAGTTTACATTCAAAAATATATGCATACATTCCCTGATGGAATGACAGAAAAAGAGTTCTTTGAAAAAGAAATAGGTGTTAATTTAAATCCAAATCTACCAAAAGATGAAAACTTCTGGAGAATAGATGGTAGAGGTCGTGTAACATTAGATAAAGAAGGTGTTAAGTTAAACTTAAACAATGCTTTAGATATGTTGAAATATAAAATCTTATTATCAAATACATCTTTGATTGCTCCTTCTTATGAAGAAAAAGATTTAAAAGCAACATATGAATTTATGTTAGTTGACGAAGGTAAATTAACAAGTAAAAGAGTTGAAGAAGCAGGAATCAAAGCCAAAGCGTTTACTCAATATTCTATTATCACAGCTACTAAAGAAAAGATGATAGGGTTTATTAAAGCGTTAGGTAGAGTAATTCCTTCTACAGCAACTGAAGATTGGTTAAAGTCTGAAATCTTTACTGAAGTAGAAAAAAGTCCAGCAAATTTTTTATCAATTATTGAGCATCCTCAATACCAAGCTAAAATTTTTGTGCAGAATGCAATTGATGCTGGAGCAATTTTGAAAAAAGGAGATAGAAGATATACATTAGATAATGGTGTAGAATTAGGAGATTTAGCTGATGTAATTAATTACTTAGGAAATCCTGAAAACCAAGAAACAAAATTGAGAATAAAAGCAAGAATTGAACTTGCAAAAAAATAATATTTAAGTAAACTGCAATGAGTTGGAATGCAAATAAAATGGCTGATGAATTAGAATTAAGACTTGACAGAAGTGATAGTTTTGGTTCTCCTGGATACGAAGATTTTGAAATATCTTCTATTCTAACAGAAGCTCAAGATGTTTACGTTAAACAATTTATTAGTGAATTAAATAATAGAAAAGGAGAAGGTTTTGAAGAAACTGAAATACGAAATCAGGGATTAAGTGCCCTTTTAAAAAGGGGTGCTAATCTTTCGGTTTCAGCAAATCAAACAGATGCATTAACGAATGCAAAATTATTTGACCTACCTTTAGACTTTATGTATTGTACTTATGAGGAAGTATTGACTGACAAAAATATGTGTGGAACAACTACTCCAATAAATGCAAATGTAAAAGTAAAAGGGGAAAATGAATTAAACAGATTATTTAGAAATAAGTATCAAAGACCTTATTGTAAATATGATGAAGCTTTAGTTTGGAGGTTGACTTATTCAAGAGAAGTAGATGGCTCATTACCTTCTGCTCCTGCTACGAATAAAAGACATCAAATAATTACAGATGGTACATTTAATGTAATTAACTATTCAATTAATTATCTTAAAAATCCTTCTGAAATTGTTGTTGACAGAAATACTCCTGCAAATCAATTAAACTGCATCTTAGATGCTTCAACACATACTGTAATAGTTGATATGGCAGTTGGGTTAATGATGAGTAGAGTAAAAGAACAAAGAGTAATTAATGGTCAAAGTGCCAAAGATTTAGAATAAATAGTAATAATTAAAAATTAAACCAAAATGAGTTTAAGAAAAAACAATAACATCACTATGGCTTTGGTAGGTAAAGCAAGTGTGTTAACTTCAAGTTTACCTGCTGTTGGTGCACAAGTAACACCAGCTAATTTACCAATCGGTGCATTGGTATTGACAGACTTATCTAATAGAAGAATTTCTTCTTTAACGACAGGTCAAGATTTTATAATTGTTCAAGGAAATGGTTCTGACAAACCTTTGTTGAAAACACCTATCTTGAATGAAGCTAGAATCAAAAAAACTGTTGGTGCTCACAGAGCTGCAAAACAACAAATTACAACAATCGGTTTTGATCCTACATTAAACACAGGTTCTTTACCAGTAGCAAATTCGACTTCTTACTCAATCAAAATCCGTAAAAACGATAATGATTCTGCTAACCAGTCTCAACCAATGCCATTATCTGTTCAGTTTAAAACTGATTCTACAGGTACGCAAAAAGAATTAGCATTTGGTTTAGCTTACTATGGTAACTTAAACTTTGCTGATGAATTAGGAAATGGTTACTTAAAATTTGATGTAGTTTGTAACGCTGCAGGTTCTGCATTAGGAGCTGCTCCAGATACAGTTGTTGGTCTTGCAGGAAGCAAAACATTAACTTTAACTGACACAGGTGCTAACAACTCTATGTTTGCTGTTGCAGTTGGAGATTTAGTTAGAATTGGTACTGCTACTTCTGCTGAGATTTTCTTAGTAAAAGCATCTACTGCTACTTCTACTGCTGGTGGTGTTTTAACTTTAGATCGTCCATTAAAAGCTGATGTATCTTTATTAGGAACAACTGCTTACTTCATTACTGCTGCTGCTGCTGCAACTGCTAACTTTGGTTTAAGAATTACAGGTATTGAAAACAAATTTGATGTTACAAAATTCCGTAACTACTATGCAAATAGATTTTCTGTTACTTTCTCTGATTCTTCTACGCAAGTTACAAAAGTACAAGGTGCATTTGATGGTGTGGGTGTATGGCAAAAAGTTGCTCTTGATGAGTACATGACTTACGGATTTGAAGGTCAAAACACAGTTATGGATACTCCAGCAACTCCTCGTTACCAATTTGTTCAATCATCTGCAACTTCTGGTTCAATTGATACAAACAAATATTCTGCTTACCAAATCGAATGGGTAGAAGATGTAAGAGGTTTAGTTTCTGTAGTTCCTGCAAAAGGTTCTGTAATTCTTTACTTGAACTTGGATCAAACTACTTTAGGTGTAGTTCCATCTACTGCTGCTGAAGCTGCATTAGTTACTGCACTTGGAGGAACAGTTTCAGACTTTACTCAGTTGAGCTAAGATCTCCCAATATATCAGTAGTTCGTCACTAATTTTGCTGTCAGTGGCGAACTATTGTTTTTTATTTATAAAGTTAAATTTTACATATGAAAATTTTAAAATTAAAAGATGGAGAAAACATTAAAGAAGATGCATATCAAATACAACTTTATAAAAGCATAAACGATGGAAATGTTTATTATGGAGATTTCAATGGTCAAAGAATACAGATAAATAATTCTGACACACCTGAAATAAGAAATGTATATTCTGATTTAATTGCAAATAATACTACATCATCAACAACATCAATACTAGAATATGGTATTAATGTATTTTCTACTGCCACTTCTACAAACAATTCTTGTAAATTACCTCAACCTAAAACAGGAAGAAGTACTGTTATTGTAAATAATACATCTAATTCTATACTTTTATTTCCATCTAATATTGGAGGTAAAATAAACAATTATGCTATTAATACTCCAGCTGTAATACCAGCAGATGGTAAACCTTATACATTTGTATGTACTAAAAATCCATTGCCTGGTGAATGGACATGGGATGCTCCTTCAACAGGACAAATCCTTATAAGTGAAATTAGTATTAATCATACTAATGGAACTCCATCAGGAGGTTATGGATATTCTACTGCAACTTTAGGTAGTGCTAGTGCTGTATTAGATGGATCATTGGCAAATATTGTATTAACAGGAAATTGGTTAAGTGAAAACACACCAACTACTTTAATGAAAATGAAAACATATACAAATATTTTACCTACTGATTTATTAAACACCTCTATACCAAACTCTATTCAGGTAGGTTTATATCAGGTTTTTAAACCTACAGCAACTACAATATCTTTTACTCCTCAAATTAATTCTGTATTTGGACCTGCTCCTAGCTTTTTTGCTCCTGTAGGAACATTAAATACTCCTGCTCAAGTAGGAGATACAGGTACTCATTACTCTATATTACCAGTTACTGTAGGAAACAATGGAACAACTGATCAATTAGGTATAGGAGGTTTATATTCTAGAGCTTTTTATAATTTTGGTATTGGTATACCAGCAAGTGCAGCTACTAAACTATACAAGTTTAAAATTATACTAGAAGTTATACAATAAGCATTATTAATTAAAAGATAAATCAATTTAATAAAACAATAATGAATATTATTGTTTTATTATTTTGTTTATATTTGTAAAAAAATAAAATTTATACAAATGGCACTTATTCCAAAAATATCAATAAATATTAAAAATACTTGTAACAAAATTGATGTTTGGGAAAAAACAGATCCTTATAACGCATCTACTAATCTAGGTGGTTGGGGAGTTCCTAATATCGATACATCATATTTCGATGATGCTGATATTAAGATATATGATTTATCGAACAATTTGGTTCAAACAATCATGATGCGTGATAACGGAACAAATGTATATAGTGGTCTTATAGGTGCACCAACTCCTTCTACATTTAAAGCATACTCTGATATAAATTGGTCACAATTAGATGGTGTATATAAGATTGTATACACAATTATTGATGAAGATAATGTTACGTATACAAATGATAGTCAATATGTATTATTCACATGTAATTTATGTAATTGTTTAGACAATTTAATAATTAAGATGTCAGCAATGTGTTCTGGTGAAAAACTTACAAAATATAAAGAAGTTGTAGATCAATTAGAAATTTTCAAATATGGTATTGAAACTGCATTTGCAAATTGTGATTTTACAAAGGCAACTGCGTTATTAGAAAATGCATCAACATTATGTACTACATTTTCTGATTGTGGATGTGGTTGCGATGATTGTTAATTAATTGATTTTTAAAATATTATAATATGTGTAATTGTGATGATTGCGGTGGAATAACGCTGTTTAAAGGACAAAAAGGAGATACTGGAGCAACAGGTGCAACTGGAGCAACAGGATTGAATGGTGCTAATGGTGCTAATGGTACTGATGGAACTAATGGAATACATGGTGGCTTTTCATCAAATTGGTTATTTTCAACATCTATTACATCAACTTATCCTACTTCAACTTTTTTAAAATTTGATAGTACTACATATAGTGCTGTAACAAATATTAAAGTAAATGTTTCAAACATAGATAACACTAATATGACTAATTTCTTAAATTCATTTAAGAATACAATCAATAGTGTTAATAACTATGGTTTAATTAGAATATATGAAAGTATAGATTCTAATACTTTTTGGATGGGTAAAATAACATCTGTAAATGCTTTAGATGCTACTACTTTTAATATTGGAGTAGAGCACATACAATCTAATGGAACATTTTTAAATACAGATAGTATAATTGTTGATTTTACCCCATTTGGTACAATATCTAGTACAAAAACAACTGTGTTAGCAATAGGTTCTTGGGATATGTTAACATCTGCAACTAAAGTATTAACACATGGATTAGTTGGTTCTGATATTATATCTGTAACAGGAATTTTAAGAAATGATGCTGTAGATGCTTATTACCCTATTCCTTATAGTTCACTTTCAAATAGTATAGATTTATATATATCATCAATTGATAACACATCAATAACATTGATAACAAAAACAGGTAGTATTTTTCAATCTTCTAACTTCAATGAATCAGCAATGAATAGAGGTTATATAACAATTATAACTCGTTAATTATGTGTGAACCATTTGAAATAACAGATTATGATAATATACCTCCAGATGTATGTTATAAACTTGTTATATGGAGTTTACAACAAAAATATTCTAATTTGACATACTCTTATTTACAAAATATTCAATTTGGTAATTTTTGTAATGGTGAATTTGAAAGAGTAAAAATGTTTAAAAGAGCATTAATGGTTTTAAATAGATATGACATTCGTGATATTGTTTCTAATACTACAGAATATAATTTAATTACTTATACAGAAATTAAAAAAATTATAAATATTCTTAAAAATAATTACTAATGAACAAGATTCCAAAAAGGTTACATAGGGATATAGCAAATGAAGATTCTCAATCTGTAAATTTGTATAAATCATTAGACGATGGTAAACTTTATTACAAAGATATAAATGGTAAAACAATTACTATTTCTAATCCTGAGCCAATTAATACTCCTGAATTTAATGTTTATTTTAATCAATTAACTCCAACAACTTTAGGTGTAGTATTTACAAATGTTGATGGTACTCCAGGATTAGGTGCACAAGAAAATACATTATATGTATCTTCTATTAACTCAAGTACATGGATTTATTCAAATGGTTCTTATGTAACACCTACAATAACTGATAGCACACCTTTTTATATTCAAAATACCACATTAGATGCTGGAGATAATAAAACATTATCTATTTATAGAACTGGTTCTATAGGTATAGGTGGAAGTGCTTTAAATACAGATAAATTTGCTGTAATAAACTCAGGTGTTAGAAGTTTAGTTGTTGATGTTAATGGATATGTTTATAACAGAGGTGGAGGTAGTATATCTACCAATACAGCATATGGACAAAATGTATTAAAATTAAATACAGCAGGAACATCAAATACTGCAATTGGCTATAATGCATTGAGAGATAATACAGCATCAGCTAATACAGCGGTAGGAACAAACGCTTTATATCAAAATACTACTGGTAGTAATAATGCTAGTATTGGTAGTACATCATTAAGTAGTAATCAAACTGGTGGAAATAACACAGCTGTCGGAAGTGGTTCTTTGTCTACTAATATATCTGGTAGTGATAATACATCTGTTGGAACTGGTACTTTATCTGTAAATACTGCAAGTTCAAATACTACTGTTGGGTATAGATCTTTATATTTAAATACTACAGGTTCATTAAATGCAGCATTAGGTCACTCGGCATTAAGAAGCAATTCTACAGGCTCAAATAATACAAGTTTTGGAGCAAATGCTTTACTAAATCTGACTACAGGTGGAAGCAATACAGCCATAGGGTATGGTGCAGGTTCAGGTATAACTACAGGTTCTAATAATACTATTATAGGTGTAGTTTCTGGATTATCTGCAACTTTAGCTAATAATGTTATCGTAGCTGATGGATCAGGAAATGTTAGATTTAAATCTGATTCTACTGGTGCAATAGCAATAGGAGTAAATAATACATCTGATGGAGTTGCTTCACTTGCTATGGGACAAGGTAGTAATACATTTACTCAATATGGTAGAATAGCTATTTCTTCTGGAAACATTACTGCTATTGGAGATGTTCAAAAATCTTTTTATATATTAAAAGGTAGATCATCTAGTGCTTCTGCAAAAACATTAACATTAGATAATTCATCTTCAGGAATAGTTTTACAAAACAACAATGTGTTTAGATTTAAAGGATCTATTGTAGGTAAACAAACTGGTACAACAAATATTGGAGTTTGGGATATTGATGGAATTGTAGTTAGAGGTACAAGTGCTGCTACTACAACAATTGTTGGTACACCTACAATAACTTCTATATCAAATTTAAGTACATGGGGTACACCAACAATAACTGCTGATACTACAAATGGTGGTTTAACTATCAATGTAGTAGGATTAGCTGCAACAAATATTCAATGGATAGCAGATATTCAAACATCAGAAATAATTTATTAATAAATAGAAAATATGAAAATAAAAACATTAGTTGCTGTAAGTTATAATTCTGGAATTGCAAGTCAAGAAACTTCTATTATTGAAGGAAAAATAAATTTTGTCTCACATGACTATTTACGAAAAGCATATACTTTTACTTTTCAATATGTAAATGAAAATGGTGAAGTAATTAATACAAATAGTTCAAACTTCTCTTTGACTAAAGAAGAAATAGATGCTTTTTATGATGTAGTAAAATCATCAATTCCTAAAAATATAAACTATTTTGAAAATACTGAGTATATTTACTACCTTGGTTTTAAAATAGAAATGGCAAAAACTTTTGGAATTAATGTAAGCAACATTGAAATTATAACAAATTAAAATTATTGTAATGACTAAGATTCCAAAACGATTGCACAAAGAAATTCCAAATGAAGATTCTCAATTTATATCAATGTATAAATCTTTGGAAGATGGAAAAATATATTACAAAGATGCAAATGGACAAATTATAAGTATATTAGATTCAAAAAATAGTGGTTCTGGTTCTGGTGGATCATTAACTTATTTTTTAGAATCACAAAATACAACTGCTCCAAATACATCTATTAATGCAAATGCTTTAAATTCTGTTGCAACAACTACAAATGCTGATTTTACAATTGTTCCAAAAGGAACAGGTGCTTTTCAATTAGCTATTCCAAATAACTTAACAAGTGGTGGAAATAAAAGAGGATTGTATGCTGTAGATTTACAATTATTTAGAACAGTTAATTCACAAATAGCAAGTGGTAATTATTCATTTATAGGTGGTGGAAAAGGCAATAGATCTTCTAATGATTCATCTTTTACTTTAGGAGCTTGGAATGTTGCTAATGGATTAGCTTCAGGATCAATAGGTCTTGGTAACTACTCAGAACAAAAAGGAGATATTGCAATCGGTACATTTAATTTAGCTGGTGCAAAGAAAGTAGATTTTTATAATGTTGGTGGTGTATATTACAATGCATCATTAAAAACAATGTATGTGACAGGAGATGTTACAGCATATTCTACTTTAGGTTCGACAATAGTTTGGATGCATTCAAATAACTATGCATTATATACATCAGTTGTTGTATCTTCTACTTACAACGGAAGTACATATACATCTATTGTGATAACAGAAGATCCTTCAGGAGGTGTTAATGATACATTTTTGTATGATTATGGATTCTTAATAACAGAAAAAAGTACAGATGCATATCCATCAGGAAGACTAGCACAAGGATCAATTAATATTGCCTGGGGAAGACGTTCTCACGCAGAAGGATATTATACTCAAGCAATAGGAAGAACAGCTCACTCAGAAGGTCATCAAACAATAGCAACTGGTGTAGGTTCACATACAGAAGGTTTTAACACTGCAACCAATGGACAAGGCTCACACGCTGAAGGATATTTGTCAACATCAAATGGTAATTACTCTCATGCAGAAGGTCAAAGTACAATTTCATCAGGTGTAGGATCACACGCAGAAGGACTTTCAACTACTTCTTCAGGAAACTATTCTCACGCTGAAGGATACAATAATACATCATCTGGATTATACTCAAAAGCTAGTGGACAAAGTTCTACAGCATCAGGTACAAATGCAATGGTGCATGGAAATGCATCTGGAGCATATGCGAATTCTGCAATAGTATTAGGAGATAGATCAACTGCAAATGCTATAAATACATTCGTTACAGGAGATGGAGCTAATACATTTTCAGTTATTAATAGAAGAGTTCATGGTAATGGATATTATACAACATCAGGTGATTCTCAATGTTCAAAGTTTTTATTAAAAGCAAGAACAACAGATGCAGCATCAACAGCGTTGACAACAAATGCAGCGGTAGTTTCAACAAATAATCAAATTGTTGCTCAAATAAATCAAGCTGTTTCTTTTAAAGGAAGAATAATAGGAAAACAATCAGGAGTTACAAATGTTGGAATATGGGATATTGAAGGAACAATTGTAAGAAGTTCTGTTGGATCAGATTCATTTATTGGAACACCAACTGTTACAACTATATCTAATTTAAACGGATGGGGGAATCCTACAATATCACTTAATATTGGAGTTCAAATATCAGTACAAGGATTAGCAGGTACAAATATACAATGGTTAGCAAACATAGATACAACAGAAGTACTATATTAAAAAATAATAATTATGAAGATTAAAACTAAAATACCAGTAACTTATAACAATGGGTTTTCTAATCAAGAAACAGGAATTGTAACAGGAGAAATTATGATTTGTATGCAAGATTACTTATCTAAAAATTATAATTTCAATTTTCAATATTTAAATGAAAATGGAATGGTTATAAATACTATGTCATCAAATTTTATATTGACAAAAGATGAAGTTAATGAACTTTATAATTCAATAAAATCTTCTATTCCTAAAAATTTAGAACATTTTGAAACAATTGAATTAATTTATAACATTGGTTTCAAAGTAAAAATGGCAGAAACTTTTGGTATCACTATAAATGATATTGAAACAATTAACTAAAAAATGTTTGATTTTCTTACTCATATAAATTTACCTCCATATTTACTTTTTATAGTAATAATTTTTGGTATTTTAATTTATTATTTTCATAAAGATATATCCAAGTTACTTTGGAAAAATAAAATTAAAGAAGACATAAAAGATTTAAAATGTCATAATATATTTTCTACTTTAGAAAGGGTAAAAAAAGAAGTATTTTTTATGAAGTTTTACACTCATGGTGAATATGATGCAGTTAAAACAAGAATGTGTATAGATTTCACTAATTTTAAATGTGATATATGTACTACTTATTTTACTGAATTTTTAGATAATGATCTTGAAAATATATCTTTTGATGAATTAAAATTATTAGTATTAAAAGAAATGAATGCCATGCATTCAGCTTATATAAAGGCAACTAAGAATCATTGGTTAAATTGTAATATAAATTCTGAAGATGCATCTTATATAATAGAATTATTTGAAAAATTTAGATATGATGTTGTTGTAAGTTTTCAACATAGAATAGATTCAATTTTTGCTTGTACTCATCATAAGTCTAATTTTGAAAAGATTTTGGCTTGTTATGAGATGTTTGCAATGGGTATAGATTTATTACCAAAAGATATGCAAACAACATTTGAAGCATTAAATGGTAAATTCAAAAAAATAAATTATAATTGATAATTAAATTAATTAATTAATTTTGTAAAATGGATACTACAATAATAGGAATTAAAGGAATTAAAGCTGATGTTACAGGTCAAAATGAATTGCTTGTAAAAGTTGGTGATTCTGGAAACATTGCTTCTGAAACTACTACGCAATCTATACTTGATGAAGTCACTATTATAGCAAATAATAGTGACTCATTAAGAGTTCCAAATATGATTAGGGTTTCTACATCAGGAACTATTCCTGGTAATCCTCATTCTGTATCTTTTGCAAATGTTGGAAATTTAAATGTTACGGTTTTAGGAGCAACATTAAAACCTGCAGAAACAGTTAGTTTTGATGCTGGTGGAATGAATAATAGATTTTCTACTAGCACACTTACTTACGATAGTACAGGTTCTGAATTATTAATTATATACATTAGTTAAAAATGAGTACAGAAATATCATTAGGTGGTGGAGGTGGTGGATCTTCAAGTGCTCCTATTGTAGTTGCAAATTATAGTGCATTACCAGCAGCAACATCTGCTGGAGGTACATTTTATTGGTGTTCTGCTTCTCAAGGTACAGCATGGCTTCCAGGTTCATTAGGAGGAACTTATTATCCTAGTGGTATGTATTACTCAAATGGAACTACTTGGGAATTTATGAATGTTCCTTATCAAGCTACTCAGTCTGAGGTAAATACAGGAACAAATACAGATAAGTTTGTAACTCCTGAAACTTTTACAAATGCGAGTAAATGGTCTACTTATTTAGATAAAGCTACATATGATTCAGATAATGATGGAGTAGTAGATTCTTCTGAAAGAGAGCAAGTGCAAGTAATTAATAAAACAGGAGCTACTCTTACAAAAGGTACTATTGTTTATATTAAAACATCATCTTCAAGTGCTAGTTACCCAGAGGTATTAAAAGCTAATGCAAGTACTGAAGCAACATCAAGCAAAACTATAGGTGCAATCTATGAAAATATTTTAGATGGTGCAGTAGGTTATATAATTACAAGTGGTCAGGTTCATAACCTAAATACATCTGCTTATAATATAGGAGATAGATTATGGTTATCTACAACAGATGGTTTAGTTACAACAACACCACCATCAGAGCCTAATCATACAGTATTCATTGGACACGTAACAAGAAGTCAAACAACTAATGGTAGAATACTTTATGCTATTCAAAATGGATATGAATTAGATGAATTACATGGAGTAAGTGTACCTTCTCCATCAAACAACAATGTTTTATACTTTGATAATGCTACAGGTCTATGGAAAGATAAAGCATTAAGCACATCAGATATTAGTGATATACAAATAACATCTCCTATTGTAAATCAATTATTACAATGGAACGGAAGTAAGTGGATAAATGCTTCATCATCTGTAGTAAATGCAGGACCAGGCGTTATTTACTTTTTAACTAATGTTTCAGCAGGTTTTGGAACATACGAATATATGTCTAAAACTCCTGATGCTCTTGCAGAAATAGAAGAAACAGTAGTTGTTAATGCAAACACAATATTAATACATGAGTATATTTCTGATGTTACGATAAACAAAACAATTATTGATGCTGGTATTTGGGAATTTAATTTCTTTGGATACGTAAATACATTAAATGCTAATTTTGTAATAGATACTTACAAAAGAACATCAGGTGGTGCAGAGACATTATTGTTTTCAGTAGAAACAGATATAATAAATTGGTTAACTCCAGATTTATCAAATTCTACTACTGTACAACAAGCTTTTGCTTGTAATGCTACTGATTCGTTAGTTATTAAAATTTATGGTAAAACTACACAAACAAGTAATGTAACTCTTAAACTTGTACATTCAGGTACTACTCACTATTCTCACTTACATACTCCTTTAACATTAGCTCACAATGATATTGCTGGTTTACAAGGTGGTGCATCAGGAGAATATTTCCATTTAAACTCTAGTGATAATACTAAAATAACAGGGTGGACAGCAAGTGGTATACCAGATGCTGATATACAATCTGCTACAACTTGGAACGATAAAGCTAATACAGCTTCACCTGCATTTACAGGAATACCTACTGCTCCAACAGCATCACCTCTTACAAATACAACACAAATAGCTACTACAGAATATGTTGATACAGCATTATCTGCTTTAGGTGGTGAGTTTATACCTGCTCTACCAGTCACATCTTACCCACAAGGATATTATGCAAATAATGGTTCGGCAACATTATCAGTTATGGGTAACGTTTCTGCAGCTTCAATTTCAGGAACTGCAGCCTTAAACTCAATAGCTGGTACAAATACACTAACAAGAACGGTAAGAGTTACTATACCAACATCTTCAACAGCAGGAGCTAAAGCAGGTATTCGTACAGCTACATTACGACATTCAGTAGGGCAAGGATTTTTATTTTCTGTTTGTTGGGCTATCCAAGATGCAGCTTATGTAGCAGGTGCAAAACAATTTCATGGCTTATTGCCTATCACTACATTAGGTACTTTATCAAATACAGTTGATAATTCATCATTAATTAACTTCATTGGTGTTGGTTCAGATGCAGCAGATTTAAACTTACAAGTATTTTATAATGATGCTACTGGCACTGCTTCTAAAATTGATTTAGGTCCTAACTTTCCTGCAAATAGAACAGCAGGGGCGGCTATAAATAATGTTTACGTATTTGAGATGTACAATGCACCAGCAACAACAACAGTTAAATATAGAATAACGGAGCGTTCAACTGGAAATACAGCACAAGGTGAAATAACAACTGATCTACCTGATGCTACTATTTTATTAGGTTCACAAGCAATTAGAACAAACGGAGCAAGTACAGTAGCTACAAGTACTCAATGGTCACATTTAGTAGGTTATATTATATAATAAATTATTATTTATAAAATGAAAATTTCAATTTTATTTTCAATACTATTTCTAATATTATCATGTTCTGTAACACAAAGAGCAAATAGACATTTAAAACGTGCTATTAAATTAGATCCTACAATTGTTCATATTACACATGATACTATCATAAAAACTATTTCTGATACTGGAAATTTATATTTTTATGGAGATACAATAGTTGAAAATAATCTTGTATTTATTAGTGTAAAACATGAAGGATTAAAAACTAATTTATATTGGTTTCTTAAATCTATAAATATTGAAGTACCAGTAGAAAATACAACAATTATTCCACCTCTTTCTAACAAAGAAATTAGATGGAAATATAAAACTAAAATTCAATATATTAAACAAAAAGGTAAAACGGAAAGAGTTGAAATTCGACAAACAAATAAGTCTGAAAGAAAAAAACTAGTAGTTGCTAAAAAGAAATATTTTAATTGGTTTTTTATAGGTATTATTATTGGAATATTAATAGGATTAGTTTTATATAAAACATTAAGTTTTTATATGAAAAAATTGCTTAATACAACTAATTAATTAATTTTGTTAAAAGTTTAATATAAAAAGTCATGAAGATTTATAACATAGCAAAATTAAGTGGGTATGATAGTACTGAACATTTTTTGAACAGTACATTTCATCCAGAAAATTTTCAAGTAGTTATGTGGTTAACAGGAATCTTTGGAACATTAGGTTATATTTTTAAAATAATCTTTGGTGTAGACTTACCTGTTGGTATTTCAATCTTTTTACTTTTTACGTTAGAAATGTATACAGGCATAAAAGCTTCTAAAAAAGATGGTCAAAAATTTTCATCTGATAAGTTTCAAAAAGGATGGTTAAAACTTGGAATTTATATGATTATGATTGGTTGTTCAAATGCTTTTGCTAAACATATTCCTCAACCAAGTATTATAGGAATTTCATTTGATATTTACGAATGGTTGCATTATGCTTTTTATAATTATGTAATTTTACAATTAATCATTTCAAATTTAGAAAATTTTGGTAGATTAGGATGGGATGAATATCTTCCTATTTTAAAAAAACTTACAAAAGTTTTAAATATAAAATCTAAAAAAAATGAAAACAGCTAATATTCTATCAATCAATGGAGGTGGTATCCGAGGATTAATTGCATTACAACAATTAGTTGAATTTGAAAAAATAATAAAAGGACCAATATCTTCACGATTTGATTATATTGCTGGTACATCAACTGGAGGAATAATAGCAGTACTTCTTTCTATAGGATATTCTGCTGAAGAATTACTTAACATTTACACAAAATTTGGAGATAAAATTTTTGAAAAAAAGTTTTTAAGATTTGGTTTATTCCGACCTAAATATGATGATTGTGCATTTAATGAAATCATCAAGTCGTACACTAAAGACAATAAGTTATCCAATTGTAAAACATCTGTTTTAATTCCTGCTTACAACGTATCAAATGATACATTAAAGTTGTTTAAATTTAACAAGGCAAAACAAATTGAAAAAGATTATTTTTTATCTGATGTTATTAGAGCAACAGCTTCTGCTCCATCTTTTTTTAAACCATGGGAAATAGATGGTCAAAAATATGTAGATGGTGGGTTAGTAGTTAACAATCCTGCTCAAATGACAATGTTAGAAGCAATGAAAGATGGATATGAAAAATTCAATATCCTATCATTTTCTACTGGTGCAAATGAAAAACCTTTACCAAGAAAAGTAATTAAAGGAGGAATGTTAAATTGGGCAAAGCCAACTGTAGATATTCTATTAACAGAAATGGATCAAACTACAGATTATGAATTAGAAAAATTATTTGAAAATTCTATTACATTTGCAGGAAAAAGAATAGGAATGTATATCAGATGTGAATCATTAATAAGTAAATCATCTGGAGAAATTGATGATGTGTCAATAGAAAATATACAAAATATGATTGATGATGGTATACAATCTGCTAAAATCAATAAAGAAAAAATGAGAGCATTTCACATAAACACGTTATAATGAAAACAGGAGAAAAAGGAATTGACTTAATAAAAATGTTTGAATCTTTACACGATGGAGATTTAAAACAAATTGGTTTACAACCTAAAATGTGTCCAGCTCAAATATGGACAGAAGGATATGGTAGAGCAATGAGAAATTTAAAAGGTGGATTTATTAAAGGTGCTGAAAACAAAGCATTAGCATATTCAAGAATTTCTATTCACACAGAAGCAGAAGCAGTAAAAGCATTATCTCAAGATTTAATAACATATGAAAGAATTGTTTTATCTAAAGTAAAAGTTGAATTAACTCAAAATCAATTTGATGCATTAGTATCTTATACTTACAACACAGGTGGTTCTCAAACATTATTTAATTTAATAAATAAAAATGCACCAGCAGATCAAATAAAATGGTGGTTTGAAAATAAATTTATTACTGGTGGTGGTAAACTATTAGCAGGTTTGGTTAGAAGAAGAAAAACAGAATGTGCTTTGTTTTTTACTAAATAATTTGTTCTAAATATCCTTAGAACCTTTTAAGCTCCTACTTTGATCACGTAGGAGTTTTTTATTTACACATATAATTAATTTTTAATTATATTTGCATAATTACTTTTTTGATATGTTACCATTAAAAGATTTACATAGTCAGTTAGACGAAGCGTTGAATATAAATTCATCTGAAACTGTATTCAGTCCTTTATACTATACTGATTTAATTAATGAACAAAGATCACTTTGGATTAGAAATGAATACAATAAAAATCGTTCTATTGATCCAAATATCCAACAAGTTATTCCTTGTGCTGAATTAGAATTGGTAGATCCAACTACTTGTTGTATTTCTTTACCAAATTCTTGTAAAGTTTTACGCACAAAAAAAGTATTACCAAATACAATTGAATTTAATTTTACAAAAGGAATTACTTCAATTGGTCCTGTTGACATAATGCAACCAAGATTTTCATTAATTGATTATGCTAGAACTCCTTACATTGGAGAGGGTAGAACAACAGCAAATTCAATTTATGGATTTTTATATGAAAATAAATTATATATCATAAGTAGAAATCCAAAAATTTCTAATATGAAATATGTAAATATTCGTGGATTATTTGAAGATCCTACTTCTCTTGCAGACTTTTCAGATTGTTCAGATAAACCTTGTTACAATGCAAATCAAATATATCCTGTTAATCAATGGATGTGGGCATACATGAAAGATTTAATTGTTCAACAATTATATCAAAGAAAAGCACATATTTTAGATGATAGTAATAATGCAAAAGATGACAATAGTAATTTAAGCAATGGTACAGTATAAAATAAAACGAGGAAAGGCAAAATTTAAAACAACAACAAATAGGTATATGTTTTATTCTACTTATAGAAAAGCAACAACAAGTTCTAACAAATTAACAAGAATACAGTTTGATGCTTTTACAAAAGAGTTGATGAATACATTAACAACAGCAATGGTTGTTGAGAATATGGAATTAAAGATGACAGGAGTAGGTAATTTTAGAATTGTTGCTCGTGATATAAAATTAGAAAATTCCAAACATGGTTATTTAAAGTTTGCAATTAATTGGATAGAAACTCACAATTTATGGAAAACTAAATATCCAGGAAAAACAATGGAAGAATTAAAACTTATTAGTGGTAAACCTTTAATACGTTTTGAAAATGAAAATTGTAAAAATGAATTTTACAATATTGCATGGGATAGAAATTATTTATTAACAAATAAAACATTCTATAAAGTAATTTTAAGTAGGGTGTATAAAAGATTAATTACAAAAGTTGTAACTGATCCAAACAGAAAAGTTTTTTATTATGGAAAACATTAACATTATGAAGGCATCAGAAATGTCTGAATTTTCTACTGACTCAAAAGCAAAAGTTAGTTGGAGCAAAAAAATTGAAAAACCTGATGGTAGTATAATTAGAATAGATGTTGAAAAAATTGAAAATGGATTTTTGAAAACAACTTGTAAAGAAGGTAAAAACGAAGAAGGAGAATGGAAATACGAAACTGAAAAAGAATTTTCAGAAATAAATCCATTAGAACAAGATGATGATGAAGGTGAAGAGATGTCTTTACTTGACAAGTTAGCAAAAGTGTTAAAAAAATAAATTATGTATTCAGGAAAAACTGTATCATACAAAGCAATTATTGATAAACTTCTTAGAGATTTTCCTTTTGATGAAAAGGTTAACAATGAAGAATGTTTAGAGGGATTAGCTGAGTTTATGGCTCATACCAATGCTGGTGTAACTATGGAGTCAAAAGTAGCTTATATTTCTATTTGTGATGGTAGAGGTGATTTACCATTTGATTTACATAAAATTAAACAAGCTGCTGAATTATCAGGAGCAAAAACAATGCAAGATGCAGAATGTGGAATAGGTACGTTAATTCCAATGAGATGGTCAACAGATAATTTTCATAAAAGGTATCATGCAGATGCTAGAGATTATACAACTCAATCACATTCTACATATACTGTTGGTCAAGGATTTATATTTCCATCATTTCCAACTGGTATATTAGCACTTTCATACGAAGCTATACCTACAGATTGTGATGGTTTTCCAACTATCCCTGCTGAACAACAATGGTTAGAAGCTGCAACATTTTATTTAGCATATAAAATTGCTCGTAAGATGTGGATTAGAAATGAAATTAGTTCAGATAAATTTGAGTTAATTGAAAGAGATCGTGATTGGTATTTTGCACAAGCAGTAAATCATGCTAAACAATTCAATGGTGTTGATGATATGGAAAGTTTCAAAAACCAAATGGTTCGTACTATTCCTTCTATTCAAGATCATTCAAGTTTCTTTGCTAATATGCAATTACCTGAATTAAGATTCTTTAGAAATAAAATTGGTACATCTACTGGAAATGGATTGGGTTCAGTTCCAATAGCAACTACTCCAAGTGGTATACCTGGTTATAATCCTACTGCTCCAGCAGAATATCTACCAGTTTTAATTACAGGTACAGCAACTGCTATTACAAATACAACAGCAAGTTCTATTTGTCAAATTACTTCTTTTGGAAATACTCCAATTACAGATCATGGTATCTGTTATACAATAGGTGTAAATCCTATCGTAAGTGATCCAAAAATATCTTTTGGTACAATTGCTGGTCCAGGTTCATTTACTTGTTCTATGACAGGTTTATTACCAAATACGACATATCACGCAAGAGCATATGCTACTCATGCAAGTGGAACTAATTACGGAAATGAAATAACATTTACAACTTTACCATAATGGAAACAGCAGTAAATACATACGGAGGATTAAATAGAGATTATGCTTATGATAGTATTCCTTCAACTTATTATATAGATGCATTAGATGTACGAATTACAGCAAGTGAAGGTGCTTCTAATGCTGCTATTACAAATATTAAAGGAAATACATTATCATTTTCTATTCCTCAATTAGGAGTAGGACTTTCAGAAATAATTGGAGCAACTGCTATTCGTAATACTATTGTATTATTTATTACTGATAATTCAAATAAAAATGGTTGGATTTATACAATTGTATATAATGAAGCAACTCAATCAATTTCAGTTCCTTTAACTCTTGTGTATTACAATCCTGATTTAAACTTTAGTAAACAAAATCCAATTGAAGCAGTTGGACGTTTTGAATCTGCAAAAACTCAAAGAATCTATTGGTCAGATTACAATGAACCATTGCGTTCTTTAAACATTGTTGATCCTGGTGTATTGACAACATCTTTAGATTTATTAAGTACAATTCCAGGAATAAAATATACTCAACCTTTATTAAAAAGTATATCAACTGTTGGTTCATTATTAGTTGGAAAATATCAATTTGCTTATAGATTAATTACATTTGATGGAAAACAAACATTGATTTCTCCACCAAGTAATATGATTCACGTAACAAAATCTTCTGAATCAACATATTCATCTGATCAATATATTGGATTATTTAAAGGTGAAAATTCTGGAAAATCTTTATTAATTGAAATTGATATTTCAAATTATCATTCTTTTGAGAAAATAGAATTAATTTCTATTTTTCACGAAGATTACAAAGGTACTCCATCAATTAAATCAATTGATACTAAAACAATTACAACTGGTTCAACATTACAATTTACATATACAGGTAATGAAACAACTACGTATCCTATTACAACAATTGAATTTGCTTTAAAATCATATCCATTTTCTACTTGTAAAACATTAACACAAGTTGATAATTCATTATTGATTGCAAATTTAAAATCTAAAACATTTTCAATTAAAGATAGAGCAATTGAATTAGGTGAAACATTTGATGCTTCTACTTACAGATATAAAAATGTTGCAGGTACAATTACTCAAAGTACAGATGTATTTAATACTGAATATAATAAAGATGCTCATTGGGATAAAGATTGGCATTATCTTTCTCAGTATAAATATAAATCTGATGGTTTACGTTTAGGTGGTCAAGGTCCAAATATTTCATATACATTTCATTTAGAAACAACAAGTGTAAGTGGACTTACTGCTGGTTATGCAAATATTGGAATCACTCCTGATCCTACTCATAATTTAAATGATGGATATACATATTCTAATAACACATATCCTTCTCCTTCGTCTCCATTTTTAAGTGGTCTATTAACAGGTTATAAACGTGGAGAAACATATAGATTTGGAATTATTTTCTATACAACAAAAGGTGAAACATCATTTGTTGAATATATTGGTGATATTAAATTTCCAGATATTTCAGATCAAGATTCTGTTGTAAATAATTCAGGAACAAACTATTTTATTACATCTACTGCATCAGGTGGTGTATTACAAGCACACAATTTAGGAATTAAATTTTCAATTGATTTTTCAAGTTGTCCTACTTTATTGTCTGAAATAGATTCATATCAAATAGTAAGAGTAGATAGACAATCTGCTGATAAAAGAAGAATTTGTTCTGGTACATTTAATATTTTTACTAAGTCTCCAATTAACACAAATGCTGGTGCTGGATATGATTTAAGAATAAGTGGTAGTGATCAAGTATTGCATTTAACAATAGAAACAGCTGGTTATTATAATTATTTAAAAAGTCAGTTAGCATCATCAGGAACACCTGATGTAATTGGTGATTATATAAATTATCAATCTCCAGAATTATCTTATGACTTTGACGATTGTAGAAATAGAATATCAACAAATGATTGTTATTTGTTGATGACTGGTGGTTATAAAACTAAAACTTTTAATATTACCGTTATTGATACAGGTTCAGCAGAAAAATTAGGACATGTAATAGATAATAGATCAACATGGTATGATGTTGTTCCTGTAGATAAAGTTACTACAACTGCAACATATCCTACAATAGGTCAATATAGAGGAATTGAATATGTTAAGAAATTAAATTCTAAAACATATGTATCAATGGGGTATAACACTACTCCAACAGATATAGTAACTCCTTCAATTGGAAGTTATTATGTTAGAAATTTTTATGCAAAAGCAAAACCTTCTGATGCAACAACACATTTAAATAGACCAAATGGAGAAGGTTATTTATCTAAAGGTCCATCTGGTTTACTTTCTAAAATGACAAAAGTAACAAGTGATCCGTTAAGTGGAAATGCTTTGACTACTTATTCATCTTATGATTACTTTGATACTACATTATCAAATGTTGAATTAATTGGTTCAACAGATGGAAAAATAATATTAGATATTCTACTTCCAAAAGTAGATGCATATGGAGGAAATAGTCAAAATGCATTAGAAAATAATACATTTATTCCTGCTTCTCCTGTAATCAAAAAAACAAATACATCTCCAATAGTTTTTGGTGGAGATATTTATATGAATGCATATACTCATCAGTTAGCTTGTACTCTTAATGATTCATATTATTTTGAAGGTGCATCTACTGCTGATAGAATTTATTATTCAAATAATTCACATACTCATGTTTATGTAACTGAATCATGTATAAATATTGATTTAGATTATGGTTGTACTTTAAAAAGAGGAGTTACATTTACTGCAAATGGAGTAAATAGTGAACGTTATAGACAAGAAACAGGAAACACATCTACTAACTATGGTAGAAGTGATTCTATGTATGCTTATAATAGTGTTTATTCTGAGATACCTACAGACTTATCATTTTTTGTAAAACCATTAAGTATAGATTTTTCTAATGTAAATGATATTAGATCAATGCTTTCTAATGTAAAAATCAATGATGAAAAATTAGATTCTTGGACAGTATTTGCTACAAACAATTATTGGGATGTAGATGACTATGGACCAATTAATAAAATATTAAAGTGGAAAGCACAAACTTATTTCTTTCAAGATAAAGCAGTTGGTGTATATGCAATTAATGTTAGAACAATGTTGTCTACAGCAGATGGTGTACCTACTCAATTAGGTTCTGGACAAGGATTTGAAAGACATCAGTATTTAACAACTGAAGATGGTTCTATACATCAATGGGGAGTAAAAGCTACAGATACATCAATTTATTATTTTTCTGCTATCACAAAGAAATTAATGAGTGTTGCTGAAGGAAACTTACCAATCTCTGAAGTAAAAGGATTCCATAGTTTATTATCAAGTTTTGATGGACCATTATTACTAAGAAAAGAAAATCTTGGTGACAATCCTATTTTAGGAAAAGGAATAACAATTGCAAAAGATAATTTAAATGATGAGATTTTATTTACATTTAAAGGATGCTATGCAAATAATTCAACAAAAGCAATTACACTTGTTTATGATGAGGTAGCTCAAGAATTTTCAAGTATATATTCTGCTACTCCAGGTTTATATATTGAAAATAGAAATATGCTATTGAGTGCAAATCCATTTTCTCCAAAAGATGTTTATGCTCACAATAAAGGAAATTATGGTACATTTTATGGAAACATACAAGAAGCATATGTTAAAGTAGTTGTAAATGAAAATGCTGACTTAAATAAAGTAATTAGATTCATAGAATTCAATTCGATTGTTAAAGATTCTACTAGTACAATTGATAGAAATTCTACAATTACTGCTTTTGAAATAAGTACTGAAAATCAATCAACTGGAAAAATATTATTTAGTGCTGATAGATTTAAACATAAATTTAATAAGTGGAGATTAAAAATTCCAAGAGATCAAAATTCAGTTTCTCAACATGGTAGATTGCGAAATACATATTTTATTGTAACTTTATACTTTGATAATAGTGCAAATAAACAACTTATTTTAAATAGATTATTAACGCATTATGATGCTCAAATGTTTTAATTATGGCAAAGCAAAATAATTCATCAAAGAAACCACAAAAGTATCAAAAAATGCTTGTAAATGGTGGTAATTTATATGGTTCTGAAAATGGTTTAGATTTATATAAAGATGGTGGTCCAATACAACCTTATACATATTCTTATAACCAAGGACCAGATATTCCAGTGTTGGGTTTAGGTGCTAATGTAAATAGTAAATCTGGACTATATGGTGGAGCATCTGTTGATATACCATTTAATAGACAAGGTGAATTGAGTAGTTCTCAAAATATTGGTTTTAACAAACAATTTAAAAATTTAAACACAGATGTTAACTTAAATAATTATAGTTATTCTGGTAGTTTATTAAATCCTTCGTTAACAACCAATTTAAATTATGGATTACCTATAAATGATAATGCAAATATAAATCTTGGTTTACAGAATGTATCCCAAAAAAATAGTCTAATAAATCCTTACTTAACAGCAGGGTTAAAATTATATTTTAAAACAGGTGGTACAATGGCGACACAAAAATACGGAAGTAATATATATGCATTAGGAGGAGGAGCACCTTCAATTGGTGGACCTTTACAAAATGCACCTTTAGATTTTACACAGCAACCACATCAAGGTGATCAGTTAACTGAATTTAATCAAGGTGGATCACATGAAGAAAATCCAAATGGTGGTATTCCTCAAGGAATGAATCCAAATGGACAACAAAATCTTGTTGAAGAAGGTGAAACAAAATTAAATTCAAAAAATTATATATTTTCTGATAGCTTAAAAGTTGATAAAAAAATTGCAGAAGATTTTTATCTACCATCAAAGTTTATTGGTAAAACATTTGCTGAAGTATCTAAAGCAATGAATCGTCCAAATTCTCGTAGAGAATATGATTCAATTGAAGAAACAGCAAAGAAAAAAGATTTAGATTATTTAATGGCTGCTCAAGAAGAATTTAAACAAAAGCAATTAGAAAAAGACATGGAGAAAATGATGGTTAAACATCCTGAATTCATGCAACAAATGTTAACTTCTCAGCAACCTCCACAAGCTCCACAAGCTCCTGTTGACCAATTTTCTAATAGTGAACAACCTCAAGCAATGCCAGGTGAAGCTCCAATAGAAAATCCGATGAGTGGTATTCCTCCTCAGTCTCCAATGGCTAAATTAGGTGGTTATCAAAATCAATTAGGTTTTGGAGGGTTTATAAAAAATTATGGATTAGGACTTGCTGATTCTGCATTATCTATGTTTGGTGCAAGTAATGTAATTAAAGATAATGCTTATTCTGGAACAGGTTCAAACTTTGCAAAAAAAGCAGCGAATATTGCAGGTACAGTAGGTAAAATTGGTTTACAAGTTGGAGCAAATGTACTTGCTCCTGGTGTTGGTGGAGCAATAGTCGGTGCTGGTCAAACAGCAATTGCAAATGCTGATACTGATTCTACAGGTAAAAAATATGATTCAAATGGACAACCTTTAAAATTAGGTGGTTATTTATATGGAAATGAAAATGCTGGGTTAATGAGTTCTTATAAAACAGGAGGATATATGAATTCAAATGGATATGATGAAACAGCAGGTATTCAATTTAAACCAGGAGGATACATGGTAACTGATCCATTAAATGCAGTAACTAATACTTCAGGAATAAAAAGAAAAAAAGCAGAAGAAGATATTAAAGAAAGAGATCATAAATTAAATGATGTTGTAATGCCAGACATTAAACAATCTGGTATAAATGCTTTAGGTACTTATGCACCTGTTGCGTATAACTTAGGTATGGGATTATTTAGTAAAGCAGAACATTTAGATGCAAATGATTATATTCACAATGCAAATATTTCTAATTGGAAAAACAATATTAATCCTCAATTAAAAGCAAGTGATGAAGCATATGCAAGTGCTAATTATGGATTAAGAAATTCAGGTGCTGGAAGTGCTGCTTATTTATCAAATCTACAAGCATTACATAATAGTCAAGAAATGGCAAAAGCAGGTATTTATGCAAATGCAGAAACTGACTATAATAATAGACAATTTCAAATTGATCAGTATAATGCTGCTAGAGGAGATGCTGCTGCACAAAAAAGATTGGAAATTGCACAATTCAATATGCAATCAGATGCTGCTAAAGAAAATTATACTCAAACAGGACTTAAACAACTTGGAGATATTTCTGCTGCTGATACACAAAATCAATTAGGATTAGCATATGCTAAAATGATGTCACCAGATGTAAGTAAAGGATTTAACTACACAAGTTACTTACAAAGGATGGCAGAAAAAATGATTGGAAAAAATAAAACTGATAAAGAATAATTATATTTACAAAAATTTTAAATTATGCCAGTTACTCCTTTTAACGCTCCAATTGCATTTGATTATAAACCATTAGGTTTAGAAGCTTTTGAAAAGCCATTATCAAGAATGCAAGAACAATATGATATTGTAAGCAATAAAATAGATGAGTCTAAATATGATATTAACGCACTTTCTCCAGATGTTGAAAACAGAGATAAAATTATATCAGAATTAAATGCTAAACGTGATGAATTAGCATCTGAATTAATGCGTTCTGGAAACTACAGACAAGCAGCTAAAAAATTAATTGGTTTAAATAAAATGTACCAAGAACATCCTGAAATAAAAGCATTAAATTCTGAATACAAACTAACAATGGATTGGATTAAAGAAGGAGATGAAAGAGCATTGAAGGGTGATATTAATATGGATTATTGGAAAGCACAAAAAGCAAACGCACTTGCTAAATATTCTACTGACAAAGGATTAGCTTATGATCCAGCAAATAATACATACAACAGTGTACCTAGACAACATTTATCTCAAGATTTAGAAAAAGAAATCCAAGATAAAATGTTAGAATTAGGTAAAGCAACTCCTGAACAATTAATGGATATTGCTACTACACATAAAATGGATCTTTCTACTTTTCAATGGCATACAAGAGATGGATCAGTTAATTACAAAGCACTTGATGAACTTAAAAAGAATATTGCACAAAATATTCTTAACCAACCTCGTTATGTAAACTATTTAAATGAAGTTGCTAATATACAATCTGATACACAACAATACAGAGGAGATAACTTTAATGAATGGGCAAAAAGTCAATATGAAACAGAAATTTCAGATTTAACTACTGGAATATCTTCAATTGCTACTGCTGCTGCTAAAGGTGATAAGACCGCAAAAGCACAATTAGAATCTCCACAATATAAAGCATTAGTTAAGAAAAGAGATGAATTAGCTAACTCATTATATGAAGGTAACATTGATCCAAATCAAGCAAGAAGTATTTATGCAAGAAATTATACTAATGATTATGTAAATAAAAATGCTTATCAAATAGCAGATGTTTTAGATTATAGAAATGTTAAATACGATGATTCATGGTCTAATATGTCTAAGCAACAATTAGGTATGTATGGTATTGGAGACGATGGTACAAAAGTAGTTGATCCAGTTGCGGCTTGGGTACAAGGAACATATGGTACTAATCTTACAGGTCAAAACTTATTTGATAACATTGGTGAAAATAGAAAAAATATTGATGTAGCTGTTAAAAACTTAAATAATGTTGTAAAAGTTGGTGGAAAAGGTTGGGTATCTACATTATTCCCAGAAGCAAAATATAATAGAATTGAACAAGCACATCAAGTAAATGGTGTATATTCTGCTCTTTCAAAAAATCCAAAAAATGCTACAGAGTTTATTAAGTATTTAAAAGAAGCTGGTGTAACAGGAGTAAATGCTAACTCAGATGCTTATACAAAAATATTTAACAGTGGTAAATTAAATTCTGACAATGGATTAAAGAATTTAAAAATTTCTGCAAACACAATGATGAAAGAAGCATCTGCTTTAAATGATAATAAAGCAAGATATGAATCAATGCAAGAAAGTGTTAAAGATTCTCCTGAAGTAAATACTGTTTTATATAATAATAAAATTAATATTATTTCTGCTATTGATGTACATGGTAGAAAAGAATCAATAAAACAATATGATTTTATTAAAACACCAGAACAATTAGATAAATATATTTCTAAACAAACAAACGGTAAATTTAAAACATATGGTCAATTAATGAAATCTAATTATGATTTATCTAAAATTCCATTATTTTCAACTTTAAATCATACAGGTGTAGTAAAAATATCTACATTGAAAGATCAATATGAACATTCTGTTGCAGAAGGAATAAAAGGAAAAGAATATGCTGCTAATATTTCTAATTTTGAAGTAGTTGGTGATGATGCAAAAACTAAACGATTTAGAAATGAAGTAGTTGGTTTATTAGGTGCAACAATTGAAGGTAACAATTTAGAAAGAATGTCACCTGCATTTGGTAAAACTTGGGGAAATCAACCAGGATTTAAAGATGGTAAACTAATTGGTACTCCAGATATTAAAACATTAAATCTTTCAAAAGATAGTGATGGTAGAGTATTTGCATCTGTAAGTGTAAAAGTTAAAAATGAAGATGATGATGGTACACACAATGTAACAACATACTTTAAAATCAGTGATCCTATATTAAGAAAACAAGCAATACAAAAAATAAAAGAATTACCTAATGGTGATAATTTATTAGAAAAACGAAATGCTCAAGAAACTAATATTGCTGAATTTAATAATTCACATCCTGAGTTTGTAGGTGTATCATACATTGATAATAAATTAACACCTACTGCAAATGAATATGTTCCTGTAGCACCTGCATTTAATGCACAAATACCAGATTTAGCAACAGGTCAAAAAACAGGTGTACAATTAAAAATTGTTAAAACTGGTTTAGCTAAACCTGGTGAAAATGGTCAAAAACATTATAGATATGCTGTACAAGCATACAATGAACAAACTGGTAAATGGATAAATTTAAAAGATGGAGAATCAGAATTCAAAGCTGATTTAAATTCTGCAAAAGATTTTGTTACTAGAATAGAAAATGGAGAATATTAATTAAATTAAATAAAAATAGTATATTTGTATCAATTCAAATATACTATTTTTTATGCCTGATAATATTAAACCAAGTGCACTTAGTAAACAGCTATCGCAAATTACAAATGCTAAAACACAAGCAATTAAAGAAGGGAAAATTCCAGACGAACAAGCAGTATCTAAAAAACTTAAAGAAGATGAAAATGCTTATATTGGACACGATATAGAACATCCTTTTAAACTTGCATCGGAATTTGAAAACTTTGAAGATTACATGCCTAGCAATACTGTTAGAGGTGGAAACTTTACGTTAGATCAATTAGTTGCTCAACGTGCTGAAAACGCAGGGTTTTTAACAGAAACAGGAAAAGCATTTGGTCAATTAGCAGTAAATATTGTTCCTCAAATAATTGGAGGTGTAGCATCTATGTTAGATGTACCTGGTTATTTTTCTGCTGAAGAAGCTGCTAATAATGATATTGTTAGATGGGCAGATAGCGTAAAAAAATGGTCTAAAGAAGAAATGCCACTTTATTTAGAAAACCCAAATAAACCAATGGACTTTGGTGATTATTCTTGGTGGTTAGATAGAGGAGAAGGTTTAGTTGAATCAGTTGGTTCATTTGTTGCTCAAGGTGCAATGTTAGGTGGAGCATTAAAATATGTATCAGGTGCAGCTAAATTAGCAAAAACAGCTTCTGGAGCTGCTAAAATAGCAAGAGCAGGAGAAATTGCAAAAACAGGTTTAACATCAGTAATGTTAAATCAATCTGAAGCTGTTATTGAAGCAACAGGTGTTTACGATCAAACAAAAGCATATTGGTTAGATAAAGGATATTCTATTGATGAAGCTAAGAAAAAAGCTGCAATTGCTGCTTCAACAACAATGAATATAAATCGTGCAAATATTTTATTGAATTTAACTTCTGCACATGGATTTTTAACACCATCAAAATTAACTCGTCAATTATTAACTGCTCCAACAAAACTTGGAACAATAGGTAAATTAATAGGTGAGGGTGCACAAGAAGCATTGGAAGAAGGAATTAACCATATTGGTTCTCAAGCAGGTTTAGCAGCAGGAAAAGGTGAATCTTATTCCTACAACAAAGCAATGAAAGATTTAGGTTCTGCTGAAGGACTTGAAGCTATGTTGCTTGGTGCTGTTGGTGGTATTGCTCAAACAGGAGGAGGACATGTTTTAGATAGTATTAAAATTGGTCCAAAATCAGTTGTTGATGAAAATGGAAATAGAATATCAGCAAATGAAGATCTTAAAAATCGTTACCAAAAACAACAAGAACAAATTGAAGAAATGAAAAAAACTGGAGTAAAATTCAGTTCATTATTTGATAACATTCAAAAAGTTCAAGACATTACAGAGAAAAATAAAGATGCTGCAGAAAGAGGTAACAATGAAGAGATTGATAAAAACAATCACGATTTATTTTTAAATGGTGCATACAAATCTTTTCAAACAGGTACTGCTGAAATTTACGAACAAACAATTAAAGATTCTGCTGAACAATTAGGATTAGATGCAGAAACTACTCAAAATGCAATTGCTCATTTCAAAGAATTAGAACATATCTATAATAATGTTGAAGGATATGCAAATAAAGAAAATATATTTACAGCAACTGCTGAAAATTTATTTTACAAAAAGCAATATGAAAAACAAAATATAATTCATACAAATAATCAAACTAAATTATCTAACGAAATAAATAGAATTTCTAATAGATTTAAGTTTAAAAAAGAATCAGATATTTTATTTAAAAAAGAAGGACAAGTAGTTGGAAGTGAAAAAGTTACAAAAGAAGTTCCTATTACATATGATTCTAGCAACCTTGAAGAAAATACAGGTGATACAGAAGAAAATAAAAATATATATAATGATTTTTTAAATGAAGTTAAGAAAACTGAAGCATGGGAAAAATATCAAAATTCAAAAGAAGAATTAGAAAAAGCAGATAATTTTCTTACTGTAAACAATGATGGATTAAGTCATTTAAAGTCAAAAGAAGGACAAGAAGAAGCATTAAAAAAATCTGCTGAACAAAAAAGAAATAAAGAAATATTAGATAGAGTAAATGCAAAAGATGCAACTATTTCTGAGTTAGAAAAGATTAAAAATGAAGTAACTAATCCAATTGTAAAAGCAACATTAGAAGCAAAATTAAAAACTTTAAAAGAACAAAAAGCTACTGAAGAACTAACAAAAAAACATGATATTATTTCTAAAGATTTACAAGATAAAATTGTAAAATCTGATTTAAAAAATATTGATAGTATTGAAAAAAATATTGAACAATCAAATCTTCCTCAACAAAGAAAGAATGAATTGTTTGATATGTTAAATATTAAAAAAGAAGAATTAAAAAATAATATAGGTAGTAATAACTCTGCTCTATCAGGTAGTTCAATTACATCAGGTCAAAAAAAATCTGTAAAACTATCAGATGCAGAAGTAAATGCTAAGATACCAACTAATTATGTTCCTGTAAACAAAAATAATATTATTGAAGAAGTTGAAAATGTACTTAGTGATTTGTTAAAAAGAAGAAGTCCAGGATCAAGAGATGCAAAAGGTAATGTTATTTGGGATTATAATAAAACAGATGTTGGACACAATAAAGCTGCTCATCTTTCAAGAAATTTTGTACAAGTAGATAGCACAGGTCATGTAACTCGTGAAGAAATAGAAAATTCAATAAATGAGAAAGGTAAACATTTGCTTAGAAGCAATGTAGCAACTCCTGGAACAAAGATTGTATTTAAAGTAGAACATAACTATGATGGTGATGTATATTCTACTGAATCAACTACCAAAGAAAAAAAGAAATGGAGTGATAGAAAGAATGAAATAAAAAATGATTCAACAAAATATAATGCTGAAGTTCCAATTGCTGCTTATACAGAAGATGGTCAATTTTTATTTTATATTCATGAATTAAATTGGATCAATAATGAAAACGTAGATAATTCTTCAGAAGAATTAGAATTTGACAGATTAAAAATGATGAGTATTAGAAATAAAATTGTCAATTCTGAAAAAGAAGGAAAACAAATTACTACTACGATTCAAAATAAATCAACAGGTATATTGTTTAAAACAAAAGATAACAAAACTATTTCTTTAGATGAAGCAATGCCTGATGAAAACTTAATTATTCATGTAGGTGATAAAGATGGTACAATTAAAGGATATGAAGGAAATAAGAAAATAATTAACCCAGATAATAAAGTTTCTGGAGCAACTTATGCACTTGTTCCAATTGGAGAAAATTTAGCAGCAATTAGGTTAGAACAAACTAAAGTAACACAAGAAATTACAAATACAATTTTTCGTGCTGTAGAATGCTATTTAGATCCTAATTCTGATGAGAATGCTAAGTTAATTGAAGAAATAGCAAATACAGGTTATGATATTTCTGACATCAAAGGTTTATCTGCTTTTATAAATAATTTTATTTATTTAATTCCAACAGAAACAAACTTAAAAGATTTAGTATCTGATGCTACAACTGAATGGAATTCTAAAAATCATTTAGTTTCGGTTACTGGAAATTCTATTGAATTTGGTAGACCAGGTATTACACCTGATGGAAAAAATTCTGTAATTTCTATTTTCAAAGGTTCTAAAACAAATAGACAAAATTTAGAAAAATTTAAAAAACATTTAGAAGGATGTCTTGTACATTTTAAAAATGAAGCATATTCATCAGGTGCAGATGTTGCAATTGTTAATGCAGATGGTTCAGTTACTACAAGTCCTTATAAATCGTTTGTAAAAGGTCATTTTAAAACAAATGTATTATCTGCTAATGTAGGTACAGAAAGTAAGCCAGAATGGACATATACAATCCAACCTTCAATTACTTATGATACAACTTTTGTTCCAGTAGAAAATAATGAAAGTAGTAATGTTTCTAATATAGAAAAAGCTAAAAAAGCTGAAATAGAGAGAATAAATAAAGAATATCAGGATGCTATCGAAGAGTATCGCAGAACTAAAGATTCTATCTTACTATCACAAGGCTTTAATCCTAAGAATAAAAAACAGGCTCAAGCTCATAAGGAAGCTTTTCAACGATCTCGTGAAAAATGGGAGAAAATAGACGCTGAATATTATGCAAAACTAGACGCTTTAGAAGCTTCTTTTTCTGACATAGAAGCTAAGAAAGCTGATTTAGAAAGACTACTTCTTACACCTTCAAGTTTACAATCTAGTACTACTGATAAAGATGTTTTAAGTAATAGAGCTACTGGTAAAAAATATGTGGATGGTGCAATTAAAGCTGGTAAGTCAGATTTAATTATAAAATTAATCAATATAGCAGCAAGCGGTAGAAGTGCTGCAACAATTGCTAAAGAAACAGGTTTTAGTGAAGCTGCTGTAAGATTAATAAGGGAATATTTAGGGATACCATCAGCAGGTAGTTTTGGTATAGCTGGTACTCAGACTGAAGTTGAGCAAGAAGACTTGGATAGATTTAATACTTGGAAAAAAAGTATTAATGATATTAATGCAAAACTAGCTGCTTTAGAAGGTATTGTTTCTAATAAGAAAGCTGATATAGAAAAAAGAAGACAAGAAGACTTACAAAATGGTGAGTTATTTTTAATGAATGATGGTACTTATGGAGGTAGTAGAAATGTCTCATTAAACTTTTATTCTGATGTACAAATAAAGGAAGGAAATCCTGAAGGAGATATTAGAACATGGGATTATAAA
>Ga0181343_1000015_pt1 | contig 87732 bp, 67 predicted proteins | sample Su13VDMLBSD_FD_130110 | JGI IMG/M metagenome (GOLD analysis project Ga0181343, IMG submission 130110) | Freshwater viral communities from Lake Michigan, USA - Su13.VD.MLB.S.D | ecosystem: Environmental > Aquatic > Freshwater > Lake | place: USA: Michigan | collected 2013-07-15
GTTCCAAGTCCTAACCATTCAATATCCATCCACAAAATTTGTGCTTTGGAAATATCTAATGTGACACCAGATGGATTGAGATGCCCTGCACCAAGCATCGTATCAATATTCCAGTTGTGTTGTGAAATTTTGCTTTCTGTTCCAAGAGACAAACTTCTTTCTACAAAATATAAAGTATCTCCATCAAGTTCTAGATACATTCCATTATCTGCACCAAAGTATCCCACTCTTTGGCGAAGATTTGTTTTTGCTGGATTCATTGCAAATGTATTCAACACTTGCAATGATTTTCCTGGTTGATAAGAGAATACCTTTGTAGTTTCTCTGATGATTGATGCGGTGCTTCCTACACCAACAGTTAAATTTACTAAACCTTGTGCTGTTGAAAACCCAACTGTGGAACCAGTACCAATAGCTAAACTACTCCAAAGATTATTGTCTCTATATCTGTGAGAACTATCAAAAAGTGTAAGTGGGGATGATGTTCTCAATCTGCCAAATGCATCAGTTGCTATTGGTGGAAATGTAACAGATGCTGATGATGTTGTTGAAATTGATACTGTTCCTGTGACTGGTAGAGGATTACTGGAACTTACAGGAGCACTATTGAGATTGAGTGATACCTGCCCTGTTGTTCCAATTCCTACTGTTCCTTGAACTGTAACAGTAGAACCAATACCTGATACTGCGACTGTTGTGACTGGATTAGTTACATAAAAAGAAGTATTAGATATGGAAACTGTATTTCCAATTGATACTGTTCCACCTACAGTTACTGATGTGACTGGATTGGTTATATAAAAACTTGTATTAGATATGGAAACTGTATTGGCAATTGATACAGTTCCACCTACAGTTACTGATGTGACTGGATTTAGAATATAAAATGAAGTATTGGAAATTGATACGGTATTTCCAATACTTACAGTATTCAGTAATGAAGAAATGCCAACTGGGAGATATGTAAGATTTAAATTATCAGTCCCAATACCAACAGGCATATAGGGAACAGTTAAAATATCAGTTGTTCCAACTTGTGTGATATGAGTATGGACTGGATTTGCTTCGGAACTTGCAACACTTATAGTTGCTGGAATTGTTATATCACCAACAATTGTGATAGTGGAAGATCCTAACGATACTGGAAATGGATTCTCAAAGGAAACTTGATTACCGTCTTTGGTTGCAACATTAAAAACTTCAAATAGAGATCTTTCTTGATTTAAATAATCTTGATCAATTTTATTCCAAATAGCCATTATTAATCAATCCATTCTAACTTTGACGGATGGTATCTTTGTGTGTTTTTGATATTTAAATTCTTCTCTACGACTGGGTAAATTTGATGAACAATTGCTCCTGGATAATCTGATTGCAGTTGCTCACCAAGTTCTCTTGAAGAAGGAATTCCAGATTTAGATACTAATTCTAAGCGATATAAACTTCCATTCCACATTACATCAGCGACATATTCTTCACCGACTTGTTGTGGTTGTTCTGGTTGTGAGTTGATATATAGATTTCCCGTGAAATCGCCAGCAATATTAACCGATTCTGAGATAAATTGCTTGAAGGATTTCATATCACTCTTCTTCTTCTGATTGTCCAAAAATATTAGATGCAACAATAGGTCTGAAAGAATCAACTCGCTCCGATGCTTTTGCAAAAAGAAGATCTTTAATCTTATCACTGATTTGTGAAGGGGACTCATCAGTCGCAATCATATCCATAAGTTCGTCCATAAAAATAAAAAAGTTAATTTGTATTTATTTATATCTCACCACCCTTGGGAACTTCCACTGTCTTTGCTTGTGCTTCAACATCTGGTTCCATTACAGGTTGTCCTAGATCCATTTCTGATGTTCCTGGATCCATTGGAGCACCAGTTGCAGGATCAACAGGAGCATTAGGATCTGGAATAATACCTTCTTCAATTTCTTTATTGATAAGCATATCCTGCTCAACAATCTCCTGATCAGTTTGACGAAGGATCTTACGTCTTACATAATCTTGAGAATAATATTTGCCAACATAAGGTTCTGCAGTGGCAACTAAATTCAATCTCTCGGTCATAAGTTCTGCTTCTTTTAACTCTGAGAAATGATTATCATACAGGAAGTCATATTGAATATGCTCTTCCATCTTTTCCCAATCGTCGGGAGTGATAATGTTTTTGAGAATTAATTGAGTCTTCAGAATATCATTGAACATATTCGAGAATCTCATTCTCAAGCGCCCAACAAACTTGGTGAATTTAAGTTCATCGCGGAGAATTTCCGATGAACGACCAAGATTAAAACCACCCTCACCATCCATTCTGGTTGGGGGAACATTCAGAGAACGATATAGTTTCTTCTTGAAGTATTCAATATCTGTGATCTCTCCAAGATTTTGACCGCCAGGAAGAGTCGTAATCTCAGTTCCTCTGCCACCTTCTCGGCGAGGTAACCAGAAATCCTCAAGCATACTCATATACTTTTTATCATCACGGATTTCTCCGGTTCCTGCATCATATACAAGTTTGTTACGATAACGCATCATAACATCGCGGAGATATTGCTCTGCCTTTACCTTAGGAAGATTGCCAACATCAATATAGAAAATTCTACGTTCTGGTGCTCTTGAAAGTCTGTAGATTACAAGAGAGTCTTCAATCATTCTCAGTTGATTGAGAGACTTGATTGCTTTGTTTAAGTAAGAAAGGCAAATTCCCTTATTTCTATCAACTAATCCAGAAGTGCAGTAAGTGATGGAGTCCCTTGACATTTTAATTCCACCACTACCTTGGGGAGTTGCTCCTTGACCAAGGGCTGCTACTGGATAACTTGCTTTTGGACTATAAACAAAATACTCTTCAATCACGGGGAACTGATAATCCATTGGATTTTCAATCCCATTTGCTGAAGTAACAGATCTTGGGCTAATTGAACCTTTTCTTCTACTCTTTGTTTCTTGCCTTACATACCTCATTTTAAGGGCATCAATATATCTAAGTTCTTGAATGCCTTCTTGAGGATTTTTTAAATCGATAACTTTGTGATAATAAAGACGTCCGTCAACATACCAATTTCTATAAATTTCGTGACACTTTTTATTAAAATCTAAAAGTTCTAAGATATATTTAAATTCTTCTCTTATCTTTCTCTTGATGCCATCACTTGCATTCAAATTTGATAATTCAATTTCAATCGGAGAGTCGTTAGAATCCGATACAATTGCCTCATTGACAATATCTTCAATGGCACTATCCACTTCTGGATGAAGTGCCATTTCACGATATCTTTTAATTAGATCAAATTCGGTTCTATAAACACCTTCTATATCAATAACAGAACCGAAAAACCCAGATGTTAGATAATGATCAACCCCGTCCTCATTGTTAGGAGGAACGGGGGAAAGTGTAGTTGGTGATAATGGTTCGTTATCTTCAATTGAAAAACCAAAAAGTTTTGCCATTATTAAAAGTTAAACTGTGTTATATTCTATTTATTAACTTATTGCTGCTCTAGCTTGATCAGCAGATCCTCCTTGTCCACCAACAGTCCAGTATTGAACTTGGAATTCAACGGTGTATTCTTCAATAGTATCTGAAGTGTCGTATGAAAGATCAATTGCAGATACGTTAGTTGGGAAAATATACCAGAACTCATAAGTTCTTAGTGGGGTCAGGGAACCACCAGCAGCAGTTCCATATTCTGGACCTGCAAACTCCTTGGTTCTACCTCTTCCGAGTTGATAGACATTAGCATTAACCATATATGCTGATGGGTCAGTGGCACCTGTATTATTATCAAGTTTGCTCATCAGGTTCATCCACTTTTCAAAAGCAGTTCTTAATACGAAATCTTCATCGTTGATGATAGTTACTGTCCAAGTATCAAATGTTCTGTCTCCAGCAACCTTAAGAATTCTTCCTCTAAAAGGAATTTCAATAGGAGCCATATTGGATGCTGGCAGAGCAGCTGCTTTACACATAAAATTAAATTCAATGTCATCCCAACCACCTACTGGGAAGCTGGGAATACTTACTTCAAATAGATTGGGTCTTGCACCACCACCCTTAAGGGCGGATTTAAATCCTGTGATGGTTCTTAAATTAGCCATTGTTGAGTCCTCCTTCTGTAATTAATTTATAATGAATCAAACTCTTCCAGCAACTTCTTCAAAACTTACTCCTGTTCGAGTAGCAATAAATGTAAGAGTTACGTAGTTAATTGATTTGGTTGGCTTCAGATAAATATCTGCTCTAAACTCATTATTATCAATTACTTCTGGAGTGTTGTTGGAGGCATCACAAACTACGAGGAAGTCATAAACACCTCTCTTTGCTTGAATATCACGGAGATATGGTTCAACGATATTTACAAAGTTTGCTCTTGTAAGTTCATCGTTGAGTTCAAAGAGTTGTGCCTGAGCAGTCTTCTCAAGTGCTTGCTCAACAGTGAGGAACAGGCGGCGAACGTTGATACGATCAAACGCTGATGCATAACCGAGAGCAGTCTTATCTCCAAAGAGAAGAACGCCAATTCCAGGTTGATTTACAATAGCATTTACTCTCAGAGGATAGAGTTGATCTCTCTGTGCCTTATTTGGATTATATGCAAGTTTGATTGCATTGTTCAGAATTCCTCTTTGCTGTCCTGCAGGTGAGAACCAAGGATAAGCAACGATAGATGTTCTAACCATCAATCCAGCAACGTCTGGGTTGCAAGGAATGTAGCGGAACTTATTATTGAATCTATCATAAGTATACTTATAACCACTATCAAATACTGCATATGAAGAAGATGGAAGAGATCCATTTACACCACTGAAGAATTCAATAATGTTATCAGTTTGAGTGTCTGGATTTGTAATATCTACAACTCCGGAACGATGTGGAGAAATAACTGCGATACAATCTTTTCTTTGATTTGCAACTGAAATTAGGTATGAAGCTTTTGCTTGTGCTTCATAGATATCATTTCCACCACTTGGTCCTTGAATGAGATAATCTACCTGAATTTCATCTCTATTAGAGAACAATGCATATCCATTGATTACATCACCAACTTCAACAGACATAGATCCGTCAGCACCATAATCATTACCACCACCCAAGGTATAGAGTTTGCTGCCAAGTGCAGTAAATGTTCTACCTTGTGCTGGAGCATTCCACTGCTCATCTGTTAGGTCCAGAGCAGTATCTGTTCCAGTTTCAAAACCTGTTGCAACAACTAGACTCTCGTTACCGGATGGATTATCTCCACCGTAAAGATACTTAGAATATTGTGCAAGATATGCCTTCCACCAAATCTTTTGAGGGGAGTTGGTTGAACTAATAGCATCAGATGCTTTAGAAAGACCAACGTGCTTCTCAAGAAGATTTCCTTTAATTCCAGTAACGGTTCCTAGATCATCAAATACTGCAATGTTAATTGCATCATTTTTTCCATTACTCTGAAGAGCATATTGAGTTGTAACTGGTTTTGGAGCGATAGAATTCCAATATACTCTTCCGCCATTTACCAGTTGAATATACTGTTCATTATACCAATCATTTGCAGTAGATACTGTTGTTGTGATACCCGCAACTGTAATAGTGTCTGCTGCTTTAAATGAAGCAAGTCTACTCTTTTGACCGTATTCGATTGATGTCTCTGAATATCCAACTACAGAAGTTCTTTCAACAGTAGCAGATGCTCCTGAAGTAATTGTTGATCCTATTCCAGTACCTAAGGTAATAGCAGTTGATGCTACACCAACAATATTAATTCTATTATTGGAACCTGAGGTGAATAAATCTCCGGTTTGAACTCCGGTAGTTGAGCTTAGGTAGATGGTAGTGGCACCAGCACCAGCAGTTGATGATGCAGTAGGTGAAAGAATGGTATTGTATTGGGTTGTTCCTGGATCAACCAAATGGGTAATCTTAACATCCAAGTATGATGCAGCGGCGTCAGTTCTAACTCCGGTGATAATTCCTTTTACTTCTCCAGTGAAAACTGAAGTGGAACCTGCGGAAACTTTGATGTTAGATACTGAAACTGAAATAGCATCTCCAATTGCCGATGAAGTGACTCCTGGATCGTTGATCTTAAGGATCTGATCTGCTTTATCATCGATAAAAGCAACAACTAATCCGTTTGCCCAAGTTCCTGGATTTTTAGCAGCAAAAATATACTCGGGATCATCATCCGAAACATTTAACTCATAGTCGTCAAAGTTTTTGATCAGTAAATCTGCAGTAGAACCAGTTCCAACAGTAAGTGCATTAGCATTTGCTAATTCAGCATTATTTACTCTTACAACTTTAAGGACACCGCCGTATGAGAGGTAAGATGATGCACTCATCCAATACTCATATTGAGCATCTGTATTGAGTGGCTTACCGAATACATTAATAAGATCGTTTTCGGTAAAGATGTCAATTGGTTCTTCTACAGGACCAATTGGGAAGGGACCAGCAATCGCACCAATATTATCTAAAACATTATCAGCTCTTCCTACCGTTAAATCAACCTCCCTAATCAGAACGCCGGGAGATAATTGAGGAGTCGCCATTTAAATTCTCCTAATCTCGTAACTAAAAAATATTTATTAAAATGAAACTTTCCAATGGGGAAACAGGACGTGAATTACCAGTTTGGATATTCCCAATCAATATGATGATCTATCTCTTTTCTTTTTCCCATAACTCTTCTGATTGTGCATTCCTTACACTCATAAGAGTATGATGATGGAACAGACCCTCTATTCTTTCTTGTTCGATAATAACCATCTATTAAATTTTTTGTTTTTCCACAAGATCTGCACCTTCTATCATTGAGTAGTAGATGTCCTAAGCGTATCTGAACATCAATATCATCATCTATATCCATTATTGATAATCCCACATATATGACATATCCCCGTATTCATCCGTGTGCCACCTATCACCATTACTATCAACAAAAGAAGACTCATCATTAATACCATCAACAATAAAACCAAAAGGTGACATATCCTGTTCTATTTGATTTTTTTGATCATCATATAATCTTTTTCTAATGTCTTGATCAGTCAGTTCTTTAAAATAATCCTGACAAACTAACCAAGAATAAATGACTAAGCACATTGCTAAGTCATCATTACACCCTTCTTCTGCTTCAAAAGAATTGGACTTTTGAATGAAGGTTGTCAATTCACTTATTATTTCATAGTCGTTGAATATTAACTTATCCCCCTCAATAAGAGTCTTGAGGTTCATACATCCGACCTTTTTGACTCCCTTGGACATCTTTACACCAAGTTGAGTTTTCTTTCCTGAAAATCCTTGTCCAACAACTTGACCTGCTCTACCTCTCATAGAGCACATCAATACATTTTGATACTCTAAATCATAATTGAGGATAGAAGCTACTTGATCTCCAATGTCGTTGACTTCGCATAACACAAAGGCATTATTGTAATTCTTTGCAACTTCGTGTATAATATTAGGAAACAACATTGGTTTAATTTCATTGTTCCTATATTTTGCAACTACTTGGTGTGGATAGTTTGTAATATCAACCACCACAAATGCTGAATAGTCAATTCCAACTCCCCTAGCAACGTCCACCGTCATCACATAATCGTGCTCTTCTTGAACATCTTGATAAACATCTAATCCAGCATTCTTTCTCTTTGGACTATCATATGCCAAAGAACGCAACTTACTCGGAGCAATTAAAGTATCAACAGAACCTAAGAATTCGCATTCAAACTCAACTCGGAATTGCTGTTCCGAAGTGTTGGCAATCGTCTGTTCTTTCCATTTTTGATCTCTTCCTGGAACCTCACTCCAATGAACATCGGTTGGAATATATTCATTCTTACCCCTTTCAGCATCGTGCCAAAGTTTATAAAAATGGTTCATACCGTGTGGGGTAGAAACAATAATAACTTTGGTTGATTTACCAGAAGAAATTGTAGGATATACAGAACTAAAGAATTGGTCTGCAATATGATTTGGAATGAACGCAAATTCGTCCAAGAAGATGATATTATAAGAACCACCACGAACTGCTGAGGCGCTCGTAGATGCCGCAATAATCTTAGAACCATTCTCTAGTTCCAATGACCCCTTATTCCATATCAGAACGCCTTGCTGCAACCATTTAGGAAGGTTCTCGTATGCAGTTTGAAGTCGATCTAGCAGATCCTTTGCAGTTGATGCTTTGTTTGCAAGGATTGCTATATTTACGTTGTCATTAAAGATCGCATAATGTAGAAGATATGATACAACAATCGTAGACTTACCTGACTGACGGGGAAGCTTACATATATTAAAACGATTATTATGAAATCGTTTAACCATTCTCTCCTGAAACGGATACATTTTAATTGGTTGTAATCCGTGGTCAAGAGTAACAATCTGAATATATTTTTTAGTAAAGTATAAGGGATCTTCCTGACACTGTGCAAATTCTAAAACTTGATCTTCGGTAAATTCAACAACGGTATTCGCTTTTTTAAGAAGCGGATTACCAAGATAATGATCAGCTGGCATAAATTATCTCACCATTTTACTTTATTTGCCCAATAAGCAGCAGACATTTTTCCTTTCGCAATATTCTTGGCGTGTCTAGTTTGGAACCTATGACGACGACTTGCATATGCTTCAGACTCTCCTTTTTTCTTAGGGGAACCTTTGACGCCCAGTTGCCCAAAGCGAATGAGTTTTTCTTTTCCACCATCACACGCTTTTACAACGTGTGATTTTCCAGTTTCTCCTGAACCGTGTGCTTCTGCCTTGGGTTTATTACAAGGCATCTCAGACTTTTTTGCTTCTGATATTTCAACCTCTTCTTTTTGTTCCTTTTTCTTCTTGGAAACATAAGTTCTTGGGTCAACAATACCTTTAACAAAGTTTTTTGGATAGTCTCTCATTCTTTTGCTATGTTTTGCTGCATATGAAGCACCCTTTGCACCGAGAGCAAGTCCCGCTAAACCACTGATTATTCCAGCATCTTCATCAAGTTCAGTTTCTTCATCGAACTTTTTTCTTGCTGCAGCAACCATATCTTTATATGCTTTTGTCTGCATCATTTCTTTACGTGCTTTTTCATTTTCCTCTGCACGCTTCTTCATATCTGTCTCTTCTCCAATAGTTTTATTATTCAGGAGGTAATTTTTTGATCTACTATTCTGAACTTGAAGAATTGGTTGGTCTCCTCTTACAGTTGTAACATTAAACTGGAGAACTCTTGAACCTGGATATACTTTTTGGATTTCGTCTTCCACATCCTTTCTTGAAGGCATTTTCACTTGTGGGAAGAACATCGTTAATGAATAGGTCTTTCCTTTCCAAGAAAGAATAACAGCAATTAAATTACCAGTCTGTGCCTGAAGACGAGTAGTTGCTTCTGCAATTGATTTGATAGGTTCTGGTTTAATTATATCAATAAACTCAACATAATCATTTCCATCAGCATCTTGAATAGTTACTGACTCTTTAGGAACACAATTGGGAACTTCCTTTCCACCTTTTTTCTTTGTTCCAACCATTTCATATCCTTTCCAGCAAGGATCCTTACCTTTCATTTTCTTCTTCTCTTCACCAATAATCTTAGCTACAAGAGGAGACTTGGACTCTTCCATTTCTCCACCTGCAACATAATCTGCAGCAGTATCAATATAATCTGCTGCCTTAGTGATTTTAGATTGAACCCACGCTTCTAAATTTCCCTCACCCTTTCCAACTTTCATCATCAACTTCTGAACAGCATCATCAATGGTCTTCAGTTCAGAACGTGCCATTGAATACTCTTCGTCTTTCACTGAGACTTTATCCCAAGCCTGCTCACCATAACCACACTCAGATCTCTTTTCTCTTTTATCACAGAGAGGGCAGAACCTTGACTCTTCGTGTGCTTCTTTGAGTTTCTTTGCTGATTTTTCCATTTTAGAAAGTCTGGTATAATAGTCGGGAAATTCACCTAAATGCTGAAGGGCAATATCCTTTGCTAGATCTTTATCTTTTGTATGTTCGTGCTCAATAGGAACACCAATCTTAAGTTGCTTTTCAATATCAGATACACTAACGTTATGCTTCTTGGCAATTTGTTCAACTGTTTTATGTGATTTAATCTTTGCCATTATTGGTTAGTAGTCGTTAAAGTTATTTATTATTTAACGACCTCAAGTATCAAAGAAGAACATCTGCCACATTCTTGCATTCTCCATCACTGTCCCAAAGTATTCTGATGCAGAATGAATGCAGCTTGCATCAAAAATCACAAGACGATTATAAACATTTCCAAGAACATCGACTGGTTCGAATGGAGTTCCGTCAAGGTGACAATCTCCAGGAACATCTACCCAGGCAGCATCCCATCCTTGATCGTAATAAGTTCTTGCTCTAGTTTTTTTATGTGCATATAAAGTAGTTCCACATTGATATGGTGCTTCTGGAGTTAGATATAGCATTCCTCCCCATTGTTGACTGTCACAATGCCACACTAGAGGTTCTCCTGCCCAAGCAACCTGAAACCTACCATTCATATCATATCCTTCCCACCCGGTAATCTTTTTACCCATTATCTCTTCAAATCTCTCTTTGAGACCTGGAAATAGATATTGTTCTTTTGATCTTCTACCAATAAACCCTCTTCCAATTCCACCTTCAAAATATTCTATATTCATAGCAAATTTTCTAACTTCATCTGGGTTTTCGTAAAAGTTATCTACGATCCAGGAAGTTCCTTTAGCCTTTGTGAAAGTTGGTGTGTATATTGCAGATATTGTAGAGGTAGATTTTTCCTTCGAATATATTTCATTATGTCCCAAAGAAAAATCTTTTTTATATCCGATACTATTCATATACTGTTCATATTTTGAAATGTTTTCAAAATTTTCTAGGACAACAACTTTTGGATTATACTTAATGTGATCAAATCCATCTAATACATCAAGTTCCCACCCCTCAGTATCAATGGAAAGAACATCTACTCGATTTATATCAATTTTTTCCAGTAAAGTATTCAACTTTATAGTCTCAACTTCAATAGTTTCTTGTGTATTGTGAGCGGGAACTCCTTTATACCTAATACCTAAAGAAGAAAAACTAACTCCATCATTTTCTTTTGAATACCAATTATCATTGTTGTAATTGATAATAAAACTGCTCTTACCTTCTTTATTTGAGCAAGCATATTCATATACTTCACTACCAGCATCTTTATGCTGTTTTGCAAATTTTGGATTTGGTTCTACGCATATAGTTCTCCATCCACTATCCCTGAAGTGCTTTGAGTTACTTATAAATGTCGGTGGACCTGCTCCAACGTCAACAAAAACTCCAATATAATTCATATCTGGAAAATAATTTTCTCTGATATACTTGTCAGTATCAAATTCACCGTAGTATTTTTTAGAATAAAAGTATTCTCCAATATCTGTAATTTTATTAAAATCAGATCTCATAATGTTAATGGTATTCTGATCAACTAAATCTGGGTGTACCCACCAATCTTCAAAAGTTGAAATGCCATCAACTGATACGTCATTTACGACTAAAACATATCCTCTTTCTTCTAAAAATTCTCTAGATTTCTTTTTACAAGAACGAGTTATGTCAATATAATCATCGTGCTCATAAGTAATCACCGCAAATTTATACTTATCAAATGGAATTTTGAGCATACATTCATAAGTATTTCTTGCAGGCTCAATATCTAATTGAAGATAATCAATTACATTTTTATTATAATTTTCTTCTAATAATTTAGAATAATCAATCTGCAATGCATTTTGGCATAAGACCTTTATATTAGGTCTTAACAATTCATATGAGGTAGCAAATTCTTTATCAAGTTCAACTGCAACACCAGACCAACCAAAAGTATTCTCTAGAAGAGCTGTGTTATTTCTTTCAAATGGTTTAGATGCTCCTATTTCAAGAAATGTTCCATTTCTCTTTCCATTCAGCATAGTTAAGACAAAAATGTCTTGAAATGCTTGAGCGTGATTTACTGAAATATTTTCAGATCCGTTAAATTTATGTCTTAGGTTATTATAATTTGACTTTGAATAAAAAACAGCATCTTGTGATTTTGGACCAGAACCTATTCTTGAAATGTTATTTTCGACACTATTCTTAAATCTCTGATCCATAACATCCCAATATTCATCGACTAAGTTCCATAGTAATTTTCTAGACTCTGGACCTTTTCCCCACCACCATCCAGCAACTGCTTTTTGGAAAATGAGCGAATACATTCCAGGATATTCTGGAAGATTAATATCTTCAATATCTGGGGAATAGCACTGTAACCCTAAGTTTGCATAAATGTAGCAGTTCTGCCATTCCGCTTTCCTTTCATACAATAAGGAAAGAAAATAATATGCTTCCGGTCTTTCTGGAATAAAATTCAGAGCATTTTCTAGTAAAATCTTTTCAGTTCCATCTCTAGAACCTTGGGATTTATAGCAGAAAGATGCCCTTAATAATGCTTTGTAGGTAAGAATTTCATCATCGGTTCTTTCTGCTGCTCTCAGATAATAAGTATGTGCTGGCGCAGTATGTCCTTGCTTTTCATACCATTGCGCAAGAGCATAATTTTTTTCTCCGTTTTCAGTATCTAATGAAAAATCAATTACTTCCTTCATTGATAAAATCCTCCACAAATGATTTAGAAATTTTTAAAATATACGCAGCATTATCTGAAGCGCCGAATGTAATAAGAAAATTATCTTTATATTCTGCAAGTCCGCAGCAGAACTCAATCTTCATATTTAAAAATGAAAATACTTTAGAAAATCTTTGGTTCTTAAAGTTTTCATCCCAACAAACAAACCTATGACGATAAGTTGCGTCCTTTCTTCCTTGCTCTGAATTGTATAAATCAGTTTCGTGAATTAGCGTTAAATAACCGCCGTTGTATTTGATTACTTGAGATCCACCTCTCATATCCTTTGGCATTGGGATATGAGAATTAACTTCGAAAACTTCTGTCTGACTTCCATCAATATTGAATTTCATTAAAGCAGTTGGATTTGTCCATTTCATCAGATGGAATGGCATATCTTCAACTGGAGTGCAATTCTTCATACAATACTCGTCATCCGGTGGAGGTCCGGGTATTCTATACCTCAGAACTTCTTTTACTGTTCCTCCATCAAATTCGAGTTCTGAGAGTTCCATTCTCCCAGTTCCTATTGTATCTAAATCTCTTCTTACTCCACAAACATAGATCTTGTTTTCCCAATTGATTAATCTACAATCTTCAAGACCAACAAAATCCCATTGTGGTGGATAAGTATCAAATTTAGAAGTATCTATTTTTGTGTAATAAATTGTATCTAAATTTTCATCCAACTCTGCAATATAATTTGTAGTCCTCAAATGCATATCATTCTCTGGGTGAATGTATGACAGAGGACCCCACAAATGCTCAAACTTGCTTAATTCTGAATGATATAGTGTATAATTTACGTTTCTAATATTTACTAAGATCTTATCATTAACTACAAGAACTGACGGATTTGTAAGAGATGGACCTGAAAGATCTTTAGAATTAATGAGTAGCGGTTTAATAGATCCACCATTATCTAATGCAAGTTTAACAAAATTTGTCATTATAATTTCAAAGCAAAATACTTTAATTTGTTCTATTTATTCAATATTATGAATGCAATATTAATATTACGCCCAGTTTCCTACACTAACAACTGAACCAGTTCCCATAGGAGAACATCTAAAGTAACTATTTGATTGAACAACAGCAGCAGAAGCAATAGTCATACTAATTTGTGGAATGATAGTTCCAGTTGTAGTAATACGAAAATGTCCTTGAATATAAGCATGACCATTGGCAACAGTTGATGCAGTTGCCAATGTGGTATTAGCAGAAACATTCCAAGTTACTTGAGGTGTGTTTGCGGTTGTAAATGCTTGCTTTACTGCTACTGCTCTCCATCCTTCGGTCTTTACTGCAGTTCCACCTAATGCAAATCCAAAAGAAGAACTATTCGTTGAAAGTGAAGCAAGAGCATAAAAACACTCAAACTTATATGTTCCTACTGGCAAAGTAAGTGCGCCACCAGCAGGACCACCACCACCATCAAAAAGTGGTTGAACGCCAGTCTGAGAAGTTAATGTATTATTAGAAGAAAGAACAATAAAGTGTTCTGTTGGAATAACTCCTCTTGTGCTCGCAGCAGGAGATGCATAAAATGCAGTTCCATCAAATTGAACTTCACCAGAAACCGCAGTTGCTAAAGCTGATGCAGTCAAATCAACTACACCATCTACTAGCAAATTACCATAAACTCTAGTTCCACTTTTTAATTTTGCCATATTGCAACTATCGTTTTTTTAATATTTATGATTAAAAACGATTAAGAATCGTTCTATGAACTTGTTTTATTTCTAGATCACTTAACTGAACATTATAAATCAGAACTTGAGAAGTGTATCCATTCAAATATTCTGGAGCAGCATCAGCAAGTGATGCACCAAACGATACATCAGCACTTGAAGATGTATTAATTGCTGTTGCTCCAAGGGCACGAGTTACATCAGTCAATAAATTTCCATCCACATACAACTTAATGTCATTTACGGTTTGACTTGCACCAACAGATGCTGCAATCATATGCCAATTTCCATCCACAATATTAGGAGTTGTTGATCCACCGACAGCATATGCTCCATTTGAAGCTGATAAATGAAGTTTAAATGTTGTGGAATCAGGTTCCATTGCCCATTTGTTTCCTGCTGCCGTTGTTCCACCCCAACCCATAATTCGATCAAAAGTGTTTGGTGCATTTGTTTTGAACCATACAATAGAAGTTCTTGCACCAGTTCCTGTCACACCTTTATACGCAGAAACAGTCATATAATCGTTTGTTCCGTCATATACCACAATACCACTATTAAGTGAAGCATTACGACTTGCTCCATTTACAGCACTTGCGGTTCTTGAATTGCCACTTAAGTCCGATAAAGTGAATGCATAGTTGACCACAGTAGCATCAGCAACACTGGTTGAAGGATATGATCTACCAGTTCCCCAAATAATTCTTACGGCACCTCCAGCGCCATTACCACCAGAACTATTTGTATCATCATCACAAGCACCACCACCACCACCATATGCTCCACCAGCAGGTCTTGTTCCAGCACTACCACTAGAACCAGCACCACCACCAGAAGAGTTTAAAGTTCCTGCAGTTCCATTTCCACCAGCACCAAGTATTCCTACACCACCTCCACCATAACCTTGCCCAGATGAAGTGGCACCACCGCCACCACCGCCACCACCAGCACCAGCAGATCCGTTACCAGTAGTTCCACCAGCACCGCCATTTCCAGAATAACCACCAGCACCGCCGCCACCAGAGCCAGTATCTGTAGAGTTTCCTCCACTGTTTCCACCGTTTCCGCCACCACTATTAGTTACTGATGCATCGACAGATCTGGTGCCTCCATTAACTGTTCCAGTGTCTCTATCTTGTCCTGCTCCACCACCATTTGCAGTTATTAAAGCAGTTGCACCTCTTGCAATTGATGTATTTCCTCCTGGATTTCCATCACCAGCTGATCCACCACCGTTTCCACCAGCACCAACAGTAATAGTAAGAGATTCTCCTGGAGTTACTGGTATTGTTCCATAGCATAATGCTCCACCACCACCTCCAGATGCACCATCATCATCTCCAGGTGATCCACCGGCACCACCTCCACCACCACCAACACAGACGGCAGAAATGGAAGTGCAACCATTGGGAACAGTAAATGTAAAAGTTCCTGAGGATGTATATGCTTGCTGACCTACTGGAAAAGTTTCAGTGACAGTGGATGTTGCTGGATCAATATTAAGCTGAAGACCAGTTGTTGGAACTGTGGTTATAAATGGATCAATCTCATTAATTGAGTCCAGCACAATCAAACCACCAGCAGAAGTGGCACTCATCCTTTTAGTGCCACTTAGTGTTGTTGAAGTATTTTCATCAAACTCATTAGAATAAGCAGTTCCATCACTACCTATTCTAAATTTGGTCACCACAGTTTCGTCATAATCATATGCGAAAAAAGTGCCAATACTGGTGAGTCTTGCTGCTATAGTCATAGGTTAGGATTATGAAGTCGTTCCTATTCCCACTGGTTCTATTGGTGCATTTGGATCTATAAAAGTAATAAGACCCATTCTTGCTTTATTAATAACCCCCATCAATTGCCCATCAAGAATTTCTTGAAAGTATGGTTGGTCAATAGAACTTTCACCTTCTTGATATTCTCCAATTTCCAGGTATGGAATATTGACTCTTCTTTTATAGATAAATCCCACACTATTTGTGTAGGTGACTTCTACCGTATTGTCACCTTCCACATAATATCCCACAGTATATGTAATATTTGGGTATGATATACCGGTTGACATTTCTTCCGTCATTGATATTATTCTCCTTCGGATTGGATTTCAATGGTCTGTTCTTCTGTTTCTGGTTCAGGCAAAGTAACACCTGAAGCAGTCAGATACTCAATAATTCCTTGATACTTTAGTGCTAATTCCTTTTTCACGGCAATGGAATTATTGAGTTCATTGATTTCGTTGATCAAAGTTTTTTGTGTCTCAATAATATTTTTTAGATCTTGTTGTTGGTCAGTCATTTTTTAGAATAGTAAAAATTTATTTATATTTATATTATGCGGTGAGATAATCAAAATCAAGACTATCTGCGGTTTCATTATAGTAAATATCAAATCTTTGAGTAGAGTCTGACGATTCTGCACGGAATGCACCATCTGCTGCAATATTACCAGAAGCAGTTATGTCAACTATACCAGTCAATGATTGTGAAGCAGATGCTCTATTGAGTGCAATAGAAGTAGTACCAATAAAGAAAACTGAGTTACCTAATACTGCTGAAGGTATTGTTCCACTTAAGTTTCCTGCAGTGAGGTTAGTTAAGTTAGCACCAGATACAGCACCAAAAGTACCAGACCAAGTACCATTAGTTACGGTGCCAGTTGTGGTTAAACTGGTGGAACCTGCTAATGGAGATGCACCGATTGTGTTGTATGAAATTGTTCTTGCGGTGGATCCATTGAAAGTTGTTCCGCTGGCATCCCCACCACCAGCATTGTTAAATGTAACTGAGTTTGTTACAGAAGAGGAACTACCACTTAAAGTAGCAGTAATAGTCCCTGCACTGAAGTTACCTGAAGCATCACGAGCAACTATAGTCGATACAGTGTTTGCTGAAGTTGCATTCAATCCATCGAGTAAATCAGCATCTAAACCACTTCCAGATCCATCATTACCGGCGTGCCACATTTTGTTCCATGCTGTAGTTCCACTATTATTAGTAGAACGATAGTAAATATCAGTGCTGTTGAAGAAGTCTCCAGCAAATTGCATCGAATAATAGTTTGAAGTATTACTATGAGTTACACAAAGTAAGTTATACCAACTATTGCTAGTAACTGGCCATCCCTCTGCAGTTGTTGCACTTCCACCATCTTGCCAGAAACCACTTGCAGTTCTGGTTGTAATATCTGCTTTGGTTTGTGCTTCTGCAGAAAATGAACCATTAAAATATTGAGAACCGCTCCAAGTGTTGGAACCATCCATAAGTGGGATAACATTTCCTGAGGTTCCAGTGTTCTTGCCATCAAGTAAATCAGCATCAAGACCACTACCAGCACCATCATTTCCTGCGTGCCAAGCAGTACTACCATTAAGTGTTAAATTTGAACTTGGCATAATATAATTTGTACCATCAAAATATAAATAACGCGTTTGTGCTTGATTTAAATATATTACTCCAGTACCAGTTGCAGATGTTCTATACGCAGTAATATCATTAACAGTAATATTACCTGAGGCATCTCTTGCAACAATAGTGGATGCAGTGTTTGCCGATGTTGCGTTAGAAGTTACTGTGAATGTAGTATTTCCACTTTGGTTTGCAGTAAATGATGCTGAACCAGAAAGACCTGTTCCGGAAACCGCTAAAGTCAGAGTTCCATTACCAACATAAGAAGTATAGTTTGAAGAATTTAATATAGTTGCCCAAGATCCCCAAGTAGCATCAATACCCGCACGAATTTGTAAGGTTGGAATTGCGGTACTGTTTGCAGATGCAGGACTAAATGCAAGTTGATAGTTAGGATCTCCCGTTGATGATGTTGTCCCATTGTAAGGAGCAAGAGTTAACAGACCTGCATAGTTTCCAGCACCACCAACAACAGCAGCATTTTTAAATTCCCAGTGTAAACCATAGGTGAGTTGTTGTGGAGTGGAGGATGCAGAACGAGCAGCATAAGTTGCACCACTTGCTTGTAAAGTACCTCCGTCAATCACAGCAATAGTGTTTGTTCTAAAAGGAGTTATATCAGCACTCCCGTTAAATGATGTTCCACCAATATTTCTTGCAGTCTGTAGTGTAGTAGCAGTAGCAGCATTACCAGTACAAGAACCTGAAGAACCATCAATATTGACTCCAGTTAAACTTTGGGAGGCAGATGCTCGGTTCAAAGCAATAGAAGTAGTACCAATGAAATGAGCTGAGTTACCTAATACTGCTGAAGGTATTGTTCCACTTAAATTTCCTGCAGTAAGACTAGTTAAGTTAGCACCAGACACTGCTCCAAAAGAACCAGACCAAGTACCAGTAGTTACAGTACCAGTTGTGGTTAAACTAGTGGAACCTGCTAACGGAGATGCACCGATTGTGTTATAAGAAATTGTTTGAGCAGCAGAACCATTAAATGTAGTTCCTGATGCTGCTCCAGAACCACCACTATTAAATGTAACTGAGTTTGCTACAGAAGAAGAACTACCACTTAAAGTAGCAGTAATAGTCCCTGCACTGAAGTTACCTGAAGCATCACGAGCAACTATAGTCGATACAGTGTTTGCAGATGTTGCATTAGAAGTTACTGTGAATGTAGTTGCCGCACTTCCATTAAATGTAGTAGAACCAGACAGACCAGTTCCTGAAGTGTTTAAGGTTAATGTATTTGGTGTATTTGATGTGATTGTGATATTTGCAGAACCATTAAAACTTGTTCCATTAATAGTTCTCGCAGTTGTTAATATGTCTGCAGCACCTGCTCTGATCTTATACCAGGAAGTAAAAGAATTTCCCTCATTATATCTAACTGTTAAATATGGATTGGTGACATTTCGATCAACAGCAAACATTGCACCATAAGAACCAGCACCTGTTGCAGGATAATCTGATCCTAATCCAATATACCAAGAATAGAATTGACCTCCGGAAGTTCCTGGACCATTGGTGCTTCCTTGAACATATCTAAAACCAAAATCATAGGATGGTGTTGTGGCATCAAAACTACTTCTTGTAGCGTGAACACCTCCCATATTATTGAACAGACCAGTCGAATTAATACCGTCAATTAAATCGGCATCTAATCCACTTCCAGCACCATCATTTCCTGCGTGCCAGACTTGACTTCCGCTAACTAGAACGGAGGATGGCATTCTTATTGTGCCACCAGAACTACCATCAACGGTATTAATATATAAATCTGCCCAAGCATTTAGGGCATTATTATGAGCAAAAACTCCAGCAATACTACCGTAAGTTCCTAAGAAAGATGCCTTATCACTAGTAGAGTTTTTAGAGAGAATTCTACCATACCAAGCAGCAGCATTTCCGTTGTTTTGATTGACAATTGCCGCGTCTGCAGAAGCTGATAATGCTGCTGAAATTGTTCCAGCACTAAAGTTGCCTGATGCATCTCTTGCAACTATAGTGGATACTGTATTTGCTGAAGTTGCGTTAGAAGTTACAGTAAATGTTGCTGCACCAGAGTTATTGAAGGTGGTTGAACCGGAAAGACCAGTTCCTGATGTATTTAATGTTAATGTATTCGCTAAAGATCCTGAGAAACTTGTGGCAGTAACAGTACCAGCACTGAAGTTTCCTGAAGCATCACGAGCAACTATAGTGGATACTGTGTTTGCTGAGGTGGCATTAGATGTTACAGTAAATGTAGTATTCCCACTTTGGTTTGCGGTAAATGATGCTGATCCAGATAATCCAGTTCCAGAAACTCCTAAAGTCAGAGTTCCATTACCTACAGAAGCAGAAGTAATATAAGTATTAGAATCAACAGATCCATCTGCTTTTAAGAACTGAGATGATGTTCCTCCAGATTTTACGATTGTATTTCCTGTAATACTTCCAGTCGCACTGAAATTACCACCACCAGTTAAAGTAGCAATATTAGTAGTTCCTGCATACCATTTGTGAGATTGTGATGTAGTTGGAACTGATCTCCATAATACTCCACTTTCAATCCCAAGTGCATAATCAACATCAGTTGCACTAAGTTGTGGATATAAAACTAATTTAGTTCCTGCACTTCTTGTTGTGAGTGCAGGAGCAGCAACACCATTTCCATTAAAATCAATTCGGTTTCCAGTAGCACCATTCAGATATATTTGACCACCACCAGTTGCAGTATTATTTGCGAGAGTTGAAATCAATTGACCAGTCATTGTGTCGCCTGCTTTCAACACGTTGTTTGAAGCGGAACCTGTCAACGAAGCAGTAATAGTTCCAGCACTAAAGTTTCCTGAAGCATCACGAGCAACTATAGTCGATACGGTATTCGTTGATGCTGAATTTAATCCATCAAGTAAATCGGCATTTAAATTAGTAACAAGAGTTGTTGAAGAAACAGTAAGAGGTGCTGTTCCTGTTGCAACATTAGAAACAAATCTAGATGCAGTAGAAACTCCAGTAACACTTAATTGCCCTAATGTTCCAACAGAAGTTAAAGATGAATTGACAACTCCAGAACCGAGTGTAGTTGCATTTAATACTGAAGTTCCAGCAATTTCGTATTGCTTACCCGTTGCAATGTTCCAATCTTCACTTGAAGTTAAAGAACCTGCAGTATTGTTCCAAGTAATTGTTTTACGAATTCCTATGGATCCAATACCAATTCCAGCTCCATCTAGGAGTGCATTTGTTGCTACTGTAGATGCAATACCAACTACAAAATCTGCTAATTCAATTGTCGATGAATTGACTATGAAGTTTGATCCGTCGACATATAAATCACCTTTAATTCTTACTGCTCCAGTATTATCTCCAATAGATGTTGGGTCAATTACAAGTTCTGCTGGACCAGTAATTTGATTTGCATAAAGGGCAGTTCCATTAAAAGTTAAATTTGATGAACCTGTTGGGTTGTTAGACCCGTCCTTATAAACTACCTGATTTGCAGAACCTGCTACTGGACCTGTGGTTCCTTGAGTTCCTGTGGTTCCCTGTGCCCCAGTAACCCCAGTTTCCCCTGACGCACCTGTAGTTCCTTGACGTCCCTGAATGCCCTGAGTTCCTGTAGTTCCTTGAGTTCCTGTAGTTCCTTGAGTTCCTGTAGTTCCTTGAGTTCCTGTAGTTCCTTGAGATCCTGTAGTTCCTTGAGATCCTGTAGTTCCTTGAGATCCTGTAGTTCCTTGAGATCCTGTAGTTCCTTGAGATCCTGTAGTTCCTTGAGATCCTTGAGATCCTGTGGTTCCTTGGATTCCCTGTCTTCCCTGAATACCTTGAGATCCAGTGGCACCTGTAGAACCTGTGGTTCCTTGAGTTCCTGTGGCACCTTGAGATCCTGTTGTTCCTTGGGTACCTTGAGGTCCTGTGGTTCCTTGGATACCTTGAGTTCCTGTTGCTCCTTGGGTTCCTGTTATCCCCTGAATACCTTGAGGACCTATGGTTCCTTGAATACCCTGCCTCCCCTGGATTCCTTGAGATCCTGTGGTTCCTTGAGATCCCTGAATTCCCTGAAGACCTATAGGACCCTGAACACCTTGAATGCCTTGAGTTCCTGTTGCCCCTTGGGTTCCTGTTATCCCTTGAATACCCTGAGGTCCTAGGATCCCCTGGGCTCCAACAAAATTAGCTCCGAGTAAAGTACTTAAATATGCCACATTCTTCGGTTCCTAGGATATTTACTCACAAAAATCCAATTTAAAAATTCTTTAGTTATTTAGCATTAATTTATAATATATCATTATCTTGTATTCCAAATTTCTTGGCTCACAAATTCTTTGGATCTCCCTCCCCAATGGCAAACAAAAGTGGGAACCTGAACTATTTTAAGACCACGATTTATAATTCTTTCACAGAATTCGTAATCACTATTCCAATGAATGCATCTTCCATCACTTCTTAATCCATTCATTTCTTTAAATAAATCAGTCTTAATGCACCAAGCGGGGGGACTTACAAAGGATAAATCTTTGGAATATCTTGAAACTGGTTGTGGATTTAAGTATTCAGGATAACAAGGAGCAACGATTCCAATATTTTCATCCGATTCATATTCATTTATTAGAACTTTTAACCAATCATAAGAAATAGCACGAGTATCAGAACTTAACATAATAAAATATTTTTCTGATACAAAATTAAATCCGTGATTTACATTTGCACTAAAATAAGATCTTTCAGTAGGTTTTGTTAGTATTATATTGTCGTTCTTATTGTATTTTTTGATTATTTCTTCTATCCCTTCTTCGGTAGAATGATCGTCAGAAACAATTATTTTTCCAATCAAATCAGCATCACAGCAAAAGATACTATGAAGACAATTTTCAAAAAAATAAAAAGCGTTGTGTATAGGAATTACAATGTCTATCTTAATATCTTGCATATTATTAAATAATAAATTATAATCTACTCTATGTATTGACCTCTACAATGTCTCAAAGAGAACTCTTACAACTATTTCCAATTCCAGTTCTTATTTCAAAATATGAAAAAAATCTTTCTGAAGAATTGGAATATGTAAAAAATTTAGAATATAATTTAAGTAGTCAAGAAACGCAAAAAATATATAGCAAACAATCTTCTGATACTTTTTTATTAGATAAACCTGAATTAAAAAATATTAGAGAATTTATTGATTCTCAAATTAATTTTTATGTTAATGAAATTCTTGAGTGCTCAAATAAATTAAAAATTACACAATCTTGGGCAAATATTACTGATAAGGGAAAAAAACATCACGAACATCGGCATCCTAATAGTATTGTTAGTGGAGTATTTTATTTTCAAATAAACAAAACTCTTCCACCCATTGAATTTAGAAACAAAAATAATGAAATGTATTCATTCACCATTAAAAATCATAATAATTTTAATGCAGAAACATTTTTACTCCCGTTAGAAACTGGAGAACTTATTTTATTTCCATCAACACTTTATCATGGTGTTCCTGAAAATGTATCTACAACTCCAAGAATTAGCCTTGCATTTAATACATTTGAAACAGAGTCTCTTGGTAAAATTGAATCCTTAACTTACCTTCCACTAAAATGATTAAATACGAAAATATTAAAGATTATATTCATTTAGAAAAAGAATTTATTCCAAAAGATTTATGCGTTGATATTATTCAACAAATAGAGAAAAATCAATGGTCCCCTCATCAATGGCATAGTCCTATTAGTAACAATGCTCGTAGTGAAGAAACAATGGAATTGGATGTACAAACTGCATCTCCAGAGTTAAATCAAGTTCTTACTCCATATGTCATTCAAGCAGGAGCAATTTATAATTCAAAGTTTGCTTATTTGGATATTCCAAGAATGTGCCAAATTATGAATAAATTTTGCAATATTCGGTTTAATCGTTATTCAAAAGGTCAAATAATGAGAGAACACTTTGACCATATTCATTCAATATTTGATGGTAATGAAAAAGGAATTCCAGTTCTCAGTTTTATTTTAAATTTTAATGATGATTATACTGGCGGTGAATTAGTATTCTGGGGAGATCAGGCAGTAAAACTTGGATGTGGAGACATTATTATGTTCCCAAGTAATTTTATGTATCCACATCAAGTTAAAGAAGTTACAGTTGGGAAAAGATATTCTGCGGTGACTTGGGCTTGGTGATTTCTGGTTTAAAAGTTTCAGAATACTTACCTGAGAATAGATAAGATCCAAAATGCCCCACATCAAACCAAGGAGCACACCAAACCTTTCCACCAATTTTCCTATAAGATTCGCAGAAGAAATAATCTTCAGATAAAAGTTGTTTTTCTTCGTTAATCTCAACTCTAAAGAAATTGGAAATTTCTTTTCCTTGGGGAATTGTCACTCCACCATTAATGTAAGTGTCTGTATGTGGAATTAATTCTTCAAACACTTCTCTTTTGATGAGCATCATTGCACCACCACCGTGCTTAATTTCAAAAGGTTCTTCTTCATCTTGCATAAAATGCCCATCAAGATGATTAATATTAAACACACCACCTTGCTTCCAAAGATTTTCCTTTCCCTCAAGAGCACACATTCTTACGTTTTCCCAGTCAATACCTTTTAGTGGAACTGGACCAATAATTAATTCTTTATCTGCCTTGATCATTTTAGCAATGTCGGCAGGTCTGAATTTAATATCAGCATCAATAAAGATCAAGTGTGTAGCGTCAGTATTTAAAAAATGATGAGCAATCGTATTTCTTCCTCTTTGAATTAATGACTCATTTCCAAGAAAAATTGAAGTTACTCTATTGCCGCTTGTAGTAATTGCTTCTGTTAAATTTAAAACAGATTGTGTATACTCACTAGTACACTGACCTCCATACATTGGAGTTCCAATAGCAAGATGAAACATAATTTATTCCTCAGTTTTTGATGCTTCGATTGATTTATAAGGTTCTGGAAATGCTAAAGATTTTTGATCTAATACTTTAAATCCACGACTTTCTGCAAATCTTTCTGGACAATTCTCAAATAAATCTGCACAAGCTTCCAACCACTTTATTGTCATTTCGTGAGTTGGAACTTTTCCTTCTTGGAACAACTGATGTTCCATCCGAAGATAATTGAGAATTTCTGCCTGAGCGTGACCAACATTGATACCAAGTTCAAACATGTAAATGGAATTTCCTTCATCCATTACGCCTTGTCTTGGACGTGATGAGTTCAATGCTTGCTTAAATGCAGTCATAATATGATATCTTCTTTCTTCTCTTTCGTAATCTTCTTCAGTTAAATGATCTTTTCCAAGATGATCCATAACCGATTGATATTGTGTCATCAGAAATGAAAGTTTTCTGATCGCACCTTTCATAAGATCTTCTGAGGTCTTTAAACCGCTCATTACTTCAATAATTTCAATTTCACAAAGTTCTCTATCAAATTCATCTTCAATTGTTTCGAGTTCTTTTTGTTTCTTTTTTAGATTGATCGCTGCTTTTTTTCTTCCAAGTTGAGCCTCAGTAAGTGCCATCTTGGTTTTACTGATAGACGCAAGAATATGCTTAACACTACTGATTGGTGTTAAATCAGTAATATCCAGAGTTACATTTTTAAACTGAGAACCAGACTTGTAAAAGTTTTCTGTGACTCTTTCGACTGCTGGTAGACCTTCTCTAATATGACTCAACATTCCAGTGTATTCTTGTGGAAGTGTTGAAAGGTCCTTATGTATTGATGAGATATTAATAGTAAGTTCTGATGACATATAATTCAAATCATTGCCTGATGATATTTATACTAGACCGCCATGAGAGTCTGAACACGCTGAAGTAATTCGATTTGTAGTTAAATCACCATAATCAGTAGCATTACCTGTTGTTGCTATAGTTACGTAATCTATTGTGTTAAAATATGATAATTGGTCTGATCCACCACCAAAAACTCCACGAGTGCTATTGGAAGTCGCTGCAGTGTATCTTTGTGAAGTCAAATCACCAAAATCAATAGCATTACCCGTTGTTGCTATTGTAATATACTCTATTACATTATATGATGCAACCGTTGGCGTTGGTGTAGATCCACCACCAAAAACTCCCCGAGTGCTTGAAGAACATGCTGCGCCGCCAGTTCGTTCTATTGTTAAATCGCCAAAATCAGTAGCATTACCTGTTGTTGCTATTGTAATATAATCTATTGTATTAAGTACTACTTGCAGTGCAGACATGAAAAATCCTGCACCAAAAACTCCCCGAGTGCTTGAGGAACAACCACCTGTACTAATACGAGGTGCCGTTAAATCGCCAAAATCAGTGGTATTGCTTGTCGTTGCTATTGTAACGTATTCTATTGTATTATAATAAATTGGACCAGGAGAACCTCCACCAGCAAATACACCGCGAGTGCTTGAGGAACACGCTCCTGGAGTGAGGCGTGCTATAGATAAATCACCAAAATCAATAGCATTACCCGTTGTTGCTATTGTAATATACTCTATTGTATTGTAATATGTCGCTAAAGGTCCAGATACGCTATAACCAGCACTAAACAAACCACGAGTACTTGAAGAACATGATGCAATACCATAACGTGATGCAGATAAATCACCAAAATCAGTAGCATTACCTGTTGTTGCTATTGTAATATAATCTATTATATTGTAAGTTGTAAAAGTAGGAGTGGGTGCAAATAAACCACCACCAAAGACACCTCTTCCCGTTGCACCGCCACCGCCACCGCCATCGAGACCGCCGTGAGAGTCTGAACACCCCGCAAGTTCCCCTCTCGTTATACTTAGATCGCCAAAATCAGTAGCATTTCCTGTAGTTGCTATTGTGATGTAGTCTATCGTGTTAATGTATATTATTGCTGGTGTTAAAAATGTAGATCCGCCACCAAAAAGTCCACGAGTACTATTGGAAGGAGCCCCCGCTGCCGCAGACGCACGCGTTACGGTTAAATTTCCAAAATTAGTAGCATTACCTGTTGTTGCTATTGTGATGTAGTCTATTATGTTTAAGTAGTCACCCCCACCAAAAACTCCACGAGTGCTTGAGGAACATGAAGCAACAGTACTGCGTGCTGTAATTAAATCCCCAAAATCAATAGCATTACCTGTTGTTGCTATTGTGACATATTCTATTATATTAGATGAAATTGGAGAAACAAATCCACCACCAAAAACTCCACGAGTTGGTGAAGAGCAACCCGAAACACCTGAACGTGCTAAAGTTAAATCCCCAAAATCAGTAGCATTTCCTGTGGTTGCTATGGTGATATAGTCTATTGTGTTTAAAACCACCAACGCCGGGGTGAGCGACTGACCGCCACTAAAAAGTCCGCGAGTACTATTGGAACATGTTCCATATCCATAGCGAACTGCGCCGGTTAGATCCCCAAAATCAGTAGCATTTCCTGTTGTTGCTATTGTGACATAGTCTATGTTATTGACGACTGCGATAGGTGCCTGGCCACCACCAAATACACCACGAGTACTTGAAGAACATCCTGAAATATATCTGCGTGCTACAGTTAAATCACCAAAATCAGTTGCATTCCCTGCTGTTGATATTGTGACATAATCTATTGTATTATAAATTGTAGTCGTAGGTGTTGAATTAACACCTCCCGCAAAAAGACCTCTTCCTGCCTCGCCACCACCGCCACCACCACCGCCACCTGCTTCGACTATTCCACCGTCAGAGTCAGAACAAGCAGAAATTTCAGCTCTCCCCACAGTTAAATCACCAAAATCAGTAGCACTTCCTGTTGTTGCTATTGTTACATAATCAATTACATTAGTCCATACATCTGTTGTTGGAGCCGTTGGAAAAATAGCATTTCCACCACCAAAAACTCCACGAATACTATTAGATGTTCCTGCTGCACGAGTAAAAAATTTAGAAATGCTACCAAAATTAGTAGAATTGCCGGTTGTTGCTATTGTAAAATATTCTGTTGTCGTGGGTCCATAATAATTTAAACCTGGTGTTAATGGAGCATCGGCTGCTGTAGCTGTATAAGTCCCACCACCAAAAACTCCACGAGTTGGTGAAGAACAAGCAGCATTACTAAGATCATGATTACTTGAGATTGTTCCAAAATTAGTAGCATTACCTGTTGTCGCTATTGTAATATAGTCTATGGTATTATTACCAGTTTGAGCACCAGTGCCCGGAGTTGATATAAAACCACCGATAAAAACTCCACGAGTTGATGAAGAACAAGCACTATCTCCAAATTCTTTCGTTGCTGATAAATCTCCAAAATCAGTTGCATTTCCTATTGTTGCTATAGTTACATAATCAATAACATTAACTGTCGATCCTACTGGAGAACCGACTGGAAAAATAAATCCACCCGCAAAAATTCCACGAGTTGATGAAGAACAAGCAGCAGGACGCGCCCTACCTGCTACAGTTAAATCTCCAAAATCAGTGGCATTTCCTGTAGTTGCTATAGTAATATATCTTATTGAATTTTCATAAGAAACAATAGGTGAAATTTGAAGTCCTCCCGCAAATAATCCTCTTGTAGTAGAAGAGCACGATGATACACCTCTTAAAGGCTGAACTAAATCGCCAAAATCAGTTGCATTTCCTGTTGTTGAAATTGTAATGTAATCTAAAGTGTTGTATATAGTATCTGCTGCAGGAGCTGTATTGGGAGATAGACCTCCACCAAAAACACCTCTTCCTGCAATTGCATAACCCCCATAAAAATTACTAAGCGCAATAGTTCCACTAGCAGGAACATTGATAGCTTTAGCATAATATTCACTAATTGAAATTGGATTAGTTCCTCCAAATTCAGTTTGGAGATTGTTTAGACTAATTGCACCACTACTTTGTAATACCATATTTAATTAGAGGAACTTTGTTCTGGTAATATTGTGGGTATACCCGTAATATCATGTAATATTGCGGATAGTTCCACTGGAGGCGGATCTATATTAATTTGTTGCCAAGGATATTGACCATCAAAAACAATTTCTATTTGTTGTTTATTTTTTTCCATCGCATCATCAATAGCAGAATAAACATCATCCATATTTAAAATCTGCTGAATCCAGGTAATAATATTTTCTTGAGTTAAATTTTCATATTCAATAAAGTTTTCATCAAATTGATTTGGTATCGTTAGTTCAGTAGATCCCTTAAATACTCCATCTACACCATTCGAATCTATACCAATCAATTTCCACATAATCTTGAAGATCACATTATTTTTATCAACAAGATTCATTTTGGTAATTGAAAGTATTTCCCAATGATAAGTATTCATATTATTCTACGCTCCTTTCAGAATATTTATTTGCTGTTGCTGTTCTTTAATAGCTTCAACTAAAACTGCAATGATGTTCATATAAGAAACAACCTTTAATTCCGTTCCATCAGATGTCGTTGAATGGACAACCTCTGGGAGAATTTTTTCAACTTCTTGTGCAATCAGACCAAGATGTTTTGGATTTCCTTCAATATCAATTCTATTAAATTCAACGCCACGAAGAGCACAAACTTTCTCCAAAGCATTTGTTATCGTCAAAACATTTTCTTTCAATCTAGAGTCGGAGAATGCAGTAACATCTCCAGGAACAACTAAATTACCAGTGCTAGCATTGAAACTAAATGCTGTTGCAGTGGTTCTAATACTTGGTGTTTGGTTTCCAGTTCCAGCAACAAACACTGGATAGAAAGTAGCATTAGTCGTGGTATTTGAACTACTTAAAACATTACTTGGACCAGCAGCACCATCAGCACCAGCAGCACCATCAGCACCAGCAGCACCTACATCACCAGTTCTATAAAACTGAATTGCACATTGTTCTGAAGCTGCAGGGGCAGTTCCACTAATATAAGAAACATTAAGTTGAACATATCCAGTCTGAGAAGTGATACTATTCAGAGAGAATATTGCAAATGTAGTATCTGAATTTGTGTTAGAGTCAACAACGATATATCCTTTTTGGGTATTGGTAGAATCATCCCAGGTTAAAATATAAGTTCTGACATTGACACTTCCAACATCGGTATCATCAATATAAATTTGTGTTACTGAACCAATAGTGGCGTTATTAAATCTAAAAGTTCCTGCCCCTGGATCTGAGTTTGTTGTTGTAGTGCTGAAATTGTATGTAATACCTGCATTGTTTCCTTGCTGTCCAATAAGTCCTTGAATACCTTGACTGCCAGTACCAGCAGTTCCTTGAGAACCTGTGGAACCAGTAGCACCTGTAGTTCCTGTGGTCCCTTGAAGACCTGTAGAACCAGTTGCACCTGTCGCACCTGTTGTTCCTTGAGAACCTGTTGAACCTGTAGCACCTGTAGCACCTGCAGTTCCTTGAGTTCCTGTTGAACCCGTAGAACCTGCCGTTCCTTGAAGACCTGTAGATCCAGTAGCACCTGTTGCACCCGTGGTTCCTTGAGATCCAGTGGCACCTGTAGTACCTGTAGTTCCTTGACGTCCTTGAATACCCTGAGATCCAGTGGCACCTGCAGCACCAGTGGTTCCTGTAGTTCCTTGAGAACCTGTGGCACCTGTAGAACCTGTGGTTCCTGTGGTTCCTTGAGTACCTGTAGAACCAGTTGCACCGGTTGTTCCTGTCGTTCCTTGGGCACCTGTAGATCCAGTAGCACCAGTGGTTCCTGTGGTTCCTTGAGAACCAGTCGAACCAGTAGCACCTGTAGTTCCTTGAGCACCAGTCGAACCAGTAGCACCTGTAGTTCCTGTAGTTCCTTGAGATCCAGTGGCACCTGTAGAACCTGTGGTTCCTGTGGTTCCTTGAGTTCCTGTGGTTCCCTGTGCCCCAGTAACCCCAGTTTCCCCTGACGCACCTGTGGTTCCTTGACGTCCCTGAATGCCCTGAGATCCAGTGGCACCTGTAGAACCAGTCGAACCTGTAGTTCCTTGTGTTCCTGTAGTTCCTTGGGCACCTGTAGATCCAGTAGCACCAGTGGTTCCTGTGGTTCCTTGAGAACCTGTCGAACCAGTAGCACCTGTGGTCCCTTGTAGACCTGTAGATCCAGTAGATCCAGTGGTTCCTGTAGTTCCTTGAGTGCCCTGAGATCCAGTGGCACCTGTAGTACCTGTAGTTCCTTGACGTCCTTGAATACCCTGAGATCCAGTGGCACCTGCAGCACCAGTGGTTCCTGTAGTTCCTTGAGTTCCTGTGATTCCTTGGAGACCTGTAGATCCAGTAGCACCAGTCGCACCTGTGGTTCCTTGTGTTCCTGTGGTTCCTTGAGTACCCGTAGAACCAGTAGCACCAGTGGTTCCTGTGGTTCCTTGAGAACCTGTAGATCCAGTAGCGCCTGTGGTTCCTTGTAAACCTGTAGATCCAGTAGCGCCTGTGGTTCCTGTAGTTCCTTGGGAACCTGTAGCACCTGTAGAACCAGTAGTTCCTGTGGTTCCTTGTGTTCCTGTGGTTCCCTGAGATCCAGTAACACCAGTTTCTCCCGATGCACCTGCAGTTCCTTGACGTCCCTGAATGCCCTGAGATCCAGTGGCACCGGAGGAACCAGTCGAACCTGTGGTTCCTTGTGTTCCTGTGGTTCCTTGGAGACCTGTAGATCCAGTAGAACCTGTAGCACCTGTAGTTCCTTGTGTTCCTGTAGTTCCTTGGAGACCTGTAGATCCAGTAGAACCTGCAGTTCCTTGAGAACCGGTAGCACCTGACGCACCGGTGGAACCTGTAGTTCCTTGAGAACCTGTAGAACCAGTAGCACCTGTAGTTCCTTGAAGACCTGTAGATCCAGTAGCACCAGTCGCACCTGTGGTTCCTTGTGTTCCAGTGGTTCCTTGAGTTCCAGTTGAACCTGTAGAACCTGTAGAACCTGTAGTTCCCTGTGTTCCCTGCGCCCCAGTAACCCCAGTTTCCCCTGACGCACCTGTGGTTCCTTGACGTCCCTGAATGCCCTGAGATCCAGTGGCACCTGTAGAACCAGTTGAACCGGTGGTTCCTTGTGTTCCTATCGTTCCTTGAGTTCCTGTTGTTCCTTGAGTTCCAGTTGAACCCGTTGATCCAGTTGAACCTGTAGTTCCCTGAGAACCTGCAGTTCCTGTGGTTCCCTGAGCACCTGTAGAACCAGTAGCACCAGTTGAACCTGTGGTTCCTTGAAGACCTGTAGATCCAGTAGATCCAGTAGAACCTGTTGTTCCTTGCCTCCCTTGAACTCCTTGAGAACCTATAGTTCCCTGAGCCCCTGTATCTCCTTGGATTTGACCTACATCATCCCAATCAGATCCATTATAAACCCATAGATTACCCGTATTTAATGCAATTACACCTTCACCTGCAATGGGTGGATACCAGGGGAAACCAGTGTCATTCGCAGTTAATGTTGTATTCGGTGATGAAGTTGTTACAGATGATATTGATCCAACAATAGTAATAGAAGTTCCATCATTTCCTTTTACTCCCTGAACACCTTGAACACCTTGAACACCTTGAACACCCTGTTTTCCAATACTCGAATATGCCTGCCAAGTATTTCCATCATATACAAATTCAACAGTAATTTGACCAATATCTAAAATTAAATCTTCATCATTAACAAGTCCCTCAATAGAAGAAGCTGCTCCAACAGCAACTGTTAAATTATTAACTCCCCAATTTGCACCATCTGCAATTTTAAGAGTATCGCCAAGATTAGCTGTTGTTGGTAAAGTAATAGTAAATGTTCCACCAGAAGTATCAGCAACGATTAAATCTCCAATAGAAGCAGTATATGCCGAAGTTTTTCTAATCCAAGACTTTAATATATTTCCGGATACTTTTAGATTACCATTAACGTCTAATTTTTGTGTTGGATTTGTAGTACCCACTCCAACATTTCCACCATAAGGTGCAAGTTCAATAACACCACTAGCATCAACATCAATACTTGGAATACCAGAAACATCATTAACTGAGAAGATGGAACCAGTAGTTAGATTATTTGTAATTGAGAATAACTGTCCAGCAGAACCCTCAAATGAAAGTGTTCCAGAGTTTAAAGTATCATATGCAATAATATCAATAACAGTTCCTATTCCAAGAGCAGTCTGGAAAGTTCCAATTCCTGTTGAATAGAAATCACCTTTTACTGTTAATGTTGATATTGGAATATCTGTTCCTATTGCAACTCTCTGAGTTGCTGGATCATAAACAAAGTTAGTAGCTCCACCAGATACATTGTTATTGTTAAATATGACTTGTTTATTGGATCCTGCGATTGGTCCAGTAATTCCCTGAATACCCTGAATACCTTGAGTTCCTGTAGTTCCCTGAGTTCCCGTGGTGCCTTGAGATCCTGTAGTTCCTTGAACTCCTTGAATACCTTGAGATCCGGTCGTTCCTTGGGCACCTGTAGCGCCAGTTTCTCCTCCAGCACCTTGTATTCCCTGACGTCCTTGAATACCTTGGGAACCTGTAGTTCCTTGAGTTCCTGTAGTTCCTTGAATTCCTTGAGTTCCTGTAGATCCTTGAGTTCCTGTAGATCCTTGAGTTCCAGTGGTTCCTTGAGTTCCTGTGGTTCCTTGTGTTCCTGACGAACCCGTAGTTCCTTGAGTTCCCTGAGAACCTATTGAACCAGTAGTTCCTTGAGTTCCTGTAGTTCCTTGAGTTCCTGTTGAACCAGTAGTTCCCTGAGTTCCTTGGGATCCAGAAGGACCAGTATTTCCAGTATTACCTAAAGTTCCTTGAGTTCCTTGAGTTCCTGTAGTTCCTTGAGTTCCTGTTGACCCTTGAGATCCTGTAGTTCCTTGAGTTCCTGTGGTTCCTTGGGCACCAGTAGCACCAGTTTCTCCTCCAGCACCTTGGATTCCCTGACGTCCTTGAATGCCTTGAGAACCTGTAGTTCCTTGAGAACCTGTAGTTCCTTGAGAACCTGTAGTTCCTTGAGAACCTATAGTTCCTTGAGAACCTATAGTTCCCTGAGAACCTATAGTTCCCTGAGAACCTGTTGAACCTGTAGTTCCTTGAGTTCCTTGAGAACCTGTAGCACCTGTAGCGCCTGTAGAACCTGTAGTTCCCTGAGAACCTGTAGTTCCTGTGTTTCCTTGAGTTCCTGTATTTCCTTGAATACCTTGAGTTCCTGTGGTTCCTTGAGTTCCCGTGGTGCCTTGAGATCCTGTGGTTCCTTGAGTTCCTGTGGTTCCTTGAGTTCCTGTGGTTCCTTGAGTCCCATCAGTTCCTTGAGTTCCTGTGGTTCCTTGAGTTCCTGTGGTTCCTTGAGTTCCCGTGGTGCCTTGAGATCCTGTGGTTCCTTGAGTTCCTGTTGATCCTGTAGTTCCTTGAGTTCCCTGAGAACCTGTAGCACCCGTAGAACCTGTAGAACCTGTAGTTCCCTGAGAACCTGTAGTTCCCGTGTTTCCTTGAGTTCCTGTGGTTCCTTGAGTCCCTTCAGTTCCTTGGGAACCTGTAGCACCAGTTTCTCCTCCAGCACCTTGGATTCCCTGACGTCCTTGAATACCTTGACGTCCTTGAATACCTTGAGATCCTGTGGTTCCTTGTGTTCCCTCAGTTCCTTGAGAACCTATAGTTCCTTGAGATCCTTCAGTTCCTTGAGTTCCTGTGGTTCCTTGAGATCCTGTTGAACCTGTAGTTCCTTGAGTTCCTTGAGCACCGATGGCACCAGTTTCTCCAGTTGAACCTGTGGTTCCTTGAGAACCTGTAGTTCCCGTGTTTCCTTGAGTTCCTGTGGTTCCTTGAGTTCCTTGAGAACCAATAGTTCCTTGAGAACCAATAGTTCCTTGAGTTCCTGTAGCACCTTGAGATCCTGTAGTTCCCTGAGTTCCTGTAGTTCCCTGAGAACCTATAGTTCCTTGTGTTCCCTCAGTTCCTTGAGAACCTATAGTTCCTTGAGATCCTTCAGTTCCTTGAGTTCCTGTAGTTCCTTGAGTTCCTGTTGAACCTGTAGTTCCTTGAGTTCCTTGAGATCCAGTAGCACCAGTTTCTCCAGTTGAACCTGTAGTTCCCTGAGAACCTGTAGTTCCTGTGCTTCCTTGGGAACCTGCAGTTCCCTGCGTTCCCGTCGTTCCTTGAGATCCTGTTGAACCTGTCGTTCCTTGAGATCCTTCAGTTCCCTGTGTTCCTGTAGTTCCTTGAGAACCTTCTATTCCTTGAGTTCCTTGAGTTCCTGTGGGTCCAGTTTCTCCTGATGGTCCTGTAATTCCTTGACGTCCTTGAGATCCTGTGGTTCCTTGAACTCCTTGTAGAGCAACATCTTCAACTAATGCCCAAGTAACGCCAACTCCAATAGAGACTAGAACGGAATCTAAACTACCAGAACTATTATTTGCATCAATTAATTGACCAGAAAGTTTAAGACTACCCTGAAGATCTAAAGAAGCTGATGGATCTGTTGTCCCAATACCAACATTTCCATTTGAATTTATAACAAAAGGAGTTGCATCGGGATTTGTATAGTCTTCAACAACTAACGCATTACCAGAACCAGTTTGAGTAATTCTTAAGGCATCTGAAGAACTATTAACTGATATTATTGATGCATCGGAAACATTAATTTGTGGAATACTTAATGTGGTATCAGTAACTTGCATTCCACCAGCAGCAAGTCTCACTCCATAAGGAACTTGAGTGCTTCCAATACCAACACCATAGTTAAATAGCCAGGCATCAGTATATCCAGCACCAACGTCCCCACCCCTAAACCACATAATTTTCTTATATGTGTCTGGATTGGTTTCTCCACCAATTGCAAGACTTACAAGAGGAGTTCCTTCAGTTGATGCAATCGCAATACCACCGTGACTTGCGGTTGCATCTGTTGGCGAAAAATCAGTCCCTAAACCTAAAACAATATCTGGATCTCCTACTACAAGTTCTTGAGTATTAAGTTGTGCTACTGTTCCACCAATTGTGATGATTCCATCAACATTTAAATTTCCATTAATGTCAGTATTGTGGAGAACTGTTAAATCATAAGTTACTAGTTCTGTTCCGTTAAATGTTAGGTTAGTAGATCCTGTTGCTACATTTGATCCGTCTTTGTAAACGACTTCATATGCAGAACCTGCTACTGGACCTGTAATACCTTGAGTTCCTTGAGCACCATCGGTTCCTTGAGCACCATTGGTTCCTTGAGCACCAATAGATCCTGTAGTTCCTTGAGCACCGCGAGGACCTTGACCACCATCAATCGAATCTACAGCGGCAACATAATCGATTTGAGTATTATGAGATGTAAATCCAGATGATTGGTGATAAAATCTAACTAATACCTCATTTAAATTGTTAATAAATGGAGATCCATCAATAATTCCTGGCTGGAACTGAGACCAAGTTGCAAGACCTTGATATCTTTGGATTTCTACCCAACCACCACTATTCCAGTTATAAAGTTGAACTAAAACAGTGTGTGTTGAAGTATTTGTATATTGGACATTTAAATCAACCTGATTGAGTGAAGTGACATTATCATATCTAATGTAACTAACCCAGGCTGGGAATAACCCAGATTCATCATTCATTTGGTAATAATTACCAGAAGAATAATCACCATAAGTTTGAATACCAGCTAAACTGCCAGAAACATAATCACCGTAAACTACTTTAAAATTTAATCCTAATGCTGTTCCTATTGATGTTGTAAGAGCGGTTCCAACTTGTCCAGAAGAAGCATCTTCAGTCAGGGTAAATGTAACTATACCAACATTTGGTCCAATTACACTAGAATCTTTAATCTTATAAAGTGTTGTTGAAGAATATCCTGTAATACTTCCTGTTCCAGTTAAAGAACCAGAAACTGAAAGTCTTGCTCTTTGAACTACACGATAACCAAGATAAAAAGTTAGACCTGTAGTTGTCCCCGGGGTTGTTTGGACTGAAGTTAATCCATTTGCAGTAACTAATTCAGTAAGTTTGAAAGAATCGGTTCCATTCGTTTGTGAAATAGTGTAAGTCTTTGAATCAGTATACCCAGTTATACTTCCACTACCAGTATTTGTTCCTACAATTTGGACTACCATCGTGTAGTCCCCTAACATTTCACTTGTTATAGCATCGCAAGAAAACTCACCAGAATTTCCATAAATTTGAACATTAGAAAGTTGCTCATAGGTATATGTGAATTCACCTGTTGTTCCTGCAATAGAAATCTGACTGGAAGTAAATCCCAAAGCAACTGGATTTACTTCTGATATTAAATCTGCAATATATACAATTGTTTCTGGGGTTTGTCCCTCAATACCCTGAACACCTTGAGTTCCTTGTGTTCCTGTGGTTCCTTGAGTTCCTGTAGTTCCCTGAGAACCTATAGTTCCCTGAGTTCCTGTGGTTCCTTGCGATCCTTCAGTTCCTTGAGCACCTGTTGCGCCAGTTTCTCCTCCAGCACCTGCAGTTCCCTGACGTCCTTGAATACCTTGCGTTCCTCTAGTTCCTTGACTTCCTTCGGTTCCTTGAGTTCCTTGGAGACCTTGAAGACCTTGGATTCCTGCTGAATATGGGTCTGTCCAACTAATGCCATTACCAGTTGAAACGAGAATTGAACTTGCTGATCCAACTGTTCCGTAAACATCTTGTAAAGAACCACGAATTCTAACATTCCCAGCAACGTCTAAAGAAGCAGTTGCGTTCGCAGTTCCAATACCAACTTTACCAGTAATGTCTAATACTGTTTGATTTTCAGTATAAGAACTGATACCAACTTTAAGGTTTTTTTGACGATTACTGAGATACTTTGCCATTGATCTGAAATATTAGTTAAGTGTTTCTAAAATACTTGCAACAAATTTTAAATTAGATCCGTTGCTGCCATAAAGAACAAGAGTATCGCCACTTTCAAGAACTAATTTTCCAGAAAGTAAATTAACAGTATCATTTGATGAAATTGGATATTGCTTTAACATTTCAGTAGTTACTGCTATACCAGCAACTGATCTTTGATGTGATAGGGAGACATCCTCTGAAGACCCACCTATGTTTGCAACTTGCGCTAAGAGAATAACTCCAGTATATCCAACTGGAGCAGTATAAATTCCAACGGGATTGGTTGTGATAACTGATGTAACAGTCTGGAATACATTAAGTGCTAATGCCATTTTATTAGTCTCCTCCTAGAGCTAAGATGAACGGTGTCAATGATGAAAAAAGACTCTTTGAATAAAATGTTCCACTAATAGTTCCAGTCTGTTGATTTACAACAACACCATCACCAATTCTAAAATTACCAGATTGATCTGTTGAAGTAAAAACAACAAGACCACCATTTCTCATCTCAACTTCTTGATTTTGAATGGCAACCCCACCTGATGAAGGAAGAGCTGTATCAATATTAGTTCCAGATCCAATATATTCAAGAGAATGTCCAGATGCTAATAATCTACTTTGCTTGAAAAATGGAACCGCAGTTCCAACACCTACTGGAAATGGAACATTATCACTTAAAGTAATTGTGCAAATTCCTGATGAAATGGGAGTACAAGAGTTAATAACATAATATGTTGGAGTTAAATTAACTATAGCAGTCGCTGTATTTATTCCAACATTAGGACCACTGACTGTAATTGATGGTGGATAAGTATATCCTCTACCACTTGAAACTAATTCAATTCCAACTATTGACCCATTTTTAACTTCTGCGACTGCAGAAGCAGGGACTCCCCAATCAGTATCCGGTGGGGAAATTGTAACATCAGCATTTGTGGTATATCCAGTTCCACCCGCAGAAACTGAAATACTACCAATGGTATAGTAAAGATTTCCAAAATAAACTACTTGACCATCGAAAGGTCTAATTGCATCAATTTTTACAGTTCCTCCAGAATTATAAGTATGTGGTAAGGTGGAAGTTCCTACATATGCACTAAAAACAGTGCTTGCCATTGAAACGGTTGATGGTATAGAACTTGTATTTCCTGCATTTATTGGAGTTGTTATAATAGAAACTAAATTATCGATGAAAGATTTAACATCTGAACAAGATGCCTGACTCGTATTCGATCCTGTTAATGGATCTGCAACAATACTAAGATCTTTTATTGTTAAATTATTAGTAATCGCAAGTTTCATTAAATCTCTGGCTTTATTAAATGCAGTAATTGATTCTTGAGTTTCTCCATCAATTCCATTTACTATTAAAAACCCAGAATTATCAAAATATGCTTTTGCTGCTCTAATAGTTTGTTCGTCAGTATAATCCCTAACATCTGAAGAAACCGCATCTACTACATATCCAATATCTCTTTTACATTTATTTGGGTTTGGATTTGTAAAAAATGGATGAGAAATTGCGATTTGATCATATGCTGTATCAATAATTTCTTGCCTATTTGCTTGTATTAAATTATATGAATCAATATATCTCCCTGGAGCAACTGTTTTGACTCTAAAAACATAACCATTATTACCTGAAGGATATGTTAAAACTCCTGGGCCAGATGGACAAGTAAATCCAAGACCAGCAATAGAAACACCCATTCCAACTGAAAATTTATGGGCAGAAGAAGTATATGCCGTTAATATTCCAGTTGTATTATCATAAGATGCTGAAGTAATATTCAAAGATGGAACATTTAAATCAATCGTAAAAGTATCACTATTTGCGGGTTCTGCACTTGTAATAATTCCAGTGTATCTTTTTGGTCCTACTCCATCGGCAACCAAAGCATAATTTCCGAAAGAAGAGTTTGAGTTTGTAAGATCGCAGGCACCACCACTTCCACAAAAAACTGCAACATCATTACAAATAGTGAATAAAGAAACTAACTGAGCATATCCTTCATTGGTGATTGAGACTCCAATACCACCTTGATTGTATTGGGTAAAAGAGTCAATCACTATGCTTTTAAGTTTTCCAATAGCATATTGACCGTCTATTTTTAAACCAGTGCTATTATGAATAAAATTAGTACAGTTGCGTATATAGGGAGATTGGTCAAAATATCTAATCTTATTCGGATTAAATGCACAAATTGCAGCACCAGAAGACATAGTCCCAGTAAAGGACATATCTGTAATATAATTACCAGGAGCAAGATGAAATAAGTCTTGATTGGAATTTAAGGGAGTAACTGCAACTTCCCTTAAACTGTCACCGACTACACTGACCTGAGGAGGCAACTCAATAGGATTATTTTCTACATAAGATCCAGCAGAAACTTTAATAACTGTTCCTTCTGTTGCTGCTGAGACTGCTCCTTTAATGGTTGCCTTTGCGTCTCCAAGTTTTTTTCCTGTGTTTGTATCGCTTCCGTCTTTTGTAACATAAAGAATATTAGTAACTGTTGCTCCAGCACCGACTCTTACAACATCAGTGCCTATTCCCGAACGATCTCTCCTTACGAATAATTCTGCATCGTAAGTATTTAAAGCCAGTTCCCCCGATGGAAGTTGCTCTACTGAAGGGCGTTTTCCGGGAACTGAAGATCGTTTAATCCTAATTATAGGTGCTGCCATTCACTGACCCCATAAATGGTATTTACCACAAAACCTCTTATATAAAAGGTTTTTATTATTTATGTATTGTTTTAATACAGAGTAATAATCAAACAAAATCTCCTGAATCTTGTTTAATAGGTTTTTTACTTTTCTTTAATTTTTCATTCTCTATAGAAAGATTTTCAATAGACTTTCTTAAACTATTAATTTGAGTTTCTAGAACTATATTTTGGTTGAATAGTTCAAATGCCTTTTGCTGATATGAAGCAATTACTGCTTTATAATCTTCTTCGTTCATAAAAAAAGGGGGTAGATACCCCCTATTTAGAAATATACTGATGATATAAATGAATATCAGGCGAAGCTTCCACCATCAACTACAATGTTCATTAAGTGCAATTCTGTACCATCACACCCAATAATTTCTTTGGCACCACTTGAACACGCATTATTAATCCAAAGACCTCCAACTTCAATAGAAGCAAATGCGGAGATTATAATATCCGGAGTTGTTGTATTGATGCCGGATGAAGGATTGTCCGCATTAGAAGCAAATTGGAATCTATTAGATTCATGCTCCCAAATGACACCAGCAGTCTTAGCGACTCCTGCGTGTCCATAATTCATTAGAACTCCCAAATCCCAGGTTGTGTTTGTGGGAGATGTTCCAGTTTGGATTCCAAGAGTGATAGTTCTATCATAAACAGTCAACTCAGTAGTATTAATTTGAGTTGTTGTTCCATTAACAGTTAAGTCTCCAGAGACAGTTAATCCTCCAGAAACCGTTGCAGTAGATCCATCGTCACTAATAATGGAATTGACTAATTGCTCATTAGTGTCATCCCACTTTTGGAGTCTATTGTCTGTTAAAGAACCTGCATTTCTGAAAGCAACATTATCTGATGCAATAGTGATACCCGCACCTACATTAACCGAGATTGTTGGAGTAGATCCTTCTCCTGAGGCGTCTCCAGTTAAACCACCACCTGCGGTGAACGATGCAACATAATCTCCGGAGGTATATGTTCCAAGTTGAATTGAATTTGCAGATATTGTTGCTGCTAATGAAACATTACCAGTTCCGTCAAAGGAGACTGCACCGGCAGTTACAAAAGATCCAGTAATGTCAAAATTTCTAGCAGTAGCAAGAGAAGTTGCAGTTCCAGCATTTCCTGAAAGATCTGCATCAATTGCATTAGTAAAGGTTGCAAATCCAGTTACATTTAGGTTATCAAGTTCAGTGTGTCCAGTAACATCTAAACCACCATTAGCGTCAATAAGACCAGTAAAAGTTCCAATGCCTGATACATTTAAAGAATCAAAATCATTTGGGTCAAGTTTTAAAATACTTTCTAAAGTTGTTTTAGTTGTAGAATCAACAGTTTGAATTCCGGAAAGAGTAACTAAACTGCCTTCTGTTGAAAGAACCTTGGTGGTATCAACATAGAAAGAAGATGAAGTTACAATTCCACTAAAGTCAGCATTAGTTCCACTAATGTATGTGATTGTAGTAATTCCAGTCAAATTAGCATCATCAAATGTTGCGTTCGAGGAAACTGAAGCCCAAGAAAGAACACCATTAGCATCAGCAGTTAAGAAGTGTCCTACTGCTATAGGGGCAACTGAAGGGAGGGTATAAGTTGTAACACCAGAATGACCTACCGGTGCATTTAAATTAATACTTCCGCTACCGGATGGATTGTATAGTTTTAAAACCGCAGAAGTATTGTTCGAATTACTCTCTCTTTCCCAGTATCTAGAACTGCCAAAAAACTTATTACCCTGAGATGTACTATTGATACCAATATATAAATCACTAGTATCTGTAGTAAATCCTGGTTCACCTGCTTTTAGACCAGGTAGATTTACGAAAAGACCTCTTTTAAATTGAATTGTTGGTGCTGGCATTTTTACCCCTATGTAAAGATATAAACTCGATAATCAAGTCAAATCCAAACCAGCATAATGAACCAACATTATATTTATTTAAACCCGCATATACTTATTTATAAAAAAAATTAAAACGTCCCGGCATCTATATCAATTCGATTGTCAAGATCAGTATCCACTCTATCTAAAAATGCAGTTGCAAATCCAACCAACCCAGGTTGTAATGTTTCTGTAGAAGCAGCTGCATTTAAAACTTCATCAGGATTGACCATTTCATATTTTCCAGTTGCACCATTATACATTATAACGTATTTGTCATTTACGTTTGTGTTATCAAAATCTGTTAGATCCTGAAATCTTGCAGGCACTTGCACACCTCCAGTAGCAGCAACAATTTTAAATTTTGGTTTTGAACTGAGTTTTATATTAAATTCTGGGGAAGAATTCAATATAACACGTTTTATATTGAATTCTGCCATCAGGAACTACTCTCCGAAACGATAATTGTTCCTTCTACTACTTTTGTAGTCACGTTATTAGAAATACTTGGACTAATAATAACAATATCAAAGTAATTTCTACCTGGACTTAATAAGCGAGTAGTAGTTTTCCCCATAGAGATATTTACTTCACCAGTTGCAGTTGTAATACCAACCACAAAAGAATGATATGTGGGTGAGGAAGGATATTTTCTTATTTTAGAAACCCCAGTGTAATAAGAGAGAGTTAAAGGAGATGAATCCGCTTCTAAAATTTTAAAAGTTGCCTCAAAATCAGTCCCTCTTTCAATGGTTAAACTGTTAATTTCAGCAACTGCCATTGGAATAAAATATTTTTAACTATTTATCTTCTGAATTTTCTTTCCTTTGGGATTTTAAAAGTTTCGATAGTTCTGCTGTGGAACCTACGAAAAGGGCATTAGTGACATTAGTAGGTCCAGACTGTTTAACCTCTTCAATATCTTTTAAATTTTTATGAAGGTTAATTAATTTGTCTGTAGCATCAGATACACTTTTAATTAACTGACCAGCAACTTCATATGCTCTTGCGGACTCTGTTTCTTGAGCAACTTCCAGTATTCCATTAATCAATTCTTGCCCCTTTTCTACCAAAGAATATATTGTTCCTCTTGTATATTCGTAATCATTTTTAAGGTCAATATTTCTTTGGTCGGAATTACCCTCAATCATTTTAGGCATAATTGAGGGTTCTTCATCAGAATTTTTATGAATTATTTCTCCAGATACATTAAAAATATCATCTAATTTATTATAATCTTTATCCATAAAAATCAAAATGAAGACCCACTAAATCCAAAATCATCTCCAAATTCTATGAGTGAATTATCAGCCTCTGTAATTAATTTAATTGCTGTTCCGGAAACATGATCTAATATTGGCGTCTCATAAGAACCTCTTACTACAGTTAAAACATTTCCATCTTTCTTAGTTACCTGCATTGTTTCATCATTTAAAACAATGTAAGATTTTACAGGAATAGAAGATGAATTTGCTACAGTTACTAAAGTATCTGCCGGACCAATATTTTGGGACAGTGTAGTAATCGAACTATCACTGTAACTAGTCGTAGCAACTGGTTCAACTGAATATGTAAGATCTCTTGTAGTTGAGCGAGAATCTCCAGCAACAAGTCCAATAGTAACCTTTTTGATAATATCTTTGGATACTCCGGAAACAATAGGACCAAACAGGTAAGTTTTTGCAGTAAATCTAAGAGTGTAGATCAATGCTCTTCTAGTATTAAAATCACCTTCGTAGGTATCATCCATACTAATATTTTCTAAAACGATCGGAATATCTCTTTTTTCTCCAATTGTTTTAACCAAATCTACAGTTAGATTATATGATGGTTGAAAATATGGTAAAATTTGCTCAATGATTTGAAGCATATCATCATTTAATTTACACATTATGCTTAGTTCAAAATCCATATTATATGGAACTGGCATATATGCTTTTTTAATATCAGTTTTGTCTTCAGTGGAAGAAGTTAAAAATGTTTGAGTTGTTGTTAATTTTCTACCAGCATCATAAGAAAGACCAACAAATTCAAATGACATTCTAGGAAGAGACATCTGAACAGGTGCATTCAGATTAGGTTGCTGCTCTAATCTTGCTAGAAATTTTTGTGTAGGACCATACGCTAGAGGAACTTTAATTACTGAAGTTACATTTCCAGCATCATTAAAATGCTTAATTGATATGTTATTAAATAATGTTCCGAATGAAACTATAGTTCTTCGAAATATTTCGTGATAGTAATATTCAAACATCGTAACCTCTTAATTATGGAGTTCCAAAAGGATTTTTTTCACTAAAATCTAAAATTTCGTCCGCTTCTTCTTCAATAATATCGTTTTGGGCAAATTTACCCCTTGGATTCAATTTGTCTAAAGGATCTGCTAGATTGTTAGTATTTATACTTCCAATAGCATAAACTGCTCCAGATTGAGATCCGACTATATTTTCCCCAGGTTTAAAGTTTCCAGTAATGTTTGAAACTTCAAGTATTTTGGAATTAGCATTCCAAGACTTAACTCTTGCCTTAACATTACTAATACTTCCTGTTAATTTTTCATTATAAATGTAGGTTCCAAATCCTATCATAATATTTGGTGGACCTATTTGAACATTTGTTGAAGTATATCCCAATCCCGAATTTGTAATTCTTATAGAAGTTACGGATCCTGATCCGGAAAGAATTGCTGTAGCTGCTGCCCCAACACTGGAAATTCCTGTGAATGTAATTAAAGGTGGAGAACTATATCCAGATCCAGTATTTGTGACTGTAATAACTCCTACTATTCCGTTTCCAATAACTGCCTCTGCCTTAGCACCAGAACCTCCTCCTCCGACAAAAGTTATTTTTGGGGGAACTGTATATCCCGATCCTGCATTTGTGAGTTGAATTGCTTGAACTCTTAGGAGATTTGGATCTGATTCACATAAATCGACTATTCCACTGATCATAACTGGAACACCAGTAGCAGTTATTCCTCCAGGAGGAGCTGAAGAAAATACAACTGTAGGTGGATCGGTGTATCCAGATCCTCTATTAGTTACAGTGACATATCTAACACCACCATTTACAATAGATGCTGTAGCAGTTGCTGTAGTTCCGATACCGATCATTTGAATAGTTTGGATATATCCTTCATTTTCAATGTTATCATCAATGAAGTCTATATTGGTATCAATAACCTCATCTTCATATCTAAAGAGTTCGCAAGTTAATTCATAAACATAGTTTTTTTGAAGTTGATAGAAAGGTTTTTCGTGTTCAACGTATTTTATTTCAAATAAACGATCACCTAAGGGGAAGTAAATTAAATCACCCTCTTTAGGACGGGTTGAAAGTTTAACATCAGGCAATTTTTCCATCAAAGGTGTAATATAATTACTGAACCTTTCTTGAGAAATTATTATTTTTAAATCATCTAATTCTTGAATACCAAACTTAGACAAAATAGTTCCTTGACCACCGTATCCGTCATATGAATCTACATATGCTTCAATAGGATAAGCAAAATTAAATTCAGACTCTATAACTTCCTTTATGACCGTTCTTTCTGTTACATATTGTCTAGGTAAATAATATACATCAATACCATACATTCTAATAGATTCATTAATCAGGTCTTGCACCAATCCCTGTTCTGATTTAGAACCGTTTAAGAAGAATGGATTTAACATTGGATTATCCGATCATATCTAGAGGTGGAAGTTCATAAGTAGATGACATCTTGTCCATCAGAGTATCAATTTCTCTCTGAGCATCCTCAACAAGGGTCCTTCCATCCAACTCAACACCACCTGGAAGTTTCAATCCTCTAAATTTGTTCGAAATATTATATCCCCATTGCCTTTTAATTAATGCAGTTAAGTATGGTTTCAAGAAAGAATCGTTCCAAACCTGAGTAAAATCAGTCGGATTCATAACCTGGTAGCAGTCAATAATTAACCACTGTCCTGGAGTTAAACTGGACCAATCAATGTCCATATATAAACGATCTTGCCTCTTATTAAACCTTATTTGTTTCTGAGTATTTAATAACCAATCAATATCCTCAAGATATCTTTTAACCATTGTGTAAGTTAATAATTCCAATGATCCCCAATAATAAACATCATTTAAGAATAATTGATATTTAATACTAAACATACTACTCGAAATTGAGTTAGTACCTTCAAACTGGTAAATTTTATTTACCCCAATTACATTTGATGGAACGGGTAAGTAATTACTATTCTCTTTGTAATCATACTGAGTTGTTACGGCATTAATAGTATTACTTACTGTTGTTGTAGTAATTCCAACCTTTCCCCTACCTCTATCAATATCTTCTTGAGTTATTTGATATTTAAGGTAATTTTGAATTACGCCATCAAAGTGCCTTTCTTGAAAGAACTGAATGGCATCATCAACAAGATCTTCAACTTGCTCTTGAGCAACATTTATTTCTAAAACTGGTGCTCCCAATTTTCTTAAACAATAGTCTATTAGTTCTTGCCTTGAGGATGGTTGTGCCATTATAGTTTAGATACAACTTCTTGCTGTTTTAAATATAATCTAGCATATGCTTTTGCAAAATTTTTAATTAATTCAATATCATCTATACTATCTATATCTCTAGAGATTTTTTCATATTCAAAAAGTTTGCTCATATTTTCTAATATGATTTCGTTGGGGTCAATCATTTGCCAATTTCCTCAATAAAAATTTAATCTCATCAATATCCCCCTTTAGTGAAGTTAAATCATCTTCAATTTTTTCAATTCTCTCAACTTCACGTTCTTTAATCTGTTTCATTTTCATATAACTTTCATATTCAGAAACATTTGTGTTTATAATGGACTTTGTAGATTCATCTCTTAAAAGATGATCGTGTCCTTGAACTCTACTATATTTCATATTTTATGCCAATGCAATAACTCTAAGATCTCTTAATTTTGGAGGATAGACTTGGATATTTGATGTTGCAACAAGTTTAATACTAAAATATCTAAATGATGCAAGATTATCTATACTAAATTCGTAGTCCTTGAAATAGTTTTGGGAATTACCATTTCCAAAAATATCATTATTTGCTACAAATTTATCAGGAGTTCCATTACTATTATTAATATCAATAACTTCTCCAGAGATAATTCTATTAGCATATCCAGGGAATGGATAGTAAATAGGAATTTCAGATGGATCTTTTAGAATCGCATAAAATGCTCTTAAATCGGAATTTCTATTGATATATCCTGCAACATACGCTCTCAATGAAGTTGCAGCAACTTCTAAACTGATCGGTTTAGTTGCATAAGAGAATGCAATAGGATCTTTGTTTAGAGTTGATGGTCTTGAATCATTTATATAATCTACAATTGGGCTATTTATTCTGTTTGTAACCAGAATTGCACCAACTCTGTCAAGATCAATAACTGGACTTAATCTATCATTTTCAGTTGTTAAGAAAGCTCTGATTTCTAAAGATTTATTTGCTGGTTGAGCAGATAATTTAGTCGATTCATTAATCTTAGAGCAAATCAAACGACTTGTAGTTGAGTAATTATCAACGTTAAAATCAACTCTCTCATATCCTTGATCAACAAATGAAGGTTCTACTCCACTCACACTTGTCGCAGAGACGGTTCTCATATCAGAAGAAACACTCGTTTGTGGTAAAGACATTACCTGAATATTTGGTTTGATAATTTCAAATTGAATATTCTTAGTTGCTTTAACATTCGATCCGCCAGCTGACTTAGAATCGTAGAAATACAAACTTCCAAAAGAAGCAGGTCTATCCGAAGTGTCAATTTTTAAATGATAATAATCTAATCCTATTGGATTTAAAACACTAGCATCTTGAAGTTCATGAGATTTATTAATTCTTCTCAGTGAAACTCCATTTAATTCATACTTATAAACATTAGTATCTGCAAAATATGATTGAGAAGGAGTGTTATCAAAGTTTCTAGTAATACCAGTCAATTCATTTCCAGAAATACCCGTATAACGAATAATCTCATTATTGATACGTGCATATCCAGGTGTTGTTGCTCCTACTGCTACATTTTCAAATGTTCCAAATCCAACTGAAGAATTTAAAGAAATTGTTGAAGTTACTTCTGAAGTTGCAGCAAGATTTGAACTTAGTTTTGCAGGAGGAACATCGGACTGAGCATTTGAAATTACCACAGTGTTAATTTCCGAATGCATTCCGTGATTTGGATGATTTACTTTGATATGCAGTCCATCAGTTTCAATCTCAATATCATTAATATAAACAGGGGATGTATATCCAGAATTTAAATCTGTGTTAATTCCTGTATTTTTAGTATATCTTAAAGTATAACCAATTCCAGTTAAGAAATCTCCCTCAACATTATCAATAATAAGTTGATTGTATGCCGTAATATCATCTACAGTGATAAGTAAATTTCTACCTAAAGTTTGATCTCCAAGTTGATCTACGGAAAGAACATCACCCTTTTGATATCCATAACCACCCGTTTTAATTGTTGCAGCAATCGCAACTCCAGCATTACCATTAGCATCCGTTCCTATTGTAATATCGGCAGTTGCATTCTTTCCACTCGAAGTGGAATTTGCAAGTATAACATTTTGATATACAAATGAAGTTCCATTTGAAGGAGTATATCCAATTCCAGAATTAGTGATAGAAATACTTGCAATTGATCCAGCAGCACCAACATAATTGCCAGTTGCTCCAGTAACTCTTTGAACAATTGTATTTCCTAATATAAAACCAGGATCACTTAATGTGCTTGAAATACTTACCTTGATTCTCTTAGAAGATATTTCAAGAGGATTATTAATAAGGGTTGAAATTTGCTGATTATTTTCAGTCAAATCTGGATTGAAGAAGCTTACATTACCAGTCTGAACAAAAACTGCAGAATATAATGTAAACTTAAGATCTTCAAATTGACTTGGTGACCAAGTCGATGCATTCTGAGATTTGAATAGAACACCTACTTTACTAATATCTGGTTGATTGGCAATGATGACCCTACCAGATTCTGGTAAAGATGCAGTTGTTATATCAACTTCACCGAGTCTAGAAATCCAAGCATAATAATTAGTAGAATCTGATTTTAAAACAAGAGCGTGCTCAGTATTTCCTTTGAGATATACTGGTGCTTCAAATTGAACTCTTGTTGCAACAGATCCATCTTCGGAAACTTGAATATCTTCAGGATTTACAACAATTTGACTAAATGGATATATTTCACCAGTTGGAAGACCAAGAGACATTGGTCTTAATTCAACAATTAATGGAAGAGTATCATCTTTGGATTGTAAGAATAAATCTACTGCTGTTACAAATCTACCTTCTGGTGCAGTAATAGTAAATGATTGCGCCAGAGGATCAAGTCCTACTGGAGGAATCATATTAGAGGAAGCAGTAGTTGCAGATTCTTTCCACTTTAATAAGAAAGCACCAGAAGATCCATTACCTCCGGATCCTCCATCAATACCACCACCGCCACCGCCGCCATATGTTCCTCCAGTGCCACCTTTTTTATCTCCACAATCTGGAATTTGACCAGGGCCTCCGCCAGCACCTGCAAATTTAATACCATTTCCACCAGGACCTGCAGTTGGACTTCCACATCCTGCTTTCTCACGAGAATGTCCACAATTTCCGCCACCTTCTCTACCAGATCCTCCACCATAACCACCTCTTAGAGTATCTGAAGAATCATATTTTCCATCTTCACCTTTTCCACCTCCACCACTAGTTTCTCCACCAGATCCTTTAGATGTGCTAGATCCACCAGCGCCACCTTTGGCAATGATGTTTTTGTTTACAATATAGCTTGGTTGACCATCTTCTGCTTTAACATCGGTTGCAGCTCCTCTTCCACCTGAACCAACAATAACAGTAAGAACTTCGCCAGGAGTAACTGGAATTTTTCTAGAACAAACTCCTGCTCCAGCACCACCGCCACCGGATTTATTAGATCTTCCAAATCCACCACCGCCGCCGCCACCGACGCCGGAAGCTTGAAGCGAAGTAACTCCAGTTGGAACAGTAAATGTATAAGTTCCTGGTGCTGTATATAACTTAAATTGTTCTATCTTATCCGAAGATGGGCTAGGAGAAGGACTTGGTCCAGGTGAAGGACTTGGTCCAGGAGAAGGACTTGGTCCAGGTGAAGGACTTGGTCCAGGAGAAGGACTTGGAGCTGGTGAAGGACTTGGAGCTGGTGAAGGACTTGGGGATGGGGATGGAGAAGGTTCTGGAGTAGGTTCTGGGGAAGGTGTAGGATATGGTTCGGATGGTCTAGGTGTTGGGGGTGCGGGAACTTCTACCCTTACTGGTTGTGAGAAATCAGTTGTTGAAGCTGGGATAGTTTGTGTTAGAGTTCCTAACTCTCTTAAACTATTTCTAAGGGTTCCGATAGTTTCTTGAGTTGTTGTAATAGTTCCCTGAGCATAAAAAGCTGCTTCTGCCAAACTATTCAAAAGACCTGGAACAGTTGAATTTGATTGTAGACTAGAAAGTCTAAACAGTTTAGATCCTGTAGTAAATCTTGGATTGCTTGGTACACCAGAATTTGGAATAAAGAATGAAGACATCAAAGTTCCAATATTATCAGTTATTAATCTGACTTCTTGAACTATTGCAACTGCTCCACTAGTTTTTCCAATAAGTCTCATTCCAGATGATACATATCCATAAAAATTACCAATTCCTTGCTCTGCAAGAAGGAAAGTGTCGATATTTAAAACTGTAGATGCTGAGGAATAAGTAGAAGGAATATTATTAGTTCTATCGTATGGATTTAATCCATAAATTGATGTTGGGGAATCGTATCTACCTTGTTTATGATTCGGTTGACATAATCTAAATCTAATGAATGCATCAGTTGAAGACGAAGAACTAGTATCTGTTTCAACTGTTTCACCAATTCTGAATACTCCAGACTCCATTTGGATTTCAATGAGTTTTGGAACCATAAAGCGGCTTACGTCTTGCCCATCAAAGAAAGCATACATTTCTGTATATGGCTTTAACTTCCTTGAAATTATTTCAAGATTTCTTGCACGACAATATGTTGCAATATCTACTGTTACAACATTAGATCCATAAGATACTGAAGTATCAGTGAAAGTAATTCGATTTGAAGACCCAGTTCTGGTAGAAGTTCCGTTTTTATCAGTCGCATAAACAACATCTTGATACCACTTCCCGTCTAATTCATATTTTTGCCCTCTAGATACCTCTCTAGGTGCAGAAGTGCTGGTCCAAGAAGTCTCCCAAGCACCAAAAATCATTGGTGCCCATCCACTATTGTTATCTGGAGTAGATTCTAATTCAACATCAATAGTTCTTATCTCTTCTCTAATTCCTAGATTAATAGGATCTAGAACAACAGGATCTAACCAAATATCGGAAGATGGGTTAATATCTGCAATACCACCATAAAATGTTACTAAGTATGGAGTTACATTTTCAACTCTTGTTGCATATGGTTGTATAATTTCTTCAGTCTCAGAATAATCTAAAGTCAGAACTCCTTTACCAACAGTTCCGACAGATTTTCTAACATTATTTCCAATAATAGATTGATTTGACTTATAGTCAAAATCCTCATTATTGAAATTAATATTACCGGCAGCATCAGTATGCCCAAGAATTAAATCAATAGAAGTTGTATAAACCGATGGTCTTAATTGAGAATTTTCAATGTCAATTGAGTTCTTAGTAACCTGAGTTGTTTTTTGTGATATTAATGTTGTGAAATTATCTACAAAGAATCCAGATTTAAATCTATCTAAACCATTTGAATCTTTAATTGTAAAGTTTGCAGTTTCAGTTTCAAGTAAAGATAGTGTGGTATAAAACTCAAGATTTTTAATCCTATCCTCAAGTTTTTTAATATCACTCATTCTATAACGCTTATGGTGCGACAAATCAATGCCAACACTTTCATAAGAACATAAGTATGCTGGGAGTGTAACAGTAGCAATATCCAATGAATCTGTTAAATTCAGAGGTGCTTTGGGGTTCTCAGAAGGATCTCCAATCAATAGTTGAAAATTACCTTCCTTAGATAAAATAATTTTATCAATTCTAGGTAAGTAATAAGAATAATCGAGGATGATATCCTCATCAGACGCTAAAATAGGTAGATTTTGATTATAAACGTTTGTGAAATTATTAGATAACGACTCGAAAGGAGATCTTGCATTCAAAGAAACAGTATAATTTGATACTCTTGGTCTTAAATCTAAAATATTATAGTTTTTCAGGTTGTTTAGAGAAGGAATATCACAATAATCAAATTGCTTATAAGAATCTACAGTTACAAAGCTTCCTGGATCTGATGGTGAAAAATCAGTAGACTCAAAAACAATTTTTAACTTTTTACGAGGTTCTCTCGCAGTTGATTTTCTAACAATTCTACCATAATCATAAAATGTGTCTCTTTGCCCATTATCTAAAGTATAACTATCAGTTATATCCTTACAATTTCCTGAATTTAAAGAATTAATAGATGCAATTATTCCAGATTCTTTAAATTTCAAAGTTTCTCCTGTAGAAAAACTAGAAGAATTTAAAGTAATGTAACTAACTGTATTACTGTTAATTCTTTCAACTAAAATTGCAACGCAGTTACTCTTTTCTCCGAGAATTTCTTCACCTAGAATCATACTTGATGTTGTTACATCAGATAGACTCATTGTAACAGAAGGGAGTGTTGGTGTAGCAGTAGCACTATTAGTTTCAAATACTCCTAATAATTTTACAACATCTGGATAATTTAAACATACATCTTCATCGTGAACTCTTGTTCCATATGGATAATTACCAAATGTCAATCCATCATTAATTGTGGTTTGACCAACTCCAGAAAAATTATATTTTGATTTATCTACAATAATATTATTAACTCTATTCCTAGTTTTAACTTTTGCACTTACATTTAACTTTTTAATTGTATAAGTTAAAGTAGCGGTCCCACTTGATAAAGATAAACCATTAATTCTAAGACTTTGTCCACCAAGAGTAATAAAGAATTGATCTTCTCTTAATGGTTCAGTATTTCCATTAGAATAAATGATAGCATATCTTTCCTCATCATATGTCATGAACCTTTCATCATCTTCCAAGATAAGAACTTCAGAAGTGTTGCTTGAAATGCTAATCTGTTTCTGTCTTCTAATAATAATTTCAGAATTTTCTAAATTAGTTGAAGCAATTTTGTTATGGGGGAAAACTGTATAAAGTGTATTATCTGTTGATGATTGTAATGATGATGTTAAAATTTTAAAATCAGAAACGTTTAATGTTGATGCGGGCAGTGTACTAACGCATACATCAGATACTGGAGTAATCTGAGTGATTGTAATACTTTTTTCAGATACATTAACAATTTTTGCATAAGTTGGCTCTTCTTGCCCTGGTGTTGAAAATGAAATTATATCATTTTCTAAAGCAACTTTATTAAAAATAAAACTAGAACTAGTTACAGTGCTAATTCCGGAACTATAACTGGATATATTTACTGGACCTACAAAAGATTTTTGCTTCTGGACAATATCAGCAGTAAATGTTGAACCGGTTCCTACAATTCCGTATACGGATTTAAAATCACCAATATCATATGTTTTAAATGATGTAATAATTCTATTATTTTGAATACTGTCAAAGCTTAATCTTTCACCCTTTAAAAATCTACCATTTACATTATATGCGGTAAGAATTCCCGAATTAACTATAGTATTTTTAAGGAAAGCAGTTGCTCCACTAGAACTTCCTTTAATAAAAGTTGGTACTTCTAAACTTATTGGATCGTTAAGAGTAATCTCAGTATATGGTTGAACATCAAATAGTGTTATATCCCATTCATTTATATTCTGGCTTAGTGGATTATATGATCCAGATTCTAAAGCAAAATCATAAACCCTTGCAATTCCAATTTCTTTACCTGGAGCAGCATTTTCATCCGCACCCACTCTATCTGATCTGAAGCTTAATGTATAGTCAGTTGAAATGCCTAAAGGTGGAGTTCCATGAACTCTATTTAATGTAAACGTAGAACCAGTATTATATACTAAACTCTGGTTAACTAAAGTTTTTGTTACTCTTGGCTTATTAAAATCAATAAAAGTTGGATTTGGAACGTCAACTTCAAATCCTCTAATATAAGCTTTACCTGGAGATAATTTATAAACACCTAAAGACTCACTTGCAGCTCTATTACCGTAAGTCTGCTGCCCCTCTTTAAATATACCCTTATTTCCCTTTAAATTATCTAAAGATTCATTAACAGTAAGTTTAAATGGAGTTACATAGTAATCTCCTGACTCATCATATGTTCTTCTAGCAAATTCATTTGCCAGAAGGTTATATTCAGCATCTTTTTGAACTTTATCAGGAACTCCATCCCTGATTTTAAATAGTTCTAGATATCCTTCATCTTGATTTTCATTAATAGAATATTTTGCTAATTTTACTTTAATTGAAAATCTATCTGCACCTGGTGCTGCATAATTAGAAAATCCTTGAGAATTATCTGCAAGGGTCTCATCATCATCAAAAGTTACAACATCTTCAAAAATTTTTAATCCTACACTGTAATTCACATTATTAGAAGTTGGATCTAATAGTAAAGTTTCTTCATCAACATTTACAAAATATCCTCTAATAAAATAAACACCAGAAGAAATATGAATAGAAGATCCAGTAACAGAAGAATTCTGAGAAATTGTCTTACAAACACCCTGCCCCGCTTGAATTGATGTAACACCACCTGCAACAAAGGGGATAGAATCTTCGGTAGTAATTATTTCACCATCTTTGAACTGTCTTATATTATCAACACTGGAGTCCCTATAGGAAACATAAACTATGGTATTTTTAGTTGGAGAATCATTAGATGAAAGAATATACTCAACTCTTGCTTTAACCTTAGAATCTTGTCCTATTACATATTTTCCAATAAGATCTCCAAGGTATGATTCAACGGAAAGACCCAAATAACTTGGCTCAACCTGAATACCTTCATAATAGTTGTCATAAACTACATTGCCGCCAAGAACAGGAGATCCTTCTTTAAAGATATGAGAACCAAACTTTTCAATTTGATTCTGGAGAATTGACTGTAAAGTTGTTAATTCTCTTGCTTGAACAGGATATCCTGGCTTAAATAAAACCTTATAAAAATTCTTTTTATCGTCAAAATCATCAAAATAAGGAGATACGTTAAGGTTGGTTTCTTGTGGCATGATAGGTTAGAATTGCAAAATGACTTTAATATCTTCTTTCTGATTTGCAGACCTTGTTATAGATGGTCTATTATCAACATAAATTATATTTCCGGTATATTTTTTTACCTCAGGATTTGATAGACCATTAGTAAAATTTTGCCCGAGATAAACTGTACCACTATTTATTACAGTAGATATACCACTAAATCCACTATCGATTTCAATGGTATTAGCGTCTACATTAATTGTCCCCTCAACAAATTTATTTTGCACAAATCCATAAGGAGCATTGGTTGTTATTCCAGTTTTTGTATATCCATATAAAGATCTATCTTGCCAATATTTTAAAACTCCAGTTTCATTATCATAAGAAACTGCCCTTCCAACAGCAGTTCCAACTCCAGTTATTGTCTGGGTAAATGTTGTATTTGCGGGAATTACTGCAGAACTTGCTCCAGGTTCTTTCAACTTTAATGCATATACAGAACTTGCCTTTTGTATTGATAATACTGATGTGGAATCAAATGCTTCTGGATTTTCAACAATTCCAATTCTTGCAATTTTATTTCCAACAATAAAATCTGGATCACCGATATCATTTTCAATTCTAGAATATAATAAAATATTAGTAGAACCTAATTCTCTATAAATGTTCGCACCATGACCACCTTTTGGTGGAATTATTACATCAAATTTTGGTGGGTCTACTAGAAATAGACCAGAATTTTCCAAATCAATAGTTCCGAAGGTATAACCAGATCCTCCGTTTGATACAAAAATCTTATCTACAGTATTGTCACTACCAACAACAATTGTAGCTGTTGCACCTTGTCCATCACCTCGTATAGGGACGTTTTGATAAAGACCAGGAGCGCCCAAATTAGATCCCCTTTCAAGGATATTGATAATTTTTATTTGCCCACTTGAAGCAGCATTTAGTCTTACTGCGGCATTTTCCTGATTAGTTGTCCAATTTTTAGGTACAGGAATAAAATTGGTGCTATCAAATTTAATAATTTCGTTTGGTCTAATTGTATATAAGTATTTCCAAATATACCCATCGCCACTAGTTCCTGCTGCTCTCGGTTCGAGGTCAGTAAAGGTTGGTTCGTCCAAAGAAGGGTTACCAGTTAAAGATTCTGGTGAAGTTCCATTCTGTAGACAAATATACACCCTATAATCGCTTGTCACAACATAATAATCGGAAGAATATAATGATGTGGATTGAGTCTGATTAGATCTTTTATCGATACTAACATCATGACGATACATGTCATATATTCTTCCAGATTCCCAATTTATTCTTCTAACAACGGGTGAAACGTCACTAGAAGAGATTTTTTTCAAAGAAAACATTGTGTCCCAGCACTTATTTTCTTCGTCAAAATTATCACGTTGAAATGGGGGAAGATACTCCCATGTACTGAGATATTCTGTTGGATTTGACAATCCTAGAAAAACATAGTATGAATTTGATGGATTGTTGACTTTATCCAAAAAACTCAATGCATTAGATATTCTAAGTTGATCAGTTATAATTGCTGACATTTTTTATTTTTTTGATTATTTATATTGTAAATTTATAATACTGTGCTATATCCAACATATTTTAGACTGTTAAATCTCTGAATTATTGGATTTGATCCAATTCCGGATGTTTGGTCTTGATATGTTTTAAATTCCTTAGGAGTGATTCTATCAGAAAGATTTTCTATCTTACCCCAACTATAATTTGCATATATTTGATCATAAGAAGAAATATTAATAATATCCGAATCAAAAGATTGGACAAAAGATACCACTCTATTGATATATGAGGTTCTTATTCCACTAGTTGCGATATCTAATCGTAAAATTTCACTGGAGTATACTTGATAAACATTGTTTATCTTATCACCTGAAGTAGAAATTCCAATAATTGAACCATCATTTCTTAGGGAAGTAACCCCAGAACCGATATTTGAATCACTTATTACAAAATAATCACCATCATCCAATTGACTTATTGTAATTGCAGATCCAACAACAGTATCTCCGATCACAATTGAATTCCTGAGATATGAATCTTGGGGAATATAAAGATCAAAAATTAATGCATTGCTTGAAATACCAACAGTTGTAGTTCCAATACCAACAACAAAACCAAAATCTCCTTTAAATGATACATTTTTAATTATTTCAACTTCAGATGTTGGTGGTTCAATGATAACTAAAGGTTCTTGTATTTCAGTAACTCTAAATTCTATGGGAGTTTCAAGAACTTTGTTTCTATAGGTCAATCCAACTCCAACATTATCAAAAGTCCCCACTTTTAGAATATCCCCAACTTTATAATCAGTTCCACCTTGCTTAATATCAAATTCAACAACATAATTAAGAGTAATTGGATCAATTTCAAGAATAATATCTACTATTCCACCAATACCAATTCCCGTTGTTGTCTTAAGTCTTGCATTATAAAAAGAACTATTTGATGGATTTAAAGTTTCTGGGTAACCAGAACCATTACTAATAACTTCTAAGTTCTTAATTGGACCATATGTGTATCCATATCCAGCATTAGTGATATCAATACTAGTTACAACTCCATTAGTGATAGTTGCAACTCCAATAGCATTACTTGAGTTTGTTGATAGGGATCCAATTTCAGCATTTAATCCAGATTCTTCAAATCTAACTTCTTCACCAACAATAAATGAAATTGGGGTGGTAGGAATGTATGAAATAATAGGATCTATCGTTGATATTCCAGAAAGAACTGCTGTAGATTGACTTTCAGCACCAATAATGGTTTCTCCTAAGATAGAACTAGTTAATCCTGTAGTAGAAATACCAGATTCATCAACTATTGAAACTAAAGACATAGTATATGCAATTCCAGAAGAAATTGGAGAATTTTCAATCAATACTTTAGGTTGTTCTTTATAACCATATCCACCATCAATTAAATCAATAGAAGAAATACTTCCAGAAGAAACTTGGCAAGTAGCTATTGCACCCTTAAGAGGTGTTTGTTCAACAATTTTAATTGCAAATTTATCTTTATTGGAAATATTTTCCGCATCATTGTCAAAGAATGTTTTTAAGGATTCTACATAAATTTCACTATTACCAATTCCAATATCTTGTATAACAGTTGTAGATGGATAAATTGTTGGCTCATACCAATTCCTATCCTTTCCAACATTTACACCGTCAATAACAAAATCAACCCTTTGCTTTGAAAATACAACAGGTCTTAAAAAGTCAATATTTTGAGATATTCCTCTTCCAGAATATGGATTAGTGTTTGCATAATCAGAAGAAACTACTTCAGATACTATTCTTTGATCCTCATTAAACTTCTTTTGATCACTCACAATTGTCAATCCATCGCCAACTTTAACAGTCTCTAATAAATCAACATCAATGACATCAACTTCTTCATTTCCTCTATAGAAGATAATAGAGACCCTATCTTCATACTTAGGTGCTTCTGGGAAAGTAATGATACTTCCACCTTTAAATGTATATCCTTCTCCAGGAACTTGTAGTATATCGTTGAATAAAACAATCAAAGTTGCCTGGATATCAAGTGTGGATCCTCTCTTTGCTCTAATTGATCTAGTTATTCCATTTATTTTAATTGGGAAAACTCTTCTATTTCCATCAAATAAATTGTCAAAATTATCAATAACAAGTAGATCACCGATGGACCAAGCAGAAAACTTGGTATTGTAGATACTATCAACAAAGATTTTAAACTCTGCAAATGTAAGTGAAGGATCGGTGGGGATTCCATCCAGTCCACCAACTGGAACTGTAAGAACATCGGATTTTTTATACCCATATCCAGAATTTTGAATATCAAAATCAATCACTTCCCCACCTTCACCTATATTAATTTTTATCTTGGCACCAGTTCCAATTCCACTAGAACCTGATAGCGAACTATAAATTAACGGGATGTTGGAATATCCAACTGGCGAATCAAATACAACTTCTGGTGGAGAATATCTTCTAACTAGAACATTAGTTCCCGAAGAAACAGCAGAACCAAAAGAAGTTTCTGAATATACAAATGTATTTCCGACTCCAGCTATTTTCAATAATGGAGAAGAATTTATCGAGATATAATCCCCAATAGAAATATCATCTAAAGAATTTAAATAGAATATTGTCGAACCGGATGAAACGGATATAGATGTATTAGTATTAAATTTATCATAAAAACTTGTAAATGAAATTCCAGGATTTATAAGATTCAATGAATTAGAAATATGACCACCAATAACAGTGGCAAATCCAATATAGTATTTTTCATAGTTTTGATTACTTTCAGACCTAACTCCAATATCAACTAATTCTGAAGTTAATTCATTCAATTTAATAGAAATTGGCGTAGATTGTGGAATTACAACATTTGTATTTTTAGATATTGTAATTGTTGATGAAATTGAATTATAAGAACTAATAGAAACTGAATGTAGAGATGTTCCAATCCCTATATTACAAGTTGTTTCTCCAGAATATGTAAGTTTTGAGAATAATCCTCTTTCTTCAGTAATAGGAATAATATTAGTTCCTATAGAAACTGTTGATGCAGTAGAAACTATTATTTCCTTTCCACCAGATACTCTATATCCAGATCCAGAAAATCCTATTGAGATTGAAGAAATCTGTCCACTACCATTAACTTGCGCAATGCCACCAGCAGTTTTTATTGGTTGATATCCACCACCAAAGGTAGATCCAACACTTAATATAATACCACCAGAAGGAATATTTGTAGTATTAATATCATCTATATTAGTGAAGTCTTTTTCAGGATCTTTATTAAAGATAATTGTAGTTTGACCACTTAGATTTAATCCAAGTTCAAATGCACCGTTATTATTTCTAAGTTCATTGTTTGGAATTTGTAGAATATCTTTAACTAAAACAAATAGGTTAGATGTCGAAATACCAATAACAGGTGATCCATTTTGCTTGATGGTGAATGCTGTAGTTATTCCATTAAATTCATTTGATAAATCATCTAACAAAATATTATCACTATAAGTCACTGAAGAACCATTTGTTGTTCCGGATTTATTAAATATTCTACCAGAGAAAGAAGAACTGGTTTGAATTCCTAGATAATCGACTTCATCATACCTCGGATTTTCTGAAACAATGGGAACTTTTCCATAAGGCGCATCATAAAAATGAATCTTATTCTCTACAATATTATAATCACCCTTCAATGTTTCACATACTGCACCTTCACTATGAATACCAGGTAGAGTTCCCATCCAAAATCTATTGACTAATAGAGTATTAGTAGAACCAAAACCTACGGATTTGACTCTCATAATTTCATCATCAACTTTGAATATATCGCCTGCAATAAAAACGCTAGGATCATTAACTTTTACTCTAATATCCTTTAAAGCAACATTTGCAAATAGTGATGTAGTTTTTCCTGCCGATACAATAGGAGATTGGATCATATTATCAATAGTTATCAATGATCTACTATTTCCACGTTTTCCTGTAAATGAATGTTGAGATCCTACTCCGTAAGATGTTAATTTCAAATACTCAGGATATGCTTTCAAAGCTTCTGATGCAGATGCTGCCACTCTTACTGAAAGATCATTAACTTTTACAATATAGAGATTTGAAGGTAATTGATCGGTAAGACCAATACCAGCAATGGTTGTTGTAGCTATTCCTATTGGTTCATCTCCACCAAAATCATATACTACTTCCTCACCAGTTGAAAAATAATGATTTGGAATGTTTATTCTATCAGCAGGTAAATTAACTCCAGAAGAATTATTTCCTCTGAAAGTTCTCTTCAGAATAGGAAGTTTTTTGTGATATAAGTCAAAAGATCTCTTTATAGCATTTTCAGTTCCAATATAGTCTGAATTAAAACTTACAATCTGAGCTTCATTTAAATCCAAAACAACTTCATTTTGTGGAATATCAGATTCAGTAATAGTCTTAATTCCATTATAGTAGAATCTAATAGAAATATTTCCATTAACAGAAGGAATAAATGATAAATAAACTCTCCTTCCAATTATTTGTGTTGCAAAAGATCCCAATCCAACTAAAGAATCATCAGTAATTACTGATCCAAATTGAGTGTGATAAACATCAGTTCTGTTGTTTAATGTAGCAAGTTCTAAAGATTGATAGACCGATGTTGAGTTGTTTTGAACTGACATATAATAATATCCACCGCCATATTCATAAGAATAGTTGTGGAAAGTAAAAGCAACCCCAACATTTCCAGAAGGAATGTTGATAAACCCAGACTCTAATCTTGCGTTATTTTCCGATAAAACTCCATTAGTTGTTGCGTTTTCATCTCTTACAGATAATCTAAAAACGTTTACTTCTATTGTGGATCCATATCCAACATATGGAACAAGATCTAAAACTAAATTTGGACCTTGAATATAGGCAGAATATGTAGCAAAACCGATCGGTGGATTAATATTTTTTGTAAATAACCTTCCATACTCAGTGATATACGCATCCGTTCCATCGTGAATAATATTTAATTCTGTCGACTCTCTATAGGATCCATCCTTACTATTAGAAGTTAAAATGACCTTAGAAGCCCTATAATTTATTGGAATATTTGTAATATTAATAGTAGATGTTGAATTTTTTGGAATAACGTTAACGTCATTTGCAAGATTGACAATACTTCCGATATTGTATCTAGTAAGAGTTGTGCTCCCCAAACCAACAAAAGTATCAAATAAAGTATAAGAAACTAAATCAACATCAAAATCATTAAATTCATAGTCAAAAGGTTTAAATTGAACTTGCCCCTCATCGCCATTAATTACAAAATCAAATGTTCCAAGTTCATTGAAAGTCTCCAATCTTCCATATTGATTTACGAACCCATTTAAATTATCATGTATTAAAGAAATTATGGAGAACTGTCTTTCATTAAAGAAGAGCTTATCCTTAACATAAGCAAAATATTTTCTATGTCTGTTCTGATAAATTGGGAATTTATCAACAATCGAATATCTTTCTGCTCTTGGAATATTATTAAATTGATTACTAAAATCATCTATCATCAATACTCTATTTCCAATAGATTCTGAATAATCCTGTATTTCGCGTGTATTAAATATTATCTGGTCGGAAACTATTCTTCCACCTAGATCATATGCATTTTCAGAAACCATATCAAAATCATGATATGAATTAAGGTCAATAATTTCAAAGAAATCTGAAACAGAATTCAGTTCAGAATAAGAAACTGTGGCAATACCAACCGATGGTGTTAAAGATTCTACAGATAATGTTCCAAATTTTTTGAATCCTACAGTATGATTCAGGCTACTTACGGGGTCATTCCATTCAGAAAACTGAATTTTTGATTTAAGAGCATAAGAAAAATACTGATAGTAATCACTATCGTGTATTCTTTGAATACTGTCATTTAAGAATCCAATATTAGTATCCCATCCCCTTTGAACAACTGAATATGAATTAGTGCTATATTCTGCATCAAAAAATTCAACTTTACCTACAACTCCAGATAAATTGGAAGTTTTACCCGTAATTCTATCTCCACTTACAAACTTGTCATCGGCAAGAACACTTACAAATTCATTTTCTCTATCCCAGTATTCGACAATACCACTGTATCCACTAGTTGTAATTACTTCTTCGCCTAAAATAAAATTATTTTTCTGCAGGATAACTTCAAACGTAGGGAAATAACTTTCTGGAACAACATATCCAAGAGAATTAACTGGGGAATATGTTCCAGGAATTTCACCATCATTTAAATATGGTGCCATATCAATTGTAATAGATGCTCCACTTCCACCTATAGATGCTGATGATAGGTAAATTTCAAATAATGCGTATTCATAATCTTCGGAATTAAGTCCTCTGACATTAGTTGCCTCTTCAATCTCCCCCGATTCATTCAAGAAATTAGAACTAACTTTAAAGTTTTCAAGTAAAACTTTGCTGCCAACAGAGAAAGGAAAATCTACTAAACTGCCGAATGATGTTGTAAATATTAATGTTAATAATTTAGTTTCTTCATTGAAAGATACTGACCTTACAGTAAATCCATTAGAATTATTGGTTGGAACTAGATATGGTGTTTTATTATAAAGACCAGAACTATTCTGTATGATTTCAATCAAAGATTCTTCAGGCGAAAACTTAAGTTCAGCTTGCTTATCCTGAATTTTAGTCAATCCATCCAAAACAATTATATTTGGAATAGTTGTATAGTTTTTACCAATTGAAATAACTTTAATATCTTTAAATATACTTAAAGGTTCAACTTGGATAATTTGAGGTAGATTTCCTGTCGGTCTCAAACTATAATCTGAGTTATAGTCGAATCCAATATTTTCAATCTTAACTTTTTTAGCAGATCCGATATCTTTACTATATGGGAATAAAATTGCACCAGATCCAGTTTTAGAAGAAACTGAAGTAATTCCCGGAAGAACTCTATATTTTCTATCTTTAGATAAAACCTGCACATCATATATTTCACCTAAAGTCGAATATGAATTTGTGACGTATGAAATAGAAGATTCCAAACTGGAATATGAATTTTTTTCAGGTTTTTGTTTCAGAACATATTCTATAAAATTACTTCCCACATTATAGACATTGTGACTTCCACTATAAACACTATTTTCAATTAATAGCGTATTATTATTCTCTATATTTTCATCATCTATAATATACTCTAATTGAGTATCGGGAATATTATAATTAATATTATCTAATTCTAATCTATAGTATAATCTTGATGGAGTTTTATCTCCAATTCTTAATTCAAGAGCTGCATTGTTTGTAATTCCTATTCTACCAATCTTCTTTACATTGAAAAAAGTATCTCCTTCAGTTTTTGTAAATGATTCGCTATAATTTGGATCTTTATATAAATTAAATCTAAATGCGGAGTAGGTAATCTCATCACTGACGAATGATAATGATTTATCAGTTAAATCAAATTTAATAGTTTCATTTTTGTATAATTTTATGGCAGGATTTACTAAAGAAAACTGTCCGCGTGCGGGTGTTATGGCCAAAGTTGCGGGATTTGATTTAATTGAATTGTAATAAGTATCTGACAATCTAACGTTATTATTATCCAATACTACAACATAATAAATTTGATTATTTGTTAATGAAGAAGCTCCATCTTCTGTCGTATGGATGATTTTATCTCCAGTAGAATATCCATGATCTGGAATATAGAAGGAATTGGAATAATTTGCATTAACATTAATAGCAACAAATGACTTTGGATTTACAACTAATCTTCTATTTTCTTTGTTATACTTTACAAAAATGGTTCTATTTGTTTTTGGAACATTATTAACTTCTATATTTTCATTAAAGAATAATGATGGGTTATTAGTAGTTTGAATTCTTGCAATATTTTTAATAACTTTACCAACTTGAACATCATAATTTGTTTTAAAGCTATGATAAGAACCACTCCCTGAAGAAGTCAAATATAACAATCCCTGTCCATTATTTGGGTTTAAATATTCGCCAGAAGTTGTCAATCCAACCAATACAGTGGAAATTCCAATATTATTTTCATCAAATTTATAAACATAAAACTTATTGCCGTCAGATAACAGAGATGAATTTAATTTGTTTGCAGAAACACCTATTGGAGTTCCGGAATTTGCATAATAAGTAATTATTTCACCAGTATTTAAACTGTGATTTGGTAGATACAAAGATCTTGTTGCAAGTTCACGAACTTCCCACTTAGTAACAAAAGAAGTTACCCCAATTCCAGATAGTAAAGATGAATCATAGTCAACAATAATAGATCCAATTCCAACATTGAGAACTTTTGCTTTTTGAATGGCATTAAAACTAATATTAGAAGATCCTACTAGATCAATATAATCACCAACTTTAAATTGATTGGAATTTTGTGGATTGTTAAAAATTAATCCAGTCCTTGAAACAGTATTAATGCCGATAATAACCCTTGCCTGAGTATCAATAGAAACTTGATAATTTAGTGGGACTGTATTAAGGAAAATAGTTGTGCTTAGACCAACTGTCCCTAGACCAACGGAATTGGCAGGATTAAAGTATATTTCTCTATTTAAAGGATAATTATTAGATGTCAAATCAACCGGAGATGAAGATTCAGTAACAATAACTTCAAATCTTCTTGAATTTTCTGTTAAATTTGATCCCGAATAATATGTTGATACTCCAACTCCCCTCTTAACTCTTATTGTTGAAGATGTTTTATCAATATTTAATATTTTTAGTTGCTCACCTTCTTGAGAAATGTAAATATCATTTGGTTTAATTGCATAATCATTTAAATTACCACTAACTTGGATTTCAGTTACTGTACCAGTAACGGAACTTGGTTCAACATTTTTTGTTACTGTTAATTGATTTGTAAAAACATTTATTCTTGATGTTACATTCTTCTGATTATTCGTAATAATATCATTTAATCCAATAATACTAATGACATCCTGATCTTTTAGTTGGTGTGGAGTTGATGCTACTCCAACAACAGTTTTAAAGTCTCTGGAAGATCCAAATTCAACTCCAAGTATTTCAGTATAAGATACGGAAATTGAAGATACACCGACACCCTTAATTTTAGTAACTTCTGCGTAAGATTTGTTTCCAAATTCATCTTCAGAAAGAGTAATTTTATCTCCTACTTTGTAATTTTCTCCACCAGAAATGATATTAATACTATCAATTTTTCCGTTACCAACTCTGGTTATTTTATTGAGCTGCTCTTCATACTCTATTGGATTAAATGCATATCTATAAGAACTGTTCTTTGAAATAATACCGTATGGTGTAGTATTTCTAATCAGATTAACATCTTCAAATACTATAGAATTCTGAGTATTATCTACATCAAAATTAAATTCAATTGGGGAAGACTTATAATAATTTCCAATTAGATATGGGAAAATAGGTCTCAAATAATCTCTGCTAAACTGGGAATCAAGTTCCCCGAGTGTTGTGAAATATGCGTATATGCCATTTGGAAATTCTGGAGTGGCACAAAATCTTCCATTATATTCATCTAAATCCCCGTTTCCAACATAATCGTAATCTTCGACAAAAAATCCAGCAGGGAAAATGTTTATACTAGGTCTATTTGGTTTACTAATATTTAAAGTATACCCAGTCTTCATTTTCTTAACCAATCCAGATCCATCTGGATTTTCATATCCAAATGGACCATAAATTGGATTTCCATCATATGCCCAACCAATTATTAGTGAGTGGTAATAATTACTACTTCTAGTATCATTTTCAATATCTTTTCTGTAGAAAATTTGACCGCCTTCTTCTTTAGAAACAATTAGATTTTCACGAAGTTTTCTTGGGGCATAAGAATGAGTGATCTGAGTCATTCTTTCATCATACTCATTCTTAGTGTCATAGAGGAAAATATCACTGGTTAAAATACTATTACTTTGGATAGATCTCTCAACAGAATTAATATTCCAAGATTGGATAGAAAATTCAAAATTAGCTCCAGATCCAGCTGAATTGACATTTAAAATTGTTGCATCTGGATCATAGTTAATTCCCGATGAAACTATTTCAATATCAACTATACTTCCATTTGATATAATTGGCAGTAATTTGGCACCTGTTCCCTGTCCAATGACTTCAATTACTGGAAGAGCCGTATATTGAGATCCTCCATTTACAATCAATACTTCACTTATCTTTCCTTGAGAAATGATTGGTCTCAATTCCGCACCATTTCCATTCTCTAAATTAAAATCCGGTTGCCTATTATAGTTAATAATATCAGAAGAACCATATCCAACCCCACCATTCTCAACAAAAACTGAAGTTATAGATCCCCTAAATGCAGGAACAATTCTTGCTTCTAAATCAGAAATACTTAAGTTTTTATTTTTAAAAGATCCAATGACTTTAACAGAGATTGGTGGATAATTAAAGATATGATTTCCAGTTCCTATTCCGGTAAAATTAACAAATTGTTCTGTTCTCAAATAAAAATTCTCATCCTGAGATTGATTATTAACTTCACAAAGTTTAAATTGATTATCATCTACCTTATACACCAAGTATTGGGATGTTGTCGCCAAACCAGCAATTGAAGATCCTGATGTTGAATATACTATTTTTTCTCCAGTCTGATAACCGTGCTTTTTAATGTTAATAGTATTTGAGAAAATATTAACATTTTCACTTGAAGTTACTATTTTTTTATTTGCATATCCAGTTCCAGATCTTACAATATTAATAGATCCTATTGTAGATTTCTTTTGAGCACTTATTAGATAATGAGTCCCCAAAACATAAGTAGTTAAACCAACATTATTAGTTTTATTAATAGCATCTTGATATGTTGGATATAATTTTAAAGAATACTGATCGGAAGGACTAGTTCCAATACCAACATAATAACCAATCTCTTTGGAAATACCTTCTAAAGGAACTTGAGTATAATCATACTTAACTTCCTCTCCATTATAGAACTTATGCTTTACATTAAATGTAATAGTATCTGTCAATAAATTAATTTGAGGACTTCCTTCCTTAGCAATAAATTCCATAGAATGCTCAAAGGTAGTCATATTAGGACTTACTTCAGCATCAATACCATTGCCACCACTAATTTCAATAGTTGGAGTTTTTTCATAATCAAATCCACCATCTAAAATATCAATTCTTGTTAGAGATCCACTAATATGGCAAATAGCACTTGCATTAGATCCATTTTTATCAATAATATCTAACTTTGGTGGGGTTATAATATCATAATCACTTCCGGAAGATTTAATTTTAATATCTTCGATTGAACCATAATATATAAAATCATTTGATTTATAATTTAATATTTCAACACCATTTACAAGAATTCCGGTTTGACCAGAAGAAGTCAATTGCTTCTCTTTTACTTCTAATGTATTATTAATTTTTTTTATTAAATTTTTTGGAGAGATAAATTTCTCAAATTTTGAAGATGTTAGACTATTTTTAACACTATTTTGGAAATAAATTATTTCATTTGTAGACTTGTATAATTTGTTATCACTACCTACTAAAGATGGAGAATTTAAACTAATATTTAAGAAAAGATTATTATCAATATTAGTTCTGCTGCTAGATAATTTAATTTGAGTGGGATTTTCTAAGGATCCAACTACTTTGACATAATAGATACCCTCAGATAAATTTAATTTATTAGTTCCGTCCCCAGATTGATAATAAACAGCATCTCCTGTCTTAAATGTATGACGTCCAATATTTAAAATCTTATCAGTTTTTTCTGGATCATTTGAATTAAGTTCTTCACTTATATAAACATTGGAAGACAATGTAATGGTATCATCTGTAATTGGTAAAATATCACTAGTATATGTTGGTAAAGACTGAGAAGCAACATATAAAGATCCTTCAGAATCCCTATAAACATTCTGAATATCTGTTAAGTAAGTATTATTTAAAGATGAAACCAAAGAATTATAACTAAAATTGAATTTATTAATCTGCCTTTCAACTTCATATGACAAACTAGTATCTAAATCAAAATTAATAGCACAAGTAAAAGAAAACTTTCCATCAACAGATTGAACATCACCGATAAATTCAGAGAAACCAAGACTATCAGTCCCAGGAACTAATTGAGGTCTTGATGAAATAAGCTTTACACTATCTCCTTTATAGAATATATGTTCATCATATAATTCAATTAAGTAAGTATTATTAAATGTATTGTTTCTAATAATAGTTTTAATATTATATTTTGGCGCAATATTAAATTTCCAATTATTAAAGGCAGGTTCTTGAATATCTTTTCCTAGAGTTCTTAAATTAATTCTATTACCTTCTACAATGTAGTGCGAATCATCAGATGTTGTTGCTTCCGATAATACTCCAGTAATTCTAAATTTAATTGGATTTTCGTCATTTCCTACGGTATTTCCACCTTCACAGTAATAATTCAAATAAATTACACTTCCTTGAGGAATTTCTCTGTTAATACCAGAGCATCCTAAAAATTGATTAAGATTCTTTCTCTCATATAATATAACAGATGTCAATCCATCGTCAAAAGTAACTCTTAAAACTCCATTAGTTTCTGGAAACCCATACGTTGAGTCTACTGTTATTACATCAGATTGCTCAGAAACTTTATCAGTAATAAAAGTTTTTGGCCCAATTACAAATTCACCATAGACAGATCCCTTTAGGTTAATATCTTTATTATAATCAAAATCTAGACTGACTGCATAATAGGTCTTGTCTTTTCTAGAAATAGTTTCAACTTTATTTACAGTTCCATAAGCATATGAAATAAAGTCTTCACCATTTATAGTTAAAGGATTTTGGAAGATTGTAGTATCTACAAGATCTAAAGGATTACCTTCTATTGCTTCAATAATTAATTCCTTATTAACTCTATACTGAGCATCTGATGGGCGAATTAAAAAATCTCTAGGTCTGATAATTTCAACATCATCATTGAAAAGTGCCTTGAAGAGTATTTTAAACGAATCATCGGTTCCCTTAGAGGAATAGAAATCTTTTAGTTGTTTAATGAAAACGTTTTCATTAAGATTAATTTTAGAAGAAGTATCTTCAAAGAAATTTCTATTCTCAAATCCAGGTGCAAATTGCTTTTTAACTTTGTTGAAAAACTCATTCAAAAATAAAATATTTAAATTTTTAACAACAGCCCCATCTACGTGATCTTCAGCAACAGACTGTTCAAAATTTAAAGAATCATCGTAAGAAGTAATCCCGCTAAATCCTCTTACACAATCGATAAATGAATTTTGCGTTTTAGACTTATAGAGAATAACTTCAGAATCAATCTGAATTAGACCATACCTATCAGGAAATCCAGTGGTGCTATTGACAGGTATTACAGTATCTGCAAAACTAATACTTGATCTAATACTAGTGATTTCAGTCAAATTAGTATTATTATCTAATTTGATATACTGATCAATATTTTGAAGTATATCTAAGACTCCACCCTGATATTCCTGACCTTTATAATATTCAGAGAATAACTCTTCTACCAAAGGATATTCTTCCTTTACAAAATTAGGAAGTTGATTTTTTAGTATGTTACTAATGTTAATCCTTGCTTTCTTCATTTTATTATTCTCTGATTAATTTTCCATTCGTATAACTTGAGGTTGTAATATAGTTCGATCCAGAAATATCATTTCCAGATGAAATATTATCAGGAACAGGAGTGACTGTGATATGATTAGTATCTAATTGTAAGTATAGATCGTGTAGACCTATAACATCGTTCGATTTCGGTGTTGTCGAAACTTCAACAATAGATTCACCTTTATCTATACTGGTTGAAATGATCTTGATTGGATTTAAAAGAATCTCACCCTTTTCATAATCCACCGTTCCAACATTTTGTCTAACCTCAACTGGATCAACAGATTCTGGAACGATTTTGAATAAGAATATGGTTCCTTTTTTCATATCTGAGTTTGGTTTATCTGAAAAATAAACGGTATCAGTAATTCCATTAACTTTAAATCCTGAGGTTTTAATATTATAACCATTTGAATTATTAATATGGAATTCATTGCCGAAGCAAATTTCATATTCTGCAAATTGATTAATGGAAGCTCTAAAGTCTCTTCTTAAAGAAACTTTTGTGATATTAGAAGTAATTGCCTCATCACTATCATCGATCAATTTGAGGACCTTACTATATTTAAATCTAGATCCATACTTATTAATTTCAATTGATTTTGAATATTTACTCAGATTTGAGACCACTTTATTAGCAACAAGTTCTGAATTTGACACCATATTTGTATTGTAGTAGATACTCACATCTAATTCGATATACAAATACTTTAAATCAATGACTTCCGTTACAATTCCAGCAACAGAATATTTCTTTAATTTATTTTTTAAATTCTGAGCCGCACTGGAAGGTAAGAAAGAACCATTTTGAGGTTTAACTGCAACAAAAACTTTTCCATATTGTGGTGGTGATAAGTCTTCTCCACCAAATACAGAAACTGATTCTAATTCTGGATAGATCAAAGGTATAATTGCTTTAAAATCACCTGCGGTTACTGCTCTATTTTGAGCAGCATAATTTTTAGGAGCATAATTACGGATAGATTGAACGGATTCAATTTCTCTTCCACCATCAGATACCTGATTAGTTGTAATTAAAGATATTCCGCGAGATATAAGTCCAACATTAGATGTCAATCTACCTGCAAAATTGAATTGAGATAATCCATTACCCAATTCACCGTTTGATATCACATAATTAACAGTAATATAATTATTTTCTTCAAGTCTTTTTCCAAAAATACCATCCCCAAAGATTAATTCATACTTTTGATCTTCAACTTCTTGTATGAAGAAAATCTTTGAATTCCCATCAACATCAAAAATATCATTAGTTAATGTATATTTACTTGAAACATTACTAAAAATAGTCTTTGAGACTACAACATCGATTAAACTAGTATCAATATTTGCATTTTCAACGATAAACCTTTGCGGTGGGCTCGGAACATTAGGATTTACAGTAAAATTAGTTGTTAAGAATGTCCCCTCATAAACATCAATACTATTAAAACTTGCGATTCCATTTACAACAGGAACAGTTATATCCTCAAGAGTCACAAAGGTATAACTCTCTCCTCCAAAATTTGAGCTTGTTGTGCATACAATACCCTTATTTAAAGTTACAATTCTGGGTATTGTCGAATAATTTGATACATCTATAAAGAAAGATATATTTGCTTTTGCTGCAGTTCTTGAACGAGGAACATATCCAATATTTCTTGCAAGAGATACAATGTTCTCTCTGAGAGTTGCACTGTCAATGAATATCTCATTACTTACCATATTGGCATTGTAAGAAGATATGTAAGTATTATATGCAAGAATATCTATCAGGACCGACATATTCGATCCTTCAAAATCATAGTCTGTAAAATTTGAATTTGATCTAAGATAATCTTTAATAGAAAGTCTTATTTGATCAAAATCTAAATCCGTAAAATTTATAATTGCCATTTATCGAGTTGGCTGTAATGCGAACACTAACTGCTGGGGTTGAACATCGATACCGATGATGTTATAACGAATAGTGACATTGAATTCATTATCATCATAATAAGGAGTCACTTCTACATCAGTTAACTCAACCCTTGGTTCATAGTTTCTAATCGTTTCTTCGATCTGAGATTTAATCACAGATGCTGAAATTGGATCGATATTTTCAAAAAGTGATTGAGAAATATCAGATCCAACTCTAGGATTAAAAAATCTTTCACCTGGAACTGTTGAAACAAGATTGCGAACTGCACGAGCAATTGCAGTCTCATTTTTCAGTGCCAGAATATCATAATTCAAAGGGCTTACCTGTAGAGACATACTAAGATCTTTAAATTCCTTACTAATTCTCTCTACAGGCATCTAAGGTAAAGTATAATCTACCTTATTTATTCACATTATTTCCATTCTCTGAGAGGGATTGGTTCAGTTCCATATTCCCAATCGTCATAATCTTCTTCATTGCGAATTCTTTCGTGAATTTCATTCTGAACTTGAAAATTATGCTTCTTAGGAACGATTTCATCGTGCCCAATCTCACGAAGCATCTTCTTTTCTTGAATAACTTCATAATCTGTGACTAATTTTGTGGTTCCCCACATCTGATACATCACTTCTTTACTACGATCTGATGGTTTTCCCATTGTTGATCTCCTGATTTGACTAGAATCAGAACTTTTTAAGGGGTTTCTATCCCTTGTCGAGCAAATTATAGTCTTCTTCTAGAATTTCTTGCAAATATTCATCGTCCCACATCCTATAGTAGTTAGTTTTTGCTAACATTTCACGATATTTTCTTAATTTTTCTCTTGGTTGTGCCAAAATGAGATTATATTTTCCATTATTTGTCTGAATATCATTGATAAAGGTATCATAAGAAGCACAATCCTCAAAAAATTTCCATTCAGAATACCTTTGATTATATATTTTACACCATTTTTGAATATTTTCCAATGATAGGTTGATGTCAACTACAAAAATAATGACATCATACCCATCTTCGACCATTAGGTTCTCTATATCAACCTCTAAGATCTTGTATTTTGCCTGTTTTGCATAAGGACATACAGAAAACCCCTTCAATTCTCCTCTTATACGAGAGACTTGCACTATCCAATTCTCTATGTGATCATAAGGTTCCATAAGATTTTGGAGAGTATATAAGAATTTATAAAAAAAATCACGAGAAATAAGAATTTCCCGTGATCTTAAGATATTAACCTTGTCCCCGATACCTTTTTCGAGCTACATTACGAGACGACGCAGCATACTTCGTATGTTTCCCTGCACCCTGTCGAGACTTTTTGGGTTTAGACTCGATTTTAACTGCCCCGCCAGAAGATGGTCGCTTAGCCATTTACAATTTCCTCCAATTCAATGTAATGTGGATCGTATTCACCAGTTTGGTAATAATTTAATGAGAGTTCTGAAAGAATCTCTGCGCATTCTTCATAATCAAGGTTTGTGTAGATCTTTCTGCCTTTATAAAGAATATTGAACATTTATATCAGATAATACGAGTCTTTTCGTGTCCAACGCGAATGCGAGGATCACACCAGATCTCAAATCCTGCCTCTTTTGCATCAAGGCAGAATGAAACATCTTCACCGCACATATCTTGGACTGCACCAGATTCAAAAACTTGCATCTTCGGAGCAAACCAGGGATACTCAAGGCTTTCAAAGACTCCATTCTGAATTAATACCCAACCAAATCCAGTGTAATCTACTGTAAATGGTTTCCGACGCTTGCTGATACTTTCGGTGGTTTCGTGATTCATAACACCACCGTTCTTACGGAAGTCATCTTCCTCTAACCAATGTGCCACAGAGGTTGTTACACCATCTTCAGTTGCATACCAACCAGCAGCAATTCCTTTCTTCTGTGTTTCATCAACATTCCCTTCTTCATCAATTGCTTCTGCAGGGAATGAGACATCACAAAGTTGCCAGAATTTTTCAGTGTTGAAAACAATATCACTATCAATCCAGAGTTGATAATCATATTGTAGTTTTCCGTCCCAAGGAATCTGCTTGGGACCTCGGAGAACATTTGCTCCTAGACACTTACAACGTGCAAAGTTGACCATTGAAGAATAGTCTTGAGAAATCTGAATTCCCATACCATTCTGCACAAGATCAAAACAGAGTTGCACAAATGCCTTGAGGAAAATAAATGAACATCCTCTTCCTGGAAGACAGAAAACAATTGTCTTCCCTCTCATTCTTTCTTTGATTGCATCATAATCCCACTCAGAATCTGATTTTGTGGGAGGCTTTGCTTTAACAGTGAATCCTTTTGCCATAAGAAATAAAAACCTTCAGGTCAATTCTATCGTGTTATTTAGTATCTGTAAAGGGGGTTTAGTTCGAGGTTTCCCGACTAATCTCCCTGTTCACTAAGAGTTCTTCGAAACTCAGATCGTCCATTGTATAGTCTGTTTTCATAATACCTACCATTGTTTTTAATGTATTCCAAGTTGTGTAGAATTCTTCTTCTTTGAGTGAATGAAACAGACAATTTTGTTTCGCGTATATGTGATATATCTTCTCAAGCATTTTTTGAATCTTTATCCTACCTTGCGATCATATTATATATCCAGACGATCATCATTCCAATAGGCACTCCGAAGATCTTAAAAAATGTCTTAGGATAGCGTATCAACCATCCCGCGAAAACAACTTTCCAAAAATTCCAATACGGTCGAGGTCTTAGTGTCATTTTTTCTGGGCAGAATTTTTTTGGAAAATCTTAGAGGCATTCTACCATTTCCTCCGGAAATTTTCAAGAGTCTTATAATCACTCTCGCTTTTTAGGTCCGTTGTAGGTTAGGGTAGTTTCGAATTCTTATACGGGGGGGGATAACCGCACGGCCGCGCCATCATAACGATAACGTTATAAGGACAACTGCCCATCACGAATGCTGAGAACGAATGATACTGCCCCCTGCATTCGTGATCCCTTCGTTATCAGCGAAGCGCAGATTTCAGAGCAATTTCTTCGGGGCGGAGTTGCCCTGCTTTGAGTCTGCCATTGCCGCCCGTAGAGTTAGACCAGCGACTGCCACCTCCGCCAACCCTGCTCATCACCAATTCAGATTTGCGGGCGTAGCGAATAGGCAGGCGGGTAACTTTAAACTCTCCCCGTGCCTCAGCAATTGCCAGATCAAGTTTAGTCGCGGTGGTGAAGTTCATTGGAGAGTGTGTAGTGTGGTTTGCGGGAGTGAGGGTGATCAGTTCAGGCAATCCTTCTCATTCAGTATTCCATAAGAAATTTCGAAACCATACTGAGTGGGGTAGATTCCGAAGTAAAGTCTACCCAACCCGCAACCTAGAAACTCATCACCAGAGCGGGCAGAAGTGTCCAACCCGAAGTAAGCGAAGCGGGAGAAGTTGTAGGGAGTTTGAATTCGCATTTGAGGAGGAAGTAAGGGGAGAAAAGGATCAGGCAGCAGTGGAAGAATTCCACACATTCCAGAAACAATCCCATGCCCATTCATCAGCAACGAAGGTATCAATGCCGACCTGATTGCAGACCCAATCGTATGCTTCCTCACAACCAAGGTTAGTCTCACCGATGAAGTTGTAGAGGGAAGCAATCACCTCACGGAACTTTTGGTTCTCCATTTGCGACAGAAACACCTTGCCAGTTTCGGTGTTGCGGATGATCATTTGCCCTTCGAGGTTGTGAGCGGGGTAGAACATTGGTTTCGGTGTTTTTCTGAACTGTAGTAATCCTAGTCGGTAGATGCCCCCCTTCGGGGGAACCCTGTGCAACCTTTTGAAGTGGCACAGGGAGGGCGGGATTCACCGCTTTACATCTTCAGAATAGCGATCCCGATAGCAGGCAGCGATGAACACCGAATCGAACACCTGAGGTTGCCCATCGCGGGTCATCTGCTGCTCTCCATTCTTCAGGCAAGACCACAGCGTAGCGCGGTTCTGGAGATCAGAGCAGGCAGCGTAGGAGCGGAACATTGGCGGGGGTTTCCCTTTGGTTGTTTGATCATCCTAGGGCATCAGGGGCACCTCAGAGCGCCCCCGACACAATCCGAAATAATGACTCAGAACTCCACAGTTTCCAGAGTGGGCATCGACATTGCGGCATAATGTTGGGCAGCATCATCGATGTTCTGGGAAGTGAAATCTTCAACCACAGTGTCAAGGATCTGGAGAAGTTGCTCACCGTTGGAACCTTGGCGCAGCAGGTTGATAGCAAGTTCGCGGGTCATAATCAGAAAGAAAAGTGAAGTTTGAAGTGTGAAAGTGAGCAGTTTTAAGTCTTACTCAGGACTCCAAATCAGAGGTCGGAAATCATAGCGTTGATTTCCAATCCATCAATCTTAGGGTCATCCCAGCGGCAACCATCTGGGGTTTCTTTGCTGCCACATTCCCAGAGCATTTTAACCAGTTGCTGATAGGAAGTGCAGTCGGTGGCAGCATGATAGATGCTCTCATCATTAGCAATCCAGAGAGCAACATTCCAGGTTTCCCAGTTTGCCCAACCGTTAAAAGTTTGAGTGCTCATTGTTGTTCAGGCGTGAATTTGGGGAAGTTCAATCAGATTCAATTTCGCTCTCTTCATCATTCCACCGTGCCCAAAGATGAGGAAGTAGATGACAAACAGGAGTGAAGTTGTTCTAGTTTTCAAGCGGTGAAATCAGTGAAACTCAGGTGTTTCTCAACCCCTGATGTAATCAGTGTAGGGCATCAGGGGGCGCTGCGGGAGAAGAGTGTGCCACTTTGAGAACTGGGCAAAGGAAGGGGATCTGGGTATATCTGGGGCGTAATGTTGCCCTGTTGATTGCGAACCACATTGATGGAAGTTTGCTGGATTGACCTCATTCCATTGTCTAGAATTGGAGCAATGGAGCTAAACCCAACCGATGACATTGCACCACCAAATATAACTCCCAGAATGAAGGATTTCATTTGCGCAGTGGCGAACCGTAGTAGCGGCGGAATGCTGTTACGATGATAATGAAAGTGGAGATGACTCCTACCAGACCCAGGAGAGTAACAGTATCACCGTTGAAATCGTATGTTTCAGGTGACACGTTTGCCAGCGAATGATGGAAGTGATGGCGAAGAATAATAGAGGCAAAGGTCATCAGTTACGGTCCTCAACTTCGGTCACTACAGTTCCATTCACCAGGTATTCAGTTTGAATCACATTAGGAGCGATTTCCTTCTGCCCAATGATAAGAGCAACAGCAAGAAGAGTTTCAATCATTTTCAGTAGTCGTAGTTGGCGTTCAGGTAACCATTCATATCGAAATCTTTGGAATCAGACATCTCTGGAATGTCAAAGATTTCACCAGGAGCATCCTGAATTTCAAACCAGATGTCGGTGTCGATAGTGTCGAAATCCATTGCGTTTTTCAGAACAAAGTTAGTATGGCACGAAATGAGGGGCAGCAGGGGATTTAGTGTGCGCTTTATAGAGTGGCACAGACCCCCGTAGGATCGCCCGGAAGGTGTGTCTAAGGTGCTCAAAGTGTCAGAGCACCAGACAACACTTTTCAGAGGAATTCTGCCATCAAATAGTCAACAGTAATCTCCAATTCTGCTGCCATTCGTTCTAACTCTTGGTCAACAATAGTAGCTCGGTGAGTTCCATCAATAGCACCATTCTTTTGCTCTTCGTGTTCAATGAAAAGGTCTGCAGTTTCGTTGGTCACTTGACACATCCTCCAGAATGTGAGTAGAATAGGTTTGTCAGAGATAAGATAAAGTGTAGTCTCTAAGGAAACACTTGAGTGTAAAGAGTGCCCGTAGAGTTGTAATAGAGGTCTACAGGGCGTTGATACTCTTCAGCAAGATTGTATGCCAAATCGTATGCTTCATCAGCATCACAGGTAGTGTTCTCCCAAGGGGCAGCATCACAACGAACATCAATACGCATTTTGAAAAAAGATAAAGGGGTGAAAAGGTCAGGCAACAGCGAGGGCAGATTCCATTACAATCTCCCGAACATCCATCCGAGTGTAATCATAACCCTCCTGCTCTTCAAGACGCACGACATAAGCGTTAGCAGTGGAGAGGCAGTCAAACAAGCGAAGGGATTTGAAGTCTTCACCTTCATAATCCCAACCACCGATCACTGCATAAACTTTGTTCATTTGCTCCGTTTCCGTTTGATGTCCTTAGTATGGCAGGTCTTGGGGGGAACCTCAAGGGGTCTTGTGCCACTCCCTCAGGCGGCACACTGAAAGCGCCCGCTGTTGAAATTGTGATAGGAAAAGCACTCACGATTGACCAGTTTGAACATACCGAACTCATTGGAGAGAACGTATCCTTCAGCATCAATTCGGTTCTGCCCGATGTAAGCAGCAGGACCATCATTGCGGCAGAGGAACAAACAATCGTCTTTGATGCTCTTCACCAGTGCCCACAAACGGATGAGGTTAGGGTCACAATCGAAGTCATTTACGCTCTCCGTGCTAATCTGTTCGCCAGCACGAATACGGGCATTGAGTTGTTGCTTAATCTTTGCTGCTTCCTTGTCAGAAACAAAGGTCACAGCAGTTGCCATCTGGCGGGCAAACTGGCAGATCTCTTCTACATCAGCAAAGGAAGTTTGACCATACTGAATGTAAGCATTGGGTTTCACAAACAGGCAGTCATCGGTGCTCTGCAGATTCACCATCAGAGGCAGTGCCCAACTATCACGAAGATCGTCGTTTGCTTCATACACAGTGTGCGGAGCAATGATAACTTTCTGCTCTACGCTTTCAGGAAAGACATAAGTGATCGTGTTGGGGCAAAAAGTATCACTGCCGCCAAAACCAATAAAGTCGCCTTGAACGATAGCATCGGTGCGAGGTAGACAATCAAAGCAAGCGTGAAGAATAGTCGCAACTTCACCTTGATAGAAGAGGTCAATTTCTTCATGATTGTGGGCGATACGGATTTTCTTTTTGTTGAAAACTGCTTTGGTTCCTACAAAGAACTCACCGTTAGCAGGGTCAACTCCCCACACGATTGCAGGAGCACCATCAATCTTAACGCTCAGAGTTCCTGCAGCAGTGAACCAATCCAGAACAGAAAGATCACCATTCAGAATAGAATCTTCGGGGTGTTCGAGGTGGGTGTTTTTCATTCCATTAGTATGGCACGGAATCAGGGGGATCTCAAGCGGTCTTGTGCCACCTATCCAACTGGCACACGGGCGGCTGATTTGGGCATAAAAAAGGGGAGCATATTCGCCCCCCTTAAAGTCTGTTTCATTCACACACCAGCATAAACGAAATGAGAACCAATTTGATTGCGGAAGTTGTTCAGAGCAGGCACGTATTTGTGGCGGTTGTTATAAACAACTTTGCAACCTTCGAAGAACAGAATGCTCACAAAGATCACGCCAGCAATGAACTTAAGAGTCCATTCTTTCACGATAGCGTGAAGATGGTAGCGGTAGAATGTGCCAACAATGTAACCAGCATTGTAGGTCTTTTGAATCATGTTGGCAGCGAAGTTCAGAACCCACAGAATAGCAGTGATGCTGAAGATTTCGGAACCGAACATGTAGAGTTTAGAACCAATTTGCATTGCAGTTTCACCAAATTCAACAGCAGTTTCAATAGCAGTCAGAGTGGAATTCAGAGCGAAAGACATTTGAAAATCCTCCAAAAGTGTAATGGGTTGTTGTCATCAGGAAGAAATGTAGAGCATTTCCTGATCACAAGACTAGTATGGCACGATGCCAGGGGGAACGCAAGGGGGTGTGTGACACTTTCTAGATTGGCACATGAGTTCTTATAAAAAAAGAGCAGGACACCACTCCTGCTCTATACACCCATCTACCAACTATTTTATGAATATTATCATCTTTCATACGCGGGTGATGATGTTCTCAAATCACCCAATAGGAGCAGGGGGACTTGAACCCCCACAGGATAATTCCCAACGGATTTTAAGTCCGGTGCGTCTACCAATTCCGCCATGCTCCCTTAAAGATACCCCCGAAGGGGTATCAAACTCTTCAGATATCGCTGAAGATATAAACGCTACGATAACCATCTTCGCAGGCAGTGAAGTCATAACGAAGGTTGTTATCGTAGGTTGCTTCCCAATCAACTACAACGTGAGAGGGAACATCACCATAGACATCATTGGTGAATTGTTCAGCGAAATCAGCGGTGCTTTCGTATTCACCACGGAAACGCTCATCGCAATCTTCGATACAATCAAGACCCATCTCTTTGATCAGGGCATCAACTGCATCGTAACCAATTGCTTCACCGCAACGGCAATACTCTTCATAGTAGGATACGAAATCCTCTTCAGAGTAAGCATCAACGAACTCCAGAATATCTTCCAGAGCATAGTTGTCTTCCAGCAACTCATCGATCTTCTCTACAGTTTGAGCAGCGAAGATTTCTTTGTAGTTGGCAGTCAAGGTCACGGACATTTGGTGTTTTTTGGTAACGAAGTTATCTTAGGATGGATTGGGGTCCTTGTCAACCCCATTGTGCCAGTTAGTCAGGTGTCACATCTTCCAGCAGTTCTGGATAGTATTCTGTAACCTCCGTAATCAGTTCTTCTTCACTATACTTTTGATAACCCTCATCCAAGTAGTCATAACAGAGTTGAGTCATTGTCTTGAGATCCATGTCATCCAACATCTGCTGAATGAGTTGATCTTGAAGTTCAGTGCGGTTCATAATCAGAAACGAATGATAGGGTGGTCTACATCAAGCACCTGACATTCATCAGTTGCAAACACTAACTCAACCTTGTCTTGCCAATACTCATCAGCACATGGTTCATAGATTGCAACATCACAATTCAGTTGTTCTTCGTTGAGTTGTTGTAACTGTTGCAGGAGTTCTTTGTAGGTCATTTGAGAACGTAACGAAAGTCGATTGAGTTAATGCACCAACCAGAAGCAGCAGAAACTTCTTCACAAAGTTCATACGAAACCTCTGCATCATCGGCATCTTGAGTAACTTCTAACTCAAAGATTTGCCCAACGTAACCATCTTGAAGTTGCTTTTGTAGCATTTCAGGATCATCAAGTTCCCACGCATCTTCATCATCGAGCGTAAGATCAAAATCAATGTTGGTGATCTGAACTGAACGAATCATTCGATTTCTCAGGAACAAACGTAGTATGGCACGGATTCGGGGGGAACTCAACCCCCCTTGTGCCACTTCTCAAACCGTCACATAGAGTACTTTATCAGGTTCACGGTAGATGTTATCACCGAACCAAACTTCGAGGCGAATGTTGTTACCATAATATTCAGTTCGAATACCATGGCGCAGGAAACCATTGGTGGTAGTATACTTCGAAGTCAGGTAGCGGTTGTTCATACCTACCTCGTCGTAGGTTTTGTCTTTGTTCTGACGAGTGCAGATGATCTTCAACTGGTGAATTTCTCAGGAACGAATGTAGATTATCAGGGATTTAAAGATTAATCAAGGGGTCTTGTGCCACTTCCCCAACTGGCATATCATTATACCCAGACGCCAAAAAACCCTCATATTCTTGACATCTTTTCAAGAAATGAGTTAGTTATATTCTTCCTCGTAATATTCGATTGATCACTTAAGTTTATTATTTCCTATTTTATTGCGCCGGAGACAGGACTGAACTCCCTCTTTTATAATATAAGGATCTTGAGTTCTTATATCTTTGTCAGATTGATTCTTGGTCCCGTAGGAGAATTCAAGAGCTGCTCTTAAGTTATAAGATCTTGAGATGTTTTATTTATATACCTTATGTCCAATTTTTGAAGTGGCATAAGAATACAAAAAAACCCCTTATAATGGCGTATAATAAGGGGTTGAGAGATTAGGGAATTTAATAGTTTCTCACCATCGATCTGGAGTAGAGAGATCTTCAACATATGCGCGGACACTCTCTGCGGGTTCGAGTTGCAATACCTTATCCCATTGAATTTGATGGGGATTCATATCTTCTAGAACTTCCAACTCCAACGTTACGCGATATTTGGTCTTGGTGCCTGCAAGATAAGATTTCGACATGAACTCGAACTCCTGAGAAACTATGTGTACAGTATATGTGAATCTCGAACGTTTGTCAAGTGTGGGTGTGCAAATCTCGAACTGGCACAAGGCGCATGAGTATCATTCGAGAACATATGATAGTATATAGCACAATCTCGATGAAATGTCAACGTATAAGGTATCTCGATATGATAATAAGATCTTATGTGTATCTCGAATAAGATCTCGAAGTGTGATATAAGAATCTCGAATGAACCTGGGGGTGGAAAATTACGCGTCCTTATGTGATTTTTTGCGTGGCGCCTTGACTTTTTCGGGTTCTTATGGTAGAGTGCGGGCTAAGATCGCTATAAGATCTCGTATTTAATAAGGTTTCTAAAGATAATAAGATAATAAGAACTCGAATAAGAACCATAGTATCTCGATAGTATAAGATAATAAGAACCATAGTATCTCGATAGTATAAGATAACACCATCTCGATAAAGATAATAAGATATAATCTCGTATATTATCTCGACAAAGATATACAGACACATCTAAATGTCCATCTTGAACCTTTTAATACATTATCTCGTTATAATTCTCGTAAAAGTTTTCCACAGGTTGAAAACTTCTGCCTACCCTAAATCCTATATAAAGTAAGTCATTAATAAGATAGAACAGATGGAGGCACCAGAGGTAAGATATAAGATGGTAGATACGATCAGGGGAATGGAGAACTATCCTGATTATGCTATTGATGTAATGGGTAATGTCTGGTCCTTTAAGTTCAATAAGTTCCGTAAGTTAAAACCATCCTGGGCAAAGAAGAAGGATAGTTACTTAATAGTCAGACTTGCAGACGTTAAATGTAAAATGAAATCCTTTTATATACATCGTCTTGTTGCTATGGCATACTTACCTTCTGATGATTATAGTAATCAGATACGTCATATGAATAAGGATCTAAATGATAATCGTCTTGAGAACCTTGAATGGAAATATAAGAAAAAGAAAATAAGACGTGCTGATACTGGTAGAGTAGAAACTATTGAAGTCAGAGATATGTTAATTGATGACTTTATTATTGACAAATTAAAGCAGGCACATATTGCATCACATCATAAGGGCCTTCCTGTTCCTGACTCTTATGCCTTTACTAATACTATGATTGATGGTGCATTAGAAGATTATATTAATCGTTATGGTTTGCGTAAGATCATGCATCAATTGGGCAATCAATAAGAACCAGATCTGCTCGTCTCCTTTCTCCTGGTCGGGTCTGAAGTTGTTGGTTGAGTTGTGAGAATTGAGATGCTAGATGAGAATAGTATGAGGCAAGAAGATAATCCTCATGAAAATCAGCAGTTGTCTCCTGTTTGTTTAGGGCAGAGATGATATCAAGTATTTCACCTGATGATAATGATAGATTTGGTTTCATTAGTAATCTCTAGGAAAGGTAGTCTTACAATCAGGACACAACCAATGATCAATCCGATCTTGGTTGCGTAGTTCAACACCTATCACTCTTGAATAGAAATAAGGTGCAGAGTAATTGTGTCGATACTGTTCGGGAATTTCTTTCTCCACCCAGTTCGTATTACATTGTGGGCAGTTTGTGAGATGAGTAATATCAGTATAGGTATAGGTCATCGTGCCACAAGATCTAGAGTCTCCATCAGCATCAGTGCCATTTCAACCTGAGTATCTTCTTCGATAATAGGAATATTGGCATCTACAAATTCAGACGCAAGTTCCATCAGAAGTTCTGCCATTCTTGGATCGGCATATGCAAAAGTAGCAAACTCCGATTTGAAACCATTGGTGAGAAGTTTAAGCGACTTAGTCACAGTGAGATCATAAACATTGGTGGAGTCAGTCATGGTAGAATACATCACTTTACAGGGAATTTAAGATTATACTTGGAAATGAGAAGATCTCTTACAAGTTCGCGGTCAATACTATCACCAGCAAACTCTTGACCTTTGAGTTTCAGAATTTTCTTGAGAGTTGCGGTTGCCTGCTTGACTTGAGTAAGAGTGGCACTCATTGGATAGATGCCTTCCTTACCATAGAAAGAAAGAACGTAATCGTAGAATTCAGTCATGATCAGTTGGCGATCTGGTTGAGAATGTGGCGGGCAAACTTCATGAACTCATATGAAGTCAGTCCATGAGGATCGTAACCATCTAGCATATCGGATTGATTGTAAGTATTCACAATCAACAGGCAGGCATCGTAGAGTGCTGCTTCATGTTCTTCCTGAGAAGAGAACTGCAATGCACTGTAGGAAGGCAGAACCATCGGTGTCCTTTGCTTGTATGAATGTATTATAGGGCATCCTGGCAGTGCTGGAAGAGGGACTGTGCCACTTGAGGAACTGGACTCACATGTTGGGAGAATATGTCATTTGAATGCCACCATTGTAATTCCTTTGAGTATGAATTGCACCAAGTTGAAATCCTAATTGTGGCCAGGGTTTTTGAGGTGTTGGCACACAATAGATCTCCTTAATTGCGAAGTTATTCTCTCTCATATCCCGAATACGTTTCTTGGTCGTATAATGATTAATCGTAGTGAGATATACAATATTATCAGAAACCTTCATACCGTGAAGAAGAAATTGCTGCATCTTTGACCAAGGTGGATTTGTAATGATCCAATCTACCTTTTGATTGTAAGTCAGAAAATCCTTTCCTTCTGCTAACTCACACCAGTCTTTTGTCTTCGCATCGAATTGATCATAGAATGCACCTGTGCCTCTGCAAGGATCTAACAATATACCAGAAGGTGAGAAATGTTGAATGATTTCCTTTGCCAACCATTCTGGAGTCATTACAATATCCTTTTCAGGAGTGTTCTTTGGGGGGCAGAATGCTCTCATTTATTGAATGTTCTCCGACTTGATGTGATGACAATATTAAGGTCTTTCTTTGTATATTCTACTCCACTTTGAATGAGATCGTCAAGTTTAATCGAACACTGGACTCTTCTTTGATTTTTACTATCGACCTTAGGATTGATCATAAACATTGATTTGTCCGATTGAACCTCAGACTTCCAAGACTCTGCTACTAATTGATACTGTTGCTGCCCTTCTTTTCCTTTCTGAACAGTCTTGACCTTATTCACATAGTTCTTGACATCTTCATACTTCATATCACCCCAGAGAGTATGATAATCCTTAGGACGAATGTTAAATTCATATTGGGTATGAAATATCTTTTGATTAGCAACCTGATCATAACAACCAACAATGATCCGATACTCTTGATGACTCATCATTCTCAATATATCAGAGCAACAAATCACATTACTACCAGTGGTCTTGATGCTACCATCATAATCGACTATCAGACCATTACACAGATCATATGTTGAAGTATATCCATTCTCCTTTAATTTATCATACTCTTCCTTTGAAAGACCAGTTCTTTCACGGATAATCATATCTTCAAAAGAATTACCGTGTGCCTGAACTTCGGTCATTGATCTTCCTGTATATGACAATATTATATCCTAAAATTATCTCTCACGTCCACACAGTGTGACACTTCAAAAACTGGTCTCACTTCTCATAAGATTTCAATTGATAACAGTATTCTAATCTTGCTTTATCTTCCTGCAGTTTCAGTTCATTTGTATATCGAATGAAATGATCTACCAATTCCTTTTCTTCGTCGCTAAATGGTATGCGATTTTCTCTTTTATGATGAATGATCTTTGCAAGTTCTCTTACATATTCAACTGGTAAATCTAAGAACTCTTCGTATGACATCAGAGATCTGAGTAAGTTGATATGACTATTTAATCTTCTTTCAGTTCTTCTTCAAGATCTATATCAATACCATCAGTCAGATCTTTTAATCTATCAAAGAAATCTTCGGTGAGTGGATATACTTTTTCCTTACCAGTCTCAATATCATCTACCATCTGCATCAGATGTTCAAGAAACTCTTTTGGATATACATCATCATCACCTAGAGTTCCCCAGAACCATTCAAGACATTCTTGCTCTGGATCATCATCTTTGAGTAGAGCATAATCTTTATAATTAGAACTCATCAGATCTGCCCAGATACGGAATGCTCCGCGAATGCTCTGCCAACCAGTCATCCAACAATGACCAATCCAATACTCCCACCAATTCATCTTGGTTTTATTTGGATATGTTCCTTTGACTGATGTGCTAAACATAATGCGGTTTATCTGAGTCGAAATGATACCATTTTGCATCCTTCATATCTAGGCACATACGAACTGTAGTGTGCTCTCTGTGTTCTCTTTCTGTTCCCTTATATAACCATCGTCGTTGATAGGCACAGCACCAGATATTATAAAAGATCTTAGACTTTTCCGTCATCTTCTACCTTGTCAAGATGTTCCATAATGACTCTAATAAAGTCTTCTTCGGCCCAGGTGTTGAGAATACTTTCCGTAGGAGAATTCTCATCCCAGGAGATGGTAAATGTTTTGTCTTCATTTTCTTTTACTTCGATAGTCATTTTATAATTGAATTACTTCCACGTCATTGATGGTTATACTCTTACACTTATAATAAGTCGTAAGTTGTTCGGTAGTCATCTCACTTTCAACTAAAATTTGAATACTCACAGTAGCATCATCTACAAGACTTGAAAGAACCACAGCATACTTATTCATCATTATTATCCCAAGGTGCTTTACGATTGAGTATTTCTTGAAATCTTTCTTGTGCTTCAGGATCTGGTGGTTGGTTTAGTCTTTCTACAAGTGTATCAAAGTCTTTTGCAGGCAATACAATCTTTTCTGGTGGATAAGACCCTTTACCCCAGAACTTTTCAAACTCCCATTGATAGTTCATATCCAACCATCCACCATTCAGACAACTCCAAAATGACTCCCATATGTGATAGTCATCAAACCGAAATCCTTGGTGAGACATTAACCGATACCACCACCAGAATGCTGTGTAACGTAGATACTTATTAGAGATTATCCACTTGTTTATTAAGACCATCTTCCTAATCGTAGTTTGCGTTCAGGTGAAATATAAGGATTGTATGGGTCATCGTAAGGATAGATGTATTCACAACACCAACCCCAACTGAGTGCCTCCCAGAAGTCATCATATCCAAAATGATCCATAGTAATACGACAATCAATGATATACTCAATATGACGAAACCCCTCAATAAACCATTCCCATTTTGTCATCTGCCAGTATTCTTTCCAGGTCATTTCATATTCAAGTTCATAAGAGTATCATAGCACAAAAAAAGACCCTTGTGAAGGGTCTGGTGGGAATTCAAAGATAGTTCAAAGACCGTATCGGGATTTTGTTGCGTTGTAGTTTTGTCGGACTTCTGCTGCTGTGAGTGCTCTGTTGTATATTTTTAAGTTAGACAATCTTCCCGTTACATAATTAAAACCATTACCTCTTCTCATTAAATTTAAAGCACTATCATTTGTTATTGTTCCAGTTAAATTTA